>Ga0302319_10025922_pt1 | contig 10350 bp, 9 predicted proteins | sample Bog_T0_2_FD_203319 | JGI IMG/M metagenome (GOLD analysis project Ga0302319, IMG submission 203319) | Peat permafrost microbial communities from Stordalen Mire near Abisko, Sweden - Bog_T0_2 | ecosystem: Environmental > Terrestrial > Soil > Wetlands > Peat | place: Sweden: Abisko, Stordalen Mire...
TTGGAATTCTCAATGACCGCCGCGCGATCGGGGCGCTCGTGATGTCGTCGCTCGACCCGGAAAGCAGCGTGCGCAGCGCCGCCACCGCCACGTTGCACAGGCTCGACCGGCGCTGGGAACAAAGTGATGAAATCCGCCCGATGGTGCCAAAAATTATCAACGCCTTGAAACATCCCGATTACTGGGTGCGTTACAGCGCCGGCAAGTTGCTCGAGCGGATGAAAATTGATCCGAACCAGTTGCCCGAAGCGAAAACCGATGCCAAAGCCGCCGCTGTGCCAGAGAAGCCGGAGGCCCCAGCGCCACCTCATCCGGCAGTGGCGCCGCTGGCCGATTTGCTGTTTGACCGCGACCGCGATCTGCGGCTCGCCGCCGCCTGTGCGTTTGCCCGGTTGCGCGATAAAAGCGCCAGCGCCGTCCTGTCCGCCGCCCTGCGGGACACGGACTTCTCCGTGCGGGAAGCCGTGCAACAGGCGCTCGCAGCGTTGAACTGATGAACTTTTTGACGCGCCATGGCAGAGGACGGTTTTTGCGGCGGACCAATTCGCCGAAATTAATTTGTGGCCAGTGACAAAAACAGCCAGGCACCCCGCCAGGTCCTGTTCGTGGATGACGAACCGGATTTTTTACGGGTGGTGAAGGAAGCCTTCGACTCGTTAAGCGCGGGCCACTGGATTATTCATTGTGCCAGCACCGCGGACGCCGCCCTGCAACTGCTCAAGCAGCGGAAGATGGATTTGGCGGCGGTGGATGTGGTCATGCCCATGCTTGATGGAGTGCAGTTTCTCCAGCTCCTGGGCAAGCGTTATCCGGACCTGAAAAAAGTTTCACTGACGGGCCACGTCACTGAGGAGAAACGCTCGGCCTGTCTGGCGGCCGGGGCCGAACTGGTCATCGAAAAGCCGCTTTCGGCGGAAGGCTTTAAATCGGTTTATGCCATGCTGGACGACCTCATGAACTGGGCGCCGCAGCAGGGTTTTCAAGGGATGTTGCGGCGGGTCGGCTTGCAGGATGTCATCCAGATGGAATGCCTGGGCCGCAATTCCTCCATCCTCGAAGTCTATAACGATCATGTCCTGGGCCGCATTTACATTGAGGATGGCAACATCATCCACGCCGCCGGCGGCGACGTGACCGGTGAACGCGCGCTGCAACGCCTGCTGGCTTTGCCCGGAGGTTCGTTTGAACTTGTGCCCTTCGAGCCGCCGCTCGACAAAACGATCAGCGGGCCATGGGAATTCCTTCTCATGGAGGCCGCGCGCGTGCGGGATGAACTCGCCGCGCAAGCTCCCGCTGGCGAACCGGCGGTGGACCCCAAAACGCTCGTGGCGCCGGCGATCGGGTCGGTGCGTGTGGTGGAGACGTTGATTTGTTCCGGGGCTGGCGAGCCGCTGTTTGACGCGGATTGCGCCGACGTGCCGGGCCGCGTCCTTTTTTTGAAAAGCGTGGCCGGGCAGGCCGCGCAACTGGGGGCCATCGCTGCGTTGGGAAATTTTGACCGTTTGGAATTACAATTCGACAGCGGCCGCATCATTGCCCAGGCCAGGGCGGACCGCCTGGTGTTTGTGGCGGTGGCCAAAGACAACGGCAGCCCATGAAGAATTCCCCCCAGAAATGGCTCACCAGCCGCGCCTCGCCCCCGGGAATGCTCGCGTGCGGGTTCCGCGGGCCGGACGGCAAATTCACCTGCCACAGCCTGGAGGAAGTTTGCCCGGTGCGAACGTTGGAAAAAATCCTTGGCCACTTTGAAGCGTTAAAGGGAGCCTTGTTCTCCGACCAGCTCATGCCCAGTTGGACGACTTGGGCGTTTGAACTGGGTCAAATTCGGTACGTGGAGCGGCCGGATGGCTGGTTGCTAGGCCTGGTCGTGCGTTCCGATTCCGAGGCCCAGCCACAGCTTGACCCGCTCTCGACGGAATTTCTTTCCTTGGACCTCGGCTGATCCCGGCGGCCGTACCTCGCTAAATCAACGCGCCTTGTTTCGCGCGGTTTTCCATGAAATTGCGGCGCCACTGGGCGCGGGAAGGCTTGCCGGTTCCATTGGTGTTGATGGTTTCCACGAACCACCATTCACGCGGCACCTGCCAGTCAGGAAGTCTCTGCAGCAGAAAATTTTTCAATTCGTCCTTCGTGCGGGGCCGGTCCGCCGCGACGCAGGCAACGATGAGATCCATCCGGTCGGCAGTGCCGCTGGGAACGCCAAAGACAACGCATTCGGCCACGCCGTCATGTTCGCGCAGCGCCTGCTCGATAATCGTCGGTGACACTTTCCGGCCGGCAACATTGATGTGGTCATCGGTGCGTCCGCGCAGGGAGATTTCACCATTGGCAATTTCAGCCAGGTCACAAGTCTGAAAACAGCCGCCGCCGAGGGCGGGCTCCGGCGCCGGCCAATACGTTTCGCCGACCGACCGGCTGCGGACGCGAAGCGCGCCGCTGGCGCCGACCTCCACCTGAACATTTTTCAACGGGCGGCCGACGGAGGTTTCATCAGCGCGGGGCGTGTCGGTCGCGTCATAGGCAATGCCGCCGCATTCGGTGGAACCGTAAAAGTTATGAATCTTCACGCCGTGCTCCTGGAAGACGGCGCGTTCCAGTGAAAGCGGCAGCAGCGCTCCCGCGGAAATTGCCAGCCGCACGTTGCGCAAAATCGCGCCGGCCTTGTGCCAGGCATGCCATAACGCCGGCACGCTCGCGACTGTCAGATTCCAGTGCGCGTGCGCCGCGCACCGCAGCGCCACCGGCAGCGGCGAGGGCACGAGGAACAGGGGGATGCCGTGCAGCAACAGCGGCAGAACGAGGCTCGAAAACCCGTAGGAATAAGCCATTGAAATCACGCCGAGGTTGGGCCAGTCAGGGCGCAATCCCATGGTGGTCACAATATTCTCCGCGTCCGCCGCCAATTGCGCCTGGGTGAAGGCGACCGCGCGGGGAACGCCCCGGCTGGCCGGCGTTATTTTGAGGTGACAACACGGCGCGGCGGGCGGCGGCGCGGATGAAACCACCAAGGGCTGATGATGAACCTCAAGCGGACAGACCACGACCCCCGCGCGCCAGGCGCGCAAAACCATGAGGATAAATTCCGGCGAATTCCCCTGCGGGTAAATCATCGCCGCGTTTTCCGTCACCTTGGACTCGGCTTCCGCGCTCAACTGCGAAAACGTCCAGCACTGTCCGGAAGCCAAATCACGCAATGCAATTTCATTGGGTCTTTCCTTAACTACCTTCTGCCAGCGGTCGTAGAGCATCTGTTTCTACCTTAATAAGCCATCGCGGGTTTCAGTTGCAAGCTGAATTCGCATGGAATACTCATGCAAAACGCCTTGGCACACCGGCGCGCAGGCCGGTCAACGAGTTTCTTGCCGGCCGCATGGCGAACATTCGTGTTCATGCTTCTCTGAAAATATTCTATCGCGTTCGCATGAACATAAGCCGCCACAGCCATTCGGAGCGCAACAACAGCGAGCCCAGCCTGCCCTGCAAAGCAGACGAGATCATCATCCATTGCAGGCCGCGTGCCCACGCCAGGCGGGTCGAAAAGGCCGCGTCGCAGCGACGAGCGATTTGCCGCCGCGCCGCCGTCCAATCCAACCGCCCATCGCTGTAGGCCGCGAGCGGGGCCACCGAGAATTCCGCAGACTCCAGGGCCATGGACATGCCATTGCCCGTGACCGGCGGCGTCATGGTCAACGCGTCGCCGATGCGGCATTCCCTTTGGGTTGAAGCACGCTGCGGCTTCAATTGCAATCCGGCCACGGAACAAAATGAAGCGGGGTCAAATTCCGTCCCGCGCAAGCGCTCGCCCAGCAACGAACCGTTTTCGCCCCGCAACCAGTCTTGTTTCGATTCCGGCCGGTGGCTTTCTTCACGGAGCCGAAACAACCCGCAGACATTCACTTCGCCGCCGCCAATACGGTTGACGCCAATGTACCCCTCCGGCGAAATATGCATCTCCAAATCGGCTTCCAAGTGCATCGGGTAATGCCGTGGCACGTGGGCTTTGACGCCAAACCACCGCGCTGCTTTTCCAGGCGCCCGGGCGTGGCGTCCGGATGCATGCACCACGCCTTCGGCCCCGGCCGCCGCCGTCCAGCGCGAATTCACGCGCAACTCGCCGCCAAGCTGTTGAAATGATTCCGCCAGCAACGCGTCCAGCACGTGGCGTGAAACGCAAAGTGCGGGCGCGCCCAGTTGGCGGACGGGTGACCGCGTTCCGCCGACGACAAACATCGCTGTCCGGGCGGAAATCGCGCCGGCCGCATGACAGCGCGTGAGCATGCCAAGCCGTTCAAGCACGCCCTGCCCGTTGCCGCTGATAAATTCGCCGCAGACGCGGTGCCGCGGATAATGCCCGGCCTCCCAGATCACCACCGGCACGTCGCGCTGCCGCAGACCGATGCCCAATGCCAGCCCCGCCAGGCCGCCGCCGATAATCGTGATGGGTTTGCGTGGCTGCATTTGGATCAAACTTTTCGCTGCGCGATGAACAGGTGGCTGAACAAACCCGCCGGCTGCTCGGTGAGCGTCCAATTTTTTTTGTCCGGCCAGAGCGCCGAAAGTTCAGTACCGGCAAAGCCCGCGCGGATGCTGATGTGCGCATCGTGACGTGTGACCGGGCCGCAGCCGATCACCCACAGCAATCTTCCGCAAAGCCGTGGCAGCCAGGCGCGCCGCGGTTCCAGCGCAATGACCCGGGTCGCGACCGCGGCCGCGAGCCCGAGCAATTCCGCAAGCTGCTCCGGGTGAAACTGGTGGAAGAACAAATTGCTGACAATGGTCCGCGACGGCGATGGGGGTGCCTGACGCAACCAGGCGTCGGCTTCGGCGACCTCCGCACTCACGCCCCAGCCGAGGCGGCTAAATCGTTCCAACGTCCGCGGATCCGATACATTGAGCCGGTCCACCAGAACTGCCCTCGTGCCGGACCAGCGCCCGTTCAGTCGTGCGACCACGCTTAACAAAAAATGTCCATCGCCAGAACCCAGCTCAACTAACTCTTGCATCCCGGCGTTCAGCGCCCCTGCTTGCAGCGCGTCGGCCATGATTTTTGAGTGGCCCATCCAGGCATTGAGCCGCCGCAGATCACGGCGCGACCGCAACGCTGACAGATCCCCCGGCGGCAGCACATCCAGCAATTCGGGCAGCACAATCCGGTTCATGCGGTTCACCTGCTTATTCCACTTCCAATAACGCGCCAAAACAACTGAAGCCCGCGCCGAAGGCGGTCATCCACCACAAGCCGCCCGGCGCGCGCCCCGCCAATGCCGCTTGGAGCACAAACAAAACGGACGGGCTGCTCATATTGCCGTGCTCGCGCAGGACACCTTCGCTCCAGCCCACCTCAGGGCCGGACAATTCCACCGTTTTGCGCAATGCCACAAGTACATCGCGTCCGCCGGGATGCAATATCCAGGCGGTGATTTGCGGGCGAGTTACTTGATTGCGGGCCAGCGTGTCATCCAGAACAGCTTTGACGTGTTGCGCCGCCAGCGCCGGCACCTCGGGGGTCAAAACGTTGCGCAACATCCCATTCTTTTGTTCGAAGCGCAAACGATGGCGGTCGGCCGGCTCCAGCAGCGAGCCACTGCTTTTCCAACGCACGCTCCGGCCGCCATTGGCCGAGGCGGAAAGCACGGCGGCGGCGGCGCCATCACCAAACAAACAGGCGCTGATTAAAACGCCTGCGTCGTCATCCAGATAAAAAGTCGCGCTGCAGACTTCGACGCAGACGGACAGGACATGGCGGTGGTGGCCGGACCCTAGCAATGAGCGGGCCGTCCTCAAGTTTGGAATGGCCGCGCCGCAGCCTTGGCCCACCAAGTCGAGCGCCAGCACGTCTGGTCGCAGGCCCAGGTGCTCGCTGACATAACTGGTGAGGCCCGGGCACAAATAGCCCGTGCATGTGCTGATGAGCACGGCGTCAATTTCGCCGGGATTGATCTTGGCGGCTGCCAGGGCGCGTTGTGCCGCCTGGCTGGCGAGGCTGGGGGCGTGTTCAATAAACCGGGCGTGCAAGACGTCCGGGGTCATGGAAAAGGCTTCGCCTAAATTGTTGAGCGCGAGGTGGCGCGTGACAATTCCGTTTTCGCCCGTGAGCACCTTTTTCAAGATGGCTTGTGAACGGGGGTTGAAATCCCGAAAACGTGAGGTGGCTTTTAAAGTTGTCCAACACTCCTTTTGACTGTAACGGTGCGGCGGTGTGGCCGTCCCGATCCCGATAATGAACATGGCGAAATATAGTGCGCCTCGGGCCGGAGCGCCAGTTTGAGAAAATAGCGCAGTGCAGCTTAAGTCTGGCCCGGCGTTTCCGGGGATTCGGCGGGACCGGGTGGCGCTGGTTCCGCGGTTTGGTTGGGGGCGTCCGCGTCCAATTGCAGTTGCTCGGGGGGCACCGTGGCGAGGCCGGGTTCAGCCGTGATGGGCGAGGGCGGACGTTCAACCGGGATTCTCCGCAGTTCATCGGCCGCCGGCAAATCATCCAGACCGCGCAGGCCAAAGTATTCGAGGAACAGCGGGGTGGTGCTGTACAACGCGGGGCGACCGACCACTTCGGCGCGGCCACTTTGCTCGACCAAGCCGCGTTCGAGCAGGGTCTGCATGGTGCCATCCACGTTCACGCCGCGCACCTGCTCCACCTCTGCACGGGTCACCGGCTGGCGGTAAGCGATGATGGCCAGTGTTTCCAGCGCCGCCTGGGAGAGGCGGGGTGGACGGTTTTTTACGCCGACGAGAGCTTTGAGCCACGGCGAGAATTCCGGCTGGGTCACGAACTGCCACGCGCCGGCCACACACACCAGCCGGTAGCTGCGCGCAGCCGTCTCGTGTTCGCGCGCCAGTTCCTCCAGCGCCGCGGCGAGGTCATCTTCCTTGATTTTCTTGAATGGCTTGGCGGCCTCATCCGCATTTTCCTGGGTGGCGGCGTTGACAAAAATCTCCCGCAGCTCCTTCACGCTCATGGGGCGTTGCGCGGAGAACAACAGCGATTCCAAAATGATTTTTATTTCCATCTTAAATTTGAGATTTGCGTTTCACGATTGTTGCGCGTCCAGGGTTTCCGGCGCAGGCACCACGGGGGTTTCTGTCGCCGTATTTTCTTCCGCAGTTGTGGATGGCAAGGCCGTGGTTTCGACGCTGCCTTCTAGAGCAGCCGGCACCGCATGGATAATTTGGATTTCCGCAAACGGCTCCGGCTGCACGCAGGCAATTTGTTTCAGCCGAATCAATTCCAACAGGGCCAGAAAGGTGCAGACCACCTCGGCCCGGTTCGCGGCTTTTTCAAACAGCTCGGAAAACTTCACCGTGCCGCGCTCGGCGATGATGTTGCGGACAAACTCAATCTTCTCGCTGACGGTCCACTTATCCTCGTAAATTTCGCGCGTGGACGACTCCTTCTCCGAGAAGCGCTTGAGGATGCCGTTGACGGCGTTCAGCAAATCGAAAATGCCCGCCTCCGGTTTGGCGGGCTCGGCTTCCGCTTCAAATTCAATTTTCCCCGGGACGCGAGGAAAGACATTTTCCTGGCGGGTTTCGAGGAGCTGCAATTGCGCGGCGGCGTCCTTGAATTTTTTGTATTCGACGAGTTGCCGGATGAGTTCCCACCGGGGATCTTCGCCCTCGTCCTCCGCATCCTCCACCACGGCCTGCTGTTCCACGGGCAGCAATTCGCGGCTTTTAATATAGACCAGCGTGGAGGCCATCACCAAAAATTCGCCGGCCACCTCGAGGTCAAACTGCCGCATCAATTCAATGTATTCGACGAACTGGGTAGCCAGCTTGGTCAGGTTCACCGCATAGATGTCCACCTCCTCCTTTTTAATCAGATACAGGAGCAGGTCGAGCGGTCCTTCAAAAACCTCAAATTGGACTTTGTATTCGGACATGAAACGGTCAATGAGCGTAGATTGAACCGGGCAGCTTGGCAATGCAGGAACCGTGGGCAGGAACCGTGGGCGCCGATAAACGGCATGGTGCAGCGTTGAGCTTGATTGATTTTTGGGGCCGGGGGGAGGAGAAAGGCCAGCATATATCATAATCTGTCCATTTTCGGAATAAGTTATGGGGAGATGGTTAGATATTTCCATTCAGTGCCCGCCTCTTCCGACCGATACAAGCTTGAAACGATTCACAACCGTCAATGCATTTACATACACAAAGCCATGTCGAAAACTTTCTTTAACGCCACGACCGGCAAATCTGCCGCCGCCGGGCGCAGCCGTGCCGGGAACTTGCGGGGGAAAACGAAACGTTGAGCCCGGAAGACCGCGAGAATAAAAAAGCCAACGATTACTCTCCAAAGAAAACCACCATGAAAACCGACCAAAAAAGTTCGAGTGTGGCAGCGAGGCTTTGCCGCCTGATCGCGGGATTCATGTTGGTCATGGTCGTCACCGGGGTGATCTCCTTCCAAACCCTGTCGCGACTCCAGGTGAATGGGCCGGTTTACGTGGGAATCGCGCAGCAAAAAGATTTGCTGGGGGACATTCTACCGCCGCCCCTGTACATCCTTGAAGCGTACATGACCGCGCTGAAGGTGCTTGGGGAACCGGACCCGGTCGCGCAGAAGGCGGATTTGGAAAAGATTCAGTCGTTGAAAAATGATTTTAATGACCGCACCGAGTTCTGGAGCAAGCAACTGGCTGAGTCCCCGGTTCGTCGCGTGCTCATTGAAGACTCGCACAAACCCGCAGTCGCGTTTTTTGAGACCCTTGATACGGAATTCGTCCCAGCAATTGAAAAACAGGACAAGGCGGCCGCCACGGCAATTGCTTATGGAAAATTAACATCAGAATATTTGGAACATCGGAAGGCCATTGACCAAGCGGTGACCCTCGCCACGGATAACAGCGATGCCGCCGAGACTGCCGCAGCAAAGGAAGTACGCCACCGCACAGCCATCATGGTCGGCGCGCTCGTGGGCGGCTTGTTGCTTATTGGGTTGTACAGTGCCAGCATGGCACGCGCGTTAATCGGAGTCGTGAGATCTACGGCCGATCAATTGGCCGCAGGTTCAGCCCAAGTTTCCAGCGCCGCTGGTCAGGTTTCCGTCGCCAGCCAGACGCTGGCCGAAGGTTCCAGCGAACAGGCCTCGTCGCTCGAAGAGACCAGCGCTTCCCTCGAAGAAATGTCTTCCATGACCAAGCGTAATTCCGACAACGCCCGCAAAGCCAACGAGCTGGGCAAGGAAGCCCGCTCCGCCGCCGACAAGGGCGTCAGCGACATGCAAACGATGACCGCCGCCATGGCCGACATCAAAGCCTCCAGCGATGACATCGCCAAGATCATCAAGACCATTGATGAAATCGCTTTTCAGACCAACATTCTCGCCCTCAACGCCGCCGTCGAGGCCGCCCGCGCCGGCGAAGCCGGCATGGGCTTCGCCGTCGTGGCCGATGAAGTCCGCAACCTCGCCCAGCGCTGCGCCCAGGCCGCCAAGGAAACCGCCGGCAAAATTGAAGACGCCATCATCAAAACCGGCCAAGGCGTCGAGATCAGCACCAAAGTCGCCCTCGCCCTGAATGAAATTGTGGCCAAAGTCCGCCAGGTGGATGAACTCGTCACCGAAGTCTCCGGCGCCTCCCGCGAACAGACGGACGGCATCGCCCAAATCAACGTCGCCGTCAGCCAGATGGACAAGGTCACCCAGAGCAACGCGGCCACCGCTGAAGAGAGCGCTGCCGCCGCCCAGGAACTCAATGCCCAGGCCGACGTCATGAAACAATCCGTGGGCGAACTCCTCCAGCTCGTCGGCGGCCAGAACGATTCCACCGCTCATAAACCCGCACCCCGGAGCATTCGTCCATCCGTCCCCGCGGCCAAACGGTTTGCCCCGTCCATCCGCGCCAATGGCAATGGAAAAAGCCACGCGCAGGCCGTAGCTGAAATGGCACCCGCGGAAAACAATCGCAGCGCCATCCCCATGGACGGCGATTTTAAAGATTTTTGATCCGGTAACCTGGGTCATTGCCCAGGCTGGGGGAGGGTGAAATGGAATAACAACCATCAATCTGGTTAGGTATTTCCATTCAGTGCCCGCCCCTTCCAGCCGATATCAAGTTTGAAACGATTCACAACCGTCAGTTCATTTACATACACAAGCCATGTCCAAAACATTCTCTAACGCCACGTCCGGCAAGCCTGCCGCCGCCGGGCGCAGCCTCGCCGGGAAATACCTCACTTTTAAGCTCCAGGACGAATCCTATGGCATTGAGGTGCTGAAGGTCCGCGAAATCATCCGGCACATCGCCATCACCCCGGTGCCCAGGATGCCCCATTACATCCGCGGCGTCATCAACTTGCGCGGCAAAATCATCCCCGTGATGGACCTCCGCCACCGCTTCGAATTTCCCAATG
>Ga0302319_10025924_pt1 | contig 10350 bp, 13 predicted proteins | sample Bog_T0_2_FD_203319 | JGI IMG/M metagenome (GOLD analysis project Ga0302319, IMG submission 203319) | Peat permafrost microbial communities from Stordalen Mire near Abisko, Sweden - Bog_T0_2 | ecosystem: Environmental > Terrestrial > Soil > Wetlands > Peat | place: Sweden: Abisko, Stordalen Mire...
TGCGCTCGCAGCCCGCTTTGGGGTTTCTGCAGCGGTTTTTATCTGACGTGACCTGAGTTCGCTGATCTGGAACACGTGTCATCCAGGAGCGCCTAGCTATAGCTAGTCACATCGCTCCCGCGCCAGACCGCATGCTGCCCGGCATCGCGTTGCCCCCGACGCGATGTCGATTAGACCCAAGTTCTCTTACCAGGTCGTCACGCAACGATGGCCCAGCATCAACAGCGTCATCGTCGGATTGGCACCGCCACCGGTTGGTAGCACCGAGGTGAACACCAAGCGGGTATTTTGCAATCCGAAAATTCGGAGACGTTCGTCGACGACTCCTAGCCGTACGTGATCTGAGGTACACGACCGTAGCGAGCAAGTTTATCGGCTTTCCGCAGGTCCAAGCTATCGAGGACCTGCAGTACCGGCGCCAGCACCGCGTCGTCCTTGAGAAATGATTCGATGCGGTCAGCGCGCCTCCAGCGACCCGCGCGCTCTGCGCAGTTCAAATTCGATGGTCGGACGCGTAATCGAGGAAAATACGCGCCCGGCGACCTTGCGGATAAGAGTTGAACCGTAAGCCTGCTGTTCACCGCCGGGTGAGTAGATACCGACCTTGGATGTCACCGTGACCGTCGGTTCGGCGCGACAAAGATCCGCGAGATCTCTTTCGGCCTGTCCAAAGCCGTAATAAGGAACGGTATCAAAGTGGGTGAAGCCGTGGTGGACTGCCGCATGTAACAGAGCGACGCGGCGCCGCCTTGTTCCGACGTTGAAGAGGCTGGCAGTGCCGAAGATGAACCGGGAAAAGTGCAAATCGGTTCCCGAAAGGCGAACAGTCTTCAAGTAGTTGCCTCGCGAGCCGTGCTGGGCACCAACAGTGTCAGGCCAGTGTTGCATTCGATCGTTGTGATTTTAATGACAGTTTGGACTACCGCGGCGCGCATGAAGCGGCTGCCCGTTGCCAAAACAAGTAGTCCCTGGTAGGGTAATCGGCCGATCCGATCAGTTCCAAAGGTTCACGCCATGTCGCGAGTCTGCCAGGTCACGGGCAAGCGCCCGAAAACGGGAAACACCGTCTCTCATGCGAACAACCGCAAGCGGCGACGTTTTCTGCCGAATTTGCACACCCACCGGTTCTGGCTCGAGTCCGAAAAGCGGTTCGTCAGTCTCCGGGTGAGCACGCGCGGACTTCGCACCATCGAAAAGCGCGGCGTGGACGTGGTCGTTGCGGATCTGCGCAATCAGGGCGTCAAGGTTTGAGCGGCCGATCCATCGGCGAAGGTGTCCGTCATGCGCGATAAGATCAAGCTCGTTTCATCGGCCGGAACCGGCCACTATTACACCACCACGAAGAACAAGCGCCTCCACCCCGACAAGATGGAGACGAAGAAATTCGACCCCGTGGTGCGCAAGCACGTCCCCTACAAAGAGTCGAAGATCAAGTAGCTGCCTGCCCGTCCGCCTCGCCCCGTCTGCGGGCGAATTGACGGGCGCACCTGCCGAAAGCCATCGGGGACGGCGTCGCGGTGCCAGAACTGCCTGAAGTCGAAACCACGCGGCGGGGCATCGCGGGCGTGCTCCAGGGACACCGGGTGGTCGATGTCATCGTTCGCGACCGCCGCCTGCGCTGGCCCATCCCCGCGAATTTCGAAGCATCCATTCAGGGTCACATGGTCCGTGCCATCGAACGGCGCGCCAAGTACATCCTATTGCGCTTCGACCGCGGCACCGCCATCCTGCATCTCGGCATGTCGGGGAGCTTGCGGGTACTGCGCGCCCCCGCGCCTGTCCTCGCGCACGATCACTGGGACATCGTCGTGGATTCGGGCGCCGTGCTGCGCTTCCACGACCCGCGCCGTTTCGGCAGCCTGCATTGGACCGAGGCGGATCCGGCCTCACACCCCTTGCTTGCGCGCCTTGCCCCGGAGCCCTTGAGTGCGGCGTTCGACGGCGATTATCTGTTCCGGGTCACGCGCCGGCGCTCGGTGGCGGTCAAGCAATTCATCATGAATTCGCAGGTCGTGGTGGGCGTCGGCAACATCTATGCGAGCGAAGCGCTGTTTCGCGCCGGAATCTCGCCGCGCCGCGCCGCCGGACGCCTGTCGCGCGCGCACGCCGAGGCACTCGCCCGCGCGATTCGCGACGTTCTCACCGATGCCATTCGAATCGGCGGAACGACGCTCCGCGACTATGTGAATCCAGAGGGGATTCCGGGGTACTTCCGGCAGGAGCTATACGTGTATGAACGCAGCGGCGAGCCCTGCCGGGTCTGCCGGACGCCCATCCGACAGATCGTACAAGGGCAGCGCTCGACGTATTTTTGCCGGGTGTGCCAGGGCTGAGCCGGGGGCTCGACCGGTACCGCGGGTTGCCGGGACCAACCGCCACTTTTGTTACCGAAAATTCACATAAATGAAATGGTCACGCCGAACCGCCTGTATACCGTCACATCCATCACGACGAGCGACGATTTTGTGGTTCTTACCACGCCTGAACACTCAGTGGGGTTCGATATGACGGCAAACCGAAATCAATTGGCGCTGGCGATGGCTACACTGCTGGCGGCCTTTGCTGCCTCTAGCCCGTCGGTTGCCACGACCGTCACGATCAGTGCCGCCGGTTCCAACGCTGTCCCGATTGACACCGCCGCCAATGAAGGCACCCCGCCGAGCACCATTCAGTTCCTCGCTTCGAGTTCGTCAGTCACCACACCGGGCACCTTCTCTCAAGGCCTGCAGTTCGTATCCGGCTACGACGCGTCATCGGACGTCGTGCCGTTTACCGTCTCCGAAGACCTCACAGTGAACAGCATCACGCAGCTCGTGAATATCAATGGTGTCATGTCGGTATCGCCGACGACGGCCCCGGACACCATCCAGATCACCATGACCGCAACGCCGATCCAGTTTGGCAATGTCACCCTCGCCCTCGTTGGACAGACGTTCAATGATAACCCGCCTTTCCCGGGCGGGGTTTTGAACACGACACAGACCTTCGAGGTGGAGAACGCTCCGATCGCACCGGTGCCGCTGCCTGCGGGTTTGCCACTGCTCCTGTCGGGACTCGGCGGCATTGGTTTCCTCGCGAGGCGCCGCAAGCACCGCTAGTCTTACTGTGTCCTTCAGTAAACCAGTCCCTCGCCCTCGCCGCGCGGATCGGACGCCGCCTCGACGCGGCCGCTGGCGTAATCCCAAGTCACCACTTGCATGTTGCCCCAGCGGCGGCGTGACTCGCTGAGCTTGTGACCCATGGCCTGGAGCGATTGTATCTCCGTTGCGCTCAGCGCATCCGGCTCGTAATCCACGACATCGGGCAGGTATTGATGATGGTAACGCGGATATCTCACGATCTCTGCCGCGCCCATGCCGTCGATATAATTCAACGTCGCCAGGATCACCATGCTGATGATGGTGCTCCCGCCTGGCGTGCCCACGATCATCAGCCCGCGGGGCGTCTCTATGAAGCTCGGCGCCATGCTCGATAGCGGTCGCTTGTCCGGGGCGATGGCATTCGCCGCGTCGCCCACCAGGCCGAAGTCATTCGGCACGCCCGGCTTCATGGAAAAGTCGTCCATGGTGTCGTTCAAGATGACGCCTGTCTTTGGCGCGATGAATCCCGCGCCCAGCCAGAGGTTCACGGAAATGGTACCCGCGACGCGATTGCCCGCCGCATCCAGCACCGATAGGTGCGTCGTTTGCGGACCCATGGCGTGCTCCGCAATGCCCGGCAGCAAATCGCTCGGCATTGCCTTGTCGGTGCGGATGCTGGCCCGTTGTCCGGCTGCATAGCGCGGATCGATCAGCAGCGGGACCGGCATGCGCACGAAATCGGGATCGCCCAGGTAGACTGCCCGGTCACGGTAGGCGCGACGCATCGCCTCGATGACGAGATGTTTGCGCGTCGCCGAATCGAACCGCGTGAGGTCGAAGCCGGACAAGATATTGAGCGTGTCGAGCAGCGCGATACCGCCGGAGGCGGGCGGCGAAGCCGAAATGATGCGCGCCCCATGGTATTCCCCCACCACCGGTTTGCGCTCGATCACGCGGTACGCCGCGAGATCCGCGAGCGTCCAGATCCCGCCGCCGGCACGCACGCCCTCGACCAGATCCTGCGCCACCGGCCCAGCGTAAAAGCCCGGCGCTCCCTGCGCTGCAAGTGCCTCCAGAGTGCCGGCGAGTTCGGGTTGGCGGATCACCGCACCGATGGCCGGTACTTCGCCGGACGGCGTGAGAAATACCGCGGCGGCGGCCGGCGAACGCAGCAAATTGTCGCGTTTGGCGCGGATGCCTGCCTGCAGGCGCTCGTACATGGGGAAACCGTCGCGAGCCAGGCGGATCGCGGCCTCGAGACTGCGCCGCAACGGCAATTTGCCGTACTTGCGCGCGAGATAATCGAATGCCGCGGGCTCTCCGGGGATGCCGGCGGCGCGCGGACCATCGACCGACGCATCCGGAATCGGGTTGCCGGCGGCGTCCAGATACATGTCACGTGCGGCCGCGGCCGGCGCCTTCTCCCGGGCGTCGATCACGGTATCGCGTCCGGTCGATTGGACGTGCAGCAGGTAAAAGCCACCCCCGCCCAATCCCGAGGAGTTGGGCTCGACGACCGCCAGCGCGGCGGAAACCGCGACGGCGGCGTCGAAGGCATTGCCGCCCGCTTCGAGAACATCCAGTCCCGCCCGGGTGGCGAGCGGATGCGCGCTGGCAACGGCCGCCTTGTGGGGAACCGCGGCGCGCGGCTGCGTACGAGCTTGGGTCGTCGGTGCCGCGTCGGCGACGGCGCTTCCGGCGTCATTGGCGCGGCACACAGCGCCGCATACGAGGCCCAGCAGCACGATCAGCAGGGTGACGCGCCGTTCGGGGCGCCGGGCCGTCAACGGCATGAATACCTCGCGCGCAGCGATTTGAGAGTCACGCCTGACGATGGCGCTGCAACTCGATCTCGACGAGCGGATGCACGAATTCGGACACATTGCCGCCCAAAACGGCGATCTCCCGCACCAGGGTCGAGGAGATGAACGTGTATTGCTCTTGCGGAGTCATGAACACGGATTCGATGTCCGGCGACAAATGACGGCTCATGTTAGCCAATTGAAATTCGAATTCGAAGTCGGATACGGCGCGCAACCCGCGCACGATCACGTGCAAGCCCATTTGCCGCGCGAACTCGACCGTCAAGCCGCCGTAGCCGATCACCTCGACGTTGGACACGTCGGCGAGTACGCGTCGCGCCATGTCGACGCGCTGCTCCAGTGTGAACATGGGCGCTTTGTTGGGATTGGCCGCGATGGCGACCACCAGGCGATCGAAGATGCTCGCCGCGCGGCGCACCAGGTCATGGTGGCCGTTCGTGATCGGATCGAATGTCCCGGGATATAGGGCGGTTCTTTTGATCATTCTTGAGGTCGTGCCTGGATGCGGGCGAGATGATAACCCACCTCGCCCGCAGACTTCGATCTCAGCATTTCCCACCCGGCCGGCAGCGCCGGCTGACCAGCGGTCCGCTCCGATTCGAGGTAGACGAGGCCGCCGGGCCTTACCCAACCGCCGGCATCGACCAGCGGAATGTACTGCTCGAGTGCCCGCTCGCCATACGGGGGGTCGAGGAACAACACGTCGAAGGCCGCGCCACCGTCACCGCCCGGCCCGACCGGAGTGCGCAAAAAGCGTGCTGCCCCCATTTCGACGACGCGGCCACGCGCGGCGCCACCAAACTGGCGCAGTTGCTCAACGAGGGCGCGTGCCGCCGCCTGCGCCTGCTCGACGAACACGCATTCGACTGCGCCGCGGGAAAGCGCCTCCATGCCGAGCGCACCGGAACCGGCAAAGAGGTCGAGGCACCGCGCTCCGCTCACCTCATGCTGCAGCCAGTTAAAGAGAGTCTCGCGCACCCGGTCCGGCGTGGGCCGCAAGCCGGGAAGGTTCGGAAAATGCAGGCGCCGCCCGCGCCAGGTTCCGGCGATGATCCGCACCGAATTACGCGCTTCGCGCGCCGCCGGCACCGCTTTACTGCTGTTCACGGCATCATCATACGCCCTGGGCGGGCTCTGCTAAGCTCCTCGCCAATGAACGAGGCCGACCAGTCGGGCACGCGCGGTTTTTTCAAGAGGCTGCGGACCAAGATCACGCAAAGCTCGTCCTGGCTGACGTCCGGCCTGCGGGAAATCCTGCCCGGCCGCAAAATCGATGCCGACGTCCTCGATGAACTCGAAACGCGTCTGATCACCGCCGATGTCGGCGTTGCCGCGACCGCGCGGATCCTCGCCGATCTGCACAAGCGCGTGGCCCGCAAGGAACTCGCCGATGTGGATGCGCTGCTCGCCGCGCTGCGCGACGCCATGATCGGCATCCTCAAACCGGTCGAGAAGGCTCTGGTCGTCGACTCATCGAAGCGGCCCTACGTGATTCTCGTCATCGGCATCAACGGTGCCGGCAAGACGACGACCATCGGCAAGCTGGCGCACCGGCTGCTCGCTGACAAGCATACGGTGCTCCTCGCCTCGGGCGACACCTTCCGCGCGGCGGCGCGTGAGCAATTGGAAACCTGGGCCGGGCGCAACGGCGTGCCCATCGTCGCGCAACAGCAGGGTGCCGAGCCCGCCGCCGTGATCTACGACGGCCTGCAGGCGGCACGCGCGCGCGGTATCGACGTGCTGATCGCCGACACGGCCGGCCGCCTGCACACCCAGGGGCACCTCATGGAGGAACTGAAGAAGGTCAAGCGCGTGCTGGCGCGGTTGGACCCAACCGCCCCCCATGAAGTGCTGCTGGTCTTGGACGGCACCATCGGCCAGAACGCCGTCGCACAGGCCGAGGAGTTCAACAGAAGTCTCGGCGTCACCGGTCTCGTCATCACCAAACTCGACGGCACCGCCAAGGGCGGCGTCGTGCTTGCCATCGCGGAAAAACTCAAGATTCCGATCCGCTTCGTGGGCGTCGGCGAAGGCATCGAGGATTTTGGAGTGTTCGACGCCGCGGACTTCGTCACGGCGCTGCTCAAGACCGGGCCGGATGACACCGCGCCATGATCCGCTTCGATCAGGTGTACAAACGCTATGCGAACGGCCGCGAAGCGCTGGCGGGCCTCTCCTTCGAAATCGAGCAGGGTGAGATGGCATTTCTGACGGGGCATTCGGGCGCCGGCAAGAGCAGCATCCTGAAGCTGATCGCACTCATCGAGCGGCCGACGCGCGGCCAGGTGATCATCAACCGGCAGAACACCGCCGGCATCGGACGCGGCGCCATTCCGCAATTCCGCCGCGGAATCGGCGTGGTTTTCCAGGATCACAAGCTCCTGCATGACCGCCCGATCGGCGACAACGTCGCGCTGCCTCTGATTATCGCCGGCGTGCCGAAGCGCGAGATCGACAAGCGCGTGCGCGCGGCGCTCGATCAGGTGGGACTGCTCGGCAAGGAGCGGTCCCGGCCGCTCGAGCTCTCCACCGGCGAGCAGCAGCGTGTCGGCATTGCCCGGGCCGTGGTCGGCAAGCCGCCGCTATTGATCGCGGACGAACCGACCGGCAACCTCGATCCCGAGCTTGCGCTCGAGACCATGCGGCTGTTCAAGCGCTTCAATGAGGTGGGGGTCACCGTGGTGATTGCGACCCACGACGTGCATCTGATCGACCAGGTCGGCGCCCGTCGCATCGTGCTGGGGCAGGGTCGAATGCGGCCATGAAATTGCGCGATGCGCCCATTGCAAAGACGCGCTCGCGCATCCTTGACCGTTGGCAGCCGCGCGCCTATTTCGCGAGGCATGCCCAGGTGCTGATCGGGTCGCTCGGCCGCCTGGCGCAGCACCCCGTTGCCTCGCTGATGACCATGGCCGTGATCGGCGTCGCGCTCGCCCTGCCGCTGTGCCTGCAGGTGTTCCTCGAGAATGCCCGCGAGCTCACCGGACACTGGAATGAATCCTTGGATCTCTCGGTGTACCTGCAGAAAGGTGCCGGCGGAGCCCGCGCCGAGGCCATTGCGAAGCAGCTGCGTCTGCGTCCGGATGTCGCGGTCGTGCGCGTCGTCACGGCTGCGCAAGCGCTTGCGGAGTTCCGCCAGTTTTCCGGCTTTGGCGGCGCGCTCGATGCACTCAAGGAGAATCCGCTGCCGGATGCCCTCGTGGTCACGCCGAGCGTCGCCGCCAGCACGGCGGCGGGGACGGACGCGCTCAAGTCGGCGCTTGCCGCCGTCAGCGACGTGGAATCCGTCCAGATCGACACCGATTGGGTGCGGCGGTTGCAGGCGATTCTCGATCTGCTGCGCAACCTGGTCCTTTTGACCTGTGCCCTGCTCGGCCTCGGCGTGGTGCTCGTGATCGGCAACACCATCCGCCTTGATGTGGAGAACCGGCGCAGCGAGATCGAAGTGATGAAGCTCGTCGGCGCCACCGATGGATTTGCCCGAAGACCGTTTCTCTATGCTGGAATTTGGTACGGCGCAGGCGGGGGGGCTCTCGCGTTGATCTTGGTGGCAACCGCGACGCTCACCCTGGGCCGCCCGGTCGCACGCCTTGCCACGCTGTATGGCAATAATTTCAGGCTCCAAGGACTTTCGTGGCGGGCCGGGGCGGCCGTCCTGATTGCGGCCGCCTCGCTCGGCTGGCTCGGCGCCTGGCTCGCATCCATGCGACATATTCGCGCCATCGAACCGGCCTGAAAAACCGCCCGTACCCCCCTCGTAACCGGCTGTTTCCTATGGCAATATAGGACTGAACTAGTCTGCGATTTAGCACTCGAACTCTGGGAGTGCTATGATCGCACTCGAGCTTGCTTCGGAGGTATTCAATGACTGCCCTGGTCGCGAAACAATCTGGTCTCGTATTTGCCGGTCCCATCGGGAGCTTGGACTCGTACATCGACCGCGTCTCACAGATACCGGTTCTCTCCAAAGAGGAGGAAGTGGCGCTGGCGGTTCGATTCCGGTCCGAAGGCGATCTGGAAGCCGCACGGCACCTGGTACTTTCGCACCTGCGGTTCGTCGTGCACATCGCGCGCGGTTATCTGGGCTACGGCCTGCCGATGGGCGATCTCGTGCAGGAGGGCAATGTCGGCCTCATGAAGGCGGTCAAGCGCTTCGACCCGGACGTCGGCGTGCGGCTGGTGTCCTTCGCCGTGCACTGGATTCGCGCGGAGATTCATGAATATGTGTTGCGCAACTGGCGCCTCGTCAAGGTGGCAACCACCAAGTCGCAGCGGAAACTGTTCTTCAACCTGCGCAAGATGAAGAAGAACCTCACCTGGCTGTCCGAGGCGGAAACACAGGCCGTCGCGAAGGATCTCGGCGTCGAAGTGAGCGACGTGCGTGAGATGGAGCAGCGCCTCTCGGCGCGTGACATGTCATTCGATCCCACCCCCGAGAACGACGACGAAGACAACTCGTATTCGCCCGCCATGTATCTGCCGGCGCGCAATGCCGACCCCGCCATCGAGGTGGAGAACGAGGAGTGGGAGGAGGACTCGACGGCACGACTCTCCGCGGCGCTCGAACGTCTCGACGAGCGAAGCCGCACAATCCTGAAGCGGCGCTGGATGACCGACGACAAGGCGACGCTGCATGAACTCGCCGACGAATACGGCATCTCGGCCGAGCGCGTTCGTCAGGTCGAAACCAACGCGATCGCGAAGCTGAAGGGCTATATGGCGGCGTGAGCCGGTCGCGGTCGGAACCGCCGGCCGCTCCCGCGTTCGCCGCTAGCGGGTCTTCGGTCCGACCCGCTGTCAACGTAGTTCGCTGTCAACGTAGTGCGCTGACGGCGGCCTTGATGTGTCCGCGCAGCCGCGTGAGATCGCCCACATAGCCGCCAACCGCTTCGAGCGCGCGTTGTTCCAAAGCATCGGCCATCACGAGTCCGTGCCGTGCCAGCGCAAGGACATCGGCGCGGTCCTGTGCGGAGAAACGGCCCAGCTTGCTCACCGCCAAATCGACGGGAGCGAGTACTCGCACTTCGAGCACTGACTGATCGACACCCTCGAGGCTGAGGTGCATGGAATCCTCGTGGGCGTCCTCGTGCATGAGGCCCAAGGTGTCGTTGTATTGCCGGTCGAAGTACAGCAGCCGCGCGGTCCCGTCTTCGTCGCGATAGGCAATGTCGAGCCCATCCGGCAAGGCAATCCGGTGCGAAAACACCGCATCGACGTCAACCGAGACGCGCTCGCCCGTGTGGAAGTGCAGCGCGGCGCCACCCGCGACGTACATACGGATCGGCAGCGCAGCGCGCTCCACGCCAGCCAAAGAATTCGCGATGCGCGTTACAAGTTCTCGAAACGCGGCGACGTACTCGGGCCGCGTGAAGGGCTCAGGCCGCATGCGCTGCCATGGACCGGATTATCGGCAGAATGCGCGAGGGCGGCAGCGGTGTGCCGGCGAG
>Ga0302319_10025925_pt1 | contig 10349 bp, 5 predicted proteins | sample Bog_T0_2_FD_203319 | JGI IMG/M metagenome (GOLD analysis project Ga0302319, IMG submission 203319) | Peat permafrost microbial communities from Stordalen Mire near Abisko, Sweden - Bog_T0_2 | ecosystem: Environmental > Terrestrial > Soil > Wetlands > Peat | place: Sweden: Abisko, Stordalen Mire...
ATCGTCCGGCGTCTGGAGCGACACTACGGCGCGGAATTCGTTCACGACGCCTATCGTCGCGTCGCCGCGGAGGCCTGACTCACGGATTTGTCAAGGCGATCACATCTATGTGCGCGCCCAGACTATTCACCGAGCCAGTCTAGGATTGAGCCGGGGCCTTTCCTCGATTACCGTCCGCCCCCGCGCTGGCGGAAATCCTCGGAAAAATGAGGACGTACCGCCGCTTTGGGCGCCGGATACGGAGGGGGCGGGTTGTCGATCGTCGTCAGAGGCATTTCCTGGGCCGTGGTCGTGGCGGCCGCGGCGGCCGCTTACGGCGCGTACGATCCCGCCTTCGTCGCCGCGCGCTGGCCCGCGGCGGCGCCCCTGGCGCAAAAGCTCCATGAGTATTTGCCCGCCGCGCTCACCGGCAAGCCGCCGGCGGCGGCGCAGGCGGCCGTCGCGCCGCGCCCGCCCGTTTCCGTGGTCACCGCGCTCGCCGAACGCAAGGACGTGCCGTGGCGCATCAACGAAATCGGCACGGTGCAGCCGATCGCCTCGGTGGCGCTGCGGCCGCATTTCGACGCTACGGTCGAGAAAGTCCTGGTCGCCGACGGCGCCGAGGTGAAGGCCGGCGACGTGCTGATCCAGCTCGACCCGCGCCAGACCGAGGCGCAACTCGCAGGCGCCGAGGCGCAACTCGCCAAGGACGTGGCGCAACTCGAGCAGAACGATCGCGACACGGCCCGATATACCGACCTCGTCGCGCGCAACGCCACGCCGATCATGAATCTCGACAATGCCAGGACGGCCTCCGCGACGACCCGGGCCGCGATTCAGGGCGACAAGGCGGCGATAGACAATCTCAAGGTGCAACTCGAGTGGTACACGGTGAGCGCGCCGATTTCCGGCCGCGTCGGCGTCGTCGCCATCAAGCAGGGCAACATCGCCAAGGCCGGCGACAACAGCCAGGCGGGCGTGTTCGCGACCATCAACCAGATCTCGCCGATTTACGTCTCGTTCTCCGTCGCCCAGTCGCTGCTGCCGACGCTGCGCGAGGCGATGGGGACGGGCGCAGACATCGTGGCGACGCCGCAAGGCTCGAAGACGAGTTCCAGGGGCAAGCTGTCGATCCTCGAAAACGCCGTGGATACGACGACGGGAACGATTCTCGCCCATGCGGTGTTCGAGAACGCGGACGAGTTGCTCTGGCCCGGACAGCTCTGCAACGTCACGCTGACGCTGAAGGTCGAGCATGACACGGTCGTCACGCCGCGCGAGGCGATCCAGATCGGCCAGAACGGCAATTATGTGTTCACCGTCGCCGACGGCGTAGCGCACGTTCGCCCCGTCGAAGTCGGCCGCACCGAGAACGATCAGACCGTCATCACCAAAGGCCTGCAGGGCGGCGAGAGCGTCGTCGTCGACGGCGCCCTGTTGCTGATCGAGGGCTCCAAGGTGGAATCGCGCAATCCCGCGAAGGGAGCGAGCTGATGTCGCTGCCCGAACTTTGCATCCGCCGGCCGGTGATGACCAGCCTGCTGATGCTGTCGTTCATCGTGTTCGGCCTGTTCGGCTACAAGCAACTCCCGGTCTCCGCGCTGCCGCGCGTGGACTTCCCGACGATCTCGGTGAGTTCGTATTTGCCGGGCGCCAGCCCGGATACGATGGCCTCGTCGGTCGCCGGCCCGCTGGAGCGCGCCTTCGCGACGATTCCCGGCATCACGATGATGACTTCGTCGTCGGCGCTCGGGGCGACGCAGATCGTCATGCAGTTCGATCTCGACCGCAACATCGACGGCGCCGCGCTCGACGTCCAGTCGAACATTTCCGCCACCTTGCGCAAGCTGCCGCCGCAATTGCCGGCGCCGCCGAGCTTCCAGAAGATCAATCCCGCCGACAGCCCGATCCTGTTCATCGCGCTGGTGTCGAAGACGTTGCCGCTGACCAAGGTCGACGATTACGCCGAGCATGTGTTCGCCGAGCAGATTTCGCAGATTTCCGGCGTCGCGCAGGTGCAGATCTTCGGCCAGCAGAAATTCGCGGTGCGGGTCTCGGTCGATCCCGACCTCGCCGCCGCGCGCGGACTGACGCTCGATCAAGTCGCCAACGCGGTGGCGTCGGCGAATTCCTCGACGCCGGTCGGCGCGCTGCTCGGCAGGCGCCAGAACGTCACCGTCGACGCGACCGGCCAGATCGAGCATGCGGCCGATTATGACAATCTCGTGGTCGCCTGGCGCAACGGTTCGCCGGTGCGGCTGAACGAGATCGCTCACGTCTACGATTCGGTCGAGAACAAACAGATCGCCGGTTGGTCGGGGCCGGACCGTTCCATCGTGCTGGCGGTGTTCCGCCAGTCCGACGCCAATACCGTCGACGTCGTCGACAGCGTGCGCGCCCGCATCCCTTATTATCAGTCGCAGCTTCCCCCGGCCGTCGAGGCGCGGATCCTCAACGACCGTTCGGTTTCGATCCGGCAATCGATCGACGACGTGCAGTTCACGCTGCTGCTGTCGATCGTGCTGGTCGTCATCGTCATCTTCGTGTTCCTGAAGTCCGCCGCCGCGACCCTGATCCCCGCACTGGCGCTGCCGGTTTCGCTGATCGGCGCCTGCGCCTTCATGTTCATCTTCAACTATTCGATCGACAACATTTCGCTGCTCGCCATCACGCTGGCGGTCGGCTTCGTCGTCGACGACGCGATCGTGATGCTGGAGAACATCACGCGCCACATCGAGGAGGGCATGAGGCCGTTCGACGCGGCGTTGAAGGGGTCGAAGGAGATCGCTTTCACCATTCTGTCGATCACCTTCTCGCTGGTGGCGGTGTTCATTCCAGTGCTGTTGATGGCGGGGGTGGTTGGTCGCGTATTCCGCGAATTTGCGGTGACGATCACAGTGGCGATCCTGGTTTCCGGCTTCGTCTCGCTGACGCTGACGCCGATGCTGTGCGCGCGCATCCTGAGCGCGCCCAAGCATGGCCGCGACGCCGGCTGGTTCTCTCGCGGCTCCGACTTCTTCGTCGATGGCCTGCAAGCGGGCTATCGGATCACGCTCGACGTGGTGCTGAAGTTCCGCTTCCTGGTGCTGATCGGCACCTTCGTTACCGGCTACGTTGCGTTCTCGCTCTATGTCGACATCCCCAAGGGCTTCTTTCCCGACGAGGACACCGGCTTCCTGCGCGGCATCACCGAGGCGCAGCCGGACACCAGTTTCCGCGAAATGTCGGCGCGACAGGTGACGGTGAGCGCCCTGATCGCCAAGGACCCGGCGGTCGAATATGTGACCTCCGCCGTCGGTTTCGGCGGCGCCACCAACAAGGGCTTCCTGTTCGTCAAACTCAAGCCCAAGCGAGATCGCGATCCGGTGTTCAAGATCATGGCGCGCATGCGCGCCGCGACCGCGGTCATTCCCGGCATCCGCACGCTGATGCTGCCGGTGCAGAATTTGGAGTTCACCGGCGGTCGAATCGCGCGCGCGAAATACCAGTACACGCTGCAATCCGGCGACATCGATTCGCTGTACAAATTGTCGCCGGTCATGGAGCGCGAAATCTCGCAATTGCCGGGCCTGCGCGACGTCAATTCGGATTTGCAGATCGCCAATCCGCAAACCCGGGTCGAGATCGATCGCGAAAAGGCCGCCGCGCTCGGCATCACCACGGATCAGGCGCGCACGGCCCTCTACAACGCCTACGGCACCCGCCAGATCTCGACGATCTTCACCGAAGCCGACGACTACGAGGTCATTCTGGAGGCGTCGGAGGACTTCCAGAACGACACCGACGCGCTCGGCCGCATCCGCGTCTCGACGCCGACCGGGCAACTGGCGCCGCTCAACGAGATCGCGACGATGAGCCGTTCCGTCGGCCCGCTGCAGATCAATCGACAGGCCCAGCAGCCCGCGGTGACGATCTCGTTCAACCTTTCGCCCGACCTCTCACTGGGACAGGCGATCGACATGATCAAGCAAGTCGAGCGCAAGGTGAACCTGCCGGGTTCGATCATCACCGGTTTCGCCGGCAACGCCCAACTTTTCCAGCAAGCGCTGGCGGGGCAGGGCGGCTTGCTGCTCGCCGCCGTCATGACGATCTACATCCTGCTCGGCGTGCTCTACGAGAGCTACATTCACCCGATCACGATTCTCTCCGGCCTGCCCTCGGCGGGCATCGGGGCGTTGCTGGCGCTGCAATACTTCCACATGGATCTCAGCGTGATCGCGATCATCGGCATCCTGCTGCTGATCGGCATCGTCAAGAAGAACGCGATCATGATGGTCGACTTCGCGCTGGAGCGCCGGCGCGTGGGCGGCATGGACGCTCCCACCGCGATCCGCGAGGCGGCGCTGGTGCGTTTCCGTCCCATCATCATGACGACGCTCGCCGCGCTGCTGGGCTCGCTGCCTATTGCGCTGGGCACGGGCGCCGGCTCGGAACTCCGGCAACCGCTCGGCGTCGCCATCGTCGGCGGCCTGTGCGTTTCGCAATTGCTGACGCTCTACATCACGCCGGTAATCTACATCTATCTCGACAAGGTCGATTCCTGGCTGGCGGGGCGGCGGCCGACGCGCGCCAAGCCGGGACGCTCACATGTGACGTTGCCGGCGCCGGCGGAGTAGGGGCGCATCCTGTTGCAGCTCCGCAGGCAAGTTGACGGAGGTTACTGGGCCGCCGTTAACCGTTAACAAAGGTTAAGTTTGTCAAAAATCGCGCTCCGAATTAACGTTTTGTTAGGGACAACGGACGGCCGCCGTCGCTCCCGGATGAAACGAGGGAGCCGGACACGATGCGTATTGTACCAGGACTACGTGAACTCGACGATTACCATGGACTGCCCGGTGCGCGAAGCGCAGGCGGCGGGGCGAGATTCGTCACCTTTCTGTTGATGACGGCGATTTCGGTCGGCGCCAGTTTTGGCGCGCTCGGGTTCGTCAAGGACGTGTTGGATCGCGCGCTGGGGGCAGGAACGGTCGGCCGGGCGCTTCAGGAACTCGACCCCAACGACGCCGAGCTTTACGGCCTGCTGAACGCGGACTGGCCGACAGGCTCGACGAAGAACAGTTTCGCGCAGTCGAAAACCGAGGAATTTGGTCGACGCGCCTTCGGCCAGCGCAGGAACCCGCCGCCCGAGCCAGAAACGGCCGCCGTTCTGACGACGTTCGTGCCGGAACGCGAAACGGGCTTTGCGCCCAGCACGGCGCCGACCCTTTCAACGACGGGCGGTTTCGCCGAGGCGTCTCGGCTGGTCTCGGGTCAAACGATCCAGGTCGTTGCGCCGAAGGGAAAGACGATGTAATTGTCGTGGACATTCACGAGGCGACGAAAGCCGATGCGTCGCCTTTCGCTGCGGTGAGCGGCGCGAAGTTAGCCCGGTATAGCGATTTTCACGTTTCGTTTACATGCGCCATAAATTTGCCCGTTTGTCGTCAATCCGAAGCCGCAACGACGCAAGATACTACGTCCTAAGCCGTGTTGGTTCGGTGTTGCGGCGCTCTCGGCGATATTGCCCCCCAGCCCCCGAGATGCGTGCGACCCGGGTAAGGCCAAATCGGCTGGCGGATCGGCGGGCCCCCTCCCAGCCGATCCGCTTTTTTTTGCCTCTCTCCAGATTCACTTACGCACTTGAATCGGGGCCGCCGGGCCGCGATATGAGCGCGCGAGCGTAAGCTCGCTCACCCCGTTCATTTTCCAAAGGACAAGAGGTTATCGTGACGACCACCGCCGCCGCGCAGACCCAGAGTTTCGAAGCCGACGTTTCCCGGCTCCTTCACCTGATGGTGCATTCCGTCTATTCGGACCGCGACATATTCGTTCGCGAGCTCGTTTCCAATGCAGCCGACGCCTGCGAGAAGCTTCGCTACGAGTCGCTGGCCAATCCCGAACTCGTCGAGGGCGGCGGGCCGTTCGCGATCACGATCTCCGTCGATCCGGCGGAAAAGACCCTGACCTTCTCCGACAACGGCGTCGGCATGAACCGCCACGATCTCGTCGACGCGCTGGGAACGATCGCCCGCTCGGGGACCCGCGCGTTCCTCGACAAACTCGCCGCCGAGAACGCTGACAAGGAGAAGAGCGAGGAGAACGCGCTCATCGGCCAGTTCGGCATCGGCTTCTATTCTTCCTTCATGGTCGCCGACGAGGTCGTCGTCGAAACCCGTCGCGCCGGCGAAACCGAGGCCTGGCGCTGGTCGAGCGACGGCAAGGGCTCCTACACCGTCGCGCCGCTGGAGATCGACGCCGCCCCGCTGCGCGGGTCACGGGTAAAACTGCATCTCAACGCCGAATCCGAGGATTACGCCGACGCCGAGCGCATCGAAAAGATCGTTCGCGAGCACTCCGGCGCGGTCGCCGTGCCGATCGAAATCGTCGACAAGCCCGGCGACGAGCCCCGGCGCATCGCCGACGGCGCCGCGATCTGGGCCAAGTCGAAGTCGGACATCACGCCCGAGGATTATACCGAGTTCTATCGTGGCCTCTCGGGTCAATATGACGAGCCCGCCCTGACCGTGCATTGGCGCGCCGAAGGCCGGCACGAATATACCGTGCTCGCCTTCATCCCTGGCTCGCGCCCGTTCGACCTGTTCGATCCCGCGCGCAAGGGTCGCAACAAACTCTACGTAAGGCGGGTGCTCATCACCCAGGACGCCGATCTGCTGCCGGGCTGGCTGCGCTTCGTGCGCCTCGTCGTCGACAGCGCCGACCTGCCACTCAACGTTTCACGCGAAATGATCCAGGAAAGCGCCGTCTTCGCCGCCATTCGCAAGGGCGTGACGAACCGCATCCTGCAGGAACTCTCCAAGCTCGCCGAGAACGACACGGAGAAATTCGCCAAGATCTGGGAAAACTTCGGCTCGGTCCTCAAGGAAGGCCTGTACGAGGATCCCGAGCGGCGCGACGCGATCTACAAATTCGCGCGCTTCACTTCGACCAAACATGCCGATGGCGATCGCACCCTGGAGGGCTACGTCAAGGATCTCCGTGAGAACCAGACGGCGATCTATTATCTGACCGGCGACGACGCCAAGCGCCTCGCCTCCAGCCCGCAACTCGAGGGTTTTCGCGCCCGCGACGTGGAAGTCCTGTTGCTCGCCGATCCGGTCGACGCCTTCTGGGTTTCGACGGCAATGGGTTTCGACGGCAAGCCGTTCAAGTCTATCAGCCAGGGCGCTGCGGACATCAAGTTGATCCCGCTCGCCGAAGGCAAGACGGCGCCGGCGGAGGCCACCGCCGACGTGGCGACGCTGATCGCCTATATCAAGCAGACGCTGGAGAACGAAATCGCCGATGCGCGCGCGTCCGACCGGCTGACCGATAGCGTCGCCTGTCTGGTCGCGTCCGAATACGGCCCGGATCGGCAACTCGAGCGCATGCTCGCCTCGCATGGTCGCGTCAACGAACGCAGCAAGCCGGTGTTGGAAGTCAACGCGACGCATCCGCTCACCAGCGCGCTCGCCAAACGGCTGAAGGAGAACGCGGACAAGTCGTTGGTTGACGACGCGGCCTGGTTGCTGCTCGACGAAGCGCGCCTCGTCGACGGCGAAACGCTGAAGGATGCCCCGGCTTTCGCGGCGCGCCTGCGGCGCGTGATGGAGAAGGCGATCGGCTGACGCCGCGGGCTCCCGCCTTGCCTCTCGTTGCGAGCGCGCTTGCAACGAGGGGAGGCGATCGTTCAATCGCGAAGAACGGGCCACGATTGACGAAATCAGCTTTTTTCGGCGACGATGATATTTTCACGTCGCCCTTAGACGTTTCTTAACCAAACGCTAAGACCGGCTGCCCCGCGTCATTCTTACGGGTACGAATTAACCGGCTCGAAATATGCGCCCCCTATCGTAAGGTTATTCCGACGGTGATCTGATCCAGACCGGATGGAAGTTTCGGAGCAGGAGCAAAGTTATGATCAAGTCCCTCAAGGCGTTCGTCGGCAACGAGTCCGGCGCCACCGCCATCGAATACGCCCTCATCGCCTCTTTGATCGCCGTCGCCCTCGTCGGCATCCTGACCAGCCTCGGCACCAAGCTGTCGTCCGAGTTCTCGGAAATTTCCAGCGCGCTCAAGTAAGCAGCGCGGAGCCTTCGAAGCTCGAGGATCAAGCCGGCGAAGCTCAGCTTCGCCGGCTTTTTCGTGCGCGTAACGGACGTTCGCTCGGGTCGAAGCGATCGTCGCCGCGAAGCCCGCATTAGCCGGCCTTTAACCAACCAAATAAAGCGAACGCATCTGCATCGTCTGGCCGAGATCGAAATAACCTCCTCGTAACTCGGCCCACGTAACTTGTGGGTATTCCGACGACGAAGCCATCGTAGACGGAAGAAAATTTTGGAGCAGGAGCAAAGTTATGATCAAGTCCCTCAAGGCGTTCGTCGGCAATGAATCCGGCGCCACCGCCATCGAATACGCCCTCATCGCTTCGTTGATCGCCGTCGCCCTCGTCGGCATCCTGACCAGCCTCGGCACCAAGCTGTCGTCCGAGTTCTCGGAAATCTCCAGCGCGCTCAAGTAAGCCGCACGGCGCTTTCGGCGCTCACAGAATTGGCCGGCGAAGCTCAGCTTCGCCGGCTTTTTCTTTGGCGCCGTTGGGCCGATGCGTCCTTAGTCGCGCTTTAACCAATCAAATACAGCGAACGTATCTCCATCGTCTTGCCGCAATGGAAATAACGCTCTCGTAACTCGGCGGCCGTATCTTACGGGTATTCCGACGACGAACCCTTCGTAGTGGGAAGAAAATTTCGGAGCAGGAGCCCAGTTATGATCAAGTCCCTCAAGGCGTTCGTCGGCAATGAGTCCGGCGCCACCGCCATCGAATACGCCCTCATCGCCTCGTTGATCGCCGTCGCCCTGGTCGGAATCCTGACCAGCCTCGGCACCAAGCTGTCGTCGGAGTTCTCGGAAATCTCCAGCGCGCTCAAGTAAGCCGCGCGGCGCTTTCGGAGCTCACAGGATTGGCCGGCGAAGCTCAGCTTCGCCGGCTTTTTCTTGCGCGCCACGCACTTGCCCCGTTGGGTCGAGGGGTCCTTAGGCTGGCTTTAACCAACCAAATATGGCGAACGAGTCTCCATCGTTCAGTCTCTGTCGAAATAACGTCCTCGTAACCCGGCGGCCGTATCTTATGGGTATTCCGACGACGAACCCTTCGTAGTGGGAAGAAAATTTCGGAGCAGGAGCCCAGTTATGATCAAGTCCCTCAAGGCGTTCGTCGGCAATGAATCCGGCGCCACCGCCATCGAATACGCCCTCATCGCCTCGTTGATCGCCGTCGCCCTGGTCGGCATCCTGACCAGCCTCGGCACCAAGCTGTCGTCCGAGTTCTCGGAAATCTCCAGCGCGCTCAAGTAAGCCGCGCGGCGCTTTCGGAGCTCACAGAATTGGCCGGCGAAGCTCAGCTTCGCCGGCTTTTTCGTGGGCGTCACGGACGTCCGCACTGGGTCGAGGCGACCTTAGTCGAACCTTAACCAACCAGTTACAGCGAACGTATCTCCATCGTCTTGCCGCATTCGAAATAACGTCCTCGTAACTCGGCGGCCGTATCTTATGGGTATTCCGACGACGAATACATCGGCGACGGAACGAAGTTCTGGAGCAGGAGCAAAGAAATGATCAAGTCCCTCAAGGCGTTCGTCGGCAATGAATCCGGCGCCACCGCTATCGAATACGCCCTCATCGCCTCGTTGATCGCCGTCGCCCTGGTTGGCATCCTGACCAGCCTCGGCACCAAGCTGTCGTCCGAGTTCTCGGAAATCTCCAGCGCGCTCAAATAAGCCGCGCGGCGGTTTCGGAGCTCAAAATATTGACCGGCGAAGCTCAGCTTCGCCGGCTTTCTTCGTTTCGCGTCATTCGTCGTCGGCCAGATTCTTGATGCAATAGCCGAGATAACGCTTGGAATCGATCGGATCGAAGCCGAGCTTGTGCTTGAGTTTCTTGCGCAGCTTCGAGATATGGCTTTCGACGACGTTTTCGTCGACATTTTCGTCGAAGATGCCATAGACGGCGTTGAAGATCTGGGTTTTCGACAGCCGCCGGCCGCGGTTGCGCACCAGACATTCCAGGATGCGACGTTCCCGGCGCGGCAAAGCGAAGGGCTTGCCGCCGATTTCCGCCTCGCGTCCATCGAAGAACACCCGGAGATCGCCGATCTCGACGTCGCGGTTCTCGCTCATCGCACGACGGCTGATCGCGCCGACCCGGGCGAGAATTTCGCGCACGTGGACGGGCTTGCGCAGCACGTCATCGACGCCGGCGGCGAACATGCCGAGCGTATCCTCGAGCGACGGGCGCTCTTTCAGACACAGCACCGGCGCCTGGGAACGCTCGCGGATGAGCTTGGGAAAGTTTTCGCGGCCCTCGCAATCGCCGATCAGGAAAGCTTCGACAGCGGC
>Ga0302319_10025927_pt1 | contig 10349 bp, 10 predicted proteins | sample Bog_T0_2_FD_203319 | JGI IMG/M metagenome (GOLD analysis project Ga0302319, IMG submission 203319) | Peat permafrost microbial communities from Stordalen Mire near Abisko, Sweden - Bog_T0_2 | ecosystem: Environmental > Terrestrial > Soil > Wetlands > Peat | place: Sweden: Abisko, Stordalen Mire...
GCTGGATGCCTTCCGCCCAGCCCGGAATTCCCTCCCCACCCGCCCGCAGCCGCACCAGATCTTTGGCGGTCGTCACGGGCGTCAGCGCTTCGGCCTTCGCCTCGGCGATCAAGGTTTCGATTTCGCTGCGCGAGAACGGATGGTGATCGGCGAACGTGCGCTCCAGGACCACCTCGATGCCGCTTGAGCGCAGCGTCCTGAAAAACCGGGCGGGATCGCCGATGCCGGCGAAGGCCAGCACGCGCCTGCCGCGCAACGCTGCTACCGAGGCGGCACCGGCCTGAAGATAGGCCGACATCACCGGCTTACCCTGCGCGGCGATCGCGGCAGCGACCGCGGCGGCAGCCGATCCGTCGCCGACCACGATCAGCGCATCGGTACGGTCGAGCTGCGGCGGCAATGGCGCGCGCAAGGGGCCGGCAGGCAGCACCTTCCCGTTGCCGAGGCCGCGATCGCCGTCGATCACAATCAAGGCGACGTCCTTGGCAATCGCCGGATTCTGAAAGCCGTCATCCATCAGGATCACGCTGGCGCGCTGCGACCGTGCCAAGGCGACGCCCGCGATGCGGTCCCGTGCGACCACCACCGCCTCGGTCCGCGCCAGCATCAGCGGCTCGTCGCCGACGTCAATCGCCGCGTGCCGCGCCGGATCGACCTTGATCGGACCGCTCAGGCGACCGCCATAGCCACGGCTCAGCACGACCGGAGTCTCGCCGAGGTCGCGCAGCAGGTTTGCCAGCGCCAGCACCGCCGGAGTCTTGCCGGCACCGCCGACATGATAGTTGCCGACGCAGATCACGGGGATCCCGGCGTCAAACCCCTTGCGCTGCAAACGCTGGCCCGCGACCAGACCATAGAGCGCGCCGAGCGGCGCCAGCAAGCAGGATATCCAGGACGATGGCCGGTGCCAGAAGTCCGGCTCACGCATTCGTCGCCCCCATCTCGAGCCGTAACTGCAGCAAATACGGCTCCAGCGCGGCCAGCGTGCGATCGAGCGCGCCGCCGAGTTCCGCGACCACGCGCCCGGCGGCCGCACCCGACGCCTCGCCCACCGCCGGATCGGCCAGCAACTGCCCCAATTGCTTCACCAGCGCTTCCGGCGTGTCAGCTCTTCTGGCGCCTCCGGCGCTATCGAGCGCCTGGTAGACTTCGCTAAAATTGAAGACGTGGGGGCCATGGACGATCGCGGCGCCGAGCTTGATCGCCTCGATTGGATTCTGCCCGCCATGTTCGACCAGCGATCCACCCATGAATACGGTCGGCGCCAACCGATAGAACAAACCCAGCTCGCCCATGGTGTCGGCGACGTAGATGTCGGTGTCCGCCGCCGGCACCTCGTCGCGCGAACGCAAGGCCACCTTCAGGCCGGCCGCGGCGATAGCACGGGCGATCGCCTCGCCGCGCCCGGGATGTCGCGGTACGATCACGCTCAAGAGCGACGGAAAGAAGTCCGTAAGCCTGCGATGCACTTCGAGCCAGATCTCTTCTTCGCCGGGATGGGTCGACGCCGCGGCGATGACGGGGCGCCCGCGCGTCACCGACATCAGCCGCTCCAGCTTGACGGGATCGGCGGGCGGCGCCGGCACATCCAGTTTCAGATTGCCCGTAGTGACGACGTTGCGGCTGCCGAGCGCCGCGAAGCGCTCCGCATCGACCTTCGATTGCGCCAGCGTGACCTCGAACCGGCTGAGCAGCGCGGAAATCGTCCCGCTGACCTTGCGCCAGCGCGGGAACGAGCGCTGCGACATCCGGCCATTGATCAGGACCATCGGCAGACGCCGCGCCGCGCTCGACAGAATGAGGTTGGGCCACAAATCGGACTCGATGAACAGCGCGAGACTCGGCCGCCAGTGGTCGAGGAACCGGGCAACGTAGCGCGGCGAATCGTACGGCACATATTGATGGATGACGTCGGCGGGAAACCGTTTGGCGACGATCGCCGCCGAGGTCACCGTACCCGAGGTCAGCAGGATACGAATGTTGAGCGCGCGCAGCCTTTCGATCAAGGCTGCGGCCGCCAGTACCTCGCCGACGCTGGCGCCGTGAATCCACACCAATGGACCATGCGGCCGGCTGTCGCCGCTCATGCCGCGGCGCTCGCCGATCCGCTCGGGATCCTCCTTGCCCTGTTTCAGCCGCCGCTTGATCAGCGCTGGCGCCAGCGGCGCCACCGCCGAGGACAGTTTCTGATAAACGCGTAGCGTCATTGGCAGCGGGTTAGTCATGAGGCGACGCTTCCGGACGACCGAGTTTCGCATAGGCACGACGGGTCGCTTCGTTCAGGTAGTTCTCCAGTCGCAGGCGCAAGGCTTCCATGGTTTCGGCGTCCGCGTCCGGCGGCACCACGATCGGTTCGGTGCCGCCGACCAGCGCGCCGCGACCGAACGGCAAATTGATGGTGGTGCGGTCCCAGTTGTTCAACCGGATGAAACGGCTGGTCGCCATCGCAAAGGGCATGATCGGCCGTCCGGATTCCCGCGCCAGCATGATGATGCCGAGACCGGCGATGCGCGCGCGCTTCGGCACGTCGGCGGTCGACGCCACGTTATAGCCCCCGGCGAGCGCGCGCACCATCTCCTTGAACGCTCCGACGCCGCCCTTGCGGTAAAACGCCGAGCCATGGTCGCCGGAGCCACGGATGGTACCGATGCCAAGCCGCTCCGCGGCGATAGCGTTGAATTCGCCGTCGCGATGCCGCGAGATCAAGACCTTAACAAGATGGGTCGGCTTGGTCTTGATGAACGGCGTCAGGAAATGCTGGCCGTGCCAGAACGCAAAGATCGCCGGCTGTTGCGGCTCGACGATCTCATAGACGTTGGCCGGGTCGAAACTGAACCGGTTTGTCCGCCAGACCAGGCGGAGGAATTCGGCCGCGAGAAATCCCACCGTGCGCTGCACCCAGGTGCTGCGCAACACATTACGAAGCAGCTTTTTCAACGGCCAGGCTTCGCGTCTTGATCCGGGTCGAGCAGCCGGTGGAGATGGACGATGAAATAACGCATGTGGGCGTTGTCCACGGTCTGGTGCGCCTTCGCCTTCCAGACCGCATAGGCGCTCGCGTAATTGGGAAACACGCCGACGACTTCCACCTGGTCGATATCCTTGAACGTCGTTCCGTGGAGATCGGTCAGTTCGCCGCCGATGACGAGATGGAGCAATTGCTGAGGGGCACTATCTGGCATGGTTCTCTTTCCTGACTAAGGTGCCCGGCAAACGAAATATCCGACGCAAATCGGAATCGCGCAAGCCTAGCCTTGGCCGCGCAATTGCTCGACGATGCGTGCATGACGATCGCGTCCCGCTGCCACCAGCACCCCATGCGCCGCCTCCCGGCGATTATAGAGGATGGAATCCCCCGAGAGCGCGGTCATGTTACCATCCGCTTCCTGCACGATCAAATTGGCCGCCGCAAGATCCCAGTCCCGGCTTTGGCCGCCGGCAAAGGCCGCGTCCAGACTTCCCTGCGCCACCCGGCACAGCCGAAGCGCCAGCGATCCGATCCGGGGATGCAGGGTAATCTGATCGGATGCGCGGTTGAGTCGCTCGACCAGCGGCTTTGGGCCGGCGATGCGGGAGAAATTCAGCTCGGTGCCGGATGTCGCATGAACCGGGTCAAAGTTGCGGGCGGCGCCCTGTCCGCGCGCGGCAAAGAAGAATTCGTCGCTGGCCGGGGCGAATACCGCGGCGAGCAAGGGCCGCGTATCCTCAACCAACGCGACGCTCACGCACCAGTCCTCGCGTCCAGCGAGATAACCGCGGGTGCCGTCGATCGGATCGACAATCCATACCAGGCGCTTGCCGAGACGCGATTCGTCATCGGCGCTTTCTTCAGACAGCCAGCCATAATCCGGGGTAGCCGACCGCAGCCGACTCTCGATCAGGTCGTTGACCGCGATATCGGCTTCGGACACCGGCGAGGAGGCGCCCTTGGTCCAGTTCTTGAGCTCGGTACGGAACAGCGACAGCGCCAGCGCGCCGGCCTCCCGTACGGTATCTTTCAGCAACGCCGCGTCGCGCGTCAGGGTGTTTTCGCGCCGATTGTCAGCGCTAGCGTCCGCCAAGCGTCAGTCCCTCGATTCGAACCGTTGGCGCATTGACGCCATAGCGGAATTCCAGATCGTTGGCCGGCGCCAGCGATTTGAAGATTTCGAGCAGATGACCCGCGATCGTCACCTCGCTGACGGCATAGATAATCTCGCCGTTCTCGATCCAGAAGCCCGAGGCGCCGCGGCTATAGTCGCCGGTGACGCCGTTGACGCCGGAGCCGATCAGGTCGGTGACGTAGAAGCCCTGCTTGATGTCGGAGATAAGTTCGGCCGGTGTCGGTTCGCCCGGCTCCATGTGCAGATTATAGGGCCCCGGCGACGGCGACGACGAGACGCCGCGATGGGCGTGGCCGGTCGTGACCAGGCCGAGTTCGCGCGCGGTCGCGCAATCCAACAGCCACGAGGTCAGCACGCCCTCATCGACAATGTTCAGGCGCTTGACCTTGACGCCCTCGGCGTCGAAGGTTTGCGAGCGCAGCCCGCGCACGCGCAGCGGATCGTCGACGATGCGAATGTTGTTGGCGAACAGTTGCTGGCCGAGACGATCCTTCAGGAAGCTGGTTTTGCGCGCGATCGACGCGCCGTTCACCGCGCCCACCAGATGGCCGACCAGCGATCCGGACACCCGGGGGTCGAACACCACAGGCACCTTGCAGGTCTCGACCTTGCGCGGATTGGCCCGCTTGACCGTGCGCTCGCCCGCTTTACGGCCGATGCTTTCCGGCGAGGCGAGGTCGGCGGCGTGCAGCGCCGAGGAGTAGTCGTAATCGCGTTCCATCTTGGTGCCGTCGCCGACGATGGCCGTCATCGAAATACCCTGGCTCGATCGCAGATAGGAGCCGTGGAAGCCGGTGGAAGTCACCAGCACCATGCCGCCAATACCGGCCGAGGCCGATGCCCCGCCGGATTTGGTCACGCCCTTGACCGCGAGCGCAGCCGCTTCGGCTTCACAAGCACGGCGCTCCAGTTCCGCGGTCGAGGGAGTAACGGGGTCGAGCAGATCAAGATCGGGGAAATCGCGCGCCAGCAGGGCTGGATCCGCCAGACCGACATATTTGTCGTCGGGCGCGACGCGCGCCATCGCAACCGCGCGTTCGGCCAGCCTGGCGACGCCGTCGCCGCTCACATCGTTGGTTGAAACCACGGCCTGACGCTGCCCCACCAGCACGCGTAGTCCGACGTCATCGCCTTCCGACCGCTCGGATTCCTCGACCCGCCCGTCGCGCACCTCGACACCCTGCGAAATGCCGCGCACCGCCACCGCGTCGGCGGCGTCCGCGCCAGCGCGCCGCGCCGCCTCCACCAGACGCTGCGCCAGCGTGCTGAGGGCGGATTGATCGAACAGCGCCGAGCCGATGGCCTGAGACGAAAGCGGGGGCGCGGCGGATGGTGAAGACATCACGAACAAAATCCCAAGAAATGAGGAAGCACGGTGATCGCATGGACGCAGCCGTGCTGACCCTTCAGATGTGCCTGATTGACGCGGACTTCAAGCATTTTCGGCGGACCGAAGCGAAAGAATTTCGGTGATTGGGCAAGAACTTGTCAATCATGCGAGCGAATGCAGGGCAAGTGACATTCGATTAACCAGCCTTTTTAAGCGATTTCCCAACGCGCTCTGGCAAGCTCTCCACATCGACCGGGCTCATAATCCCGGCGGGGAGATAAATCCGTGAGGCGTCAAACTGCAACAAGCGGGATCAATTCCGCCGGGTCGAGCCGCGCACTGCGGCTCGACCCTCTTTCTCTTCCTGTCAATTTCGATGCGCACGACAGCCGCGCCGACGGCGGGGTTCGCCAGATCGAACTCCATCGCGAACGCGTCGTCCTGCGTCGAGCCCTGCACGGCATGCGAATGTCGGTCAATGTCCGCGTCCGCGATTTTCTCGGCGTCGCCTTGCGTGGCATCGACGACGCCCAGATGCTGGTGCTCGTGCATCGCGATCCCTCATTGACGATCCCGCTTTGCGTGAGTTCCGATCCCGACGAGATCGCAACCGCCTGGCAAACATGGAGCGAGATTTTCGCGCTCCCGCGCCTGACCGAGACGCTGGCGCGCGAACCGGCGCCGCGGCGACGCCGTCACAACGCGATCCGGGCGCGGCGTCCGAAATTTCTGGTGCGGCGGCGAAGCGGCGATCCGCTCAATCCGGCCAATCTTCATCACGGCGAGCGTGAAATCATCGCGCGGGACTAGCTTCGACGCCGCGCGGCGCCCGGCGGGTACCGGCGTGGTTGCTCACAGCTATTGCGCTGGCTGCAGCGAGGCCACCGGCGATGCCGCCAAGGCCTCGCGGAGCCGATGGGCGAGATCCGCCAACCGATAGGGCTTGGTCAGGACCACCAGCCCAGCGCGCAGCGAACCCTGTTCGATCAAGGTTTCCATCGCATAGCCCGATGTCAGCAAAACCGGCAATCCCGGGCGCATTTCTTGCGCCAGATCGGCAAGTTTCCAGCCATTGACAGGGCCGGGCATGACGATATCGGTGAAGAGAAGATCGATCTGTGCGTCGGCGCGCAGCTTCTGCAGGGCTTCGTTGCCATCGACCGCGGCGACCACCGCATACCCCAGGCTGGCCAGGCTCGTGACCACATAAGAGCGCACGAAGGGGTCGTCCTCGACCACAAGCACCGTCTCCTTACCCTTCGGCAGTGCGGCGTCCTCGATGCGCGTTTGATCCGGCCGGGCCGAGGTGCCGGCCGTCGCTTGCGGCAGATACATGCGCACCGTCGTGCCAAGGCCGGGTTCGCTGTAGATCGAGACATGTCCATTCGACTGTTTCACGAAGCCATAAACCATGCTGAGGCCGAGCCCGCTGCCTTTGCCGACCTCCTTGGTCGTGAAGAATGGCTCGAAGACGCGCGCAAGAATATCCTTCGCGATCCCTTCGCCATTGTCGGTAACCGAGATCAGGACATATTCGCCGGGTCGAACGTCCGTATCTAGGCTTTGATAGTGAGCGTCGAGCGGCGCGGCCGACGTCGTGATCGTCATGCGGCCGCCCGCAGGCATCGCGTCCTGTGCGTTCAATGCCAGGTTCAGCACGGCGGTTTCGAGCTGTACCGGGTCCGCGAAGGCCGGAGGCAGGTTCGGATCGAAGTTGGTGCTGATCTCGATGTTCGAGCGCAGCGTCCGCCGCAGCAGTTTATGCAGGCCGCCCAGCAACCGGTCGCAATCGACTTCCACCGGGCGGAGAATTTGCCGGCGCCCGAATGCCAGCAGCCGCTGGGTCAACTCGGCGCCGCGCTCGGCCGCGCGACCGATATTGTTGGCAATCTGCGATAAATCCCTCCGCGACCTGAGTTCCTCGCCGAGCAGTTCGGAATTGCCGAGGATTACCGTCAACAGATTGTTGAAATCATGGGCGACGCCGCCGGAGAGATTTCCCACAATTTCCATCTTTTGCGCCTGCACGAGTTGCTCCTGGATCCGCTTTTGTTCGGTGAGATCCTCGCAAAAAATCGTAATTCCGCCGACGGTGTTTTCGGAGCTATACCAGGGCTGCACCTCCCATCTCAGCCATTGCCCGGAACCGTCAGACCGTACGAACAGATCCTGTTCGGCGTGCTGCCCCTCGCCCGCCAATGCCCGGCGATGAATATCCTTCCAGTGTTCGGAAATCTCGGGAAAGACATCGTAATGCGACAGCCCAAACACGTCGCTGTCGATGCCGAAATCGCTCCTCCAGCGGGCGCTGGCCGCGAGATACCGCATGTTGGTATCGAACATGGCGATGGCCGCCGGCACACGCTCAATGAAATAGCGCATCCGCTCTTCGTTCTGCCTGGTCTGAGCACCCGAAGCCAGTCGCAGTTGCGAGACACGCACGGCTTCCGCCATCAGGAAGATTATGCAGCCGTTGAGCAGAAAGGCGACCAGCCCCGACAAGCCCGCAGTCCCTGTCGGGTCGATCAGAACATGCGCGAGCACGGCTGCAACCACCGTTGCCAGAACGCCCGCGGCGAGGCCGCCAAGCAGGCACGCAATGGCAATCGCCGGGTAGGTTGTCACATAGACAAGTCGCGTGCCCAGTACATCCGCCAGCATCGCACGAAGCGCAATCGACGCGAGAACGAAAACAGCGGCCATGAGCAGCCGCCATAGCAGCGGCTTGGCTTGGCATATCCCGATGAACTCAAGCGCTCGATCGGCCAGCCCTAATCGCGGCGAGCCGCCGCGGGCGACTTTCGATATCCTAGTCCGACCCTCGTCCACTGGCTGTCTCGCTGGCCCGCCAAGAGACTGCGGCAAAGCCAATATACAATCTTAGGACGCGAGAAGCGACCGAAACAATTCCGTAGGAGTACGGTTCGCCGGCTTTCAACGGCCGTCGCGCGTTACCGGTATCCGGATCAGGCTCAGGTCGCCCGCATTGCGGCATCCCCGAGCAAGCCGATCAACAGCAACAACCCGGCATCGCGGTTGGATTTGAAGATGCGCAGACACAAAGCGGGATCGCTGATCTTGAGCCGCCAGATCTGCCAGCCGAGATGGACCGCAAAGGCAGCCAACCCGCCCCATGCCGCCCAGCCGGCGCCGGCAAGCACCAGCGCGGTGCCAATCAGGACCACGGCAGAGGCGTAGAACGCCATCAGCGCCGCGTGGGTGCGCGCGCCGAACAGAAGCGCGGTCGATTTGACGCCGATCAGCGCGTCGTCCTCGGCGTCCTGATGCGCGTAGATGGTGTCGTAGCCGATCACCCAGGCGATCGAGCCGGCGTAGAGCAACAGTGCGGTCGCATCGAGCCGCCCGAGTTGGACCGCAAATCCCATCAGGGCACCCCAGGAGAATGCGAGCCCGAGCACGATCTGCGGCCACCAGGTAATTCGTTTCATGAGGGGATAGACCGCGACGATGACGAGCGAGGCGATGCCTGTCGCTACCGCGAAGCGGTTGAACTGCAGCAGTACCGCCAATCCGAGCAGGGCCTGAATGACCAGGAAGGTTGCCGCTCGCGACACGCTCACTTGTCCGGCCGGAAGCGGTCGCGACCGTGTCCGTTCGACCAGCGCGTCGAGATCGCGATCGGTAATGTCATTCCAGGTACACCCGGCGCCGCGCATCGCGAAAGCGCCGATGAAGAACAGCGCGAGCACGAGCGGCAAAGACCGGATGTCCCCGGTAAAGCCGGCCGCCAATGCTGCCGACCACCAGCACGGCAGCAACAGCAGCCATGATCCGATCGGCCTGTCGAGGCGGGAAAGCCGCAGATAAGGTCGCGACCATTGCGGAGCGCGGGTATCGACCCAGTTGCCGGTGGCGTCAGCAACGCGGGCAGACAGGCCGCTCATCTGCTTCCCGCGGCCGGCTTCCGGAGGCAGCCTGCGTTGGCGGCGCAGTCCTGTGCCGACGACCAGCAGCGCGGCCATTGCGGATCGGCGCCACGGCTCATCGGGTGAGAACGTTACCGTTCAGGGTATCGAAGGTGCTCCCGCCCTTTTTGCTCGCGTTCGCCTCCGGAAGCGCGGCCGAAGATCCCAGCACCTCGCTCAAAGTGGGGCCGACTGGCCCTTTCTGTTGTTGCTCGGCCGCCGCGCAGACTTTCTGCTGCATATTCTCGGTGTTCTTATGGCCAGTCTTCAGCTGCTCCGGTACCTGCGGCGGAATCCCGCAAGCCGCGGCGTGGCTCTCGACATATTTGATCATCTTGATCTCCGCCTGGCCGAAACTGCCGATCAGCTTGCAGGCTTCCTGCGGACTGGCGTGCCGTTCGCTGGCGACCTTGATCATCTTGCCGCGCTTCTCGGCATCCTCGCGCAAGGGGAGAAAGCCCTTCATGCATTCTTCGCTGGGACCTCCACCGGCCTGGGCAGCGGGGCCGGGCGAGCGCTCGAACCCGGCGCCGGTGACCGGCGCGGCGCCCGTGACCGGAAACGACGAGGCAGGTGCGCCAATGGAGGGACGAGGAGCCGCGCCGTTTACCGGCGGAAATGCCGGATCGTTGGGCGGGGCAACCTGACCAGGCAGCGGCGCGGGAAACGCGCCCTGGGCCAAGGCATGACCGGTAGGCAGCATGACGACGGCCACGCTCAGCAACAGCATCAGGCGATGGATGATCAAGGCTGTTTCTCCGGCAAGGTCCAAGGTCCCAGAAACGCTTCCCCGAGGAAGCCCCACACTTGGACGGCGCCATTTTACGAAGGCTGCCGGGAGTAGACAATCCGAAGAATTGGGCGACAGCGCGGCGTAGGGCCGCGCCAGACGGCAATAATTGGTTAAATTTAGGCAGGTTGGGTTAAATAGCCGCGTAAACTGGAACATCGGCTATGCCTCACCTCGATTTTCGCAAACCCCGGCTGTTC
>Ga0302319_10025928_pt1 | contig 10348 bp, 18 predicted proteins | sample Bog_T0_2_FD_203319 | JGI IMG/M metagenome (GOLD analysis project Ga0302319, IMG submission 203319) | Peat permafrost microbial communities from Stordalen Mire near Abisko, Sweden - Bog_T0_2 | ecosystem: Environmental > Terrestrial > Soil > Wetlands > Peat | place: Sweden: Abisko, Stordalen Mire...
GCTAAAGCAAGAGTGACCCGCCACGCCGGTACTTTGGTTTGAACAAAATACCGTAACGCATCCGGGGCATGATCATTGATCTTCAACGGTTCATCTTCCCCAACCAATTGCTTCTTAGGATTCCACGCATAAGACTCCAATTCAGCCCGGAGTTTAACACAACGCTCATGTATCCTAATCTTTTTTTGTGCCAACATGCTAGAAGTATTTCTGATTCCGTTTTCAACATCGTTATCGGCGTCACAATGCCAAACACCTTTCAAATTCATTTCAGCTTTCAAGCTTGCTGCTGAAGGATCAACAATCGCTTGCGCTTGGGGGCCAAAGCTATCGCGAAATTGAATTAAATCTTCAATGTATTGCCCATCGGTTTTTTGAACTGTCGTTTCCCTTGAATCCCAATAGTATTCTTGATCAACCCAATAAGTTGTTCCATCGTCAATGATCAACAAAAATACAGTTGGGTTTCCAGTACCATAATCAATAGCAATGAACTTTTCAACGAAGCCGCCTGAATTACCCAACCCCAAAGGCCGGGTTGTATCGTCATAAAGAAGTTCATCACTATAAGAGTCTTTATAAATCGCACCTTCAGCAACGCACCAAATGCCATCAATGTTTCTTTTCTTAAATACACCCTTGAACATTGTTTCAAATTGAAGAATCTTGGCTTCGGATAAAGACAAGTTATCACGAAGCATGAACTTTTCAGACCATACTAACCCGCTCGCTTTCTTTTCAACATTTGTAATGTAGTCTTTATTGATATAGTGGAAAGGATTATCTGGATTAGTTGTTCCGTACAGGCGAGCGCCTTCCGGGGACATTCTGGAAAGCATCATTTCAAAAAACGATTTTGGAATTTTGATAAGTTCATCGCCGTAAGCAACGCCAACCGTTGAACCGCGAATATATTTTTCCGATCCTTCATCTTTGGCCCCAACAACCCGCCATTTAGTGTTGCCTAACCAAAGTTCCCCGGTCATTCGATTGTAAGAATAATTCTTGGTTCCATAGAAGTTGAAAAGATCATTCAAAACGTTGTGATAAAGAGTATCTTTCGAAACTCCAAACATCACCCGTTCGCCTTCAACTTTGTAGGTATCCAATGCGAAGGCAATCTTCGGTATCATCGTCCAGTTCTTACTAGAACGAACCGCACCTTCCAAAATATTGATAAAAGCGTCTTCTTGTGGACGCCTTCTAATAAACTTGATTGATTTCTCGCTATACTGTGCCATTTGGCGAACCAAGAACCATTTCAGAAAGTTCTTTCATGCGATCAGTAAATTCGGTTCCATCATCTTTCTTGACAAGACCCCAACCCATGATCTTGCCGATTTCAGAAAATGCGCGAACACGATCAACATAAGGAACGGTTAAGCCGGTTGCAATTTGATACAAGTTTTGAATCACAACTTCGCGTTCAATCGGTAATCTGTCCAGCCGGTCAACTTCAGCAAGAACAACTTCATCATGAATCCATTCTTCAGCGATCCGCAAAACGTATTGCGGATACAGTTCGGTTTGTTCCTTGCCAACAATTTCCTTGGCAATGAGCGGTTGTGGAAGTGAACGCAAGTCTTTAGAGAGCCGCTGAAGCAACTTAGCGAACGCTAACTTGTATTCTCTTTCTTCCATACCGGAATAATACCTTGAAAAAAACAAAAAGCGGGCAATCTTTGCAGACCGCCCGCCTTTGCTGTAATGCTAAAACCGTTGAATTACTTGGTTGGAGCAACCAACGGAGTGTTATCCGGCAAGAGCGCCAAAACCGATGCTTGGGTAATTGGAATCCCCGAAGCGGCACTCCAACCGGCAAGCGCTTTGTTAATCAGCCCGCCAAAAACATTGACGATGGTTTCGGCGGCGTCAACTGGAAGCGCAAGAGCCGGGTCAACTCCCTCGATTGTTTCCAGAACAAGATTGGCGTCATTCTGAATTTCAGTTGCGATGTTCGATACGGTTGAAGTGTCCAAGGAATCATCCTTTCCGGTTTAACGTTCATTGAAGTTTTGGTTGCATACAGCGCCTTGATTTGAGCAACCAATGGAACAATTGCAGCGAGCGAAGATTCCACAACAGCTTGTTGCGAAGAAAGGCCCGCCGCTGTAGCTGTAACGGATGTTTTGATTTCTTCGTAACTAGCCATTGCATCAACCGCCGTTGTTTGCGCGTTTCTTGCTTGAGTAATAATGCTTTGGTTTGCCGCTGTTTGTGGAATCGTCCCGGCGTTGTAATCAACGCCCGCCTGATCAATGACCGCTTTCGAAGCGCTCAAGGCTTGAAAAGTCGTTCTCTCCCAATTGGTGCAACCGGAAATGAAACACATCGAAATGGAGAGAGCCAAAAAGATCATCAACACTTTACCCGCTGAATTGGTTGCCGCGCTTGTTGGCGTAGCTGCGAGATTGGCTGTACCGTCACCTTGAAGCATACGAAGCCAAAGGTTCAGCAAGCCAACAACAAACGTTGCAACCGCACTGGCAATCAACCAAATTTTGCTTTGATCCGGGTTCATCAAAGCAACAAATCCGTTGTAGCCGGTAACGAAAGTTAGCGTTGTGATTAGGAAGGAAAACCAACCTTCCAACGTTGTCTTGCTAATTCCAAAAATCGTTGTGTTCATGTTCCCTCTTTTCAAGTTGAATTGGTTAATGTTTCACAAGCAAGTCAATGATGATCAAAACCAAGCCGCCTATGGAACTGATCAAAGTACCAATAACAAGCTTGTTCATTCCGGCTTGCCATTTTTCGGCTTTATCAAGAGAATCTTTAAACATGGTCTGTTGAGCCTCAACAGTTTTCATTCGCTCTGTTAAAGACGGTTTGCTGTTGCCAAAATATATATCCTTGACAATCTTTACAAACAACTCGTTTGGACTTAAACCAACAAGTTCAAGATTACCGCTTTCTTCACTCACGCCGAAGCTCCAATCAAAGGGTCATTAAACATTGCCGCTTCAGCCTTTCGTCTATTCACCAATCCGCTCGAAAGCATTGTTCCAGCATAAACCCATTTCCCAAATTGTTGCCCAGCACCTACAAAATTAGCTTCGTTCAACAGAACTAACAAAGTTGAACCCTTGAATGCCGAAGGCCCAACGTTGAAAGTGAAGCTAACCAAAGCATCAAACTGGTACTGAAGCAACGGAACTGTGACAGATTTTCCAACTGCGTTGACAGCCCATGACACGTCTTCCTGAAGCGCCTGTAATGCCTGTTCCTGCGTCCATACAAGGCCCGCCGTCACTTCCGGGCCGGTATGACCGTATCCAATCGTAAGAATCCCGCGTACATCTTGGTAAGCCTGTAATCGAAGGGATTCAAACCCCTTCAGCATTGCCAGCCCAACGGGAGATAACAACAAGGTTGCGTTTGGACCCGGCATACTGGCATTGGAGCAACAAAAAGCGCCCCGGTCAATACCGAAGTGCTCAAGACTGGCAGATTGCAAGCTATTTTTAATTTATTTTCAGAAACTTTAGTAACCAAAATGAACTAGCCCCAACCCCTTGCGGGATTGAGGCTAGTATTGCAGTTTGGAGGAGAGCCTTATCTGCAACTTGTTAGGCGATTCGATAGACGCGAGCGCCGCCCGCCTTCTCTTCGAACCCATTGGCGTACTTCTGTCCCGCCGTCACTTGCCGCAAAGTGAACTTGCGGGTTGCCACAAGAACCGCAACTTCAACGCCCTTGCGATTCTTTTTCTTGTCTGTGGGATGCTCAGTGGCGAAACGCCGGGTTGCGCTCGAAACCGTTGATCCGAACGTTTCCCAAGGCTTCGGGTACTTCGCCGTAACCGGAACGAAGAAGGATTGCCCAACTCCCATCTTCGAAAACGGATACTGTTCATCACGCCGCCCGCCCTTTGCAGCCGGGGGAAGCGGAATGCCCGATTCCAGCACAAACACGTTTGCCGGGGCAGAATCGGTCACTGTTGCGCCCGCCGCATGGGACGCCAGAAGCGTTGCGGTCGCCCGCGCTGCAATCTTGCCCGAAGGGTCTTTGATTTCGTGATTGACTTCAACGTGACCGGCGTCAACAAGCGCCTTCACATCATCCGGATGAACAAGCGAGTAGCCTTGAGCGCCCTTCGTATCGTTCACAATGGACGCCAGCAAAGCTTTCTGTTCAGCTTGCGTTTTCTTCTTTGCCATATTTGTTAATCTCCAAAGGGGTTTACCCTTGAAGAAAACGTTACGCCAGTGGGAATCGGGTTGTCAACCCCCTCTTAGAACTATTTTCCACTTTCAATTAAAATTCGAATTTTCTCCATTCGATCAAGGCAACTTGAACATTCCCTGCCCACATCGCAAGGATATTCAGGTTCCATTTTGACTATTCGACCCCGCACCCCGACATTAACGATAATTTTAGTTCCACATTCAGCCATGAATTTTCTTGTTACAGCAACCGTTGCGCCGCGCCTGTGACCATTATGCCTACAAGCGAAAGACGTGAGATATTCTAGGGCGTCTTGTTGTTCTAGTGGAATCCCCGATTCGATTTCAAATGCCATTTGTTTAGCTCCAAAAAGCGCTTAGTTAAAATTTCCAATTGGCATCAAAGCAAAGTATGCTTCAATTGTCTTCACCGCTTCTTGCCATGAATAGCAAACGTTAACGGCATAGCCTTGAATGGTGAGAAAATTAAGGAACAAGTTTTGGTCGTTTGACGTTTTGTTGAGTCCAAACTTCATTTCAATCCACAAACCGTGAAAGCCGCCGCGAGAAATAGGCAAGAATATATCCGGAACGCCGGGTTTGACGCCTTGCGCCTTGAACTTTCCGGCTTCGGATTTACTGCGCCCGCCGCCGTTAGGAACATGAAACATGAATTTTAATTCGGGATATTTTTGTTGTTGTTCAGGCAGAGCAGCCCAACAAAATAATGCGGTTTGTTCAGCGCCTTCGCTTCCTGACTTTGCTAAGGATTCTGGAGTTGGACCCGGCATTTAATTCAGGCTCGCTTTCATCATGTGTTGCAAATTTACATCTTTAAGAACAACATATTCATCAAGAAAGCTTGCGAATTGTTCATTTAAATAATTGAAACATCCTTCGCATTGCTTTACGTGTTCGGCAAATTCTTGTTTGTTGGAAATTTCAAACCTATCCATGAAGAGAAGCATGAAGAGAAAAAACAATTCGCCTTTTACTTCTTCCGGCAGTTCTTGATACTCTTGCGAAGTCATGCCAACTCCAATTTTGCCAACCACAATTTGAACTTCACCCAAGGCGATAATTTCGAATCATTGATAATGTAAGACGCCGGGGCGTCAATGTAAACAAGCTTCAGTGTAACAGCATCGTTGATTTCTTTAACTTCCTGTTGTGTAAATTGGCAACCTATCCGTTCCCATTCCAATCTTGTGATTTTCACCAATTACTCCAAAAACATTAACGGGGTTAAACGTTGCCGCTCAACCCCGCCCCTGCTAAACGCCTTCGGCTGCGTCTTTTGCTGCTTCGTCGGCGCCCGCTTCGGCGTCAACTGCCGCTTCGCTCGCATCGCCAGTGGTTTCGCCCGCGACGAGAAACATCTGCTGCGCTTCCAAAAGCTTCTGGCTAGCTATGAGCTTCTCATCGTCGATGAGCTGGGCTTCGGCCCCTGCGTCTTTTTCCGTATCCTGATCCATGCTATCACCCCCTTTCTATTGCAACGTTGGAAATCCGAAAGTTGCCCAAAGTCAAAACACGGAACCGAAAACAAACAACAAAGCAAACCCGCGCCATTTGACAATTTTAACGATTGTATCAACAGGGATAGGGCTGTTCATCGTCTTCTTTCTCTTCCGGCCATTCAGCAAGCTTTTTCACGATGATCCGTATCGGGCGATTGTTGACAAAAGCCAAGCCAGCACGAAACGCAAAGCCATAGAAAACAGTGTTGGCATTGCTTCAAATTATATTTTGATTCGTTGCAACACTCGCACCGTATGCGCTTCATAGATGATTTGTCCAACCGCCGATGATTGAATTTGGATTAGATGTTTCTGAAACAATTGGCGATTCGCAATTCATAGCTATCAACTCTTGTTTCGCAAAATGATTGTCCACAACATTCACAATTGCATCAACGTGAGCATCGAACCCACGCGAGCCGCCTTTTGTGAAAAAGTCTGTTGAAGATGTGGACAACTGAAGGATTTTTTCGGCAACTTCAGGCGTTGAACAGGTTGCGATCCATTCGCCTTCATCGCCGTACAGGATACGGGGATTCCTCACTGATTTGCTCCAAGGCATTCAAGGCACCATCGAATGAATTGAAATAGCGAAACTTGGAACAACATAAAGAAAGGCTCGCCCCCTGTCAAGGGAAAAAGCGAACCCGATGTGGAAAACTTGCTACGCGGGCTTGTCTCTATTTTGCTTCCCCCAACCGTAGCGAGAACAACGGTGTTCAATTTAGGGTTCAGCCTAAGCCCGCGTAACCTTGTTCAACGCCGCTTGATCAATTCCAACGTTGATTCATCTGCAATTATAAACGCTGAATCAACTGAATCACCCCGGCGAATAATAGCAATGAAAATAGCAAGCCAAAATTGACATTCTTTGGAATTCAAGTTGTGCTAAATTCGCACATTGCTTTTTGCTTGATTTTCAGGAATTCGCATCATTACTCCTATCGTAAATTGGATTTTGACAACCGCAAATTGGGCAAACTTCAACCCAAGAATTCAAACCAGTTTCGTGGCACCTACAATTTCCACGCGGGCAAGCGTTCCTAACTTCGCGAACAATTTCATCCAAAATGTTTTTGCCGCGTTCAGTAAGCCGGGTTCGTTCATTCATCGCTGCCCCTTTTCAAAATCATACCCGGCAATAAAGCCGCTGGCATATACATTCAAGAATGTTTGAGCAACCATGTTTTGTTCTTTTCCGGGCGGAACACAAAACACAATTTTCAAAGCATGTGCAATCGAAGAACTACTTTTTGCAAGCAATTCCAAACTAGCAACTGGAACCACTTCGTTGCCGTAAATCATTTTTAGTTTTTCGCCAATTTTCATCGCTGCGTCACCGCCTTTACATGGCCCATTGTCTTACGTCGTTCCTTGTTGGCCTTCAAGTAAGCTTTGCAGCGCTCGCATGTAACATTCATCGCCCATGTTGCGAGCATTGTCTTATAGGTTGCGGGTTGATCCGGGCGATTGTCGAGATACGCTGCCAACTCTGCTGCTGCCCGATCCTTGCCGGGGCAAACGCCTTCCGGAGTTGATTCATAATGAATTTCGATTTCGGTACTGGATAAAGCGAGACTCATTTTATTGGTTTCCTTTCATACCGAAACCGCGAACCCCCGAACCTTCATTCGCTACAACTCGCCATTCTTCGTATAGCTCTGAAGCGATCACTTGACCATCCAGCAAAAGAATTTGTACGCCAGTCCAACCAATCCTACCATGATCAAGACCGGCAGAGCAAATGGAACAAATAACGCGCAAAACAATACGAACAAAAAGCCTATCAACTTCATTTGCAACCCCCTTTGATCCATTGAATAATAGCAACTGCAACTTCAATCCACAAGAAAAATTCATCGGCCCAACGACAATGGTAATTTACATCGTTGGATAAGGTATCACGCCCAGATACATGAAGTAAAGGCTTACGCCTATTAGGGCCGTAATAACGCCGCTGATCGTTGCCGCCATTACCAAAAATCGTTCCATTGATGGTTTGCTGCATGGCATTTTGATTCCCCTTTCTTTAGTAATTTAAAATCGAAACTTTGGTTTACACAATACAACGTTTGGGTTATGCTATTTCAATCCCAAGAATTAACAAACAGGCGGTCTGGATAAGCATCCTGTTGATTAAATGATTCGCCGTCAACAATGATCCATCCGTGTTTGTAATTGTGGCGGGAGTCTATTTCGGCCTGGTGGGCGTCACGTTCGGCCCAAGACATATTGAGCCATTCGCCGAACGTAAAAGCTAAGACTTCGGCATTGTAAGCATCGAATCTTTTTGCCATTTCTTTAACTGTCATTGTCTATTCCCCTTCAACCAAGAACAGAATAACAATTTCAATTAAGATTGTCAAGCAGTATTCCTACAATATTCGAAGCCAAGAGCGGCGATCTGTGAATTTTACAACGCGGTCCGGTGTTCAAAGATAATAGAATCAATATAATATACATATATGTAGTAAGTAAGTAGATTGAGTGAGAATATAGAGGAAATAGTGTAACAGAGCGTAAGTGATTGATTTATAAGCCCCGATATCCTGTTTCAGATACTCAAACTATCCGGATGTAAAGTTTGCTTTACTAGGCTATCCGATTATATCTGAACGCTATCCGAAACGCCTTAACGCCCCTATAGAATCAACGCCAGTTCATGATTTTGCCATTTTCCTCTTTACCCCACCCCCCCGTCAAAATCTACAACGGATACCGTTGGATACCACCTAAGTTGTTGTGGCCGTAGGTTTGACCGCGTAGTAATTTTGGCATCTTGACAAGCCAGCTTTACATGGTTTATAGTCAACGTTTCTTATGGACAAGTACCGAAAAGCATTCGAAAGAGCCGAAGCGATTCGCATTGCACAACACAACGAGCGTATATTCTACGAACGCAAGCGCAAGGCATGTGCCAAGCTGGAGCATTCTTGAGGGAACAATGAACATTCCGCGATCAACACAATTTAGAGCGCTTCAATTGCATCGAATGCCGCCATGCGAATCATGGAGTCTTTCCAGCGATACAGTTAAGCTTTGGGAAGAAATGTGGATTCGCCGCAGTGTGTCCGCATTGAATACTCAATTCGGCATTTACCTACAATGCCACAAGAACAAAGATGGATCGTTGACCATCTGGCATAATCCAGAGCCGAAACCAGTTCAACGAAAAAGCGCCGCGTTCGATAAGCTTGTTTGGTTACGCGAAAAGCTGGAAGGCTACAGACGCCAGAAAGATGAAGCGGCAAACCCCAACGCTTACCTTACTGAAATGCTCGCAACGCAAGAACAAATCGATGCAACCTTGATTGAATTGCAATACAATGAAGGCGAGCCGCGCAAGCTTCGCGGCAATGCAGTTCACCAACCTTTGAGCGTAATCTTGGAATTTTACGGATTAACCGAAGCGATTTGGAAATCTCTACCAAAGAGATTACAATTGCAAAAGAAGATTCAAGCTGAAGTTGCGATCAAGAACAGACGCAGAGCGGAGGAAGGGAAATGATCCACATTCATTTGGATGAAGCTTTTTGGTGTGAAAACTGTCAATGCTTCATTGATTCGGCAATTCGTTGTCCAAGTTGTGCAACTGAATCCAATTTGATTCCAATGGCGCAATTTATGCCGTTGATCCATCAACGCATTGTTGAAATAAGTACGCCAAATATTTCTAATCGCCCGTTTGGTAATACTAAAGAAGATGCGGAATCAAGGAAACGGGAGTCAAGTACGTAAATCCCAATTGTATATCTTCAGAACACGTCCCGAACGTAATAGGCGATTCCACGCCGGGGCGAGTCTTTTATTCGAGAAAGATCAATCCGTTCAAGAATCCCATTGTCAACGTACTCTTGAATCATTTGTTTGAACGCTTGATTAGAATGGTGATCTTTCCGAAACGCTGAATGATGAATTACATTTGCTTGAATGTACTTATTGGTTGTGATCTTGGCGTTATACATCGCTTCATCAATCTGATATGTTTTGCCATACGCAGGTTTGTATCCTTCTTTTATGTAACGCTTCAACACGTTCATTATTGCCATACGCTGTTCAATTGAATAATTCACATCCCCAACCCGCCCCGTTTCAAATCTAGTAACAACGCAAGAAATTCCGTACACAATAAAACGCTTCGCCCATTGAACACATTCAAGGGTCATAACAGGATTGTCGGGATTGATACCTACAGCAATCAATCCAGCGAGCCGCAACAGGCGAAGATGCGCCCGCGAATATAACTTGCCTTCGGCTGATTCCCTATTCTTCAAAGTGATTTCGTAACATTGTTCACTGAACCGCATGTGTTCTTCGTGTGCTTCTGGGGTTTCGTCAATGTTAATTACATTGTTCATTTGTGCAAGTTGTAGCGCTCGCCTTGCGATCCCCGCGATAATGTGAGTCATTTTTTTATCGGGCTTAATTTGTCCATGCAATTCATTATGCGGAACCCGATCCCCGGATGCTTCAACAACTGTGAATCGCGCAACCAAGCCTTCTTCGATATTTTCTTCATCCAATGCACGATAAAATGTATCCGGAGTTGCATCGCCAATCAAAGTGAAAGATGGAGCCTTAATTGCATGAACGTCTTTTGTTTTGTCAGAATAGATTGATCCTCTAACCACCTGTCCATAACCTGATTTGGTATACAAATCC
>Ga0302319_10025932_pt1 | contig 10347 bp, 8 predicted proteins | sample Bog_T0_2_FD_203319 | JGI IMG/M metagenome (GOLD analysis project Ga0302319, IMG submission 203319) | Peat permafrost microbial communities from Stordalen Mire near Abisko, Sweden - Bog_T0_2 | ecosystem: Environmental > Terrestrial > Soil > Wetlands > Peat | place: Sweden: Abisko, Stordalen Mire...
AATTTAGCAAAGGCCTATGTTCAAACAGCAGATTTAGATAAGCTTAAGGCCAAACATATTAAGTCATTATTAAGAATAAGTGAGCCTAAATTCCAGAGGCATTATGCGGAAGTTTACGATGTGCTTAAAGATATCCCTTTGCCGTTAAGGACAGAATATGGTTTGAAAAGGAGTATGACAAAAGAGGAAACTATAAGAATAATTCGCCAGATTGATAAAAAAACTCTTTTTAAGATCATCGACGTAGTTCCTGACGATGTGATTGTTAAAGAGGTCAAGAATTACCTGCATCAAGCTTACCAGGTCAATAGTCAGAATGCCATAGAGCAAATTGATTCATTATGGAAGAAGGTTCTAAAAAAGGCATAGTAGCATTCACTTGAAAACAGTTCACTATCGAATGTGTTGTAGTATAATCAGTGACATGAATAATCAACGTCAAAATTCTTCCAAGGCTTTATCCATCCTTAATTCGCTACTTATTTATGTTTTTATCTTATTCCTGATTGATAAATTGAATCTATCCTTTTTTCTAAAATATGGTTTTATCCCTGTATTTTTAATCATTTTTTCTTTAAAGGTATTCTTTTTGAGTGGAATAGGTGGTGGCATCCTGGAGATCGTAAGTGGTGAGGAGCCGGTGCTGCGTTTTCGAGCGATATATCAGAACACCAAAATTTTTTGGCAGGACTTCGGGATTGTGCTGGGCAGTATTCTTTTGATTGATTTTATTTTATTTGCCATTATCCCTTCATTTCTACTATGGAGGCCCGTGTATTTTAGTGTGGTGGAAACCGTTGCAGCAGTACTTTTAGCCCAATGGATGATCATGAAGAAATACGTCAGGCCTCTCGGGATTCCTATTAGAAAGATTAATCTTAATTCAAATTTTCTGATAATAATTGTTTTTGCAATCTTTTTAGAAATCTTACTGGAAACTGCTTCAGACCATGTTCATCTCAGTGGCTTTCAAAGCTCAAGTGTTGTTGTTTTTATTGTTAATTATCTCCATGTATTTGAATTTGTATTTAGTTCGTTGTTTATTATGGATAATTATCCTGAAATTAATCTAAAGTTTAACTCTCAAAAAGAAATTTTGTTGATCCATCCGATGGGGGCTGGGGTTTTTCAAAGTTTAGGCGCTTGGTTTTTTCGTGTTTATCCACCGTTCTTTGTGGTATTGAAAGCCTTGTCGCCTAAATCTTATAAATTCCGTGAATTCAGTAGGGTGATATGGCATGAACGTTTTTATAAAGCCGATGCCCTTGTTTGTATCACCTGCTTTACATCTAATTGTTACGAGGCGTATAAAATTGCTAAAGAATTTAAGAAAAGAGGTTCAACGGTGATCATGGGTGGCCCGCATGTGACCTATTTACCACAGGAAGCATTAGCGTTTTGTGATGCTGTTGTCATTGGTGCCGCAGAAGGGGTGTGGGAGGATGTGATCCGTGATTATGAAAATGGAAGTCTCAAATCACAATATAACGCTCCTGCTAGAGAGGCTGATTATGCCAAGGTCCATGAAGAGCTTTTAAATTCTCCATCCTATATCATTAAAGATTTTTTGGAGACAATACGTGGTTGTAAATTTCGGTGCCATTTTTGTACTATTCCTGGAATATCTGGTGGTCAAGTGCGCCCTCAACCGGCTAATTCATTTGTTGAATTGATCAAAAAGATTAGACCACGCTATTCGATGGCTATATTTATTGATAATAATATTTATTCAGATCCCGGATATGCCAAAGAGCTATTCACGGCACTCAAACCCTATAATATTAAGTGGAAGAGTGCTTGTACCATTGATATTGCCAAGAATCAGGAAACTCTTAAATTAGCCAAAGCGAGTGGCTGTGATGAATTATTGATTGGTTATGAAGTTTTTGGGGTCTCACTTGAAAAGAATCAGGGTGGCAAATTTGCAATGGCTCAAAAGTATTTAGAATATACTAAAATTATCAAGAAGGCAGGGATTGGAATCAAAGGAGGTTTTATTTATGGTTTTGATTCAGATAATTTGAAGACCTTGTTTCAATTATGGAAGTTCTGTTTCTCGGTGATGCCGCGGTATACAAGCCTTTCAGTTTTAACGCCTTTGCCGGGTTCAGGTGTTTATCGAGATATGTTGACTCAAAATCGAATAATCAATCTCAATTGGCGCAGTTATACGGCCACCACCAAACTAGTTGTCCGTCATCCGCACTTAAATCCTGCCGTCCTGTCTTTCTTTTTCCCATTCATCCAGTTTTTCTTTTTAATAACAACGTCGTCTTTTGGACTCCTGTTTTTGTTAGTCCTATTATTTTTCCCCCATTATGGGATGGTGAGTGCGTTTTTTAGATAGTTATTATTTAATTCTGCGCAGGATGAAGTTGGTATTTAGAATGGTAAGGGTGATAAATATAACAATGAGGGTGGCGAGTAGGATCTGCCAAGTTTTAAGAGGAAGAACAAAGGGGATAAAAAGAAAGGTTGCGAGCAATACTTTTCTGGCAGTGAAGTCTTGGTGAGCGATGATATCTACGAGGGAAGGAATGGTATACTCTTTAGAAACGTATTCGCATGTTTGAAAAAGAGTCTGTTTTTTAAGATCATCCGGTCGGATATACTCGGTAAGAAAAACCTCGCTAATCGCCGCAACACATTTTTTATTTTTTTTAAATAAACTGAACAAGGCTAATAGGGGAAGAATCCCTAAAAGAAGAGCCCAAGGTTCTTTTAAGAGGCAGGCGGTGACCATTATTAAGGCAAGGACATTATAGCTTACAGTTTCAGCCATTAATCCTGAATTAAGGCGTTTATACTCATTTTTTGTTTTTTCATTTAAAGAGTGCTTTTGTAAAACTCTGGGATGCTTAATAAGCAACAAGAACCAGCTGTAGACCTGGCGGTCATTCTCAATGGAGCTAAGGATAGAGCTCATGCTGCTAACGTCGGTTTGATTGAAATCAGTGGTCATTAAGGATGGTATAATCAAATGTTATTATTAAAATCATTTTAGATTAAAAAGGTTTTAAAGCAATATTAAATGTTATATCATTGGATGATGATTAGAATTCTATCCTTAGCTATAGGAATTATTTTCTTTATAGGATCAGTTGGGCAATGCAAAGAATTGCCCCCACGAGCTCTTTTTGTATCCGTTATACAAAAACCACCCGTGCTCTCAAGCCGTACGGATATCATCAAGCTAATTGATTATGCTAAACAAGCGGGTATTAAGATACTGTTTGTTCAGATCTATCATGGCGGAAAAGCTTGGTTCCCTTCAAAGATCGCAGATGATTCTTTTTATAAAGATTACCTAAAATCGCTTCATGAAGACCCCTTCAGCCTGCTCATTCAAAAAGCGCATGCCCAAGGTATTGAGGTGCATGCGTGGCTTAATCTGATGAGTTTGGGGGGCAATAAAGATGCGATTTTCCTAAAAAAATACGGTACAGATATTTTGACCCGAAATCAAAATAAGAAAACTAGTCTCGATGATTTCAAGATTGATAATCAATATTTTCTTGAGCCCGGTGATCCTCGGGTGAGGGATGATTTGGGAAAAATTGTTAAAGAGATCCTCTTGACTTATCCTGATTTGGATGGCATTCAGTTTGATTATATCCGTTATCCGGATGTGCATCCGCATTATGGGTATACTAAAATCAATATGGAAAGATTTAAGAAAGTGTACCCTTTAGAGAATATCACAGAGAATAATTTAATTTGGCAAAATTGGCGGCGTGCCCAGGTAACTGAGGTTTTAACCAAGCTTGTCAGCATCGTTCGATCCCAACGGCCGAAAATGCAAGTTTCAACAACAGGGTGCATGCCTTATGCCCGTGCGTACTATGAAGCCAATCAAGATTGGGCTTTTTGGATTAATTCAGGTCTGATTGATTTTGTGACAGTCATGGATTATGCCACAGACCTTAAGGTGTATGAAAGGTGGGTTAAAGCGCTCAAAGAAAAGGTGAAAGATGAATCTAAGATGAAATTAACAGTAGGAGCAGAGAAATTAGTACTCTTGCCACAAATATTCGAGCAAGAATTCGTTAGCTGTGAGAGTATGAGCCCAACCTGCGTAGTTTTTCATTACGGAAACCTGTTTGAAAGTCCTGCCATCAAAGATTTTCTAATCACCCATAAGAAAAGCTTATAAGGGCAATAAGATAAAAAGCGTTTACTCCTTTTAGAATTGGAGTTATTTTAACCTTAGTTATTAGGTGTTTAGGTTAATCAAGAAAACTAACTTCCATTGACAAAAAGGATACTTAGATATGAAATACAAATGGCTTCCCGTATTCGAAATTAGTAATTGCACAGGATGCAGGGCCTGCACCTCATATTGTGCTTCCGGATCGCTTACGATAGTTGATGAGATTGTTAGTTTTAAGAACCCTGAGCTTTGTTTAAGTGATGAATATTGTGTGCGTGAATGCCCATCTGGAGGCATCCATATGGAATGGCTGCCTATCCTTAGTTCTTCTCATGGAAAAGTAGTGGATCACAAGCCGTCTCAACATGCTTCTGCCTGAGCTTTTGTTGACTCCTGTCCGGTTAAGGTGTAAACTAATTTGAATATTGGAATTGTTTTGCATATCGTTAAGTGTTTTTTTAATGAAGGCGGAATAATGATTAAATGGAAAGAAGCGTATTCGACGGGCATTGCCAAGCTTGATGAGCAGCATAAAAGTTTATTCCAATATTGCAATGATCTAGAAGAAGGTTTAAAAAATGAGGGCGTATCCAAATCTTCGCTTGAACGAGATTTAAGCTTTTTGGAACGATATGCTAAAGGTCATTTTGGGCAAGAAGAAACGTGCATGTATAAATATGCATGCCCTATCGCAGCGACAAATAAATCTGCACATCAGGAATTCATAGGCAGTTATGAAACTTTTCGAAAAAGAATCAGCGAAGGAGAAGATTCTGATGGCCTATTTAAGGAACTTCATCGTTTTCTCGAAAACTGGCTGACAAATCATATCGCTCAAATTGATACTAAACTCAAACCTTGTGTTAAATAGCAAGTTATTTCAATAAGCTGCAAGTGTTTAAATAAACATGTTTGCGGCTTTATTTTTTTATGATAAATTAGAGCGCTTTAAGGAATTTTTATTAAAAAGATCGAATTTAGGGGTGAAAGCAACGTGTCTATAAAATTGAAGAAAAAGATTAGCTCTAAAAAGGCCAAAATTGCGGTGATTGGTTTAGGGTATGTTGGTTTGCCCATAGCGGTCGCTTTTGCGGAAAAAGGTTTTAAAGTCTTTGGCATTGATACCAATGCTCAAAGGGTTGATCGTGTAAAGAATTTAAAAAGTTATATCACGGATATCCCAAGCAAAACCATTGCTCGGGTGGTTGGTAACAAATCCTTGGATGTAACAACGGATTTCGACCTATTATTCCAGGCAGATATTGTTATCATCTGTGTGCCAACACCTTTAAAGCGTAAATATACGCCAGATATTTCTTTCATGGTCAGTGCGGTCAAGAGTGTTGCTAAGCATTTACATAAGGATATGCTAGTTGTTTTAGAAAGCACAACTTATCCGGGTACAACAGAAGAGTTGGTCAAACCAGAATTAGAAAAGAGTGGATTAAAGGCAGGGAAAGATTTCTTCCTTGCTTTTTCCCCAGAGCGTGTAGATCCTGGCAACAAAAGCTTTGCAGTAACTCAAATCCCTAAGGTGGTGGGAGGATTTTCGGCTACTTGCGCCAAGTTGACATGCTTACTTTACGGTCAGATCATCAAACACATCCATCCTGTAAGTTCATGTAAATCCGCAGAAATGACCAAACTCCTAGAGAATTCATTTCGTATCGTTAATATTGGATGGATCAATGAGATTGCGCAAACTTGCCATGCTTTAGGCATTGATGTATGGGAAGTGATTGATGCGGCCAAGACCAAACCCTTTGGATTTATGCCCTTTTATCCAGGTCTAGGTGTCGGCGGCCATTGTATACCTGAAGACCCTTTGTATTTGTATTGGAAGGCGAAACGTTACGGATTCAATTCTAAATTTATCAAATTAGCGGCAGATACCAATTCAAACATGCCTCACTATGCCGTTTTACGACTAAAAGAAATGCTAAAAGGGTTGTTTGAGGGAGCCAAGATTTTAGTCTTGGGGGTGACCTATAAGAAAGATGTTAAAGATTTAAGAAAATCGCCATCCCTAAAATTAATCGAACTTTTAAAGCGCCATACGCTGGTGGATTATTATGATCCGTTGGTGCCATATATTAAATTAGGCGGCTTGCATCAAGATTCTATTAAGCTAAGCCCTGCGGTAATCAAAAAATATGATGTGGTGGTGGTTGCGGTCGACCATTCGGTTGTTAATTATACTTCGATTTATAAAAATGCTCGCCTAATCTTTGATACAAGGAATGTGTATCACGATAAAAAAGATAAAAAAGTCGTTAAACTATAAAAGAATGGTGAAGGTGGTGTATTGAAGGTATTTCTGAAGTCGGTATATTTCAAATTATTTTCAATTATTTTCATTCTTTGTTTAGGAATCCTAGTCTATTCCAATTCATTCCATTGTGCCTTTCATTTTGATGATGAACTTTCTATAACAAAAAACACATTTATAAGAAATATCCAAGATTTAGGCACTATTTGGAATTTCCTGCCTCGTCGTTTTATCCTTTATCTCTCCATAGCGTTAAATTACCATTTTAATGGGCTGGATGTTGTTGGCTATCATGTTTTTAATTTAGGGGTCCATTTAATCACCGCAGTTTTGGTTTGGTGGTTGACCCTTTTGACTTTGAGCACGCCCGTCTTTCAGGGAGTAGCTCTTGTCAAAAAGAATACTTCTAAGAAATTCTCTCAAGAAGCGCAAAGTGACTCTATTGCCCAGCACGCTAGTCTAATTGCTTTATTGGTGGGGTTGCTATTTGTCAGTCATCCTCTGCAGACCGAGTCTGTAACCTATATTGTCCAACGGGCTGCGTCGATGGTGACTTTGTTTTATGTGGCCAGCCTATCTTGCTATATTAAATCTAGGTTACTGCAACAGAATAAACCGGGATCAGTGTCAGCAAAGTTTTATTACATGGGAGCTTTGACTATAGCAGTCTTAGCGATGTTTACCAAAGAAACAGCGATAACCTTGCCATTGATGATTTTGTTATATGAGTTTTTCTTTTTTAAGTCTAAAGGAAGATTTAATTGGAGGTATGTTTCCCCATTTTTATTAACCCTATTGATTATTCCTTTGACGATATTTTTCACTGAGTCAGCAAGTGCTTTAGCTCAACGAGGAGTTTTAATAGAAGCCACGCCTGAGATTTCCTCTTGGCATTATCTTTTGACTCAGTTTAACGTTATCGTAACCTATATAAGATTATTGATTATTCCCCTTAACCAGAATTTGGATTATGATTTTGCTGTTACTAAAAGTTTTTTTGAATGGCCTACCTTGATCAGTTTTTTATTTCTAATTTCCATTCTATTGGCCACAAAACAACTATTTCAAAAATATAAACTACTCTCATTCTCTATTCTTTGGTTTTTTATCACCCTACTGCCGGAATCCAGTGTTTTGCCTATTAGATCCCCAATATGGCGACGCGTACAACAATAGGGGTTTAGTATATGATAAAGAGGGCGAATATTCTCAAGCGCTCTTTGACTATAATAAAGCCCTGAAATTTAGTCCCAAAAATGCAGAGGCGTATAACAACCGTGGGCTTATTTATGACAGGCAATCCCAATATGCCCGCGCTGTAGCTGATTTTAGCAAGGCCATTGAATTAAATCCGCAATATGCAGAAAGTTATACTAATCGTGGTGTTACGTATGGAAAGCAGGGGAATCTATATCAAGCGTTGATTGATTTTAACAAAGCCATTGAAATAGACCCAAATGAAGCAGATGCCTATAATAACCGCGGTTTTGCTTATGCCCAGCAAGGAGACTTGACGCTGGCCTTCTCTAATTATAACAAGTCTATTAAATTGAATCCTCAAAATGCAAAAGCTTATAATAACCGAGCTTTAAGTCTGGCTCAACAAGGCAATCTTGCTCAAGCAATGGGTGATTTTAAGCAAGCCATTGCGTTAGATCCTAAATACGCGCAAGTATATGCCAATTTAGGTTTAATTGACAATATGCAAGGTAATCTTGCCCAGGCCATAGTTGATTATAATAAAGCCATTGAATTAAATCCTGATGATGCAGGGTTAAATTACAATCGTGGTATTGTGTATTTTAAGCAAGGCATTTATGCCAAAGCCCTATCTGATTTTAATAGGGCTATTGAAATTGATCCCAAACAAGCGCAAGCCTACAATAATCGTGGACTTACCTTCGCCCAAGAAGGCAATTTTTCACAAGCCCTGACAGAATACGCCAAGGCCATCGAAATAAATCCGCAATTAGCGTTAGCCTACAATAACCGGGCAGTGGCCTATTATCAGTTAAAAGAATTTGATAAGGCTTGGGTAGATGCCCAAAAGGCCGAAGAATTAGGTTCCGCAGTAAATCCGCAGCTCATGATGGCTCTCAAGCAAGTGTTAGGTAGTTAAGAACATTATTTCCGATATTATTGTCATTTCATCAAATAATTAATTTATTTCTTTTCATAATTTTTATCATTTAATTATAAATATCTGCAACATATAAACTTATAAATATATTATAATTATCAATTAATGTTGACAAATAATCAATAATGTGAGATACTCATTTTAATTCAACAATCAATTTCACGGGGTAATTTATGAAAAAGCTACTTCTAATTATCTTATTTTCATTAATATTCTCACATGTTACGCAAGCAGAAATTAAAGACTATCTCTATGACGGTAAAGAGATTTATGTGCATGTTAAGAAAGACCATGTGACTAACATCATTTTTCCAGAAGCTATCATTGGTGTGATACGAGGTTTTGATGCTGATACTTATGTTATCCAAAGGAATGAAAAAGCACCCAACACATTGGAATTAATGCCGACTGATACGGAAACGGCAGAAATTACCGTGAATGGTGTTTCGGGGGAAGAGTACATATTAAGATGTATTGCTAAAGATGATTTTTATACAAAACTAACAATTCATAAGATGATTGAGCCGGCATCTTTAGGCAAAGGTGAAGATAAAACAATAGCATCAAAAATGGACTTAGTGCCAGAATCAGTCATAGAGAAAAAAGAGTTTATTGTCCAGCCCGCTTCCGACAAACTTCCACCAGCGTTAAATTTGAAAATCACGTTAAAAGGTAATAATTTACCACTTAAGATTTACCTTTCAACAATTTCTTTAGTAACCGGATACAACGTTATCACGACCCCTGATATTGATTCTCAAATGACATCCATCAATCTTGAGAATATAGAGGTTTGGCGGGCCTTAAAAAGCTTGCTGTATAAATTTGGTTATGGTTTTAAGGTTTCACAGGAAGATTTAATAATAACTGAAACAGAAACAAGGATTTTTAATATCACCATGCCTTCCGTGGATCAAACGTTTACTGACGAGACCTCTAACGAATCTTTCGCTGATAGCAGTAACAATAATAATAGTAATACAGCGAACAATACTCAAAATCAAGATATTAAAGTTGGGACAAAGATTTATTACGAAAACACTTCGCCTAAGCTTTCATTATGGACCGATTTGGAGAGCAATGTTAAGTCAATGATAACTCCCCAAATGGGCAGTTACTCTCTTAATAAGGTAAGCGGATCAATCATTGTGACGGATAAACCTGCGGTGTTGGATAGGATAAGCGATTTGGTTGCAAGCATCAATGAGAATTTGGGTCGACAACAAAGCTTTGAGATTCAAATTTTGGAAGTAACCTTATCAAGTGATCATGAGACTGGCATAGATTGGAACGCTATCGCTACAGGCATTAAAGGCATTAATAATATCACCGCGAGTACTAATTTTTCTGCTCAGGGGTTTTTAAGTGGTCAACTTTTTAGTTTGGCGGCAACGGGGCCAAGTTCCACCAGTGGGACCAACGGCGGCGGGGTGTCCATGCTTGTGAAAGCATTGGATTCGATGGGTACTGTGAATGTTGTGAGCAAACCTTCTATAACAGTATCTAATATGTTCCCTTGTATCATTCAGGAAGTGACGAGTATCCCATATATTGCAGGAACAGGACAAATTATTGGGAATAATATTGCTCAATCTAGTGTGACAACTTCACAAGTGTCGGATGGTTTAACAATGAGATTGGAAGCTAAGATTGAAGAGAAAAAAACCATATTGAATATTTCAGCAGCGTTGAACACTCTTGATTCTATGACAAATGTGCCTGTTGGAAATGGCTTGACGATTCAGGAACCGCAAGTTTCAACCAAAAGTATTACGACCAATGTGGGTG
>Ga0302319_10025933_pt1 | contig 10347 bp, 6 predicted proteins | sample Bog_T0_2_FD_203319 | JGI IMG/M metagenome (GOLD analysis project Ga0302319, IMG submission 203319) | Peat permafrost microbial communities from Stordalen Mire near Abisko, Sweden - Bog_T0_2 | ecosystem: Environmental > Terrestrial > Soil > Wetlands > Peat | place: Sweden: Abisko, Stordalen Mire...
TGGAAATCGCGGTGGAACAGTTGGAACTTTCCGGAGTAAATCGTGCCGCGATCTCCGTGCTGCGTGTTGAAAAGGCGCAGCCAGGCGAAACTGGTGCACCTCATCGTTCGGCTGAAATGATCGCAGACGACCCATCGGCGCTACGGTCCGCCTTCGCTGCGCACGGCTCGCTGATCGAAGCAGAAGTCGTTGCGATCGCGGTGCCACTGGAAATCGGCGGTTTTGCCGGCGCATGGGCCGCAGCGGCAGCCGGGGGTGCCCTTGCCACCGCGATCGGTGTCACCGTCCTTGGCGGCGCGATCGGCGCCGGCCTGGGCGTGCTGCTGTTTGGTGCGGTCGCACACCATCATGCCGCCAGAATCGAAACTGAACTCGCGTCGGGTGGACTCGTGCTATGGGTCTGTACACCGAGCGCAGCGGCGGAAGAGAGTGCGCTAGAGGTGCTGCGGCGCTGCGGTGGCACGTCCGTGCATACGCATAACTTGGCGCGGGAATGGGGTGTCGCGGACACGCCGCTGCACGATGTCCAACCCGACCCGTTTTTGGAACACGAAATGACGTAGAGCGCGATCTGGGGCGCGGGGTGTCGATGAGTCGATGCTCTTCAGGGTTTAGACAGGAACGGTTCCGCAACACCGTGTCATCGCAACGCACGTTCCTGGCCTGAACGGGCCTCTGGGGCCATACCGCCGCCGTTTCGTGAACGCGGCCCACGACCGCGCGTTCCCGACCATACGGCGAGTCCGTATGGTGTTCCAAACTGATGATCCAGGGACGAGAGAGTCCGACACGTGTGTGCCTGCACGGGTCGCTGCGTGGACGCGCCGTGCGACCGGGCTTATCGTGTGCGCAACCACGAGAGGAACGCGTGCCATGTCAGACTCCCCGGTCGTCCGGCTCGAAAAAGACGGCGATATCGGCGTCATCATCGTCAACTATCCGCCGGTCAATGCGCTTGGACCGGGCGTGTCCGAAGGCATCATCGACAGCCTCAACAAAGCCAATGCGGACCCGGCGATCAAGGCCATGGTGCTGATGGGGGATGGCCGCAGCTTCATCGCCGGCGCCGATATCCGCGGCTTCGGCACCAACCGCAAGCGTGCACCGATCGGTGAACGCACCTACGATGTGCTCGATGCCAGCCCCAAGCCCGTCGTCGCCGCCATCCATGGTTACGCCCTCGGCGGCGGCCTGGAAAACGCCATGGCCTGCCATTATCGGATCGCCGTTCCCTCCGCGAAGGTCGGCCTCCCCGAGGTCTTGATCGGCATCCTGCCGGGCGGCGGCGGGACTCAGCGGCTGCCTCGCCTCGTTGGCGCACAAACCGCTGTCGAGATGATCACCTCCGGTCGCCACGTTCCGGCCGCCGAAGCGGGCAAACTTGGCATCATCGACGAAGTTCTCCCCGAAGGCGCCAGTCTGCGCGAGGCGGCAGTGGCGTTCGCGCGCAAGATCGCCGACGTCCGGCCGCTGCCGCGGGTCCGCGACAAAACAGTCACGGCCGAACCGGGCGTGTTCGACGCCATCCGCAAATCCATAGCCCGCCGGGCACGTAACCAGAATGCGCCGTATAACTGCATCGCGGCGGTGGAGGCCGCCTGCACCCTGCCATTCGATCAGGGCATGCAGCGGGAAGCCGAACTGTTTGCGGAACTCGAAAACGCGGATGAGGCGAAGGCGCTGCGCTATGTGTTCTTCGCTGAACGGGAGGTCGCCAAGCTGCCGGACCTTCCTGCCACCCTGGCCCCCTATGACTTCAAGGCTCCGGCCGTGGTCGGCGCCGGCACGATGGGCGGCGGCATCGCCATGTCGTTCGCCGATTTCGGTTACGACGTGAAAATCATGGATGCGACCCAGGAAGCGCTGGATCGCGGTATGGAGCGTATCCGCAACAACTATGCCACCTCGGTCAAGCGCGGCAGCCTGGCCGAAGACGAAATGCAACGGCGGCTCGCCCGCATCAATCCGGTCGCCGGCTATGACGACATCAAGGACTGCGATGTGGTCGTCGAAGCGGTGTTCGAGCGGATGGACGTGAAAAAACCGGTGTTCGAAAAGCTCGACCAGGTCATGAACGCGGGTGCGTTCCTGTTCTCAAACACCTCGGCGCTCGACATGGACGAACTGGCATCGGTCACCGCGCGCCCGGAAAAAATCGCCGGTACCCACTTCTTCTCGCCCGCCAACGTCATGAAGCTGCTGGAGGTCGTCCGTCCAACAAAAGCCTCCCCGGAAACCCTGTTGACCGCCATGGCGCTCGGACGGCGAATTGGAAAAATCTCGGCTATGGCCGGCAACACTGATGGTTTCGTTGCCAACCGTTCGCGCGCTCCGTTCAATAGCGAAATGGTTATCCTTCTGGAGGAAGGTTGCCTCCCCGAACAGGTCGACAAGGTGATGGTCGACTTCGGCTACCCGATGGGACCATTCGCTGTCGGCGACCTCGCCGGCCTCGACATCGGCGCCGAAGGACGCAAGCGGCGGGCGGCGGCAAACCCGAACTATCGAAAACTGCCGATCGCCGACAAACTGGTCGAACTGGGGCGTTATGGTCAGAAGACCGGGGCCGGATGGTATCGCTACGAAAAAGGCGATCGCACACCGCATCCCGATCCCGAGGTTGCCGCCATTATCAAGGCGACGGCCGCCGAACTGGGAATCCCGCAGAAATCCTTCACCGAAACGGAAATCCTGCAGCGTCTGCTGTTCTCCTCGGTCAACGAAGCCTGCCGCATCCTTGAAGAGGGCAAGGCATACCGGGCCAGCGACATCGACGTCATGTGGCTGCACGGTTTCGGCTTCCCCCGCTACCGTGGCGGCCTGATGTACTGGGCCGACGGTATCGGCGTGAAGAACGTTTATGCCCAGATAGCCTCCTGGCATCAGCAATACGGTGAACGCTGGGCGCCATCCCGCCTGCTGCGCCAACTGGCCGAAACCAACACGCCGTTCCGGGAGGCGAAGCCGGCGCCGTTTGTATAGGCATCGAGTCACGAGTGCGGCACAGGCCTGACCAAACGCGCGTCTGTCAACAATTCATGGCGGAGCGTCACCTTACCGGGTGCTGCGGGCATAAGCCCATCACGCTAGCTGTGAAGGAATACTCAGGGCGTCGACACCCGGGATCTATCCGTTACGGAATAAAAACGGCCTTCCGCGCAGACGACGTCACCCCGCCGAGTGATCGGTATTATGCCGTGAGGAAATCTGTTGTGATTCCGGATCCGTGATGAGCTCATTTTGGTCTGGCTCAGTTGACGCGTTCCTGACCACCCCACCGGCTGACATAATTGGCACGCTCGCGGTCGCTCAGGTTCGGCATTTCCGTATCAACGAGGCGCAACAAATCCGAGCGTGGGCCGAAACGATTTTGATGCTCCGGCCGGCCTTGGCCGCGTTACCGGCAGCGGCCGGATGGCGTGTTTTACTAGAATATCCGATGCTGCGTCTGGGTCGCCGGCCGGATGTGATCCTGCTGACCGCAAACGCTATCTTTGTTCTCGAAATCAAGGCCAGCAGCACCGCGCACAGTCCGGCTGACCGCCGTCAGGTCGAGGATTACGCGATCGACCTGCATGATTTCCACGCCGGCTCCCGCCGGAATCCTATCATACCCATTCTGCTCACGGAACACGCGCCCGCGGGGCCGACACATCTGCCCCTCATTCTGGGCCATGGCGTTTCCCCACCGTTGGATGCAACCCCACAGACTCTACCGTCTTTGTTGCAAGATCTCACGGTTTTGACGACAAGAATTGCGCAGCCGCTCGACGCTGATGCTTGGCTCCGCGCCCCCTACAAACCAGTGCCGACGATCGTCGACGCAGCCTGCATGTTATACGCGAAGCACAACGTGGCCGACATGCGTGCCGCGCGCAGCGACGCGAGCAATTTGACTGCGACAACAGACGCAATACTCGCAGAAATCGAGCAGGCCCGTGCTCAGAACGAGCGTTTGGTCCTGTTTGTCACCGGAATCCCGGGCGCCGGGAAAACCCTTTGCGGCCTCAATACGATCTTTGGCGGCGAGCAAGCTGGTCGTGGCACTTACCTGACCGGCAATCCAACCCTGGTTCACGTATTGCGCGAAGCGCTGACGCGGGACGCCGTCGATGCAGGCGGCAACCGCGGCGATGCCAGACGGAAAATGCTGACCGCCATTCAAGGCCTGCCAAAGTTCCGCGATCATTATGTGGCGAACCCAATGCACGCGCCGGCAGAGCGTATCGTGGTGGTCGATGAGGCGCAGCGTTGCTGGTCAGCAGCCTGGGCTGTTGCGAAGACGCGCGACAAGGCAATCAACCTCACACGGTCCGAACCGGCTCACATTCTGGAGGCAATGGCGCGGCACGACGGATTCAGCGCCGTCGTTTGCCTGGTGGGTGGCGGCCAGGAAATTCATTCGGGCGAAGGTGGCCTTGCCGAGTGGGGCAATGCCCTTCGTCAGTGTGAGGCCGATGGGATCGCCTGGCGCATCCGGGCAGCGTCCGACCTTTTGCAAACGACGGATATACGCCAGCGCCTGGGCGCACTGACAGACTTACAGGCCGTTGCCGCACTCCACCTGGACGTTCCTCTACGCCAGATCCGCAGCCCGGCGGCGGCCGGCTGGGTAGATCTGGTTTTGGCAGGCTGCGCCGACCAGGCACGAACGATGGCAACGGACGCCGGCGGCGTCCCCTTCCTCCTCACCCGGGATGCCGTCGCCATGCGCGGCTGGCTGCGGGCACATGCCAGGGGATTGCGGCGGGCCGGCCTGCTGGCCAGTTCAGGCGCCGCGCGGTTGCGAGCCGAAGGATTGGGTATCGAACTGCCCCATATGGACGCATCTGCAGTCGCTCACTGGTTTCTGGATCGATACCCTGAGGACGTCCGCGCATCGGATGCACTGGAGATGCTGGCGACGGAATTTAGCTGTCAGGGTCTGGAGCTTGACTACGTCGGCCTGTGTTGGGACGCCGATCTCATCCGTGAGGCCGGCCGAGCAGACTGGCGTGTGCGCAATTTTCGCGGTACCGATTGGCAGCTATCCCGTCAACCGGAAGCAATCGCAAACCAGATCAATACCTATCGTGTATTGCTGACGCGCGCGCGGTATGAGACGGTCATCTTCATACCGTTAGGCGATGATGACGATCGAACGCGTAAGCCCGCCATCTACGATGCGACCGCGAATTTCTTGCTTGCGTGTGGCGTGCGCCGCCTGGAACAGTCGCCTGTTCAGCAGGAAGCGCCGCAGCGTGCAACGCTACTGATCTGATCGGGCCCACCAACGCGCCCGCACGCGGATCTGGCCCCTGACGGAAGATCGTGCTTGTGTGCCTGCAAATAAACCGCTCACGGCCCGGGGGAACCCATCGATGACCGCCTTGACCACGGCTGAACAGGACCTCGACGCACTCTCCGACGACCAGTTTCGTACCCATGTCCGCGGCTGGATCGAGGCGAACTACCCGGCGGAGATCCGCAATCCGCCGAGTCGGCTGCACTTCAAGGACAACAAGCCCTGGTATATGAAGTTGGCGCAGCAGGGCTGGCTGGCGCCGAACTGGCCGAAGGAATTCGGCGGGATGGGCATTTCCGCCAGCAAGCAGCTCATTTTCCTGGAGGAAAAGGAACGCCACGGCTGCGCGCGCCTGAACGACATGGGAATGACCATGATCGGCCCGCTGTTGATAAAGTTCGGCCGGCCCGATCAGCAGCAATTCTTCCTGCCCAGGATACTGTCCGGCGAGCATATCTGGTGCCAGGGCTACAGCGAGCCCAACGCCGGCTCCGATCTGGCGTCGCTCCGCACCGAAGCCGTGCTTGACGGCGAGCACTGGGTGGTGAACGGCCAGAAGATCTGGACCTCGCTGGCAATGGATGCGAACTGGATTTTCCTGCTCGTCCGCACTGACAAGCAGGCCAAGAAGCAGGACGGGATTAGCTTCCTGCTCGTGCCGATGGACACGCCTGGCATCACCGTCCGTCCGATCACCAACATCGACATGGCGGACGAGTTCTGCGAGACCTTCTTCGACAATGTCCGCGTGCCAAAGGGCAATCTGGTCGGGCAGATCAACAAGGGCTGGACAATGGCCAAGGCCCTGCTGAGCTTCGAGCGGATCGGTTCCGGATCGCCCCGGCAGTCCGGCTACGCGCTGAAGCGCCTGAAAGTTCTGGCGGAGCGGATGGGTGTATGGGACGACGACCAGTTCCAGGACCGCTACACGCGGCTGCGGCTCGATCTGGAGGATCACAAAGACCTCTATGAAACCTTCGTCGAAAAGGTCCGCCGGCGCGAGACCCTCGGACAGGATGTCTCGATGCTGAAGATCCATCAGACCGAACTGTTCCAGCGCATCACCGAGACGATGCTGGAAATCGCCGGCGAATACGGTGCCGGCCTCGGCCCGATGGAAGGCAACCGCGACCTCAACCCCGCCGGACTCTTTCTGCAATCGCGTCCAGCGTCCATTTATGCGGGATCGAACGAAATTCAGCGCAACATCCTGGCCAAGAACGTGCTCGAATTGCCCGGTTGACATCGCCGAATTGAACCTTGACGACCCCGATTGGCATGGTCACGCTGCCGCCTTTGACGTGGGAGCCCGCAAACGGACGGAGCGTTCCTGCCTTCGGGAGATCTTTTCAATGAGTCGCGGAATTCTAGCGCCAGTCGGAGTCGTCCTGAGCGCTGCCATGTCTTTGGCGACCGCACAGGCGGAACAATTCAAGTGCCCACGCACCGGCGGTAACTTCGTCTTCGGGCAGGAGGCGAATATCAACACGCTGGATCAGATGACGTCCAGCACGATCTCGACCCGCAATATCGCGATGAACATCTACGAATCGCTCATGACCCGCGATGAAAACAACCATCCGATCCTCGAACTCGCGCAAGCGATGAACGAGGCGCCGGACCATCTGACCTACACGTTCAAGCTGCGCCAGGGTGTCCATTTCCAAAACGGCAAACCCCTGACCTCGGCCGATGTCGTCGCTTCGTTCGACCGTTACGCCAAGGTCGGCAATCAGCGCAGCACGCTGGACAACGTGGACCGCTGGGATGCGCCCGACCCTGCCACCTTCGTGATCCACATGAAAAGAATCCAACCCACATTCATCGAGGCGCTGTCGTCGTTCAGCGTGCCGATCGTCATCATTCCTGCCGAAAACCGGGACGTCCCTGCTCAGCAACTCACCCAACCCATTGGCACAGGTCCCTATCAGCTTGTCGAAGCGATCCCCGGCAGCGCCGTCAAGCTGAAGCGCTTCGACGGCTATCAACCCAACACCAGTTTCCAGGAGCGCACCGGTTTCGGCGGCTACAAACAGGCATGCTTTGACACGGTGACCTTCCGCATCGTCACCGAACCCGGCGCCCGCGTCGCCGGTCTCCGCACGGGTGAACTTCCGGGTGTCGAGGACGTGCCATCCAAGTCAGTTGCAGACCTGAAGCAGGACGCCGGCATCACCATTCTGCCATTGAAAAATTGGTGGATCCAGATCGCGTCCCCCAACGTCTCCAATCCGCCCACGGACAAGTTGCTGGTTCGAAAAGCCATCCAGGCTGCGCTCGACATGGATGAGATCATGGACGCCGCGTCAGATGGCAACTACCAGTTGAACGTGGGATTCCAGTACCCCAATCAGCCCGACTACACCGATGCCGGCAAGGAAACCTATAATATTCACGATCCGGAACTGGCCAAAAAATACCTGGCTCAGGCCGGCTACCAGGGTGAGCCGGTGGTCCTTCTCACCAATAAGGACTACCCGCCGATGTACAACTCGGCGCTGGTGATGCAGCAGCAACTGCAGGCTGTCGGTATCAATGCGCAGATGAAGGTCGTGGACTGGCCAACGTCCGTTCAGATGTCGCAGAACACCACCGAGGGGTGGAACTTCTTCTATACCGGCTGGGGGACGCAACCAGCGCTGGGTGCTCTCGCCACCATGCAGTTTCTGGTCCAGCCGAACGCCAGCTACAAGCCGGTGGGCGGCAAAGACGATCCGGACATCCTGGCCGCCTGGAACGACATGAATACGCTTCCGACACCAGAGGGCCGGCAAAACGCGTTCGCCCTGATGCAGAAGCTGGTGTTGGAACGGGTCTACGCGGTTCCGTTCGGAGCCTTCACCAAAGTCCAGGCCGTTCGTTCCAACGTGGACGGGTTCGTGCCATTCCGCATCCCGCGCATGTCCAACGTCTGGTTCAGTCATTGACCCTCGCCTGATGGGCGGCATCCTGGTTCGGCGACTGCTGGGTGCCATCCCAATTCTGTTGCTGGTCAGCCTGATCACGTTCGGCATGATCCATATGATCCCGGGCGACCCCGCCGTCGCCATTGCGGGTATGTCAGCCACGCCGGAGCAGATTGCCAATATCCGGCGCGACCTCGGGCTTGATCAGCCCCTCCTGAGGCAGCTTTGGGACTGGTATGCCAATCTCTTTCGAGGCGACCTTGGCCGGTCGCTGCTGCTGGGCCAGCCGGTTGTTCAGGCCACGATGCTTCGATTACCCGTGACACTCGCATTGTCCGCCTACGCACTCCTGCTGACGCTGCTGATTGGCCTGGTCACTGGCATCGTCGCGGCCTTGCGGCAGAACACCTGGATCGACCAGGCCGCGATGGTTCTGGCGATGATCGGTATCTCGTTACCCAGTTTCTACCTCGGTTTGCTGATGATCATCGTCTTCGCGGTGGGCCTCCGGCTACTGCCCACCGGGGGCTATATCGCGCTGACCGAAGATCCGCTGGGTTGGCTCGCAACCTCGACAATGCCGGCCGTTTCCCTGGCCCTGCTCCTGGCTGGATTGCTCGCCCGCATCACCCGCTCCACAATGCTGGAGGTCTTGCGCCAGGACTACATCCGCACCGCCCGAGCCAAGGGACTGCCAGGCCGGACCGTCGTGGTCAAACACGCACTGGCCAATGCGCTGATCCCGATCACCACCGTCGTTGGTATAATCGTCAGCCTCTTGATATCGGGGTCCGTGGTGATCGAGACACTCTTTTCGATCCCCGGCATCGGCCAGCTGTTGACCCAGGCGGTGCTGAACCGAGACTATCCGATGGTGCAAGGTGGCTTGCTGATCACCACCGCGCTTCTCGTTCTGGTGAACATCGGCGTCGACCTCTGCTACGCATGGCTCGATCCACGGGTGCATTATGACGGAGCCTAAGCGTGCGTCCCCGTTCCGGGCCACGATGCTTCGCCTGTTGCATCACCGGTTGTTCATGCTGGGCTGCGTGTTGTTTGGCCTGATTGTTTTGCTCGCGATTCTCGCGCCGCTGATCGCACGAGTTGACCCGAACAAGCTCTCGATGCGCTCCAAATTTCGCCCGCCCGGTACCGATTTCATCTTCGGAACGGATAATTTCGGCCGGTCGTTGTGGTCGCGGGTCGTATGGGGTGCACAACTCTCAATGTTTATCGGTGCAACAGTCGTGGCGGTTAACGCCGTGTTCGGCACCGCGATCGGCACCGTTGCCGGCTATTTCAAACCCCTGGACAACGGATTGATGCGCATCAACGACGCGCTGATGGCATTTCCAGCCGTCTTGCTCGCGATTGGTGTCACCGCCGTGCTCGGCCCATCGGTCAATGACGTCATCATCGCCTTGTCGATCGTCTATACACCGCGCACGGCGCGCATCGTCCGCTCCTCAGTGATCGTGCTGCGCGAAATGGAATATGTTCAGGCGGCCCGCGCCGCCGGCGCCGGGCATTGGCGCATTCTCCGTTTCCATATTCTCCCGAACGCGATGGCGCCACTGATCGTCCAGCTCTCCTTTCTGTTCGCCTACGCCGTGCTGACCGAGGCGACTCTTTCGTTCCTCGGCGTCGGCGCTGTGCCGCCGACGCCGACCTGGGGAAACATCATGGCCGAGGGGCGGCAGTACATGACCGACGCGCCCTGGATCATTACAATCCCGGGTGCGGCGCTGATGATCACCGTCCTCGGTCTGAACCTGCTGGGCGATGGCCTCCGCGATGTTCTGGATCCCCGTCTGAGAATTCAGCAATGACCCTGCTGGAGGTCAGTGATCTTACCACGTCGTTCCAGACGGGCGGCGGAGAGGTGACGGCAGTCGAGAACGTATCGTTCAGCCTTGAAAAAGGCCAAATCCTCGGCATCGTCGGCGAATCCGGCAGCGGCAAAAGTGTGACCGCTCTGGCCATCATGGGCCTGCTGCCGCGCCCGCCGGCTCGCATCCGTGGCGGCCGCATTCATTTCGAAGGCCACGATCTGCTCAGGCTGCCCGATCGCTCGATGCAGCGGTTGCGCGGACCCGGGATTGCCATGGTCTTCCAGGAACCGATGACCTCGCTGAACCCTGTCTTCACCATCGGCGA
>Ga0302319_10025936_pt1 | contig 10346 bp, 7 predicted proteins | sample Bog_T0_2_FD_203319 | JGI IMG/M metagenome (GOLD analysis project Ga0302319, IMG submission 203319) | Peat permafrost microbial communities from Stordalen Mire near Abisko, Sweden - Bog_T0_2 | ecosystem: Environmental > Terrestrial > Soil > Wetlands > Peat | place: Sweden: Abisko, Stordalen Mire...
ACCGTACGTCCCGGCAAAGGGGACCTGGCCTTCAGTATTTTGCATCAAAACGGTACGGCAAATATTGGAGTGAAACTGGAAGGCGAGGGTGGAATCAAAGAACTGACCGAAGGCGATTCTTTTGATACCGCACCTCGTTGGCTGCCGGGGGAAGGCCGCAAAATAATTTTTCAGTCAGCCGGAATCGGGCGAAATCGAAATGGAAATTTTTTGGCGTTGGCGCCGTTCAGCATACAGCAACTGGACGCGGAGGCAGGTGAAATGACCACCCTGCTGGAAGATTCGCGTTATGATTATCTGGCGCCCCAGGCACTGCCTGATGGCTCGCTGCTGTTTATCCGCCGGCCTTACAGCGAAAACGAACGCATTTCAGCCTGGCGCAGCATGAAAGATGTTCTCCTGCTGCCCTTTCGCCTTATCTATGCGATTTTTCAATTTTTGAATTTTTTCTCCGCCCTTTTTACCGGACACAAACTCACCACCGCCGGCGGTCCGAAGTCCAAAGAAATGGACGTCAAACAAATGATGATTTGGGGCAACCTTGTGCGCTCCCAGCACCGGCAAAACGGCACGGACGAGAACGCCGACCTGGTTCCCAAATCCTGGCAGCTTTTCCGTCGCTCAAAAACTGGCGATGAAACAGTTCTTGCCAGCGGCGTTCTGGCCTATGATATCAACGACCAAGGACAAATCCTCTTCACGAATGGCAACGCTATTTATCTTCTAAACCCGGATGGACGCAAGGAACAGGTCCTTTCCGAACGGATGATCGAGCAGGTATTCTTTCTGCCCACGTAAAAATGAAAACATTCGCAATCGTTCCCCTGCTGCTGTCGGCCGCCATTTTTTGCGGCTGCAAAAGTTTCTCCGTTGGCCATAAAAGTCAGTTCAGCCGGTTTGCCGGATTTGAGCATTTTTCAAACTTCGCCTGCACCACCAACGAAAACGGCGAACGTGTTCTGTTGTCCCCCGTCATTCCCGCGCATATTGAATGGAACCAATCCATTCTCTCGTGGAATGCCGAGGCGCCGGCGGGTACTTACATAAGGGTCGAGGCCAAAGCGATCTCCGACCGCGTAACAACAAAATTTTACACCATGGCCAACTGGTCGCCGGACGGGAAAATTTTCCCTCGCTCCAGTGTGCGCGACCAGCAGGACGCCGACGGCACGGTGGATACGGATACCATGCTTTTGAAGCACACTGCTGACGCGGCGCAGATCCGCGTCACCCTCGGCGGCACCAATGGTGCGTTGCCCGAACTAAGATTTGTGGGCATTAACTTCGCCAATACCACGGCACCCCTCACCGTACGCCCGCCCAATCACGAAGCATGGGGCAAAATCATCACCACCCCGGAGCATTCCCAGCACGGGTATCCCAACGAAAAAGGGTGGTGCAGCCCCACCTCGCTTTCCATGGTCCTATCCCGTTGGGCGGGAATTCTCCACCGCCCGGAAATGGACCTGACCGTGCCGCAGGTCGCGGCGTCCGTCTACGATGCAAGCTTTGACGGCACGGGCAACTGGCCATTTAACACCGCATTCGCCGGCAGCTTCCACGGTATGAGAGCCTACGTTACACGGCTTGATGATATTTCGGAAGTTGAGGACTGGATTGCGGCGGGTCTGCCGGTGGTCCTGTCCGCCCGCTGGGACTGGCTGCAAGACGGACGCCCGCTTGATTCCGAAGGCCATTTGATCGTGTGCATCGGTTTTACGGCGGACGGCGATGTGGTGATAAATGATCCCGCCACCCGTTTGGACAAAGGCGAATCCGTCCGGCACATTTACAAGCGCGCGAACGTGGTTCATTCCTGGACCAAATCGCACAACGTGGTTTACCTGGTTTATCCGGAAAGCACAGAAATTCCCCCGAACAAATACGGGCATTGGCTATCGCGATAAATTTACCGGGACGGCCAAATCCGCCCTACTTTGCCCGGCCGGCCTCATGCACCCGGATTAACTTGCGTAGCGCAATCAATCCCACCGGCGCAATCGAAGCGGTCAAGGCAACGAACAACCACATGGTTCCAGAATGGCGCGGGCCGACCGCCGGGCAGTACGTGGCCAGCAACGTGCCTGAAAAGACGCCAATCAGCAGTTTCGCCATGAGAAAAGGAACATACGAAAACGCGCCGTACGAGGCTTCCTGTCCCTTTGGCGCAATGGCCGAGGCGTATTCATAGACGCGCGGCGAGTAAAAGGCTTCGCCAAATGATAGAATAATCACAAAAAACGCAATCATCACATAATACGGGTGAACCGCTCCGGTAAGTCCGAGGTAACCGTGGCCGAGTAACCGGCCAAAATGGCCGTCTGCAAGGGTTTGAAACCACGCCGTGGGCAGGGCCATGATAAAAACCGAGACGGCTGAAAGGATGCCGCCAAGTATCACCATGTTGTAAGCGGGGAATCTCTGCGTCAGCGCACCGATGATGGGCGTCATGGGAATGACAATCCACGGGTTGATGGCCCACAGTTTTCCGACCGGCGCCCCATCGCCGAGTTCGCGGATGCCGAATTGGGGATAGACGTAATACATCTGCATGAAAATCAGTTTCAAGAAAGAAATCAACAAAAGGAACACAAGCAGCCGGTAAAATTCCTTTTCCTCGAACAGTTTGCGGAAAAGGCCAACAGTGGTGATGGCGGTGCGGCGGATTGAGCCGAACAACGAATCGAGAATTTTCACCCCGGCTGCCTTTGGCCGTGCTGGAATGATGTTTACGCCCCCGTCCGTCACTTCCACACCCGGTCGCATCAGCCACACCAGCGGAAACATTAAAAGTTCGATGGCAAAGCTCACGAGGAACAGTGTGCGATAGGTCGTAATGGAAGTGCCCAGTAGCGGCAACGCAAGCTGGCCGTGTTCGCCCAAACCCTGCCGCACGCCGTCAAATATATACAAAGCTGCCAAAGAGCCAACATTCATGACCATGTAGGCCAGAGAAAAAGAGATGGAACGCTGTTTGGTGGTGGAATATTTTCGCACGGCGGCCACGAGCACCGGCGTTCCCAAGGCCTCCCCAACGGCCAGCGGAAACAACCCAAATGCCATGGCAATCCACGGGGTGGTGGCAAACACCATCACCGCGCGGGCGAGAAGACAGACCCAGATCCCCAGGAAAAACGCCCGGCGCAGGCCAATGGCGTCGGTCAGCGAGCCGACCAGCAGCGTCACCACGGTCATGGCCACCGACCACACGGCCACCACGCCAAGCGCCCGCTGGTCGCTGTAATGGAACTCGCTCGAAAGCCACAGCTTGAGGGTGTAGTTGGTGATGGCGTAGGCCGCGAAACTCAACAATTTCACGGCGAAGGTGAGCCACAATTCCCGGGCGGCCCCAAAGAGGACGGTGAATTTGCCGATAAAGCTTTCGGCGGGTTGATTGGCGTCGGGCATGACTGTTTCCTTATACCGTCGCGCCAAGGCTAATGGGTGCAAGCCAAAGCGCAAAGCGGTAAAGCAGAAAAAACACCAAATCGTAAGGCAACTCCGGCCCCGCAGGCTTCGATTTGGCGACGCCCACATTCCGATGAGGACTTGTCTTTTGCGCACGCCAGCGTAAATTCACTTCATGAAGAATGATGTTGTGCCGATTCAGATCCGCGGCATCCTGCCGGCACCCAGCGGATGCGCACTGTTCGTGGGGAATGATGAGAAGGTTTTTGTGATCAATGTTGAGCCGCAGATGGGCGCTGTGATTGGCATGTTTCTGCGCGATACTCCCAAGGAACGCCCTCTGACGCACGATCTCATCAACCGCATGTTTCAGGGATTTGGCATCAATGTTGAGCGCGTGGTCATTACTGATCTTAAAAATTCCACCTATTTCGCCCGGATCATCCTCCAGCAGCAAAACGAACTCGCCCGCAAAATCGTGGAGCTGGACGCCCGCCCCAGCGATTGCCTGGCGCTGGCGGCCGCGCAGAAAAAACCCATTTTCGTTTCCGCGTCGTTGTTCGCCCAAGTCGAGGACATGAGCAAGGTTCTGGATCAAATGAACGAGTCTGGCGGCGAGTTGGAGTCCGAATAAATGGCCGGGGCCAAATCCAATCCGCTGACCCTGGTCTGCGGCGACGACGATTTCGCCGTGAAACAGCGCGCCAAGCAGATCTTTACGGAATGGTCCGCTGAACTCGGCGGGATGGATCACGAAATCATTGATGCCAGCGTGGGCAACAGCGGCGATGCCCTGGCCGCACTCGGCAAACTTCGCGAGGCGCTCCAAACCCTTCCTTTTTTCGGCAGCGGCAAGGCTGTGTGGCTGCGCGACTGCAACTTTTTGGGCGAGGAGCGCACGGCCAGTTCCCAAGCCGTCACCGAAGCGCTCGGAGAACTTGCGGCTGAATTAAAAACCTTTTCCTGGCAAAACGTCCGGCTGCTCATCAGTGCCGGGAAGGTGGACAAGCGCAAGGTCTTTTACAAGGCTCTCGAAAAAACCGGCACGGTGGAAAGCTTTTCCGCCTGGTCCCAAGATGACAAGGACTGGGCTGATCGCGCCGAAATGGCCGCGCAAGAGGCCCTGCGCAAGAGGCAGAAGGAAATCTCCGACAGCGCCCTTGGCGAACTCGTCAACCGGGCCGGTCTTAATGCCCGCCAATTGGAGAATGAGGTCGAAAAGCTCTGCCTCTTTGTGGGCGAGCGCAAAAAGATCGAGCTGGCGGACGTTACGGCCATTTGCTCCCGAAACAAGACGGCCAAGGCCTTTGCGCTGGGTGATGCGCTGGGCGACCGCGATTTGCCGCGCCTGCTCAAACGGCTGGACGAGGAGCTTTGGGAAACGAAGTTTGACAAGGACAAGTCCGAGATTGGCCTGCTGTATGGTTTGATCGGCAAAGTTCGCGCCCTGTTGCTGCTCAAAGAGATGCTTCACGAGGGCTGGCTGAAACCAGAGGCGGATTACAACCGTTTCAAGGCTCAACTCGCGGGAGTTCCCGCCGATAAACTACCTGCGGACCGCAAGTTTAATCCGCTGGCGCTCAATCCGTATGTTCTTTACAAAGCGCTGCCACAGGTCAAAAAATACACCTCGGCGGAGTTGGTCCGGGCCATGGACATTCTGCTGCGCTGCAACCAGCGGCTGGTGTCCAGCGGATTAGACGAAACGCTGGTATTACAGCAGGCTTTGGTGCAGATTGTGGCGTCCGGAGCAGCAGCCTGAAATTTTACACGAAACCAAGATGTCAACTGCGAACCTGTCGGTTTTAGTCGGCAAGAACTTTGCCTGCATCAAGATTTGCGGGCGGGCGAATTTTGCGTCCAGCCCGGATTTCAAGGCGTTGTTGAATGGTTTGGCGCAAAAGGGTTTCAACCATTTCATCATTGAGCTGGGCGAGTGCGTGCTGATGGACAGCACCTTCCTGGGCGTGCTTTCAGGATTTGGCATGAAGCTCAATCCCAACGGCGCGCCGAGCGAGCGCGGCATTGAACTGCACAATCCCACCACGCGGGTGGGAGAATTACTGGAAAATCTGGGCGCCGCCCACTTGTTCAAGACCACCAACGGCCCTCTCCAACTCCCCGCAGGCCTGACGTCCTGCACGCCGGAATGCACCAATCCCACGCACGAGGAAATTACCCGCACCAGCCTCGAAGCGCACCAGACTTTGATGGCCATCAACCCGGAGAATGTGGCGCGGTTCAAGGACGTCGCGCAGTTTTTGGCGGAAGATTTGAAGAGCCTCGAAAAGGCGTCCTGAGCAGGATTGGTAATTAATAATTTAACGCTCGCCCTCAGCCGGGCGATTTGCGAGCGATCCATTGACCAGATCCTACGTGTCCGGTCGCTGTCCGCTGGCTCCCAAGCTGCCGGAAATTAAACAAAAAACGGCGGCCATGATGGCCGCCGTTTTGTTTGGAATTGAAAAGGTTCAGCCGGCCGGCGCGGGGGCCGGTGCGCCTAGGCCGGGCAGCTTCGGCGGCGCGGGTTTGGGCGGATTTTCGGGCAAGGGCGTTCCCGCGGGCGCACCCATCATGGGTCCAACATTTGCCGGCGGTTTTGGCGGCGGCGTAAAAATTCCGGTACGGACGATTTGCTCGACCTGCGCGCCATCGAGGGTTTCGTATTCGAGCAGGCTGCTCGCGACCAATTCCAGTTTGTCGCGATTCGTTTCAATTAACTGCTTCGCAGTCTGGAAGGCGCCGTCAACGATGCGCTTGACCTCCGTGTCAATTTCCTGCGCGGTCGCCTCGCTGTACTCTTTCGTGCGCATCATGTCGCGGCCCAGGAAAACATATTCCTGCGCCTCGCCATAAAGCACGTTGCCCAGCTTCTCGCTCATGCCCCAGTGCATCACCATCGCCTTGGCCAACTGCGTGGCCTGCTGGATGTCCATCGCCGCGCCGCTGGAAATGTCATCCGTCACGTATTCCTCGGCGATGCGCCCGGCCATGGTCATGATGATGGTATCAATGGCCTGTTTGCGGCGCATGTTCAGCATGTCTTCCTTGGGCAAAGACATGGTGACTCCGAGCGCGCGCCCGCGCGGGATAATGGTGACCTTGTGCAGCGGATGCGTGTGCTTGAGCAGCACGTTGACCAGCGCATGGCCGGCTTCATGCCAGGCGGTGGCGCGCTTTTCCTCGTCGCTCATGGCCATGCTGCGGCGTTCGCGGCCCCAGCGCACCTTGTCGCGCGCTTCTTCGAGTTCGGGCTGGCCGACGCCTTTTTTGTTCGTGCGCGCTGCGAGCAACGCCGCTTCGTTCAACAAATTTGCCAGTTCCGCGCCGGAGTAACCCGGCGTGCCGCGGGCAATGACGGACAAATCCACGTCCGGCAGCAGCTTCACGTTTTTGGCGTGTACCTTCAAAATCCCCTCGCGACCACGCACGTCCGGCAAATTCACGGTGACCTGGCGGTCAAAACGTCCGGGACGCAGCAGTGCGGGATCCAGTACATCGGGCCGGTTCGTGGCCGCGATGATGATGATGCCTTCCTGCGTGTCAAAGCCGTCCATTTCCACGAGCAAGGCATTCAAAGTCTGCTCGCGTTCGTCGTTGCCGCCGCCGAGACCATGGCCACGGGACCGGCCCACGGCGTCAATTTCATCAATAAAAATCAAACACGGCGTGCTCTTGCGGGCCTGCTCAAACATGTCGCGCACGCGGCTCGCGCCCACGCCGACAAACATTTCCACAAAGTCCGAACCGCTGATACTGAAGAACGCCGCGTCTGCCTCGCCGGCGATTGCTTTGGCAAGCAGCGTCTTGCCGGTGCCGGGCGGTCCCACCATCAGCACGCCCTTGGGAATGCGGCCGCCGAGCCGCTGAAATTTCTTCGGGTCTTTCAAAAACTCGACGAGTTCTGAAACTTCCTCGATGGCCTCGTCCACGCCCGCCACGTCTTTGAACGTGGTTTTATTGCGGTCCTTGGCGAGCATGCGCGCCTTGCTTTTGCCAAAGCTCAAGGCACCCTTGCCCGCAGCTTTGATTTGGCGGATGAAGAAAAACCAGAATAACACGCCCAAAATCAGGAAGGGCGCAATGCCCCAGAGCAGGTTCATCACCACCACATTGGGCGCGCTGATGGACACCACTTTTGAACGGGTCAGGAGATTCAGTTGTTCCGGTGTGAACCAGGCGTTATGGACCACAAAGGCGGCGCCTAATACGGGAGCGCCGGTTTGGTCTTTTGTGCCCTTGGAATCTTTGTCCGGCACCAGGTTGCCGGTGACTTCGGACAAGGGAAGCGTCTGTTGATTTACGATCACCGTCGCGGTGGCGATCTGGTTGGAAGCAAAAAGATCCAGGAACGTGGCTTGCGGCATTATATTAGCCGGCACGGTGATGCGCTGTTTCATGAGGAACAGCACGACCGCGGCCGCAATGATGCCGGCCCACGCGAGGAGCGTGAACACCGGTATTTTGTTAAATCCGTTGCCGGACGGCTTTTTCTGGCCGTTATCTTTTAGATTGGAATCGTCATCAAACATTTGAACTGTGCCAAACTATCATGCCATCGCCACTTTCGCAATGCCCGATTCAATTACATTTGTGTAAGGGCATTTTTTGGAGCCCGGGCCGTGGGGGCGTCCCGTGAGAGGGGCGGCACGATTCTTAGCCGGAACAATGCAGTTGAACTGTACCTTAACCAAAGATGAACACAGGTGGACACGGATAAAATCCGAAGGCCGAAGCCCGATTGGACTTCGCCAACTTTTAGGTAATTCGCACGGACAATCGCAGATGAACACGGATAAAAAAAGATTTTGACGCGAATTGCGCGAATTATCGCGAATTTTCTCAATGGCACAATTGATTGTGTGCTGTCGGTAACCATTGGGTGCTGCTGTAAGCCGCTCTGTATCTGTGTCCATCTGTGTCCATCTGTGGTTAAGGTGCGGTTCAATGCGTCGGTCCACAAAGGGGAAGTTAGGGCCACATCACGTCGGCTGCTACATGGTTGACGACCTGGATGTTTAAGGTGAGGGGTTGTTGGGACTGTTGATTTCGGCCAGGAGCTTTTGGGCGACGGTGCGGAGTTCTTCGGCGACGTTGGGACGCAACAGGGTTTGCAGGGTTTGCCGGGCGGCTTCGGGATTTTGTTGGTGAATTTCCAGTTGGGCCAGGGTGATGAGGTAGGACTGATTGTCGGGCGCGAGTTGGATGGCGTACTGGAGCTGCTGGCCGGCGGCGGCGAGGTCATCGCCCTGGACCATTTCAAAGAAGCCCAACAGTTCGTGCGCGGGCGCAAAGTTTGGCATGAGGGCGAGGGATCGTTGCAAGGCCTGGCGGATTTCCCCGGCGGTGGCGTCGTCGAGGCGCGCCTGGCGGCCTTCGGCGTCGGCGGTGGCGTGGTATTTATCCTTGGCATAAAGGTAGTACACGAGGAAGTTGCCGGAGCCGCGGGTCGTGGCGGCTTGAAAATGCTGCATGGCGGCGTCGGTTTGCCCGCGGCGCGCGGCGAGCAATCCGAGGCCTTCCTCGGGCAGCGGACTGGCGGGCGCCAGCTTGCGGGCGGTCACGAAATGCGGTTCCGCATCGTCAAGCCGGCCGATCAACAACAGTTCGTTGCCGAGACGGAAGCAGGCTTCGGCGGGCGTGACGCTGCGCACTTTGGTGGCGATGGGGGCGGTAAGATTCGTGGAGAGCACGAAATTGATGGGCCGGAACTGGCCGCGCAGCAAGTAGCGCTGCAATTGCGCCTGCACGGCCGGCAGGGATGACTGGAGGGCATTGGTGAAGGCGTCCGGGGGTAGCTGGCCCTGGTGAAGCAGCGTGGTGAACTGGCCAAACCGGCTGATGTAACCCGGAACATCGCCGGCCATCAGGAAATCCGTGAGCAGCCACGATTCGGCGTAGAACATGCCCTGGCGCTCGTGCTCGTTGTAGGACGGCGAATCTTCCTTGACGGAAAACAGGTCGGCCAGGGGCAGGAGCGGCTGCCCGGTCAGAGCGCGCAAGTGCTGCGGGATGGGCGCGCCGATTTGAACGTAATGGCCGGAGGTTTGGAACGTGGAATACATTTCGGCCATGCCTTCCTTCAACCACAGGGGCCAAAGGTTGTCGTTGCGCCGAAACAGAAAATGCGTGTATTCATGGAAGATGACGTCGAGGTTCAGTTGGTAGCCCGGCTCCGGCAGGGACAGCACGATCATGTTTTCCTCGAGGCCATGGTGGAAAAAGGCCGAGATGGTGGCGGGCTGGCCGTTGTGGAGAGGCAGGAATGGTTCCAGGGTTTGGCGGTCCGGAAATACCATCACGGTAATGGGCGGGGAGGCCACGGCTTGGGCGCCGGCGAGCTGGGCGTAGGCGCTGGAGAATTGCTCAAGGCGGGCCGCCAGTTTGTAAACGCTGCCAATCGGCCCGCAACTGTAGAAGTTGAAATGGGCGGTGCTGACTTCGAACCAGGGGCGTTCCGCCAGTGGCGCTTCGGCGGCGAGGGCGGTAAAGGCGCACGCAACTACTTGCAGGAACAGGCACAGAATTAACTTTTGCGGTCGGGCCATCGCGTTTTAACTCTAATGGATAATGTGGGAATTGTCACGGGGCAGCGGAAATGGGGACAGGGATTTGAACAACGAAGGAACGAAGGAACGAAGGGGAAAAACCAACGGATTCACCACAGAGACACGGAGGCACGGAGGGGCAAAGAAAAAAGCAGGTATTTGGACAACACGAAGGGAAAAAACTGCGGAACTTTGTGGCTTTGTTGTTTAATTCGGCTGAATCGAGGAAAAGAAAAAGGCCGGACACTACTCCGGCCATTTCACAATCAACACATGCATAGAATACCGCATTACCGTTTTGGGGAAAGTCACCATAACTGGGTACACGCGCTTCCGGGCGCGTCCCCGGCCACTCGGGACGGGCCAAATCTCGAAATGGGTCGAAACCTA
>Ga0302319_10025937_pt1 | contig 10346 bp, 4 predicted proteins | sample Bog_T0_2_FD_203319 | JGI IMG/M metagenome (GOLD analysis project Ga0302319, IMG submission 203319) | Peat permafrost microbial communities from Stordalen Mire near Abisko, Sweden - Bog_T0_2 | ecosystem: Environmental > Terrestrial > Soil > Wetlands > Peat | place: Sweden: Abisko, Stordalen Mire...
CGGCCCGACCACAGCCATCCGCCCACGCTCACCAGCACAGTGAGAGATGGGTTCTGCTGCTTGAGCGCAACCAGAACGGCAAGGTTTTGATCATCGTGGGCGAATCCGTTCACAATCCGCCCGCCCTTGATGTTGGCGAAAGCGTAGTTCGCGCGCGTGAGCTTGCCGGCAGCAATGTCGCCCGGAAGCAGGGCCTTGTCCTGGGGAAAGATGTACGCAACAATGACCGGCCGCGCGGCGCCCTGGCCGGCAAAGAGCGGCCGCGAACCGCAAAGGCACAGCGTGAAAGCCACGCCGGCTGCCAGCATGGCTCTCAAGATGAATCGCTTTCCGGCGGCTGTGCGGACCGCCAGCTTTCTCACCGGGGAGTTGATCACGGGACAACCTCCGCTTTGGATCGGGATAGGAACAACAGGCCACATCAGTCGACAAACCGCCAAGTTGCCCGAAGTGTACCAGCCATCTGCGGGCTATCTGCCCATTACACTGAGCAAATACGCTTAAAGCAACCAAAATATTGACTTTTGAACTATTTTGATGTCATATTACGATTCTCATTGAAACGATTGAATTAGGGGATTTCAACCGCTTCAACTGCCAGCGCCCGGCCGCGTGGGCCGGGAAAACCAGAACCCCGCCAAGGCCGAGAGAGAGCCTGTCGCCCAACATGCTTTGATTATTGGAGGTGTCGCAATGAGAGTGATTTTCCCTGGCGCTCCGCAAAAGTGTTCGCAGCAATTCTGCTGGATAATCCTCGTCGCCTTCCTGCTCGTGATACCCGCGGCACTCTTTGCTCAGGCCTACTTCGGATCAGTCACGGGCGTGTTGACCGACCCCTCCGGAGCCGTGATTCCAGGGGTCAAGCTCACCCTGACCGACCAGGAAAAAGGCTACGTATTCTCGGCTACCTCTGACGGCGAAGGCCGCTATCTTTATCGCTCCGTCTCGCCGGGCACTTATACGCTGACCGCCGAGATGCCGGGCTTTGAGAAGAGTGTGCGCACCGGCATCACGGTGGACATCAACGTCAATGCAACGGCCAACCTGCACATGAAGATCTCGAGCGCCTCGCAGACCGTCGAGGTCAACTCCCAGGCCCAGACCCTCGACTCCCAGGACGCGACCACCGGCCTTGTCGTCAATCGCAAGTTCATCAACGACCTGCCGCTGGTCGACCGCTACGTGATGGACCTGACCGCGCTCACCCCCGGCGTGACCGAGGCCGACGACCAGTGCGGCACCAACTGCACCGGCACCAACTTCGTCTCCAACGGCAGCCGCAACTCGACCGCCGACGTCCTGATGGATGGCGCCACCATCACCAATTACGAGCCAAACGGCGGCGTCACCCAGGTCACCTATACGCCTTCGGCTGAAGCCGTGGACGAGTTCCGCGTGGAGCAGTCAAACTTCAGCGCCGAGTATGGCTTTTCCGGCGGCTCCATCGTCAACATGATCACCCGCTCCGGTTCCAACAGCTTCCACGGCGAAGGCTACGACTTCGTACGCAACACCATCACCGACGCCAACTCCTGGTTCAACGACCAGAGCGGAATCCCCATTCCGCCCGTGCACCGCCAAAACTTCGGCGGAACCATCGGCGGCCCCATCTGGAGAAACAAGACCTTCTTCTTCTTCGATTTCGATGGCACCCGCCAGACCTCCATGGGCACCTACCAGGCCGGCGTTCCCACGGATGCCGAGCGCAACAACGGCGACTTTGGCGATGTGTGTACCGCGCAGGGCGGTACCTTCGACTCGACCGGCATGTGCACCGCTGCCGCGGGGCAGATCTGGGATCCGTACTCCAGCGTCTACCAGGCCGCCGCGCCCGATGGCTCAACCGCCGCAGGAGCCTATCGCCAGACCTACATCCCCTATAACAACGTCGGCAAGTACGCCAGCCCGGGCAGCCCCGTCCTCAACGGGACGCCATACCAGTTGTCCGGAGGGCCAGGCGACCTGATCGACCCCATCGCCCAGGCCATGATGAAACTCTACCCGGAACCCACTGCCAACATGGCGAATCCCACAATCTATGACAACTGGATCTCGTCCGGCGCCGGCAGCTATCCCAACAACCAGTACGACATCAAAATCGACCACCGTTTCAGCCAGAGCAATCTGCTCAGCGGCAAGTACTCGCAGCAGTGGAACAGCTCCGTCTCCTACAACTGTTTCGGCAACTTTGCCGACCCATGCGCCGGCGGCCCCAACCAGGGCTCAGCCCACCTGTTCACCATCACCGACGAGCACACCTTCTCGAAGACGCTGCTGCTGACCACCACCCTGGGCTTCACCCGCGGCGCTGAGGAAATTCTGGCCTATAGCGGCGCCGGCGGCGTCACTGACCCGGTCAGCAAGCTCGGCTTCCCCCAGTACCTCAACTCCAACGGCTTTCAGGGTGTGCCCTCCATGTTCATCGACCAGGGCACCTACTACTCGGCCGGCTACACCAGCATCGGCGGCGACCCCTACGGCAACTACCGCCAGGGACAGGACACCGGCCAGTTGAGCGGTGCGCTCAACAAGGTGCTTGGGCCCCACGAGATGAAGTTCGGGTTTGAAGGCCGCCAGCACCAGATGAACTACATCCAGACCAATGCCCCCAACGGCATCTTCAACTTCGATCACGGCGGCAGCTCGCAGTGCCCCAACGCCTTCTCCAGCTGCGGCGGCGACGGCATGGCCACCTTCATGATGGGCTACTCGGACGCCGGATCGTACTACGAGATTCAGGACCGGCCGGCAACGGAAGACCGCCAGTACGCCTGGTTCTTCCAGGACAACTACAAGTTCAACAACAAGCTGACCCTGAATCTGGGCCTGCGCTACGACATTTCCGTGCCCCGGACCGACAGGTTCAATCGCCAGAACTGGCTGGACCTGAGCGCCAAATCTCCGCTCCAGGTGCCGGGCATGTCGACCTTCTATGGTGGTGAGGTCTTCGCCAGCCCCAGCCAGCGCAGAATCGTGAATGCCGACTACAAGGACATTCAGCCGCGCTTTGGCTTTGCCTATCTGCTGAATCCCCGCACCGTGGTCCGTGGCGGATACGGCATCTACTACTCGCAACCTCGCTCCGGCGCAACCGGTGTTGCTCCCTACGGATCAGAAGGCTTCAACCAGTACACCGGCTCCATTACCACCTATCAGAACAACGGCGCCACGCCCTACATCCACTTGAGCAATCCCTTCCCCAACGGCCTGATCCAGCCGCCCGGAAGCTCCCTCGGCCTGGCCAACGATCTGGGATACACGGCCAACGGCCCGCTGCGCAACGTCACCAACACCCCCTACGAGCAGAGCTGGAGCTTCGGCATCGAGCGCCAGCTCCCCGGCAAGGTGGTCCTCAACACCATGTACGTGGGCAAGAAGGGCACCCACCTCTACTACTCCGGCGCCAACTACATCAATCACCTGGGCCCGGAGGCAGACAGCTTCAACGCTACTCAGATCAATCAGCTCACCACCATGGTGAACAACCCCATCGCCCCCTACTTCACCGATCCAAACAGCGCTCTGTCCTTCCCGCAGCTGCCCTATTACCAGCTGTACAGCGTGCCCTATCCCCAGTTCCCCGGCGGCGTCACCATCGACGCTCCGCCCATCGCCAACTCCACCTACCACGCCTTCCAGATCACCGCGCAGAAGCAGTATTCAAACGGCCTGCAGTTCCTGGCCAGCTACGTCTGGTCCAAGTCGATTGACGATGCCTCGGTGCCGGACGACAACACCACCTGGCTGGGCAGCTTTACCAGCCTGCTGGACCCCAACAAGCCGGGCCTGGAGCGCAGCCTGTCTACCTTTGACATTCCGAACGTCTTCCAGTTCAGCTACACCTACGACCTGCCCATCGGCCGCGGCAAGATGCTGCTGGGCCATATGCCGGCGTTGCTCGATGAGATCATCGGCGGATGGAAGACCAACGGCGTCTGGCGCCTCGCCGACGGACGGCCGCTTGACTTCGGCACCTACGACGGAACCTCGCTCCCCACTTACGGCGGACAGCGGCCCAACCTCTTCGGCAGGCCGCGGCGCAACAAGACCAAGGACTCCATCTGGATCAACGCCTACTTCGCCAACCCCCAGGCCTTCCAGCTGCCGCCCATCTATACCTTCGGCAACACGCCCCGCGCGCTCGGCGCCATCCGCTCGCCTACCGCCTTCAACACCGACCTGTCGGTCGAGAAGGAGTTCCCGCTCTCCAAGCTGCATGAGGGTCTGAACTTCGAGCTGCGCCTGGAAGCGCAGAACGCGCTCAACCACCCCGTCTTCGGCACGCCCGACACTTCGGTCGACGACCCCAACTTCGGCGTCGTCAGCTACACGTCCAATGGCCCCCGCCAGATCCAGCTCGGCGGCAAAATCATTTTCTAGCACGCTGGTCCGAGTCGCCTCGGGCCAACCCAATCCACCCAGGGCGTATCCCCTGTGCATGCGAATGCCGCCGTTGGCATCGCAAAGCACAGCAGGATGCGCCCCTTCCTTTCACTACCCTTCGTCCATCCTGCGTCGCTCACCGCTGGGCTGAACCCGAGTCAAAACGAAAGGGGACGGACTGGGCCCGGCTCCTGTCCGGCGGCCCGCAGGCGTAAAATTGTCTTATGGCTATTGAGTGGCGTGTTTCATGCCTTGCTCTACTTCTCCTCGTACCTGGCTTAGCCTTAGCCGACCCTGCACCGTTCGATCTGGCCGGCCCTCGGCTCGAAGTCAAGGTCACACACGCAGGCAAGTCCCTGCCCATCTCTGAGGTTGCCAATCTCACCGCCGGTGACGAGCTGTCCATCAAGGCCAAGCTGCCTGAAGGCCAGTCGGCGCACTATCTTCTGGTGGCCGCCTTCCTGCGCGGAGCCACCAATCCCCCGCCGGAGAGCTGGTTCTACTCCTCGCAGACCTGGAACCCCAGGGACAGCGCCGGCCTCCACATCACCGTCCCCGAGAACGCGCAGCAGGTGATCATCTTCCTCGCGCCGGAGACCGGTGGCGACTTCAAAACCCTGATCGGCGCCGTCCGCGGCCGTCCCGGTGCCTTTGTCCGCGCCTCGCAGGACCTGAACCAGGCCACGCTCGACCGCTCCCGCCTGAAGGCCTACCTCGCCGCCATTCAAAAACTCAGCCAGGCCGACAGCGAGCATCTCAAGACCGCATCGCCCCTGCTGGCCCGCAGCCTGGCCATCAAGTTCGACTCCGGCTGCCTGGAAAAAATCCCCGAGTTGCAGGCTCCGTGTCTCATGCAGGGCCGCGAGGCGCTGATCCTCAACGACGGGCATAGCACCTCGATCGTGGATGCGCTCACCACCGGCAACGCCGGCGACCTGGTTGCCCAGCTCAGCGCCAGCCCCGCAGCCGCCTTCGGCTACTACAGCCCCTATGTCGCTTCCATCGTCGACATTGCGCGCATCATGGACTCCTTTCACACCGCGCAATACCAATACATCCCCGCGCTCGCCACCGAGCAGGGCGATCTGATGTCCCTCGAGCTGAACACCCCGCCATCCTTCCACAACCCCAAGTCGGTGCTGGTGGCCGCGCTCCCGGCAGTCGAGGCGCCGCAGCTGCCTCCGCTTCATCCCGTCGATCCCAAAGAGGTCTACTGCGCAGAGAAGACCGAGCTTGTGCTTCCCGCCGAGGGCGCGCCGCTCGTCTTCTCCACCGGCTACGCCCACAACATGGTCCTGCGCCTCAAGGGCAAAGACGGCAAGTTCGTCGACCTGCCCGTAACCGCGGACGCCGAGAAGGGCGGCTTTGTGGCCAACACCGCCGACCTCAGCCCCACCAATTTTGGCGAAGCCCTGGACGGTTCCCTGCATGGCTACTGGGGCTTTGAGCCCTACGACGGCCCGGAGTTCCGCCTCGAAAACGGCCATCCCCAGCACTGGCAGCTGGTCGACGAAGATCAGCAGACCCTGATCGCCGGCCGCGATGACACCGTGCACATCGAAACAGAAAACGCCGCCTGCGTGGATAGTATTCAACTGCAAAAACCCGGCGGAGAAATGGTAAAAGCCGACTGGAAGTCGACCGGCCCCAACCAGGTAGCCGTCACCCTCCCACTCAAGAAGACCAAGCCGGGCACCATGCAATTGCTCATCAAGGAATACGGCAGCAAGGCCCCCGACCGGGTTGAATTGCAGGCCTTTGCCGAGGCCGGCCACCTGGACAGCTTTACCCTCCATGCCGGCGACCCCACCGGCGTGCTCAAGGGCAGCGGTCTCGAAACGGTGGGAGAGCTCTCGCTCAATGGCATCAATTTCAAGCCGGGCACGACGGCTGCATCCGATGACGCCGACGAACTCCCCCTCGTGGCCGCCGACGCCAAGGCCGTCGATGCGCTCAAGGTCGGCGACAGCGCAACGGCGAAGGTCACCCTCAAAGACGGCCGCGTCCTCAACCTCGCCACCACCATCGCCGCGCCGCGCCCGCGCGTCACGCTGATCGGCAAAAGCGTGCAGCCCTCCGCAACTTCAGCGGCCAGCGACATCCAGCTCACCGGCCAGGACGAAGTCCCTCAGAACGCGCAGCTCACCTTCTCCATCCACGCCGAAGTGCCGGCCTCGTTTTCCGGCGAAGAGAAGATTGAAGTCGCCACCGAGCGCGGCGCCTACCTGACCACGCTCACCACCGCCAACGGCTACACGCTCGAAGACGCGCACGTCGCCCTGGCCACGCTCGACACCGGCAAGGCCTTCGCCTCGTCCGCCGCCGGCCCGCTCCGCTTCCGCGTCATCGAGCAGGGCGTAGCCAGCGACTGGCAGCCACTCGCCACGCTCGTCCGCCTGCCCACGTTTCGCGATATCAAATGCGCCGAAGCGCAGGACCAGCCCTGCAAACTCTACGGCTCCAAGCTCTACCTGGTCGATTCAGTCTCCAGCGATCCGCAGTTCGATCACCCCGCCAAGGTGCCTGAAGGCTTCCCCGGCTACGTGCTGCCGGTCCCGCATCCCGTCGACGGCGAGCTCTACGTCAAACTGCGCGACGATCCGGCCATCGTGAATTCCGTTGCCTTCCCCGGAATCAGCAACGGCGAACCAGCCAAGCCGGCTGCATCTGTCGTTACTCCACCCGCCAGGCAGCCATCGGGCGCAACGGCCGCGCCCACCGCTCCCACGCAGGATGCCGCTGCACCAGCCGCTCCGGCGAAGACCTCTCCCGCTCCGGCCCCCGCACAGACGCCGCAAGCTTCCAGCGGAACCGGCCCAGCTGTGTCACCCGCATCGCCACCCAACACAGCCGCTCCATCTGTTCCAACCACCCCAGCCGCCCCGCACCTCGCGCCGGAGGGAACCCCCTCCACCGGCGCGGCCGCAAATCCAGCCGCGTCCAACTGACGCGCTCATCCGCCAGCCGCGGCCTCGCAGCAAACGCGCGGCGATTGGAACATGACCATGCGTAATCCGGCTTTGATCGGAATTCTGCTCCTGCCTCTCGCTGTGCTCTCTCCGCGCACGGCACCGGCGCAGACCGCGCCCCAACCAATCCCGCCCACTGAGATCTCCGCCGATCTCGGCACCTGCTCCGCGCTCATCACAGTCACTGACGCCGACTCCCGGCCCATCTACGCAGCCAAGGTCGCCACCCGCATCCACTACGGCATGATGGGCGTCAAGCGCCTCGACCTGGAAGCAGCCACCAGTCCCAATGGCCAGGTCAAAATCACCACCCTGCCCGAGTTGCTCAAGAAGCCCATGTTCATCATCATCAGCAACGGCGATCGAGTTCAAGCCCGAACTCCGCTGCCACGCCACCTTCGACGTGCAACTCCGCTAGCTTCCCACGTCGGCTTTCCCCAAAACTCTGTCATCCTGAGCGACCGTAGCGCAGCGAAGGGAGTCGAAGGACCTGCTGTTCGGGCTGGGTGCCCCATCCTTGGAACGATTTTGTTTTTGTCCCAACGATGCGCAACCTCAAATCTCCTGCGAGCGATCAGCGAGTCCGCCGCGGCGGACCGCACCGCAGGTGCCTAGCGCAGCGCCTTTACCACCTTGGCCGTCGTTACCACCTGCCCCACATGCCGTTGCGTGTGATCGGCCACATGCACCAGCGCCCCGCCAATGGATGTCGGCAACTGCTTGCGCCCCACGCCGCGAAAGGTATCCAGGTTGGCAGTCGCCAGCACCCGCACCCGGTCCGCCGCTTTGCTGAACGACACTTCCACCTCCGCCAGCAGCGCCGCCAGCGGCTCATCCCCACTCTGCTCGGCCTTCAGCGCCGTCAGTTGCTCGGCGCTCAGCGGACTGCCCTCCGCATAGCTCAGCAGCCGGTCGGTTGAGCGGGCTAAATGGCGCAGATGAAACGCAATCGACGGCAGCTCCAACGGGTGCGCGTGGACTTCTGCGTCCGTCAAGCCGTCAGTCCACTTGGACAGGTCGTCAAGCGCAAGATCGAAGGCGTGCAGCACCGCGCGGCCCACAGCCGGCACGTCCGCATAGGTTCCGCGCAGCCAGGGTTCAACATAGGGAGCAGAAGCAGGAGTCGTACTCATGGGGAATGTCCTCTGATGTTAGCAAGGTTAGTACCGCGCACTTCATGATTCCGCTTCATGTCCGGGCGCCACTTCACAAGCTGCGGAAAACCGATCGGAAGCGGCAAGAAGTGTCAGAGCACGGCTTCAGCCGTGCCGCAAACGCAATAAAATCGGGCCGGGCTTTAGCCCCGGCGAGTTCAAGCAAATCACGAGGAGTTCCCAACCGAATACGCAGGCATGTCATACACCCTTCACCGTTCCAGCGCCTCCAGCAGCGCCTCCGGATCGACAATCGGCGGCAGACAACTGCGCCCCTTGCAAACCAGCGCCCAGGCCGGCGCGCCCTCCGGCGGCGGAACCAGCGGCAGCGTCTCATCCAACGCCTCGGGCAGCGATCCAGAGACCAGCCGCTCGGGCGCAAGACGCATCACCAGCTTGTTTACTGCAAAACGCGCCTCCGCCGTCGCCTGCAGCCGCAAGGCCTCGGCACCCGTGCCCACCACGATCACCTGCACCGGATCCAGCAGCAGCCGTTCCAGCGCCAGACCGTAGCTGCCCGCGTACAGGCCAAAGTGCTCCACCATGCCGGAGAACGAAGCCAGCGTGTCCTCGGCAATCTCGCGGTAATCCGCACGCCCGCTCAATGCCTCAAGCCGCAACAGCGCCGAAGCCGCCGTAGGATTCCCAGCCGGCGTAGGCGAATCCTGCAGCGGCTTGCGCCGCGCCCCCAGCACGCCCAGCGGCGTCTCCCCGTCCTCCGTCGCGCTGTCATTGAATGCGCCCGCCGTGCGATCGTAGAAGCGCGCAATCATCGCATCGGCCAGCTTGACCGCCACGCGATAAAAGTTGATGTGCCCCGTCGCCTGCCATGCATCAACCGCCGCGTGAATCGTAAAAGCATAGTCGTCGAGAGTTCCGGGAATGCGCGGCGCGCCCTCAGGTGGCTGCGACTCGCCGTAAGCGATCACGTGATAGAGCGTCTCGCCACCGTCCCACGCCTCGTCCAGTAGCCGGTTCAGCGTGCGCAGGGCAAACTCCTGCGTGCCTTTGAGGCGCAGCACCCTGTCGGCCTCCAAATACGCCGTCACCGCCATCGCATTCCAGCCCGTATAGAGCGTGCGGTCGATGAACGGCGTCGGCCGCCTCCCACGCGCTGTCAGCAGCTTCTGCCGCGCCGAGTCGCGCAGTGCACGCAAGGACTCTAAATCGCCGCCTTGCACCACCTTCTCTTCCAGCGTCTGCTTGATGTGCAACACATTCTTCGCCGGGTTGTGGTGCATGTCGCCCAGCTCGCCAATATCCCAATAGTCGGCGGCAAACGCAAGCTCCGCCGGGTCCAGCACTGCTGCGGCCTCGTCAGCAGTCCAGGTAAAGGAATCGCCGTCGTCCTCGAGATTGATGTCCGCGTCCTGCGAAGCATAAAAGCCGCCACGCTCGCGGTCGCTGAGCGTCGCGTCCAGCCACTCCACAATCTGCCGCGCTATCTCCAGAAAATCCTGCCGCACAAAACTTTGGAACCCGTGCACATAATTGCGCAGCAGCTCCGTGTTGTCGTAGAGCATCTTCTCAAAGTGCGGCACCACCCAGCGCTCATCCACAGAGTAGCGATGAAACCCGCCCGCAAGCTGGTCGTACACGCCGCCCCGCGCCATCTTTTCCAGCGTCACCGCAAAGGCTACCGCAGCCTCGCCGTTGTCGCGATTCATGGCCACTTCCAGCAGCAGGTCCAGCGCCGCCGGATGAGGAAACTTGGGCTGCGCGCCAAACCCTCCGTTGCGCGGATCAAACTGCTTCAACGCCGACGCCGCAATCTTGTCCACCAGGGCCAGGTTCAGCTCACCTCCGCCGCCGGAGAAGCTCTCGTTCTGCTCAATCGCCG
>Ga0302319_10025942_pt1 | contig 10344 bp, 11 predicted proteins | sample Bog_T0_2_FD_203319 | JGI IMG/M metagenome (GOLD analysis project Ga0302319, IMG submission 203319) | Peat permafrost microbial communities from Stordalen Mire near Abisko, Sweden - Bog_T0_2 | ecosystem: Environmental > Terrestrial > Soil > Wetlands > Peat | place: Sweden: Abisko, Stordalen Mire...
ACATGATGACCGAGCGGACGAAGCTCGAAAACAAATTCTGGCAATACAGCCGCGACAAGATCGCCTGCGAACGGCTGCTGCGCGACCAGGACAAGCTCGCCTACACCATCGTTCGTCCGGCCCACACAGTGCGCACCCACATGCCGATCGAGGTCGGCGACGCCGACAACGCCATTCGCCGCATGATCGCCGGCAAGCCGGTGATCGTCACTGGCGACGGCTCGTCGCTGTGGACGTTGACTCGATCGGTCGATGTCGCCCGCGCCTTTGTCCGCCTGCTCGGCGCCCCGAAGGCGATCAACGACGACTTCCACATCACTACCGACCGCGGGTTCACCTGGAACCAGATCCACGACGCCATCGCCCGTGGTTTTGGCGTCGCGGCGATCCACGCCCATGTCCCGACCGAAGCGCTGGTCGCATACGAGAAGGAATGGGAAGGCCAACTGATGGGCGACAAGACGTGGAGCGCCCTCTATGACAATTCCAAGGTCAAGGGCGTCGTCGGAGAGTTCGACGCCTCGCAGGACATCGACGAGATCCTCCATGACTCGGTCATGCACGCCAGGCAGCGTCTGAATACGCCGGCGCCGGCGCCCAGCGCCGAAGATCGACTCATCGATCAGATCATCTCGGCGCAGGCGTCCGTGCGGCCATGATGCTCGTCATCGGCCGGAGTTGCGCGGCCGATTGAAAGAATCGAGCGGTCGCTTTGCCGGCGAGGATGCGGAGCAGGTCGAAGGCGACATTTCGGCCTTGAGACCCGCCGCCGATTCACACGGGGCGCTACAGCCAATCTTTGAAGCTGAACGATGGCGGACTGGCTGGTCTGGGCATTCAGGAGGACTCCCGAACATTCGTTTATGAATGCGGACGTTCCTGACGGCGCCAGCGCAAAGACCCGCGAAGTACATGACAACACTCAGAAAGCGGATATTTGAGACGCTTCCTGTCGCGATCGAAGGGCAAAGTTTCCGCGCGAGCGTTTTTGGGGATAGGAAAAACTTACCTAATATGCCTTGACAGGAATATTCCTGTATGAGAATATGTCTGCATGTCACCCTTCGCAGCCATATCCGACCCCACTCGTCGCGACATCCTCGCTCTTCTCCGAAAGGGCGAACAGCCGGCGGGCGACCTCGTGGAAGCCCTCAACTTGCCTCAGCCAAACGTCTCCAAGCATCTCAAATATCTGCGCGAGGCCGGATTGGTCCGGATGCGGGTCGACGGGCCGCGACGGCTCTACAGCCTTGACGCCGCGCCCTTGGCCGAAATCGATCAATGGCTCCAGTCCTATCGCGCGTTCTGGTCGGACAAACTCGATGCGCTCGGCAACCACCTTGGCAGGAGCGACTGATATGGATCTCCACGGACAACTCGGCGCCTTCGAGCGACATGACGATCGTATCGATATGCGGTTCGAACGGCATTATCCGCGCTCGATCGAAAAGGTCTGGAGCGCGCTGACCGACCCCGTTCGCCTGCAAGACTGGATGGGGGCCGCCTATGTCGAGCCTCGCGTCGGCGGCCGCTACGAATTGATGCTCGACGGACCCAACCCGATGATCGGTCGCGTCGCGATTTGGGACCCGCCGCACATCTTGGAGTTCACGTGGAGCAACGCCCATTCGCCCGATTCAACGGCGCGCTACGAATTGTCGCCCGAAGGCGACGGCGCCCGCGTGATCTTCACGCATAGAGGCGCGCCTTATGCGAACCGGGCGCTGATGCTGCCGGGCTGGCACTTTTACTTCGAGCGTCTCGGCGGTCTGCTCGATGATGCGGCGGCGCGTCAGTCCCAGCATAGCTGGCGCGAATTGCAGTCGATCTACGTCGCGCAATACGAAATGAACGGAGCGCGACTGGATCCGTAATCGCCGAGCGGTTCAGCCGCTCAACCGGCCGCAATTCTGAAACGTCATTGAACGAACGCCGGAGCAGCCGCTCCGGTGAACGGATCGGCGCGCCGATTTTCACCACTGGACGGACGATGCGCGAGATCAATCGACCGTCAACCGATGACGAAAGGATCAGACGATGACAATTCAAACCATCAAGGGAGCCGTCGCGTTGGTGACAGGCGCCAACCGCGGCCTTGGGCGCGCGTTGACGGAAGAACTTCTGAACCGCGGCGTGAAGAAGCTCTATGCGGCTGCACGTGATCCGCAAGCGCTTCAGGGCCTCAGCGACGATCGTGTCGTCGGGCTCCGGCTCGACGTGACTGACGACGATCAGGTGCGCGGCGCCATGGAAGCGGCTTCGGACGTCGAGATTGTTTTCAGCAACGCCGGTTTGGCGCTCGGGACGGCCATCGTGGGCTCGAGCGTTCTCGATCAAGCCAAGCGCGAGATGGAGGTGAACTACTTCGGGCCACTGCGTCTGCTTCAGCGCGTGGCGCCAACCCTGGCGCGGAACGGCGGTGGCGCCTTCGTCACCGTCGCCTCGGTGGCCGGCCTGACCAACGTCCCGTTCCTGCCGACCTACGCCGCGTCGAAGGCTGCGCTCCATTCCCTCACTCAGGCCGCACGTGTGCTCCTTGCAGCGCAGGAAACTTCGGTCATCGGCGTCTACCCCGGCCCGATCGACACCGACATGTCGCGCGCGTTGGCGATCCCGAAGACTTCGGCGCGCGACGTTGCAATCGCGATCCTCGAAGGCCTCGAAGCCGGCCAGGAGGACATTCTCCCCGACGCGTTTGCGCTGGAATTTGGCCGATCGTTCGAGGCCTCCCCCAAGACCTCGGAACGGCAGGTCGCCGCAATGATGTTGGCCGCTGCGGCGTGAGCGAACGCTGCGAGGCCGCGAGCCCTGCGCCCTCAGCGCGCAGGCGAACTGCAACTTAACACTCAAAGAATGAAACAGGAGAACGTCATGACCAAGCAGCATCTCACCGCCGCCTTCACGGTCGACAAGACCCCGGACGAAGCCTTCGCCGCAATCAACAATGTCCGCGCCTGGTGGTCCGGCGAAATTGACGGCGTCACCGACGAACTTGGGGCCGAGTGGACCTACCGTTACAAGGACATTCACTACAGCAAGCAGAAGATCGTCGAAATGACCCCCTGCAAGAAGGTGGTGTGGCTCGTCCAGGACAGCTATCTCAGTTTCATCAAGGATAAAGACGAATGGAACGGGACCAGAATCACGTTCGACATCGCCGCCAAGGGCGACAAAACCGAGGTCACATTCACCCACGTCGGCTTGGCGCCCAATGACGAATGCTTCGAGGCCTGCTCCGACGCCTGGGGCAGCTATATCAAGGGGAGCTTGCGGAGCTTGATCGCCACCGGCAAGGGCCAGCCCAACGCGAATGAAAACTAGGAATTGGACGACAGGAGGATAACTCCGGACCCTGGTCTGCACCCGTTGACGTGGTCCATCCCTTTTGTTGGTCTGAGGACCATTTTGAATGGATGGAGCCTCGGTAAGGGGTGCAGACCAGTATCTGTGCCGATGAGAAGACTTTGTTGATCCCTGTGCACAGATCGGAACCTGCCCGCTCGCAAACTTGTCCGTCGGAGACGCGGTTCATCTTTTCTCCAGCAGGGCATTTTTGACTCGGACCCAAATCTACCGCCCCCGTGCAGGAGCGGCGAGTGGTGCGCCAACTCGCCGGTGACCCGCTGCCGCCGGGAGCCTCCCCACGGCTCCCACGCGCCGCGAATAGCCGACGGCCCGCGCAGCGCGACGCGCTCCAGTCGGGTCAAAGCCGCCCGGTCAGCGCAAGCAAGACGAGGACAATCAGGATGATGCCGATGACGCCGATGCCTCTATGGCCGTAACCGTAGCCGTAGCCGCCGAAGCGCCCGCTGAATCCGCCAAACAGAAATATGACGAAGATGATGACGAGTATGAGTCCGACCGACATGAACTATCTCCGGTTTCCATGGACAACCGAACGTCAAAACATCCGGCGCGATGTTCGAATTGTTAACCTACCCCAGTTATCCGCAATTCAACGCGCACGCTCACAAACAGGATAGCAGTTTGCGCTCGAAGCGACACGGCGCTACGCAAACCGGCCGCCAAAGTTGCGGGAGACGGCTGATCGCTTTCCAGCTCTTCGGCTGAATGACTTTGACGCCAAGCGTTTCATTTTATGCGAGGACCGATTCGCCGGGGCGACGCCACGCATCTCAATTCGGCCAGCAACGCGTGCCTTCCGGTCCAAGATGCGTGTTGGCCGGGCATTCTCGGACGAAATGATCTCTGCTTTGATGGCAATTTCCGTCCTGACCGAGATGCGACCCTGGACCACAGACCTGCTCGATGGGAGCAGGCGCCTCCATCATCATCGGAGGCGGCGGTGGGGCGGCGCAGCTTGCCAAACCAATCGCCAGGATCCAAATCAGGGCCAGCTTTGCAGTCATTTGGCTCTCTCCACGACAATCTGGCCGGCCGCGGATCTGCTTCCCCAAGCCCCCAACGGATACGCAGAGCGAACTTGAACAAGAAATTGCCTGGCAAGATAGAGTCGGAAACTACTCAGGCCGGTCAACAATTCGATTCGTGCGATGCTGCGGCCGACATCTCGCGAGTTCGAATCTCTTGGTCCACCGTGATTGCGAGCGTTCCGCGAGGCGCCATCAAAGGCGATCGGAACCGCGTCGCCGAAAGATGTGGCGGACGGCGTCCAACGCCTGGCTGCCTAGCCCCGTTTTGCTATGGCCCGACCAACGAAGCCGACTGCCTGAGGCAGACATCGATCGATCGAGAGGCCGCTGAGTAGATTCCGATTCTTGTCTGCGCCGACCTATGGCGTCTCAATCCGCGCGGCGACGACGCACGAGCCCGAGCCAGAAAACGGTTCGATAGCGGCCGCGCCGCAATCGGTACGGTTATGGATCGAGGACCGTACGCTCGAGGCCGAATCATAGATGTCTCGAACGTCGCCGCCGACGCGCTCGGTACGCGGCAAACGGGCGTCGCGCGGGTCAGACTCGAGCTTGCGCAAAGAGTGTGTAGCTGCCGACAGCGCCAAATTGGCGGCAGCTGGATGGAACGACAACGGTACTGGCGGAAAGCGGAGCGCGACACGCGTTCCCAAACACACGGCTCAAGGCACGGCGGACAAGTCGCCGCTAAGGAGGCACCATGGACACGTCAACGCTTCTCGTCATCATCATCGTATTGCTCCTGCTCGGCGGCGGCGGCTGGTACGGTCGAGGGCGGTGGTTCTAGGTTGGCGCCGCGGCGCCCCGGGTCCGTGTTCGGGATTTGGAGATGACGTATTCGGACCGAGAGACCGAGACTCCGCCGGCAGCCGATCTGCTGGCGGATATGCCTCTGCCAGGCGATTCGAAGACCATTTTCCTTGGCGGATTGTTCGCTCTCGCATTATTGGCCGCGGCCTATTTCGCGAGCGAAATCGTGCTGCCAATGGTCTTCGCCTTTACCCTCAAGCTCCTGTTGCAGCCGATTTTCCGGCTCTTGGAGCGCCTGCGTATCCCCAGAGCGCTCGCGGCGCTGTTGCTCATTCTTGCGCTGTTCGGAACGATCGTTGGCCTGGGCACGGCAATTTCAGGACCCGCCGGCAATTGGGCGGCCAAACTTCCTGAAGGCATTCCGCGCCTTGAGGAGCGCATGAGCTTTCTGCGTGCGCCCATCAACGCATCGCAACAGTTTCTGCAACAAATCGAAAATATCGGCGCCACCGGCACGCAGCCGCAAGCGGTGAGCGCGATGGGAGGCTCGGCACTCGTCGCGACGATATTTTCCGGAACGCGGAGCTTCGCGAGCGGCCTTCTAACGACAGTGCTGTTTCTGTACTTCCTTCTTGTGTCGGGCGACACCTTCCTGCGCAGACTGGTGGAAATTTTGCCGCGCTTTAGCAGCAAGCGGCAGGCCGTCGACATCTCGCAGCAAATCGAGAGCGATGTCTCCGCCTATCTCCTTACGATTTCGATCATGAATGCGGCAGTCGGCGTCGCCACAGCTCTCGTCATGTGGCTCACCGGGGTTGGCGATCCAATTCTCTGGGGAACGCTCGCGTTCTTGCTGAACTATGCGCCGATCCTTGGACCTGGCGTGGGCGTCGTGGTTTTTCTTCTCGCCGGCCTGCTGACAATCGACGACCTCTGGCAGGCCCTCCTCCCCGCAGGGCTCTACCTAGCGATTCATATTGTTGAAGGCGAGACGGTAACGCCCATGCTTTTGGCGAGACGGTTTACTCTCAATCCTGTCCTCGTCATTTTTTCACTCGTGTTCTGGTTCTGGATGTGGGGCATTCCCGGCGCGATCCTCTCCGTGCCCATGTTGGCAATCGCCAAGATCGTCTGCGACCGAGTTCGCCCATTCGCCGCGCTCGGCCACTTTCTCGAAGGGTGAGGGCCAAGCAATTGCGGCGGCTTCGAGCGATTGCCGGGGCGTCACTGCGAGTCGCCAAGTCTCTTACCGCGGCTTCTTTCGTGCACGCATGATCGCCGCGTTGAGTTCTCCGCCATACAGGAAGATCGCCGCCATTGAATAAAGGAAGACGAGCGCGACCATCACCGAGGCGAGGCCGGCATAAGTCGACACGTAATTTCGCGCGAATTCGCTGAGATATGCGCCAAAGACTTCACCGAAGGCGACGCAGCATACGAAGGTCAGGACGATACCCGGCGCGATGTCGATCACCCGCCTGCGTCCTTTGGGCAACCAGCGATGGGCGATGAACAGAGATGTCGCCATGAGCAGCGACGCGATTGCGAGCCGCGCGACCGTGACAACAGTTTGCAGCGGCGCGAGCTCAGGCGCGAAGGTCAGCACGCTCGCCCACACAAGCGGGCCCAGCACGACGAGAAACGCAAGCGCCAGCAGCGCGATGGCGGCGACGACCACGTAGGCGGCCGATTCAAGGCGCAGCACCCACCAGGGCCGGCTTTCCACGAGGCAGTAAGCGCGATTCAGCCCGACGCGCGCCGCCTCGATCGCTCCGGACGAAAAATAGAGCGCCAGGACCGCGCCGATGGTGAGCAGTCCGCCGTGCGGCGCCGCCAGCACATCATACAGCTCGCTGGCGATTGGTTTCGCGACGACGGGAGGCCAAGCGGAGAGGACAAGCGTGGCAACCTCTTCGGCAAGTTTCTGCGAGCCGACGAAGCCAGCCATTGCGGTTACGAAGATCAGAAACGGAAATAGCGAGGTCAGCATCGACAGCGCGATGTGACTCGCGATCGCCCAGCCATCCTGGGCGCTGAACCGCCAATACGCGTCGAGAAAGAGCCTGACAATCCTGCGCATCGTCCGCCTTTCCCAGCCAGCCACAAACAAGTCCGCGTCGCTCGCCAAGGGCCAATTGCGCCGCGACTCAACCTCAGAGCTCGCTCGGGGCGCAAACAGGGAGCGCGGCGCGGCACGCCCAGCCGATACAATATTGGAATGCGTCGACCTGACGTTTGGGTCGTCGTTTCGCCCGCGACGGCGGCTACAACCTGCGGCCTGCGACGAAACCGGAAATCACGGCAAGCAACGTTAGCTGGAGAGGCGTCATCTGCTTGACGAGTTCGGCGCTCATCGCCAAGGCGACCGCCTGCGGCGCCTCGCTTGCTCGCGCCGCCGCCTTGAGAGCCTCGGCGTTTCCTTCCAACCCTCGGCTCTGTCCAAGGAAGGCATTAGCGACTGGACTCGACCCGGCGCGGCGATAACAGAGGTAGAGAATCCCTGCGAAGACGAGATAGATCGTTCCCAGTGCGATTGACGCATTGACGACGCCGTATTGCGGTCGCAACGCCTCGAACAGCGCATAAGTTGCGAACCCCAGGCCAATCGTTCCAGACAGAGCGCACGCAAGCGCCAGCGCGGCGCGAATGAGAACGCGTCGCGCGAGCTGCCGCGAGCCGGCAGCCAGAGCCGACAGCAATCTCATGCAGCCTTTCCTCGTGACTTGGACATCATGCCGACCGCCATTCCGATGCCCGCGGCAATCAGCACTGCCGTCAGAGGATCTCTTTCGATCCGACGCTCGAGATCCGCGGCGGCGCCGAACGCGCTGTCCTGCGCATGAGTCGCCGCTTGCGAGAGCTGATCTCGCGCGTCGCCCAGAGCGCCTTTCACGGCGACGCTCGCCGCGCTGGCGCGACCGCTCATCAAGCTGGCGACCGTCTCGCTCAAGTTCTCAATATCGGCCCGCAGAGCCGTCAGATCGGCGGCGAACTCCGCAGCGGCGACATCGCCTGTTTTGTCTGTCATCGAATTCTCCTGAGTTTGGTCAAGGGCGCCAGAAAAGTGGGTTCTGCATTGACGCGTCATGAGCTTTTGCAGGCAAGAGTCGGAATGTACTCACGCGGCAATTCAAAGCGCGTTGGACATGGACAATCCGGGACAGGACGGCCGATGCGATTTTCAGGGAAACGCCTATCGAAGTCGCGGCGGCCGCGGTAGTCTCGGGTAATGCTCAAGCCAGCGTGAACGACTCGCCATTCGACGGAGCGCGGTCAATATCGGGCGCAGGGGCGCGGGCGCCAAATTCGTCTCGCTTCAGAGGACTTGAGGGGAGGACAACGATATGGCCGCGCAAGCGATCGGCGACCAACACCTCGATAAGGGCGCGACGCTCGCTCTCCTGATCGACGGCGACAACGCGTCTCCCAGGATCGTCGCCGGCCTTCTGGCCGAGGTGGCAAAATATGGAGTTGCCGGCGTCCGTCGTATCTATGGCGACTGGACCAAGCCGAACCTCGGCGGCTGGAAGGACTGTTTGTTGGAGCACTCGATTCAGCCGATCCAGCAATTCGCCTACACGACAGGAAAGAACGCCACAGATGGCGCGATGATCATCGACGCCATGGATTTGCTCTACACCGCGCGCTTCGATGGCTTCTGCATCGTCTCGAGCGATAGCGATTTTGCCCGCCTCGCGGCGCGCATCCGCGAGCAGGGGGTGACGGTCTACGGCTTTGGCGAGCGCAAGACGCCGCGTCCCTTCGTTACCGCCTGCGACAAGTTCGTTTATTTCGACGTGTTGAATGCGCCCGCAGGGGAAGCGTCCGCAACGCCTGCTGCTCAGAAAGAGGCGCAGGCGAAGGCGACTAAGAACGCCAGGGACAAGACCTTGCTCACCATGCTCAGAAACGCCATCGCGGACGTGTCCGATGAAAGCGGATGGGCGACCCTTGGTCGCGTCGGGTCTCACATTGCGAAGCAATCGCCGGAATTCGACCCTCGAAACTATGGGTTTGCCCGCTTGAGCGACCTTGTCGAAGCATCGGGCATCGTCGACAGCGAGCGCATCGGCGATCCTCAGAAGATCGTGATGGTTCGTCTCAATACAACTCAAGGCAAAGACGGGATGGTCGATGGCCGTAAGGCCGGCCGGTCGTGAAGAATGCGATTCAACCAGCGGCGGCGACAAAATGACGAGTGCAAAGCCGAAATCGGAAGCGCTCGTAATACGGGCTGCGCGCATCGCCCGATATCGCGCCAAACGCCGCCCTGGAGCGAAAGGACTGCTCAGCCGGCTCGGTCCTGGACTGATCACCGGCGCTTCGGACGACGATCCAAGCGGAATCGCCACGTACTCTCAAGCGGGCGCGCAGTTCGGCTACGCAATGTGCTGGGTGATGCTGTTCTGTTTCCCGCTGATGGCGGCGATACAGGAGATCAGCGCCCGTATCGGCCGCGTGACGGGACAAGGCATCGCCGGCAACATCCGTGCGCACTACGCGCCCTGGCTGCTGCGCGCGATTGTCGGGCTGCTGCTCGGGGCAAACATCATCAATCTCGGCGCCGATCTCGGCGCAATGGCGGCGGCGCTGAAATTGCTGGTCGGCGGTCCGATGGGCCTGTATGTCGTCGGCTTCGCAGTCGGAAGCGCGCTGCTCGAGGTGTTCGTCAGCTATGAGCGCTACGTCTCGATTCTGAAATGGACGAGCTTCGTCCTCCTCGCCTACGTTGCGGTGGCGCTCGTCGTCCACGTGCCGTGGGGGCTGGTCCTCTACCGCACCTTTTTGCCGAGCTTCTCGCTGGAGAAGGACTACGTCGTCACCGTGGTGGCGGTGCTCGGCACGACGATCACGCCCTATTGTTTCTTCTGGCAATCCTCGCAGGAAGCGCAGGACGAGAGGCTGGATCCTTCGGCGCACGCTTTGATCGCAACACCGAAAGAGGCGCCGGCGCAGATCAGTCGTATGCGCTTCGACACCTACGTGGGGATGGGATACTCGAACGTCATCGCCTTGTTCATCATCGTCAGCACCGCAGCGACCCTGAACGCACACGGCGTCACCAACATCCAGACTTCCGCGCAAGCCGCCGAGGCGCTGCGGCCGATCGCGGGGGTGTTCACCTTCGCCCTTTTCGCATTCGGCATCATTGGCATCGGGCTGCTCGCGGTGCCTGTGCTCGCAGGTTCCGGCGCCTACG
>Ga0302319_10025944_pt1 | contig 10344 bp, 10 predicted proteins | sample Bog_T0_2_FD_203319 | JGI IMG/M metagenome (GOLD analysis project Ga0302319, IMG submission 203319) | Peat permafrost microbial communities from Stordalen Mire near Abisko, Sweden - Bog_T0_2 | ecosystem: Environmental > Terrestrial > Soil > Wetlands > Peat | place: Sweden: Abisko, Stordalen Mire...
CTCCGCAAAGACCTGCGCGCCGAGGCCGCCGCCGAAGCCAAGAACGCCCACACCGGCCCCAGAACCCGCGGACGCTGACTTGCTCCTCTACTCCCAATCCTTCGGCTCCGGGCGCCCGCTGGTCTGCCTGCATGGCTTCCTGGGCTCGGGCGACAACCTGTGGCCCCTGGCCGACAGCCTGAAAGCCAGCCACCAGGCCTGGCTGCTGGACCTGCGCGGCCATGGCCGCAGCCCCCATGGCCGGCCCTACACGTTGGAGGGCATGGCCGACGACGTGGCCGAGACGCTGCGCGACCGCGGCCTGGACCAGGTGGATGTGGTGGGCCACAGCCTGGGAGGCAAGGTCGCCATGGCGCTGGCCCTGCGCCAGCCTGCGCTGGTGCGGCGCATCGTCATCGCCGACATCACCATGGCCCAGGCCCAGCCTTACTTCGGCTTCCTGCTGGACGCCATGGAAGCGACCCCGGTGTCCACCTTCACCACGCGTCAGGAGGCCGAGCCCTACCTGCGCGAAGCCGAGCCGGTGATGGAGACCCGCCGCTTCCTGCTGAAGAACCTGATCCCGGTGGAAGGCGGCGGCTTCAAGTGGCGCTTCGACCTGGAGGGCCTGCGCGATGACCATCCCCACGTGCTGGCGCAGGTGCTGGACGCCCCGCCCTTCAACGGCCCCGCCCTGCTGATCCACGGCACCCGCAGCGAGCTGGTCACGCCCGAGGGCGTCGAGCTCACCCGGCGGCACTTCCCCGCCCTGCGGGTGCTGGACCTGCCCGGCGGGCATTGGATCCACGTGGATGCGAAGGCCCAGTTCAATGCGGCGGTGGCGGAGTTCCTGGGCTGAACAGGGCTGCGCCCCGAAATGCAGGACGCCTGACCTAACGGTCAGGCGTCCTTGTTTTTTAAAGCTTGATGGGGGCTACTTGAACAGCGCCGCCCGCAGCGGCGACTCATCCTCATCCCAGCCCGCCTGCACGGCCGCCTGCATGAGCGCGTCCTGCTTCCAGGCCTGCGCGGCCATGGCCAGCAGCCAGGCCAGGCCTTTCATGTCCTTGGCTTCAATTTGAGGGTAGGGCCAGTCCTTGGACGCGTCGGCGTAGGGCGCCAGGTAGGCCACCGCCTTGTGCAGCGGCGGGGCGCCCCACAGGCCCACGCCGCAGCGGGCCCCCAGGCGGGCGCAGGTGAAGAAGGCCTTCAGGTCGTAGACGCTATAGCTGAAGCTCTTGGTGCGCTTCAGCTCGGCCGGCAGGCTGCCGTCGGCGGCCACCTGGGCGGCCAGGCGCTCGCCGCTGCGCTGCACGGCCGCCCGGGCCGTGGCGCCGTCGCCCACGTAGAGCGCCAGGGCGGCCACCTGCACGTCGTACCAGACGCCGCGGTTATTGCTGGCGGCGGCCTCCTTGCGGCCGGCCCAGCTGTCCTTGAGCCAGGCCAGATAGGCCTTCATCCAGGCTTGCAAGGCGGCCTGATCGGCGGCGCTGAGGGCGGGGCTGTCGGCCAACAGGGTCAGGCTGTCCACCAGGCGGCCCAGGTTGCCCGTTTCGATGACGCCGTTAGGGGGATCCTTGTGGCCGGGGCGGACCTGGCCGTAGGTCAGATTCGGGTTCATGCGGGTGGCGGGGTCTACGAACCAGGCGCGGGCCAGGCGGGCGGCCTGCTCGGCGTAGGGCGCCTGCCCGGTCAGGGCCCAGGCGGCCGAAAGCACGTCCAGGCGGTGCACCAGCTGGTCCCAGGCCGCCTTGTCGTAGGCGTCCGTGTCGCAAGCCGGGTTGTGCTGGCCGTCCTTATTGATGTAGGGACCGCTGGGGTTGGCTGGATCGGGCCAGTAATAGGACCCTAAGGTGTAGTAGTCGTGCTTGTCGCCGCTGGGCGGGATGGAGGTCTTGTCCATCACCGAGGCCGCCGTCAGCATCAGCACCGCGTCGGCCTGGTGCAGCACGCCCTTCCACGCGGCTGAGGGCCCGGCCGCGCGCAGGGCCGCCAGCGCCGCCGGGTCGCTGAGGATGGCGTCGTCAGCACGCAAGGGGTTCGACATCAGTGCGAACGCAACGAGCATGCATCCCATGGTCCTCACCATTCCTCCGCAAAGGCTGCCGCACCGAACGTGCGGCGACTCGACTACCCCCTCACACCCAATCCCACGGCAAGGCCCTGATCCCCGGCACCAACGGCTGCGGCTGCTTGATGTTGGCGAAGACCAGGCCGGTCGGCTCGGCTTGCTTCGTCAGGGTGTTCCACCGTTGCAGCGCGGCCGCGTGCTCGGGCCGGGGCGTGCTGGACAGCTTCACTTCCATGGGCAGCAATCGCCCGCCTAGGTCCGCCAGCAGGTCCACTTCCAGGCCATCGGAGCTGCGCCAGTAGTACAAGGCGGGGATGAGGCCCCGATGCAGATAGGCCTGGCGCCAGCCAGAGACGACGGCCGTTTCCAACAGGTGGCCGCCCATGGGCCCCGCCACCAGGCTCTTGGCATCGCCGTAGTTGAGCAGGAAGGCCGCCAACGCGGGGTCGTTGAAATAGAGCTTGGGCGCCTTCACCAGGCGTTTGCCGAAGTTGGCGTGCCAGGGCTGCAGCAGGAAGACGATGTGGCTCGCTTCCAGCACCGACAACCATCGTCGGGAGGTGGCAGGCGAAACGCCGCAGTCCCGCGCCAGGTCAGACAAGCTCAGCAATTGGCCCGTGCGGGCGGCGCACAGGCGCAGGAACGTTTCGAAGGCGCCCAGGTCCCCCACCTGCAAAAGGGTGCGAACGTCCCGCTCCAGGTAGGTCTGCACGTAGCTGGCCATCCACGTAGCCAACGGCACCTTCGGGTTCAAACAGGGTTCTGGGGAACCGCCGCGCAATAGCCAGGCTCCGGCTTCGGGGCGGGCACGGGGGGCCTTGCTCCAGGGAGCTTGCCCCGCCATCAGCCGCTTCACGAAGGCGGCCATGTCGGCTGCTTGGTCAAGGCCGGCATGAGCTTCCAGGGCCCCAAAAGGCAGCAAGCTGAGCACGGCCACGCGGCCAGCCAGTGATTGGCTGACGCCTTGCATCACCGCGAAATTCTGCGAGCCGCTCAACAGCCACTGAGCCGGCTTGCGGTCCCGGTCGATCTCTCCCTGGATGTAGCTGAGCAGTTCCGGGGCGTTCTGTATCTCATCCAGGAACACCGGCTTTTTAAGCGAGGCCAGGAATACGACCGGGTCGGCTAAGGCTTGGCGCCGCACATGGGGGTCTTCCAGGCTGCGGACGTCCGCCGCCTTGCCGCCAAAATGGCGCAACAAGGTGGTCTTGCCGGACTGCCGCGGGCCGGTGACGAGGATGGCCGGGAAGCTGCGCGCGGCGGCTTTCAGGGCCTTTTCTAGGAGACGATGATGGAAGGGCATGCGCCCATGCTACTATTGCAAATTGATTTTTCAATAATTAAATTGCAAATAACTGAATTTCAAGCCCCATGCTCGCCCTTGCCCGGCCCGCATTTGTCGCAGGAGCCGCCGTCATGGCCCCGGGTGGCGCGCCACAGCCGCCAGCCGATGAAGCCGCCCGCGCCGGCCACGATGAGCGCCACCAACGTGATCTGCCAATCCATCGCGCCCTCCTCAGGCCAAGCCCATCCACAGGGCCAGGTGATAGGCCAGCGCCGCACCGACCCAGGCCAGCACGGTCATGTAGGCGAAGGTGAAGGCGGCCCATTTCCAGGTGCCGCTCTCGCGGGTGATGACCGCCAGGGTGCTGGCGCATTGGGCGCACAGCGCGAAGAAGACCATCAGGCTGAGCGCCACGGCCAGGTTGAACAGCGGCTGGCCGTCATCGCGCTTCACGCCCTTCAAGGCATCCCGCAGGCGGCCGCCCTCGGCCTGCTCGGCCCCGCCGGCGTTGAAGATGGTGCCCAGCGTGCCCACCACCACCTCGCGGGCCGGGAAGCTGGCCAGGGCCGCCATGGAGATGCGCCAGTCCCAGCCCAGCGGCCGGAAGACCGGCTCGATGCCGCGGCCGGCGGTGGCCAGGTAGCTGTGGTTCAGGCGGTCGCTGCGCTCGGCGGCGTCCAGGGCCTGGACCTGGGGCTCGGGGGCGGCGGACTGCACCAGCGCGGCCCGCCGGGCGCTGAAGCCGGCCCGCTGGGCGGCGCTGCGGGGGAAGGCCCCCAGGGCCCACACCACGATGCTGACGGCCAGGATGATGGTGCCGGCGTTGGTCAGGAACTCGCGGCATTGCTCGTAGACCCGCCGGCCCACGGTGCGCCAATCCGGCCATTTGTAGCCGGGCAGCTCGATCAGGAACAGCGGCGCCGCGCCGGCCTGCATGCTGCGCTTCAGCAGGAAGGCCACCGGGATGGCCAGGATCAGCCCCAGCGAGTAGAGGGCGAAGAGCAGCAGGGCCCGCTGATCCACCAGCCCCAGCAGCATGCGGCCGGGCACGAAGCAGGCGATCATGATGGTGTAGATGGGCAGGCGGGCCGAGCAGCTCATGAGCGGCGCCACCAGCATGGCGGTGAGGCGCTCCTTGCGGTCGGCGATGGTGCGGGTGCTCAGGATGCCCGGCACGGCGCAGGCGAAGCTGCTCAGCAGCGGGATGAAGCTGCGGCCCGACAGGCCCAGCTTGGCGAACAGGCGGTCCATCAGGAAGGCGCTGCGGGCCATGTAGCCGCAGTCCTCGAGGATGGCGATGAAGAAGAACAGCACCGCGATCTGCGGCACGAAGACCAGCACGCTGCCGGCGCCCGCGATCAGGCCGTCGCCCAGCAGCTCCTTGAGCAGCCCTTCGGGCAGGGGCCGCAAGGCCCAGGCGCCCAGCCAGTGCACGCCGAAGTCCATGAGGTCCATGATGGGCTGGGACCAGGCGTAGATGCTCTGGAAGACCGCCCCCATGAGCAGGACCATGGCCAGCAGGCCCCAGACCTTGTGGGTCAGGATGCGGTCCACGCGGTCGCTGAAGCGAGGGCCGCCGGGGGCGCTGCGGGTGATCGCATCCACCAACATCTGGCGGGCCCAGCCGTAGCGGCGGCGGATGGTGTCGGGGGTGGCGGCGGCGGGGCCGGTGGTGGGCAAGCCGGGGCCCCGGGCGGGTTGGGCGTCGGCCAGGGCGGCCTGCATGGCGGCGGCCAGGGCGTCGAGGCCCTCGCGCTTGTTGGCCTGCACCGGCACGACCCGGCAGCCCAGGGCCTTGGCCAGCTTGGCCGCGTCGATGGCCAGCCCATGCTCGCGGGCCACGTCCACCATGTTCAGCGCCACCACCGTGGGCAGCCCCAGATCCATCAACTGGCTGAGGAAGTAGAGGTTGCGCTCAGGATTGCTGGCATCGACGATGGCCAGCAGGGCGGCGGGGCGGGGGCCATCCTCGCCGGCCAGCACCCTTTGCACCACCGCTTCATCAGGGCTGTGCGCGGCGATGCTGTAGCTGCCCGGCAGGTCCAACAGCTCGGCCTCGACGTCAGGCAGGGGCCAAGCGCCCGCATGCCAGCTGACGGTGACGCCGGGATAATTGCCGGTGCGCTGGTTCAGGCCCGTAAGGGCATTGAAAAGGGTGGTCTTGCCGACGTTGGGGTTGCCCGCCAGGGCGATGGTGGTCTTCACAACTGGATGCGGACCAGGGCGGCCTCATCCTTTCGCAGGCTCAGGCGATAGTCGCCGACCTGGACTTCCAATGGGTCGCCCATGGGGGCGCGGCGCAACACCGTGACCTGGCTGCCTTCGAACAGGCCCATCTCCATCAGGCGCACGCCGGCCGAGGTGTCCAGGCGCAGGCTATGCACCACGCCACTTTGCCCATCCCGAAGTTTGTCCAAAGTCATGATCTTATCCGCTTTCAAACAGGCTCTTTCTGAAGTCGATTGTCAAATTCAAGGTAACCGAAGGGCGCCCCGCCGTCAAATACAATCACGACTTAATAGTAGTCTTTTAAAAAGGCTTACCAATTAAGTATTTTTGAGATCCTTGCCTCGGCCAGTTCAGCCCAGCGCTGGTGCACCACCACCAACGGATGCCAATCGCAGCCCAACTGACCCTGCCCTGCGGGGGGCAAAGCCAAGCCCTCGACCTTATGGCCTTGGGCTTGCTCCTCGCTCACCAGGGTTTCGACTTGTTGAGCGAAGCTGGAGCCGTCATCCGGATAGGCCACCAGGATCGGCAGCCCCGGGGACCGGCCCTGACGCACCTGGGTCAGGAAAGCGTGGTAGGCGCCGATGAACTCGGCCGCTTCAGGCATCGGCGGCGTGCTGTGGTCGTTGGTGCCCAGGAAGACCACGCTCAAGTCCGGCACGAAAAGGCTGCGGTCCCACAGGCCCGGCTCCGCCAGCACGGTGCGGGGATAATAGAAAGGCACCGGGTCCTTGCTGTGGGTCTCGGTCGCGCCATAGTTGCGCATCAGGCCATAGCCCGAGAACGCCACCGTCTGCACTTCAGCCTTGAGGGCCTCGCCGCAAAGGCGGCCCCAGGACTGGCTGTTGTTCTCGTAGGGCGCCAGCTCGGCGCATTTAAGGCTGGTGCCCTCGTTGCCATAGCCGTTGGTCAGGCTGTCGCCGATGAACTCCAATCGCCGCGCCCGCGCGGGCTCGGCGCCGAGAAGGGCCCCATCCTCGCCCAGGCGCAGGCCCAGCAGCGTCACCGGCCCATAGTTGGGGCCCGTGCGCTTGGCCAGCACCAGGCTGTGCTCGCCGCGGCCCAGGCCCTCCAGCACGTAGCTGGGCGCCTCGCCGCGGGTGGTGGCCGTCACCCCGACGTCGGCCCAGGCATGGTCCTCCACCTTGGGGCGGCGGCCCAGCACGGCCACGCGCTCGCCATCGACGAAGGCGTCCAGGTAGTTCTGCCCCAGCTTGGCGTAGACCGCCACGCTGCCGCCCTTGAAGCGGGCGTGCAAGCGGACCCCGGCCCAATCGTAGACGGCCGAGCCGTCGTCCTGCAGGCGCACCCGGCCCTCCCAGCGCAGGCGGGCATCCTTGGCCGGGACCCAAGGCCCCCAGGCGGCTTGCGTCGGCGTCGGCATGCACAGGACCATCAGCAGCAGGAAAAAGGAACGGCGCCCGCGCGCATGCGCAGACGCCGTCGTGGGGGCCAGGCGCGGCACCCCTATTCCCCCTTGGGCGCGGTGGTTCTTTCGCCGCCCTCCCCGTCCCCGCCCCGGTTGCCATGGTCGCCGGGGTCGTTGTAGGGGTTGGTCTCACCGCCGTCGAAGCGGTGGTTCTTCACCGGGTTCTCCGGAAAAGGGTCAGGCGGGCGATAGTTGTCGTGCGGATTGGCTTTGCAGGCGGTCAGGGCGAACAGGCAGGCCAGCACGGCCAGGCCAAAAAGTGCGCGTTTCTTCACACGGCCTCCAGGTCGGGGAACCCCCCATCCTACCACAGACGCCCCGACCCTCCCATCCGCGTTTTTTGGGGGCCGGGGGCTAGTCCAGCACGAAGGTCCGGCCGGCGTTGACGAAGACCCGCCGCTCCAGCAGCAGGCCCAAGGCCTCGACCAGCACCTTGCGCTCCACATCCTTGCCGCGCTCCACCAGTTCCTCCACCGATGCCCGGTCGCTGACCCGCAGGACGTCCTGGGCGATGATGGGCCCGGCATCCAGCACGGCCGTGGCGAAATGGGCGGTCGCGCCCACCAGCTTCACGCCCTTGTCCCAGGCCTGATGGTAGGGCTTGGCGCCGCTGAAGGCCGGCAGGAAGCCGTGGTGTATGTTCAGCACCCGATGGGGCCACGCCCCGATGAAGCCGGGGCTGAGCACGCGCATGTAGCGGGCCAGCACCAGCAGCTCCGCGTCCCAGGCCTTCAAGCGGGCCAGCAAGGCCGCCTCATGCGCCGCCGTGTCGCCGCCGTGGGGCACATGGGCGAAGGGCACCCCAAAATGGCGGGCCACCGGCTCCAGGTCCGGATGGTTGGCGGCCACGCCCACGAAGTCGCAGTTCAAGCGGCCTTCGGCATGCTTCAGCAGCAGCTCATAAAGGCAATGGGCGGTGCGGCTGGCCAGGATGGCCACCTTGGGCCGGCGGGCCGCGTCGAAGAGGCGGAGGGTCATCCCGAAGCGCTGGCCCAGCGGGGCCAGGCGCTGCTCCATCTCCGCCAGGCCCAGCGGCGAATCCACCCGGGCCCACAGCAGGAACAGCTCGCGCGCGGCGGCGCTATGCTGGGCCAGGTCCAGGATGTTGGCCCCGGCGCCGGCCAGGGCCTCGGCCACGGCGGCCACCAGGCCAGGCCTGTCGGTGCATTCGACTTGGATCAGAAAAGCGCTGCGCATGGTGCTCTCGCATTGAGGGATGCAGGTGGGACGCGTATCATCATCCCATCATGCCCGCCTTGTCGAGCCTCCCCCACCCATGAAGCGCCCCGCCCTGGTCCTCACCGGCGGCGGCGCCCGGGCCGCCTACCAGGCCGGCGCCATCCGGGCCCTGGCCGAGCTGTGGCCCCATAAGCAGAGCCCCTTCCGGGTCATCACGGGCATCTCAGCCGGCAGCATCAACGCCTGCATGATGGCCCACTACAGCGACGATTTCCGCGCCGGCGCCGAGCGGCTGTGGGGCCTGTGGAACACGCTGACCATCGACCAGGTCTTCAAGACCGACAACTTCAGCCTGCTGCGCATCGGCACCTTCGTCATGCGCGACCTGATCGTGGGCGGCTTCCTGCCCCGGCCCGTGTCCAGCCACCTGCTGGACACCAGCCCCCTGCGCGAGCTGATCGACCGCAACGTGGACTTCGGCCGCATCCACAGCCACGTGAAGGAATGGCGCCTGGACGGCTTCGCCGTCACCGCCACCAACTACCACACCGGCTGCGCCGTCACCTTCTTCGACGCCCACGACGGGTTGGAGGACTGGGTGCGCAACAACCACCTGGGCTGGCGCGTGCCCTTGACCACGGACCACATCCTGGCCAGCAGCAGCATCCCGGTGTTCTTCCCCGCCGTGCCGCTGGGCGAAGGCAGCTACTACGGCGACGGCACGGTGCGCCTGCTATCGCCGCTGAGCCCGGCCCTGCATCTGGGCGCCACCAGCGTCATGGCGGTGGGGGTGCGCAAGCCCAAGGATCCCACCCGCCTGCTGGAGCAGAATCAGAAGAAGGGCGGTGAGATCAGCTTCGCCGACATCGCCGGCGTCATCCTCAACGCGGTGTTCCTGGACACCCTGGAGAACGACCTGAGCCGCCTGCAGCGCTTCAACCGCACGCTGAAGGGCATGGACCCCGGCGCCCGCGAGGCCCTGGAGCAGAACTGGCGCATCATCGACGCCGAAAGCCTGCAGCCCAGCCGGGACCTGGGCGTCGGCGCCAGCGCCCAGAGCGAGCGCTATCCCTGGCTGCTGCGCCACCTGCTGCGCGGCCTGGGCGTCGGGCGCCGCAGCGGCGGCGACGTGGCCAGCTACATCGCCTTCGACTTCCGCTACACCAGCAAGCTCCTGCGCATCGGCTACAACGATGTGATGGACCGCCGCGACGCCCTGCGCCAATTCATGCTGAGCCATTACGACAGCTAGCCCGGCCTTTTCGCCCCTAGTCCTTGTGCCCACCCAGCCGCCGGAACAGCCCCTCGAACCAGACCCGGAAATCATCGATGTACTCAAAGGCCGCCGGCACCACCACCAAGGTCAGCAGGGTGGAGGTGGCCAGGCCGCCCACGATGGCGATGCCCATGCTGCTGCGGAAGCGCCCCGCCTCGTTGAGGGCGATGGCCAGCGGCAGGGTGCCGAAGAGCAGGGCCAAGCTGGTCATCAGGATGGGCCGCAGGCGGGCCACCCCGGATTCCACCAGGGCCGTCTTGCGGTCCTTGCCGTCGCGGATCTTCTGCATGGCCAGGTCCACCAGCAGGATGCTGTTCTTCGCCACCAGGCCCAGCAGCATGACCAGGCCGATCATGGAGAACAGGTTGATCGAGCCGTCCAGGCTGCTGACATGGAACAGGTGGGCCTTTTGCAGGGCGCGGAAGAAGCCGGCCTTGCTGAGCAGCTCGGCCGCCGCCAGGGCGTAGAAGGCGCCGGCGATGGCCAGCGGCAGCGCCAGCAGGATGGTGAAGGGCGTGATGAAGCTCTCATACAGCGAAGCCAGCACCAGGTACATGATCACGATGGCCATGAGGATGGCCAGGCCCATGTTCTTCTGCAGGTCGGCGAAATCCTCGGCCGCGCCCACGAAGTCCCAGGTCACCCCGGCCGGGACCGGGTTGGCCTTGATGACCTTGGTGGCCGCGTCCAGCACGTCGCCCAAGCCGGCGTTCTGGCCCAGGTCGGCGGTGATGATGACGGCGCGGCTGCGGTCGCGGCGGGTGATGGTGGAGGGCCCCGACGCGCGCAGCGACGTGGACACCGAGCTCAGGCGCACCAGGTTGAAGTTCAGGTTGGGCACCCAGGTGGCGCTGTAGCCCTTCTGCAGGTCGCGCTGCTCCTCCTTCAGGCGCACG
>Ga0302319_10025945_pt1 | contig 10344 bp, 4 predicted proteins | sample Bog_T0_2_FD_203319 | JGI IMG/M metagenome (GOLD analysis project Ga0302319, IMG submission 203319) | Peat permafrost microbial communities from Stordalen Mire near Abisko, Sweden - Bog_T0_2 | ecosystem: Environmental > Terrestrial > Soil > Wetlands > Peat | place: Sweden: Abisko, Stordalen Mire...
AGGCGGGCGTGATTGAAGTGCCCGCGGAAGACGTGCGCAAGAAAGGACGCTTGCAGCCGGGGCGAATGTTCCTGGTGGATACGGTGGAGCACCGGATTATTTCGGACGCGGAGATCAAGAAGACGCTGGCGGCGCGGCAGCCGTATGGCGAATGGATCAAGGAGCAGCAGGTTTCGCTGGAGCAGTTGCCGGAACCGTGGAAGATGGTTTCGTCGGACCCGGAGACGCTGCTGCGGCGGCAGCGGGCGTTTGGCTATAGCGAGGAAGACCTGCGGGTGCTGATGGGGCCGATGGGCGCGAAGGGCGAGGAGCCCATCGGGTCGATGGGGACGGACGTGCCGCTGGCGTGTCTGTCGGACCGTCCGCAGCAGTTGTTCAGCTACTTCAAGCAACTGTTTGCGCAGGTGACGAATCCTCCGATCGATCCGATCCGCGAAGAGATGGTGATGTCGCTGATCAGCTATATCGGGACCGAGCGCAACATTCTGAAAGAGGAGCCGGAGAACTGCCATACGCTGAAACTGCCGCATCCGATCCTGACGAACCGCGACCTGGAGAAGCTGCGGCGCGTGTCGTCGGGCGACCTGCTGCCGACGACGCTGTCGACGCTGTTCCGTGCGGAGGACGGCGAGGACGGGCTGAGACATGCGCTCGAAGACCTGAGCCAGCGCGCGGCGTTCGCGGTGGCGTCGGGGTATACGCTGCTGATCCTGTCGGACCGCGGGGTGAATGCGACGCTGGCGCCGATCCCGAGCCTGCTGGCGATGGCCGCGGTGCACAACCGGCTGGTGCGGGACAAGACGCGCACGCAGGTGGCGCTGATCATCCAGAGCGGCGAGCCGCGGGAGGTGATGCATTTTGCGCTGCTGATCGGATATGGCGCGAGCGCGATCAATCCGTACCTGGCGTTCGAGACGCTGCACGACATGAAGGCGCGCGGGCTGATGGCGGACGACATGAGCGCCGAGTATGCGGAGAAAAATTTCATCAAGGCAATCAACAAGGGATTGCTGAAGACCTTCTCGAAGATGGGCATCAGCACGCTGCAGAGCTATCGCGGCGCGCAGGTGTTTGAGGCGGTTGGGCTGAACAAGGAACTGGTGGATGCGTACTTCTCCGGGACGGCGTCGCGGATCGAAGGCGTGGGACTGGACGTGCTGGCGCGCGAGGCGCAGATGAAGCACGGGTTTGCGTTCCAACCGCTGACGGAGTCGGAGACGGAACTGGTGGTGGGCGGGCAGTATCAGTATCGCGAAGGCGGGGAGTATCACCTGCTGAATCCGGCGACGATCAGCAAGCTGCAACAAGCGGTGCGAAATAACAATCCGGCGACCTTCCAGGAGTACACCGACCTGGTGGACGAGCAGAGCAAGCATCTGTGTACACTGCGCGGACTGATGAAGCTGAAGTTTGCCGAGGAGCCGATTCCGCTTGAGGAAGTGGAACCGGCGAAGGAGATTGTGAAGCGCTTCACGACGGGCGCAATGAGCTTCGGGTCGATCAGCAAGGAAGCGCACGAGACTCTGGCGATTGCGATGAACCGCATCGGCGGCATGTCGAACACCGGCGAGGGCGGCGAGGATGAGAATCGCTTCAAGCGCGACGCCAACGGCGATTTGCGGCGCAGCGCGGTGAAGCAGGTGGCAAGCGGACGCTTCGGCGTGACCGCGAACTACCTGGTGAACGCGGACGAACTGCAGATCAAGATGGCGCAGGGCGCGAAGCCTGGCGAAGGCGGACAACTGCCGGGTCACAAGGTGGACGAGATTATCGCGAAGCTGCGGTACTCGATTCCCGGCGTGGGGCTAATCTCGCCGCCGCCGCATCATGACATTTACTCGATTGAAGATCTGGCGCAACTGATCCACGATCTGAAGAACGTGAATCCGCAGGCGAGGATTGCAGTGAAGTTGGTGGCGGAGGCGGGAGTGGGCACGGTTGCCGCGGGGGTATCCAAGGCACACGCGGATGTCGTGCTGATCTCCGGCGATAACGGAGGGACGGGCGCATCGCCGCTGAGCTCGATCAAACATGCGGGGCTGCCATGGGAGTTGGGGCTGGCGGAGACGCAGCAGGTGCTGCTGCTGAACGATCTGCGCAGCCGAATCAAGGTGCAGACGGACGGCAAGCTGCAGACGGGCCGCGACGTGACGATTGCCGCACTGCTGGGCGCGGAGGAGTTTGGCTTCGCGACCATGCCGCTGATCACGATGGGCTGCATCATGATGCGCAAGTGCCACCTTAATACCTGCGCGGTGGGAATCGCCACGCAGGACCCGGTGCTGCGTGCGCGGTTTACGGGCCAGCCGGAACATGTCATCAACTTCTTCTTCTTTATTGCGGAGCAGGTGCGGCAGAACATGGCCAAACTGGGCTTCCGAACGGTGGATGAGATGGTGGGCCGGGTGGACAAGATCGATGCCGCGGTCGCCGATACGCACTGGAAGGCGAAGGGAATCGATCTGGAGTCGATTCTGTTTTCGCCGACACTGCCGTCGCACGTGAAGCGGCGGAAGACGCAGGCGCAGGACCATGGGCTGGACCAGGCACTGGACCATGCACTGATTGCGCAGGCCAAGCCGGCGCTGGAGTCGAAGGAGCCGGTGACGGGAAGCTTCGCTATCCGCAACGTGCATCGCACGGTGGGCGCCATGCTGGGCGGCGAGATCGCGCGGCGGTACGGCACCGCAGGATTGCCGGATGGCACCATCCACTTCCGCTTCCAGGGATCGGCGGGGCAGAGCTTTGGCGCGTTTGTTCCCCAGGGCGTGACGCTGGAGCTTGAGGGCGATGCCAACGACTACGTGGGCAAGGGCCTGTCGGGCGGACGCATTATCGTGTATCCGCCGAAGACGTCGAGCTTCCTGCCGGAGGAGAGTATTCTGGTCGGCAATGTGGTGCTGTACGGCGCGACCGGAGGCGAGGCGTTCCTGAGCGGCATCGCGGGCGAGCGGTTTGCGGTGCGCAACTCGGGCGCGACGGCGGTGGTTGAGGGCGTGGGCGACCACGGCTGCGAGTACATGACCAACGGCACGGTGATCGTGCTGGGCGGTACGGGCCGCAACTTCGCCGCGGGCATGAGCGGCGGGCGGGCGTATGTCTACGACGATCAGGGGGACTTCTCGACTCGCAGGTGCAACCGTGCCGGCGTGGACCTGGAGCCGCTGGCCTCCGATGAGGACCTGGAACTGGTGCGCGGCCTGATGCAGCGACACATCGATCTGACAGGCAGTCCGCAGGCGGCGTGGATTCTCGAGCACTGGGATGCTACGCAGGCAAGGTTCATCAAGGTGTTTCCGCACGAACACAAGCGCGTTCTGGGCGTTGCGCGCGCCGAGGCGGTTTACATTTCCCCAACGAATGGGTCGGCTCTGGTAGCGACCGGGCAGGTGCAGCATGGGTAAGGTCACTGGTTTTCTTGAGATTCAACGGGAACAACCGACACGCCGCAAGGTGGATGAGCGGTTGAAGGACTGGCAGGAGATTTACGAGCCGTTTCCCGAGGAGAAGCAGCGGGAGCAGGGCGCGCGGTGCATGGATTGCGGCGTTCCGTTCTGCCATACCGGATGCCCGGTGAACAACCTGATCCCGGACTGGAACGACCTGGTGTACAACGCGCGCTGGGAGAATGCGATCCGGCGGCTGCATGCGACAAACAACTTTCCTGAGTTTACGGGCCGCATTTGCCCTGCGCCGTGCGAGGCTGCGTGCGTGCTGGGCATCAACCAGCCCGCGGTTTCGATCAAGCTGATCGAACGCAGCGTGGTGGAGCGCGCGTGGGACGAGGGATGGATCCACCCGGAGCCGCCGCAGGAGAAGACCGGCCAGCGAGTTGCGGTGGTCGGCAGCGGCCCGGCAGGACTGGCGGCCGCGCAGCAGTTGCGGCGCGCAGGCCACTCAGTGACGGTGTACGAGAAGAACGACCGGATCGGAGGGCTGCTGCGTTACGGCATTCCAAACTTCAAGCTGGAGAAGCACGTGGTCGACCGGCGGCTGGAGCAGATGCGCGCCGAGGGTGTGACGTTTGTGACGAACGCGCACGTCGGCGTGAATGTGCCGGTGGAGAGCCTGACCGATGAGTACGATGCGGTGCTGTTGTCGGGCGGTTCCGAGAAGCCGCGCGATCTGCCGATTCCGGGGCGCGAGTTGAAGGGGATTCACTTTGCGATGGAGTTTCTTCCGCAGCAGAACAAGCGCTGTGAAGGCGACACGATCGATCCGGCGCTGGCGATTCTTGCGGAAGGGAAGCGTGTGGTGATCCTGGGCGGCGGCGATACCGGAGCCGACTGCCTGGGTACCAGCCTGCGGCAGAAGGCAAAGAGTATCCATCAGTTCGAGATCATGCCGAAGCCGCCGGAGACGCGCGCGGCAAGCACGCCGTGGCCGATGTGGCCGATGCAGTTGCGCACGGAGAGCAGCCACGAAGAAGGCGGCATCCGCGACTGGAGCATCAATAGCGTCAGCTTTACCGGTGACGAACATGGGCGCGTGAAGCAGTTGCATGCGGTGCGCGTGGGACCGCCGCCGTCGTTTACGCCGGTTGCGGGCAGCGAGTTCACGATCGACGCCGAACTGGTGCTGCTGGCGATGGGCTTCCTGGGGCCGGTGCGGACGGGCATGATTGAGCAACTGGGACTGAAGCTGGATAACCGCGGCAACGTGGCCACCAATGCGGAGTACATGACGTCGGTGGAGGGAGTGTTTGCAGCGGGCGACATGCGGCGGGGCCAGTCGCTGGTGGTGTGGGCGATCTCCGAGGGGCGCAAGGCGGCCGAGGCGATGAACCATTACCTCTTCAGCAAGAAGGAAGCGCTGCCAGTGAGCCGCAGAGTGCTGGTTTAGCCGCGGGTGCGGCGAAGGATTGGCGGGATGCCCGCGGAGGTTCGCGGGCATTCGGTGTGCAGGCGGTTCCCGTTACAATCGACAGAGGTCGCGTGCGCCGTTCCAACGAACCGGTGAGGCGCGGCGCAGCGATTTGTGGGCGAGTAGCTCAACTGGATAGAGCACCGGCCTTCTAAGCCGGGGGTTGTGGGTTCGATTCCCGCCTCGCCCACCATCCCTGACTGGGAGCCTCCCCCGATGCTATTCTTGCTGTCTTGGGTTGACGGCGGCAAATCTATACCATGCGATCAGAACATATTGGAATCCCACACCTACGCTGGCTGGCTTACGCCCTTATCGTCTCCAGCTTCGGCATTTGCACGAGTCCGGCAGGGGCGAGTTCGGAGATTCAACCTGGCGGGCAACCCGATTCAAAGGGTGTAAGCTCCAGTCCGAATTCGCTTCCGGATGCTCCCACGGCTTCGGATTCTGGCGCCTCGAAATCAAGTGGCGGGGGCGAAAGCGTGCGGTTGGAGCAGCAGGACCATCCGCCAACGACGCTTCGGGCGCTGCCTGCCAACATGCTGCTGGATGGGGTGCACGTGGTTCTCTCGCCGAAATACGTGCGCTGGAACGACCTGAAGTGGTTGGTGCCGCTGGCGGGGGCTACTGCGGCTGCGCTTGCGACCGATACGCGGGCTATGACGGACGTGGTGAGTTCGAATCCATCGTTCAACCAGATCAACGTCAATGTGTCGAACGGCCTGGTTGGGGGATTCATCGCGGCGCCGGTGGCAATGTTCGGGATTGGTCATGCGCGACGGAACGAGCGCATGACGGAGGCGGGGTTGCTGGGGTCCGAGGCCATGGTGGACGCTGTGGTGGTGGATGAGGTGGTGAAGTTATGCGCATTTCGCGAGCGGCCCTATGTGGACCATGCGCAGGGCGAGTTCTTCGTTGGAAGCGCAGGGCTGGACTCTTCCTTTATTTCCGAGCACAGCATGATCGCGTGGTCGTCCGCCGCGGTGATTGCGGGCGAATACCATTCGAAGTGGGCGCAATTCGGGGTGTATAGCCTGGCCGCGGGCGTTAGCGCGACTCGCGTGATGGGGCAACAGCATTTTCCGAGCGACGTTTTGCTGGGAGCGGCCGGCGGTTGGTTGATTGGACATTACGTGTTCCGTGCACATCGCCACGTGCCGCTGGAGACTGTGCATCGGTAGTTTGTTTGCTGCGATTTCCCGGCCGTCGGGCGGGTTGATATCGAGCGGGGAATCCTCTAAACTTAGAGAGTTGCGGCTGAGACGATTGCAGCTTGCAAGGTGTGCGCCCGTAGCTCAGCTGGATAGAGCAACTGGCTACGAACCAGTAGGTCGGGCGTTCGAATCGCTCCGGGCGCACCATAAAGTCTTCTGCTGCGGCAGATTCCCAACGAAACAATTCAGGAAAACGTGAGGCGGGCGCGGTGCGTTCCCGCGGGTGTAATTGCGCGTGGTGGCGGGATGCTGGGCTGGTATAGGGCTGCGCTATTTGGAATCGGCGAGGGCGGGGTTGGTTTGCGCGGCTGGTTGGGATGCGGCGGTGATATTTCGGGCGCGGTCGGCGGAGAGACTCGAACCGGCGTAGTTGGCCAGGTGCAGGATGTGGCTGGGGAGGATTCCCAACATCAGTGTTGCGGCGGCGGCGAGCGTGAGACCAATGCCCGCGGGCACGCTGATTGCCGGTGTTGACGTGAGGCTGGCTGCGTCTTGCGCTTCTGCGGAGACTGCTTCCGGTCTTGCGTAAATGGACACGAGCAGTTTGAGGTAGTAGAAGCAGGCGACGCCGCTGTTGATGAGGCCGATGATCGCGAGCCAGACATGACCGGACTGGAGCGCGCCGGTGAAAACGTAGAGCTTGCCGAAGAAGCCGCCCGTGAGGGGGATTCCGATGAGCGAGAGCAGGAACAAGGCGAGCAGTGCGGCGAGGACGGGACGGCGCGAGGCCAGGCCCTGATAGTCCTCGATGGTGCGCAGCTCCTCGTGGTAGCCGCCGACCTGGGTGACGACGGCAAAGGCGCCGACGTTCATGGCGGCGTAGGACGCGGTGTAGAAGCACGCGGCGGCGATGCCGTTCTGGGGGAAGGCAGTGAAGGCCACGAGCAGATAGCCGGCGTGGGCAATGCTGGAGTAGGCGAGCATGCGCTTGACGTCCTTCTGCATGAGCGCGCCGAGGTTGCCGATGGTCATCGAAAGGGCGGCGAGCACCCAGAGCAGGGCAGCCCAGCGGTGCTGCATGAGCGGGAAGCCGGAGAAGGTGATGCGGAGCAGGACGGCGAAGGCGGCCGCCTTGGGCGCGGTGGACATGAGGCCGACTACGGGTGCTGGCGCGCCCTGGTAGACGTCGGGCGTCCAGACGTGGAAGGGGGCGGCGGAGACTTTGAAGCCGAGGCCGACGATCATCATGGCGAGGGCAAGAAAGGCCATGTGAGGCGTAGCGCTGGAGCCGAGGCCAGCGGCGATGGCGGCGATGGCGGTCGATCCAGTGGCGCCGAATGCGAGCGCGATGCCGTACAGAAAGAACGCCGTGGCGAACGATCCGAGCAGGAAGTACTTGATGGAGGACTCGGAGGCCGCGAGTTCGCTCTTGCGGAAGCCGGCCATGATGTAGGTGGAGATGGACGAGATTTCGAGGCCAATGAAGACCATCAGTAGCTCGACCGAACAGGTCATCAGCATCATGCCGACGGCACCGAAGAGGACGAGGGAGTAGTACTCGCCGGCGTGACCTGCCTTGCCTTCAAAGTAGTCGAGCGAGCCGAGAAGGGTTGCAACGACGATGGCGGCAATGAGTAGGTGGAAGAAGATGCTGAAGGGATCGACCTGGATGCTGCCGCTGAATGCAGTGAGGACGCCGAGACGAAGCTGATACCAACTCGCGAGGCCGGCGGCGACGGCGCCTGCGATGGCGAGCCAGCCGAGAGGTTTGCGGCTGGCGCCCGGTTTGAGCACGGCCTCGACCAGCATGATGAGCACGGCTGCGGCGGTGAGGATGCACTCAGGCAGGAGCGCGACGGCTGAAGTGGGGAGGGTCAACGGGCGCCTCCGAGGATGGTGCGAGTCGCGGCGGGCCGTCCGTCAAACGCGACTGCGTGAGCGCGGCGAGCAGCCTCGCTGGGGGGGGGATGATCTGCCAGTGCGACTGCGGCGGGATCGATGGCTTTGAGCCAGATGGGAGAGGCAACGCCCATAACGAGGAAGAGCGCAACCATGGGCCAGAGCGCGAGGTGCTCGCGGGCGTCGAGATCGCGTGGGGCTATCTTCCGCGGCCGCGGGCCGAGATCGCAATAGAAGATGCGCTGAATCATGCCGAGCATGTAGGCCGCGCTCAGGATGACGCCCATGGTCGCCAGCGCAGTCCAGAGATGATGGTGATGGAAAACCGACTGCATGGAACCGGAAAGGATGAGAAACTCGCCGACAAAGCTGTTCAACATGGGAAGGCCGATGACGGAGAGGGTGGTGACGACAAACATGGCTGACATCCAGGGCAGTTGTGCGGCGAGGCCGCCGTATTCGCGCATGTCATAGGTGCCGTAGCGCTCGTAGAGAAGGCCGAGCAGCATGAAGAGGGTTGCCCCGGCGAGGCTCTCGTTGAGGATCTGGTATATGCCGCCGTTAATGCCGGCGATGGTGAAGGTGAAGATGCCCAGAACGATGAAGCTGAGCTGACCGAGCGTGGAGTAGGCGGCTAGACTCTTGAGGTCGTTCTGCACCAGGGCGAGAAGGCCACCATAAACGATGCCGATGGCCGCGAGGGCGATCATCAGGGGCGCGACGTGGCGCGATTGATCGGGGAAGATTGCGAAGGAAAAACGCAGCATGGAGTAGAGCGCAGTCTTGCCGGCGAGCACCATCACGGCTGCGGTGGGCGCTTCGCAGACGGCGTCGACGAGCCAGCCATGCAGCGGGAAGACGGGGACCTTTACCGCGAACGCAATGAGGAAACCGAGGGATGCGAATCCAAGTGCGGTTGCGCTGGGAGAGATCGCGTGATGCGCGGCGAGCGCGGCGAGCGTGGGCAGGTCGAAGGTGCCGGTTTGCGCGTAGAGCCAGAGCATGGCAACGAGCAGAAGTGCAGATGGGATGAAGGCGTAAAGGAAGTACTTGATCGCGGCACGGCGGCGGCGCTCACTGCGGCCGAAGGTTGCGATGAGGAGGGTCATCGGCACCAGCGACAGTTCCCAGAAGGCATAGTAGAGGAACAGATCGAGCGAGGCGAAGATGCCCATCATGGCGACCTGCTGCAGCAGGAAGAGGATGTAGAAGAGCTTCTTGCGGCTATCGATGGCGTTCCATGAGATGAGGACGCCGAGAGGCGCAAGGATGCCTGTGAGCACCATGAGCCACATGGAGAGGCCGTCAACGCCGAGGTGGTAATGGATGAGAGGCGAGGCAATCCAGGGGACGTTCTGCTCGAACTGGAACGAGCCCGGCGCGGACGCGTAGGAGTAATGGAACGGCAGGTGAAGCGTGAGCCCGAAGGTGAGGAGCGTGACCGCGAGGGCAGCCCATTGCATGGTCTTGCCGGTGTCTGGCAAGAGGGCGAGCAGAAGCGCGCCCGCCAAGGGGACGAAGATGATGAGGGTCAGGATGGAGTGGTCGATATTCATCGTGTCCTCACGGGTGCATCCAGAGCGAGCGGCCGAAGACCATAACAAGAAGCACGGCCGCGGCGCCAAGGGCGAGCCAGCCTGCATAGGAGCGGATGTTGCCGGAGACCTGCGAGCGCGTGGCCCAGGCGAAGCCTCGCGTGGCCATGCCGGCGGCACGGCCAGAGCCGTTGACGATGCCGCGATCGACGATGAGTTCGAGGACGCCGCGGGTAAACATCATCAGCGGAATGACGAAAAAGTTGTTGTAGAACTCGTCAACCCAGTATTTGTGCGCCAGCAGCGAGTACGCGGCCTTATTGCGTTTCGCGAGCGAATCTGCGGTGCCAGGTCTCTTGTAATAGCAAAGGTAGGCGATGTAGAAACCCAGTGCCGCGGTGAGAACGGAGATGAGGGCCAGGAGAAGTTCGAGACTGTGGCCGGTTATCGAGGCTGCGGCTTCAGTGGTGGCGCCGCCGGCGAAGACGGGGGCAAGGAAGTGCTCGATCTCGTTATGGCCTCCGATCGCGGTGGGAACCCCGATGAATCCGCCGAGGACCGAGAGGATGGCAAGGATGACGAGCGGGAAAAGCATGATCCAGGACGACTCATGGACGCCGTGGGAGTGTCCGGCGTGGTCATCGTCGGGATCGGCCTCAAGTGTAAGCGTAGACGCCTTGCTCGCATGAACGGGGGCCAGGTCGCCGGCCGTCGCGGTGTATTCGTAATGTGCGATTGCGGGACTCTCGCCGCGGGGCTCGCCGAAGAACGTCTTGAACCAGAGGCGGAACATGTAGAACGAGGTCATGCCGGCGGTGACGAGGCCGACCAGCCAAAGCAGCTTGCCGAGAGGGCCATGTGAAATAAAGGTTTGGTAGAGGATTTCGTCTTTC
>Ga0302319_10025947_pt1 | contig 10343 bp, 9 predicted proteins | sample Bog_T0_2_FD_203319 | JGI IMG/M metagenome (GOLD analysis project Ga0302319, IMG submission 203319) | Peat permafrost microbial communities from Stordalen Mire near Abisko, Sweden - Bog_T0_2 | ecosystem: Environmental > Terrestrial > Soil > Wetlands > Peat | place: Sweden: Abisko, Stordalen Mire...
TCGGCCAGCCCCTCACCCTAACCCTCTCCCCGCAAGCGGGGAGAGGGAATCCCCTGCCCCCTTCGTTCAGCCGATTGCCCTGGTAGCACGCACGGCTGGTCTGGACGCCATAGCGGGACCCAGGTAGTCTCGTGATCGCCTTTTGCTGCGGCGACCAAGGTCAGGCGCTTGGGTGCGATCGAAGATCAATGGCGGGGCGGCCGGCCTGAGCCCCGCGGGAGAGCGCATGAAACTGGCGAAGCTGCTGCGCGCCCTCTTTCACGGCCCGGCCTGGCTCACGTTCCTCGCCATGGGCCTCGCCGCCGGCGCTTTCGCCCTGTGCAGCTACAATCTGTTCGAACTGTTCCAGGCCAATTTCCGTCTCATCGAAACCTACGGCGCGATGGCGATCTTCGACGGCGGGGCGCGGCAATTCCTCGAACTGACGTTCTGGGGCTACTTGGGCTTGGCCTGTTACGTCCTGTTCAAGGGCTGCCTCGACGGCTTGCTGGCGCGCGTTCGCCGTAGCGACGCGGGAGATTGAGAGCAGCGACATGACGAGGCGAGGCGGCCGCTCGGAGCGGCTGCGTCCACGCCGCCGACCTTTGCGTCGCTGGTCGGCCATCGGCGGCGTGGACGCCGCCGCTCCTTACGCCGCCGCCGCCTCGATGTCGTCGAAGCCTTTGACGCGGTAGACCACCCAGGAGACGATCCAGGCGACGACGAAAATGCCGACGATGACGTAACCGAGTTCGCCGAAATTGTCGTTGAGTCCGCCGATCAGGCCCCAAAAACCGCCGCCGTCGTTCAGTCCCAGTTGATCGCCGATCAGATTGAGCGCTTCCAGCCCGCCGACGACCACGGCGACCAGCACCGAGACCGCGGTGATGGTGAGGTTGTAATAGAGCTTGCGGATCGGCTTGACAAAGGCCCAGCCGTAGGCCCCCAGCATCAGGATGCTGTCGGTGGCGTCGAACAGCGTCATGCCCGCGGTGAACAGCGCGGGAAACACCAGAATCGACCAGATCGGCAGTCCCTGCGAGGCCTGAGACGCAGAAATGCCGATCAGGCCGACTTCGGTCGCGGTGTCGAAGCCGAGGCCGAACAGCACGCCCAGCGGATACATGTGCCAGGAGCGCTCGATGACGCGGAACAGCCGGCGGAATATCCGGCCGTAGAAGCCGCGGTTGGCCAACAACAGATCGAGGTCCTCGTCGACCAGCTTGCCGCCGCCCTGCACATGCCGGAACGTGCGATAGATCGAAATCAGCACGAGCACGTTGGCGGCGGCGATGGCGAACAGGAACAGCGACGACACCAGCGTGCCGACGACGCCGCCGACGCTCTTGAGCCATTCGAAACGATCTTGCAGTTCCGCCGTGGCGACAGCGATGGCGACGGTGAGGCCGACGACGATGGTCGAGTGTCCCAGCGAGAAGAACAGGCCGACGCCGATGGGACGCTTGCCCTCCTGCATCATCTTGCGCGTCACATTGTCGATGGCCGCGATGTGGTCGGCGTCGAAAGCGTGACGCAGGCCAAAGCTGTAGGCAAGCGCGGCGGCGCCCAGCAGCAGCGGATAGTCGTGGAAGGCGATCCACGCCCAGGCCCAGGCCAGCAGATTGCCGCCGATCAGCAGAACGTAGAGCCCCCCGATCCTGCCCCTGAGTCCGGCGTTTTCATCGCTGAACAGTCGCATCGAGCTCCCCTTCGCCCTGGCGATCGTGGTGGTGACGACGGGAGTCGCGCGCGCCGTGGACGGGGCGCGCTCCAGTCCCCGCGGCGGGCGCGAAATTGACGGCGCCGTGGGTCGCCCCGCGCTCGGCGACGGCCGACCTGGCGAACGCTCCGGACACGCTGATCGTGACCCGCTCCATCGCGTCACCCCGGCATCATTATGATGAGTTTGTATGATCATCATACACAGCCGCCCGGATCGAGCAAGCGCGAAAACGCGAAACGGCCCCGGAGGGGAGGCTACCCCCGGGGCCGCGGACATGGAGTTCGCTACTGGAAGAATTGGCTCGTTACGTTCGATATGCGCGCCCAATTGCGTTGCGATCACAGCGCGCGTGGCGTCGCGAATATCGGCGGCGTGGACGCCGCCGCTCCGATGCAAAACGGCCCCGGGGAGCTGCCCCGGGGCCGCGGACCTGGAGGGTCGTTACACGGCTATCAGTCCTTGGCCCGCTCTACATACGTGCCGTCTTCGGTTTGGATCACAATGCGCGTGCCGACGCCGATATGCGGGGGCACCATCACCCGGGCGCCGTTCGACATCTTGGCCGGCTTGTAGGAGGACGAAGCGGTCTGGCCCTTCATTGCCGGCTCGGTGTCCACGACTTCGAGCGTGACACGCGGCGGCAACTGGATGCCGACCGCCACCTCGTTGAACACCGACAGGATCACCTTCATGCCTTCCTGCAGCCATTGCGCCTGGTTGCCGATCACTTCGGTGGAGACTTGCAGTTGCTCGTAGGTCTCGTTGTTCATGAAGTGATGGCCGTCGCCATCGGAATACAGATAGTCGTAGTTCTTGTCCTCGACGAAGGCGCGCTCGACCTGTTCCGTGGTCTTGTAGCGGTCGGTCACCTTCACGCCGTCGGACAGGCGGCGCATGTCGATCTGCGTCGTCGGCGTGCCCTTGCCGGGGAAGAAGCTCTCGGCCGACAGCACGACGAACAAATTGCCGTCCTCGCGTTCGATGATGTTGCCCTTGCGAATCGAGCTTGCGATAACTCTCACGTTGGTTCCCCGATGGTTTACCGCAGACGATTCGTCGCGGCGAGAAAGGACAGGCGCGGCCAACGCGCCGATTCGGGCGCCAGAAACCAGATTGGAAGCCAATTGTCGATTCCCCCGACGGCAAAAGCCGAACGTTTCCTGCCGTTTTGGGCGCGCGAACGCCATATCGAGCGCCGTCCGAGGCTGCTCGCCCGCAGCAAGACGCTGACGTCGGCGCGCCAGTATTTCGCCGGTCGGGGTTTTCTTGAGGTCGAACCCGCGGCTTTGCAGGTGTCTCCGGGCAACGAGACGCATCTGCACGGATTCCGCGCCGATCTGATCGGCGGCGACGGCGGGGCGCATCCGCTCTATCTGCACACCTCCCCGGAATTCGCGATGAAGAAGCTGCTCGCCGCCGGGGAGACGCGAATTTTTGCGCTGGCGAGAGTGTTCCGCAATCGCGAACGCAGCGCGCTGCACGCGCCGGAATTCACAATGCTCGAATGGTATCGCGTCGGCGAGCCGCCGGCCGCGCTGGAGTCCGATTGCGCGGCGCTGATGAAGCTGGCGGCGGAAGCGGCGGGGACAGATCGGTTCCGATTCCGCGGCCGGGAGTGCGACCCGTTCGCTGAGCCGGAACGGGTGAGCGTGCACGAGGCGTTTCTGCGGCATACGGGGATCGACATATTTGAGACGATGGAGCCCCCTCTCCCGCTTGCGGGAGAGGGTTGGGGTGAGGGGAAACGCCCCTCATCCGGCGCTTCGCGCCACCTTCTCTCGCAAGCGGGAGAAGGGAACGCCACCCTCCACTTCGCCGCCGCCGCCAACGCCATCGGCGTTCGCACCGCGCCCGACGATTCCTGGTCCGACGTATTCTCGCGCCTGCTCAGCGACCGCGTCGAGCCCAACTTGGGGCTCGGCCGCGCCACGATCCTGGGCGACTATCCCGCCTGCGAGGCCGCGCTGGCAAAACTCAACCCCAAAGACCCGCGCGTCGCCGAGCGCTTCGAACTCTACGCCTGCGGCGTCGAGCTCGCCAACGCGTTCGGCGAGCTCACCGACGCCGCCGAACAGCGCCGCCGCTTCGCCGAAGACATGGCGCTCAAAGCCAAGCTCTACGGCGAATCCTATCCCATTGACGAAGACTTCCTCGCCGCGCTCGAACACATGCCGGAGGCCAGCGGCGCCGCGCTCGGCTTCGACCGTCTCGTGATGCTCGCCAGCGGTGCCGAGCGCATCGACGACGTGCAATGGACGCCGGTCGTCGATCCGGAAGGACGTTTCGCATGAGCGACGCGGATCGCCTCGTCGACATCGCGCGCGACGATTTGGCGCGCATCTATGGCTATCCCGGCTTCCGCCCGGGACAGGAGGAGGTGCTGCGCGCGGTGTTCGACGGCGACGACGTGCTCGCGGTCATGCCGACCGGCTCGGGCAAATCGGCGTTGTTCCAGCTGCCGGCGATCTCGCGCAATTCGCTGACCCTGGTCGTATCCCCGCTGATCGCGCTGATGCGCGATCAGGTCGCAGCGTTGCGCGAACTCGGCGTCCACGCGGCGGCGCTGAATTCCGCTTCCGACGTCGCGGAGCGCCGCGCCATTCGCGACGGGCTGGAGGACGGCACGCTGCGCCTGCTCTATGTGGCGCCCGAGCGTCTGTGCCGCGACGAGACGCTGACGGCGCTGAGACGCTACCCCATCGGCCTCTATGCAATCGACGAAGCCCATTGCGTCTCGCAATGGGGTCACGACTTCCGTCCCGAATATCTGCGGCTGCGCGAGATCGGCGAAGCGTTCGGCCACCCCCCGACCATTGCGGTGACCGCCACCGCCGACGAGCCGACGCGGCTCGACATCGTCGAGCGGCTGTTCGTGCGCAAGCCGCAAGTGTTCGTGCGCTCATTCGACCGCCCGAATCTGTTTCTCGCCATGCGGCCCAAACACGATTCGACTCGACAATTGCGCGAGGCGATTTCCGGACACCGCGGCGAGAGCGGCATCATCTATTGCTCGTCGCGCAAGCGCACCGAGGAGCTGGCGGGCGAACTCGCCAAACACGGCGTGCGCGCCCTGCCCTATCACGCCGGCCTTTCCCAAGACGATCGCGCCCGCAATCAGGACGCGTTCCTGCAAGAGGACGGCGTCGTGATGTGCGCGACCATCGCTTTTGGAATGGGGGTCGACAAGCCCGACGTGCGCTTCGTGTTCCACGCCGACATGCCCTCGTCGATCGAGTCCTATTATCAGGAGATCGGGCGCGCCGGTCGCGACGGCCTGCCCGCGGAGACGCTGACGCTCTACGGCGCCGAAGACATCATGCTCCGACGCCGGCAGATCGAAGACAACAACGCGCCTGCCGAGCGCAAAGAGATCGAGCGCAAGAAGCTCGAAGACCTCATCACACTCTGCGAGACCGCGCGCTGCCGCCGGCAAACCCTGCTCGCCTTCTTCGGCGAGGAGAGCGAGCCTTGCGGGCACTGCGACGTCTGTCAGGGTGCGGTCCGGCTGGTCGACGGCTCGCTGGAGGCGAGGAAGGCGCTCTCCGCCGTGCTGCGCACCTCCGGCCGCTTCTTCTTCGGCCATCTCACCAACATCCTCACCGGCAAGGAGAGCGAGGCGGTGCTGCGTCACGGCCACCACGAAATCAAGACTTTTGGCGTCGGCAAGGACCGCAGCGCGTCGGACTGGCGCGGCGTATTCCGCCAGTTGATCTCGGCGCGGATGATCCTGCAAGTCCACGACGACCGCGACCGGCTGATCGTCACCGACGCCGGACAGAAGGTGCTGCGCGGCGAGCAGCCGTTCCCGCTGCGCGAGGACGTGCTCAACGCCAAGCCTCGAGGCAAGCGCGAGAGCAAGCTGCCCGTCACGCCGCGCGACGCCGATATGGCGCTGATCGAGCAGTTGAAGGCGTTGCGCGCGGCGATGGCGAAGGCGGCCAAGCAGCCGGCCTATGTGATCTTCCCCGACCGCACGCTGATCGAAATGGCGCGCGCGCGACCGCAGACGCTCGACGAACTGAGCGAGGTCCACGGCGTCGGCGCGGCGAAATTGCAGAAATACGGGACGGCGTTCCTGTCGGTCATCAAAGAGAGCGCGCATGCCTGAACTGCCCGAAGTCGAGACCGTGCGCCGCGGCCTGGCGCCGGCGTTCGAGGGCGCGCGCTTCGTCAGCGTGGAGACACGACGGCCCAATCTGCGCTTCCCGTTCCCTGAGAAGTTCCGCCAGCGGCTCGAAGGGCGGAAGGTGCTGGCGTTGCGCCGTCGCGCGAAATACCTGCTCGCCGATCTCGACAGCGGCGAGACGCTGGCGATGCATCTGGGCATGTCGGGGTCGTTTCGCATCGAATCCCCCTCTCCCCGCTTGCGGGGAGAGGGCCGGGGTGAGGGGCCGGGCCACGAACAAACGTCGTCGGTTCGACGCGATTCGCCAAGCGAGAGCGCCGTGCGCGTCGGGCGGCCCCTCACCCTAACCCTCTCCCCGCAAGCGGGGCGAGGGGACAGCGGCGTCCTCGCCGCCGACGCCTTCCACCTCCCCCGCTCAAAAGCCTCAAAACACGACCACGTCGTCTTCCAGTTCGATAACGGCGCCCGCGTCGTCTACAACGACCCCCGCCGCTTCGGCTTCATGGTCCTGTTCGCCACGCACGAGCAGGACCAGCACAAGCTGTTCGCCGACATCGGCTTGGAGCCGCTCGGCGACGATTTCACCGCAGCCGCCTTGGCCGACATACTCGACGGCGTCCGCGCGCCGCTGAAAGCCGCGCTGCTCGACCAGAAGCGCATCGCGGGTCTGGGCAATATCTATGTCTGCGAGGCGCTGCATCGGGCGAAACTGTCGCCGCTGCGCGAGGCGGCGAGGGCGCCGAAGGCCAAGATCAAGGCCCTGCATAAGGCGATCCGCGACGTGCTCGGGGAAGCCATCGAAGCCGGCGGCTCGACGCTGCGCGACCACCGTCAGGCCGACGGCGAACTCGGCTATTTCCAGCATTCCTTCGCCGTCTACGACCGCGAGGGCGCGGCCTGCCCGCATAAGAGCTGCCAGGGGACGATCACGCGCGTCGCGCAGAATGGGCGCTCGACGTTCTATTGTGCGGAGTGCCAGATTTAGTTGGAATGTCGCTCGACGCGCGCCAACGCCATCCGCTTCGCCGCGTCCAAAACATCGGACACCGCGCGCCGACGATAATCCCAGATCGAGTCCGGCGGCGGGGCAATGACGACCATCGTGGCGTTGACTTCGAACGCCAGCAGCGAGCCGTCGCGGCCAATGGCAAAATCGACGCCGAAATAATCGAGGCCGATCGCCGCTTGTAGATTGCGAAGCGCCGCCATCCCGCGTTCTCCGAGCACGGCGGGCATATCGTCGAGAAAGCAGCGCTCTTCCGCGCGGTAGTCGGCGTCGTCCGCCATCGCGGCGCTGAAGTAATGCACCTTCCAATCTCCGGAGATGGCGAGATGCAGCGGAAACATCTGGCCGTCGACGAACATGACCCGGTATTTCCGCGCCATCCCGTCGTCGCCGCGCGCATCGAGATATTGGATCGCCAGCAACTCGTCGCCGGGCAGGCTGGCAAGGGCTTCGTCGAGCGAGGCCCGATCCTCGACGCGGAGGAAATGCTGGCCGGCATGATAGCCCGGCGAGCGCAGCAGCAGCGGGAATTGAAGGACGTCCAGCTTCCCCAACTCGTCGCGACCGAAACGGACGATCTCGGGGGCGACGATCCCTTCAATCGAGCCCAGCCGCCGCGCGATCTCCGCGCGGCCGGTCGCGGCGACGCGCTCGGGGGGATTGAGCATCGGGCCGCTGAAGGCCCGCGCCTTGGCGAGCGCCTCGCCGCAGAGATCGGCGTCGCCGACCGCGTTGACGACCAGAGCGCAGCGCGGCAGCGGCTGGGTGGCGTCCCAATATTCGAGGTGCAGCACGGTCACCGCGAAAAGGCTGTCGTCGAGCCAGGGCTGCGTGGGCATGTTGCCCAGGCGCACGCTCGCCAGCAGCAGCACGGGTATGGCGGGGCCGACGCCGCGAAAAGCCCGCGCCGTGAGGGCGCGCCCCGCGAATCCTTTTTGCAGATGCGCGTCGGCGCCGACGTCGCGGCGTGCGGCGAGCAGGCGGCCGAGCCCCTGGTGCGCCTCGGGAAAGTCGGGATGGGTTTGCAGCGCTGCCTCGTAATGGCGCCGCGCCTCGGCGGGCTCGCCGTCTTCAGCCAGTACATTGGCGAGGTTTATGCGTCCGATCGGGTTGGTGGGATGGCAGACGACGGCCTGGCCATAGGCTCGGCGCGCCGCCTTGCGAAAGCCGCGCCCGAGCGCCAGCGTTCCCAGTTCGTTCAGGGCTTCGAAATGGGTGGGGTCGACCCGCACCGCTTGCGTGAACGCATGCATCGCCGCCGCATCGTCGCCGCTCATGGCGAGCAGGCGTCCCCGGGAAACCGCGCTTGCGCATTCGCTGGCGGGCGTCGGTTGCGAAGCGAAAATTCGAGACGGCATAGCCAAGGTTTCCCCCGTCGAAAACGAGGCGCCGGGACCTTCCCGGGGCCGCGCTTCGCCTCGATTTTCGCTGCGCAGCCTTGCGCGCAGCGTGTCGGCAGAGCCGAGCGCCAGATCTGCGGGAAGCTCAGGCGACTGTGACCACGAAACGCGCTACCCTCACGCCATGCCTTTGCATCGCGTCATTCTGCGGCCGCCGCTCAGCTCGCCCGCGCTTTGGCTCGGCGCTGCGTGCCTGGTCGTTCACCTGTTCGCCAACGCCAACTACGACGTGTTTCGCGACGAGATGTATTTTATCGTCTGCGGCGAGCATTTCGCCTTCGGCTATGTCGATCAACCGCCGCTGATTCCTTGGATCGCCGCGGCTTCGCACGCGGTATTCGGGGACGCGTTGACGCCGCTGCGCCTGGCGCCCGCGCTTGCGATGTCGGCCGCTGTGGCGCTGGCCGCCGAGCTTACGCGCCGGCTGGGCGGCGGGCGCTATGCGCAAACGCTCGCGGGACTCGCGACGCTGCTGTCTCCCGTGCTGCTCGTCGACGGGTTGCTGTTGTCGACTGACATGCTGCAACCGTTGACCTGGCTCGGCTGCGCCTGGGCTCTGGCGCGGCTTGTCGAAACCCGCGACGAGCGTTGGTGGCTGGCCTTCGGCGCTTTCGTCGGCGTCAGCCTGCTCAGCAAATATCTCATCGGCTTCTATCTGGTCGGCCTCGCCTTGGGCGTGCTGGCGACGCCGCTCCGACGCTCGCTCGCGCGACCGTGGATCTACGCCGGCGCGGCGTTGGCGATGCTCATGGCGTCGCCGAGCCTCATCTGGCAGGGCGAGCACGGATGGCCGTTTCTCGAACTCGGGGGCGCCGCGATCGGGGGCAAGAACGTCGCGCTGTCGCCGCTCGGATTCCTCGCTCAACAGGCGCTCAATGTCGGGCCGATCCTGGCGCCGCTATGGATCGCCGGGCTCTGGCGCTTGGCGCGCAATCCGGATCTGCGCGCGATACCGATCGCCTATGTGGCGATGACGCTTCTCTTCCTCATATCGCATGGCAAGGCCTACTACCTCGCACCGATCTATCCAACTCTGTTCGCCGCCGGCGCCGTGGCATTCGAAAAGTGGATCGCCAACAGGCTGGCGCGCGGCGTCGTGGCGGGCGTTTTCGTCGTCGCGAGTGTTATCATCGCTCCGTTGGTGCTGCCGGTGCTGACGCCGGAGACCTACGTGCGCTATGCGCGCGCGCTTCGAGCAGCGCCGGCGCCGATGGAGCGTGGCGCGCAATCGGTGCTGCCGCAATATTTCGCCGACATGTTCGGGTGGCGGGAGATGGCGGAAGAGGTCGCCCGGGTCTATCGCGCGCTGCCCGACGACGAGCGCGCCGACGCGGTGTTCTTCGGCCGCAACTACGGAGAAGCCGCCGCACTCGACATCTACGGACCGCAATTCGCAGGCCCCCCGACGATCAGCGCCCACAACAACTACTTTCTCTGGGGGACGCGCGGCGCTTCCGGCAAGGCCGTAATCATGTTGGGCGGCGAGCGCTCCAAAATCCGGGCGAATTATGCCAACGCCGAGGTCGCCGGGCATATCGCTTCGCGCTATGCGATGCCCTACGAAACCGATATCGACGTCTATGTGTTGCGCGCGCCCAAGCGCCCGCTCGACGAAATTTGGGCCGAGTTGAAGCATTACGACTGACGCGTCGGCTCGCCTCTCTGCGCACGGGGCAGGAAAAACAGCGCCGCTTACGCGTTAATGCGCGCTTTCGCCGCGTCGTACTCGCGCTTCAGCTTGGCGACGAAGTCGGCGACCGAGCTGACGGCCTTGACCGCGCCGATGCCCTGGCCGGAGCCCCAGATGTCGCGCCAAGCCTTGACCTTGGAGCCCTCGCCCGAGCCGAAATTCATCGTCTTGATGTCGCCGTCGGGGAGATTGTCGGGGTCGAGCCCGGCGGCGGAAATCGAGGGGCGCAAATAATTGCCGTAGACGCCGGTGAACAGGTTGGAGCCGACGATGTCTTCGGCGCGGCCGTCGATGATCGCCTGCTTGTAGGCGGCGGAGGCGCGCGCCTCTTCGGTGGCGATGAAGGCCGAGCCGATATAGGCGAGATCGGCGCCCATCGCTTGCGCCGCGAGCACCGCGTCGCCGGTCGCGATCGAGCC
>Ga0302319_10025951_pt1 | contig 10341 bp, 11 predicted proteins | sample Bog_T0_2_FD_203319 | JGI IMG/M metagenome (GOLD analysis project Ga0302319, IMG submission 203319) | Peat permafrost microbial communities from Stordalen Mire near Abisko, Sweden - Bog_T0_2 | ecosystem: Environmental > Terrestrial > Soil > Wetlands > Peat | place: Sweden: Abisko, Stordalen Mire...
CCCTCCCTCCCGCATACGCTGCAGCCCCTGGCATGCGCCCTTGCGCTTCTGCTTCTCCCACTGGCGGCTTGCCCGCAGTCTCCCGCTGCTTCACCCGGCACCACCTCTCTCCCCGATGTCCCGACCCTCCTCTCCCAGGTCCGCGACCACCAGAAGCAGATGGAGTCCGTCCAGGAGAATTACACCTTTCACGAAACGGAGATTGACCAGACGCTGAACAAGGACGGCAGCGTCAAAAAGACCGAGTCTGCCGAGTTCGAAATCTTCTACGTGAACACCCATGAGGTTCGCCGCCAGACAAAAAAGGACGGCAAGGACCTCGACGAGGCGCAGCAGAAAAAAGATCAGGAACGCGTGATGAAGGCCGTCGAGAAGGCGCAACAGACGCCGCCCGGCCAGTCGCCCAATGGCGAAGTCGTCATCAGCGTCAGCCACATCCTCGCCGTGGTGAAGGTCTCGAGCCCGCGCCGCGAAACCCTCGATAACCGTCCCACCATTTCCTTCGATTTCGCCGGCGACCCGCATGCCAAAGCGCACGGGATCGCGGAAGAGGCTGCCCGCAAAATGTCCGGCACCGTCTGGATCGACGAGCAGGACCGCCAGGTGCGCCGCATGGTGGCCCGCCTCGACGACAATCTCCACATCGGCTTCGGCATGTTCTCGCTCAGCAAGGGCAGCAACCTGGTCTTCGATCAGAAGCTGGTCAACAATGAGCTCTGGCTGCCCACCGGAGCCGACATCTCCGTGACCGCCCATGCCTTCGGCATCATCGGGGAGCGCGCGAACATCCACGTCGCCGACAACGATTACAAGAAATTTCACGCCGAGGCGCAGCAGCTACCCGGCGCAACCGTAACTTCTCAACCCCATTGAAACCGGTCGCTCTCGACTCCGCTCGCTCTGGGCTCCGCTCGCTGCACGCTCACGAAAGCCCTCGCTGCTTGTTAAGCTCAGGGCGTGACACAACCTCATTCTGATGGCATCCTTTACCGCACCTTTCGTCCCGGCGACGAAGCCGGCTTCCTTCGCCTCAACGAGGACTGGATCGGCAAATACTTTGTGCTTGAGCCCGGCGATCGCGAGGTGCTCAGCAACCCGAAGACGCACATCCTCGATCCTGGCGGTCAGATTTGCATCGCCGAGTCCGATGGCAAGACCATGGGCTGCTGCGCCCTCATCGTGATCGCTCCCGGCGAGTTCGAACTGGCAAAGATGACTGTCTCTGAGGATGCCCGCGGCCGCGGCATCGGCCGGCAACTGTTGCAGTTCGCCATCGACGAGGCACGCCGCATGGGCGCTCACCGCCTTTATCTCGAATCCAACACCAAAGCCGAGGCGGCGATTCACCTGTACGAGGACCTTGGCTTTCGCCATCTGGACGCGCCGGCCCACGAATCGAAGTACGCGCGCGCGAATGTGTTTATGGAGTTGCCGCTCGGCTCACGTCCGTAACAGTTGTTGTCACAAATGAAAGGAGGCCGCCGGATTGGGCGGCCTGCATTCGCACCCGGTACAGTGGCTTACTCCGCCTGAGGAGTGCTGGTGGGCGCCTGGTTCTGGCCACCCCGCGTCCTCTGCTGACGCCGTTCCTGCATCTTCGCCCGCAGCTCTTCGAACTTCTGCTTCTGCTGATCGTTCAGCGTGGCTTCGAGCCGCGTGCGGGTGTCCTGTTGAATCGCCTGCGCCTTGCTGTGACGATCCTGGCGCGACAGCGACTGATCCTGCCACACCGCCTGCAGCTTCTGCTGGCGATCGACGAGGATCGGTTTGATCTGGGTCTGCTGATCCGCGGTCAGATCCAGGGTTTTCGACAGGTGCTGGAGCTGCCTGTCAGGGTTCATGCGCATGCCACGATGCCCCTGAGCCTGTTCGCCCGTGGCCGGCGCCGGTGCAGCCGCCGTTTGGTCCTGGGCGTAAAGAGCGGCGTTCGCGCTGAGCGCGAGCATTCCGCCGAGTGCTATTGCGAAGAGTTTGTTTTTCATGGAATTGTTTTTCAATTCCTCCTTTTGCTCTCCAACACGCTGCGTAACGCGGTGTTGCGCGCGCTCCGCGCCTCCATTCGAAAAGATAGTTTGAAACTTTTTGACTCAGGATGGCGTGAGCAAAAGAGATCTAACGCGTCTCGAGCGCCGTCGTCTTCAGCGCAACAGGCGGCATCGGCACCGGCGCGGAGCGCAGCCCGCAACGCAGCAAATCCGGCGCGTGCTCTTCCGCATTCGGAAGATACGCATACGCGAACACGGCCTGATACTCCGTCTCTCCCGGATAATTGCAGCGCGCACAACTCGGCCGGTATTGAATGGCCGGATCGTCGCGCATCGGCGCCACCCAATCCTGCGCGCCATGAGCCGGCACCGTCAGATACTCGGCGTGTTCCGGCGGCACTGCAGGCCGATACGCGAACATCGGCCCATTCTCCTGCAAAGCGTTGACCAGCGCTCCGCCGCGTCCTGCCGAGGCGCGCCACATCCAGCGCATGCCCACCCGGGCGTACCAGTGCGCGCTGGAGGGCACGGGCTGCTCCAGCTGAATTTCTTTGCCGGTGTTATTGGCGAGGTGAAAAGCGAATCCGGGTCCGCCGCCCGCGCCTGCATCGGCCACATAGCTGGCCCGCAGCGTCACGCCGGCGCATGGCAGCACATACGGTCCCGGCCGGCGCTGCGTCTCCGACGATACCAGGTTCATGCTCCACAAAAGCGGGATCGGCAACAGCGCAATACGCAGGAGGCGCATCGTCATGAGAATGGCAAGGCCGCGCCGGACAGTCTAACTCCGCCCCAGCGCGTCAAGGTCAATCGATTCGTATTCCCTGCGTTCGATGCCTTCCCGAATCTGCTGGGGTGTCCGGCCGAGCTTCGTCATCTTATAGGCGTAGGCTTCTTCCGCCGCGCAGGTCGCGCAGATCGCACCGTGGGTCCCCTCAAAACAGCTGTGCAGGCTCGAATGCCCCAGCGCCCGATCGCAGCGGCAATAGCACGGAAGCTGGTATAGCACGCCGGGTATCTGTGCCGCCTGCTTGTAAACCTCAACCTGCCATCTCTGGCGGAAGAATTGTCCGCTCAGCTGGCTTCCGGAGAGAATCGGGGGCAGAGCCTCGCCTTTGGCTGGTTCCTCCGCGTGGTAGGCGGGAACATCCTGCTGCGGATCGATGAACTGGGCATGGACGGCGCTCGCCGGGGCTGTGCCCGCCGGAACGGCATACGCAGCGACGACCAGGGCGGCCAGCGCCAGGCTAAGTAAGGCTCGTTTCACAGGACTCTCCGCCCACTATGGTAGCAAGGGGTTTCGCGCAGGCCGTTACTCTGTTAAGCCTCGCATACAAAATTTGCCCCTTATCGGCCATATTGGTCTTTCCCCCGCCAAAGCAAAAAAAAACGGCACGAACGTTGGATTGTCCGTGCCGGGAGGCCAGTGACGCAACTTGTAAATAAACCTGATCGCCAGCCGGGAATTCTCAGTCGCCGGTCTGGCCAAAATCCCTGTTTAACTCTGATGCCCTTCTCTGGGCACAGGCCTAAAAAATCGTTGATCAGGGGTGGAATTCATCCCCAATCTCCAGAATAGTGTAACTCTCGTGCCCTTTTCGCACAAGTGTTCTACACAATTTAATATTTCCGGGGCGGTTAAAATTGGGACAGGAACCGCTTCCACTTCCCGATTTTATGTCCGAGCTACCCCCGAACGCTCCGCAAAACCCGCCTAAGCCCCAAGCCGGCAGCGGCATTCGCGCTTTTCTCACTGGCGCCATTATTGCCGGATCGGCTCTTCTCGGCGGTATGGCCGTTGTTCTCTGGAACCGGAAATCTCTTTCCCGCCTGCGCCAGCCTATCCAGACCCTGCCAAAGCCTTCTTCCTCAAAAGACGAGGATGCCAGCTAAAAGTTGCGCCTTCAGGCGTCTCCCGGATCGTGCCGGCAGGCCCTTTTACAGGTCTCTCAGAGGCTATCGATGGCCGCCGCGAGGTCGAAATCACGTTCCGTCAGACCGCCGGCGTCATGACTCATCAGAGCCAGTTTCACCTTGTTGTAGCGGATGTCGATGTCAGGATGGTGCCCGGCGCCCTCGGCCATCTCCGCCACGCCGTTCACAAATTGCATGGCTTCAACGAAATTGTCGAATTGAAAGTGGCGCACCAGTTCGCCCTCTTCCAGCTTCCACAGGGGTACGAACTTCATCTTTGCCGCTACGATCCGCTCTCCGAGCACTGGCATGGCCGCCTCTCCCGCTCCGGATTCAAGGCCGACCGTCAGACTTTCAGATCTTCGATCGCCCCAGCAAATGATAGCGGAGAGAAGCGGGGATGGCGGGTCATTTCTGATCGCAGATCTTCCCAAAGACTGTCCGGCAGTCCCAGAAACACTTCCACGATGTTCGGATCGAACTGGGTTCCGGCACAGCGTTCCACCTCGGTGCGGGCCACATCGTACGAGCGCGCCCTTCGGTAGGGACGATCGGAAGTAATCGCATCGACCGTATCGGCTATGGCGAAAATCCGGGCCCCCAGCGGGATATCTTCCCCGCGCAGGTTACGGGGATAACCGTTGCCGTCGTAATGCTCCTGATGGCTGTAGACGATCTCCGCAGCCTCTTCCAGAAACGGAATCTTCCGCAGAATCTGATAGCCGCGCGCACAGTGCTCGCGCATGATCTGCTGTTCTTCCGGATCCAGTTTTCCCGGCTTCAGCAGAATTGCATCCGGAATCGCCATCTTCCCGATGTCGTGGAGAAACGCCCCGCGCGCGATCACCCGGGTCTGTCCCATCTCCACGCCACAATGCCGGGCCAGCGCAATCGTGTAAGCCGTCACGCGCCGGGAGTGTCCCTCCGTCTCGGCATCCTTCAAATCCAGCGCGTCGCCCAGAGCCTCCAGCGTAATGTCGTACGACCGTTCCAGATCGGCCATCGCCTGCCGCAGCATCTCCGTGCGGGCGGATACCAGCTGTTCCAGGTTGTGCCGGTACACGTGGTTCTGCTGCACCAGGCGGCGATAATCGAGCGCTCGCCGCACGGTCACCAGCAGCTGCTCTTTCTCGAATGGCTTCAGCAAATAGTCGTAGGCGCCCTTGCGCATCGCCGAGATGGCCACCCCGACATCGTGGATCGCCGTCACCATCACCATCGGCGTGTCGGGTTGGATTTCGCGGACGCGCTCCAACAGACCGATGCCGTCGAGCCCGTTCATCACTATGTCGGAGAGAATCAGATCGTAGGGCGGGTCCTGCTCCACATGCTCCATCGCCTCCAGCCCATTCGAGGCGAGAACCGGCGTGTAATGGGATTTCTCCAGCATCGTCGCCATCAGATTGCGAACGTACGGTTCGTCGTCCACAATCAGAATCCGCTCTGACGCCAACTTTCCCTCCGCACCAAGGCAAACCCAGTTACCGGACCGCAAGGAATTCCGCTTTATCGTATCCTGACTAAATCGCCAACAGCCGACAATTCCCGGAACGTGGATCAGGGAGGACCATTTCGGGTCACCCCCCTCCTTCCACTGGACCTTTTTTGCGCTCGGGAATCGGATTTTGGATCCGGCCGGCACTCCGGAGTCCGCATTGTGCGCCAAATTGTGCCGCCCCAACCCTCCCCCGAAGGGGGTACTTGTGCATCTAAGGTTCGTGTTAAGCTTCTTCTTCCGGCACGTCCATAGAGAACCCTGAGAGTATGTTGTTCGAACTGGATCGGCACCTCGCAAAAATGACGGCGCGCGAAATGGCGCCCCAGAGCCTTGAAGAGAGGCAGCGGGACATCTACGACAGCCATCGCCATCGCGTCTTCTCCCTCTCCTACTACATGACGGGCAGTGAACTGGAAGCCGAAGACATCCTCCAGGGAACCTTTGTTCGCGCCTTCCGGCAGATCGCCGAGCCGGATCACGCGATCATCGACACCGCGCTCCTTGAACAATTTCGCGAGCGGCAGTTTCTTGTGCAGGACGAACCGCTCCCGGCGCCCACCACGGGGTATCTGCCTCCGCGCAACAATATTCTGCGAACGGAACTCGAAGAAGCGATCCGTTATCTGCCTTCTACCGAACGCATCGTCTTCCTGCTGATGGATGTCGAGGGTTACGCCGCGGCTCAGGTCGCCGAGCTGCTCAACGAGAGCCCATCCACCGTGCTCCGCAAGGCGCTCACCGCCCGCTTGCGTCTCCGCGCCGAACTCGCCGCCATGAGCGCTGCTGAACCAGAAGCCGCTTAGCGCTTCGGGCTATTCGCTACCACTTGCATCTCCCGCTTTCTGTTCTTTCGCTGCCCGGTTCTTCCGCTGCCCGGTTCTTCGGTGCCCGGCTTTTTAGCTCCCGGCTCCAGGCTCCTCGCTATCCCTTCGCCTTCAGCGCTTCCCGTTGCGCTCGTTTGTTCTTCGCCCAGTGCAGCTTGTTTACCTGCTGCCCCCGAGCGATCGCCAGCGCGTCGGCCGGAACATCCTGGGTGACCACGGACCCCGCGCCAATGTAGGCGCCTTCGCCGATCACAATCGGCGCCACCAGCGCCGAGTCGCTGCCGATGAACACCCCATCGCCAATCAGCGTCTTGAACTTGTTCACCCCGTCGTAATTGCAGGTGATCGTGCCCGCGCCAATGTTCACCCGTTCCCCGATCTCGGCGTCGCCCAGATACGTCAGGTGATTCGCTTTCGATCCCTTGCCCAGGTGCGTCTTTTTGGCTTCGACGAAATTGCCGACGTGCGCGCTCTCCCCAATATGGCAACCTGGCCGCAGATGAGCGAGCGGTCCGATGCGCGCGCCCTTATCGATGCGTGAATCCGCCAGAACGCACGACTGCAGGATCAGCACCTGATCGCCCACCGTCATGTTTTCGAGCACCGAGTAGGATCGGATCCGGCAGTCGCTCCCCACCCGCGTCTCTCCCAGCAATTGAGCAAATGGCTCGATCACCGTGTCTGCACCCACTTCGACGCCGGCATCGATCATCACCGTCTCCGGGCGCAGAATCGTCACGCCCGCCGCCATCAAACGGTGCGCGGTATTCAGCCGCAGTTTGTGATCCAGCTCCATCATCTCGGCGATCGTGTTCGCACCCAGCACTTCGGTCGGGTGCGCCGCCTCCAGCGCCACCACCCGCTCTCCCGCGTCATGCAGGATGGCCGCCATGTCCGTCAGATACAGCTCCTTGTTCTGATTCTCCGGGCGCAGTTGTCCGATATGGCTGAACAGCGCCTCCCGCCGAAACGCGTAGATGCCCGCATTGATCTCCCGCACCTCGCGGTGATCCGCATCGAGGACTCTTTCCTCCACGATCGCCGTCACCTCGGGTGCACCGGCAGCCTTGCGCAGCACCCGCCCGTAGCCTGCGGGATTCGGCGGCACTGCCGTCAGAACCGTCATCGCCGCCCGCTCCTTCATATGAAAATCCCGCAGCGCGACGATTGTCTCGGGGCGCAGCAACGGCACGTCGCCCGACAGCACGATCAACTCGTCGTAATCGCGCGTCCCCTGCTCCGCCGTCTGGATGGCGTGCCCGGTCCCGCGCTGCTCTTCCTGAACCGCAAAGCGCACGCCGGTATCGCGAACAGCCGCCTGCACGGCCTCCGCCTGATGTCCGACGATGACCAGTATGTCCTGGGGCGGCACCACCTGGGCCGCAGCCGCGACCACATGCTGGATCAGCGGCCGTCCCCCGATTTCATGCAGCACTTTGGCGCGCTTCGATTTGAGCCGCGTGCCCTTGCCCGCAGCCATGATCACAATTCCCAGTCGCATGGATCCTCGAAAACTCCTCTGCGCTTCGGATGCGCTGGACGCATACCGACTTCAGCGCGGCATGACCATTCTCTCAGACGCCATACGCATTCCCGCTCATGTCGAACAAGGGGTGCTACGTGTGCAAATAGTCCCCTCGCCTCTTCACCAGGGCGATCGTGCACACCACAACGATCCCCACACCCAGAACCATGCCCAGCTCCAGAAACGGCCGCATATCCATCACCATCGGCGTATTCCCCGAATGGGTGGATACATCCCAGCCTTTCATGAGTTCATGCTCGTACGCCATGAACCGCATCCACACCCCAGGCACAAGGAAAGACAGAAAAACAGCGACCGTATAGACCTGCCACGCAATCCCGAGATACCATGCCGCCTTCCATTTCCGAAGCAGGCCGACTCCCAACAAAAACTGCGCGCCAAACAAAACCAACGCCAGAACCACTGCCGCTGATCCCCGCAGGACCATTCCGAACAAAAACAGCGGCAGATGCATGAGCAGGATGATGGGGACGTAGAGCACGCTCAGCAGCATCAGGCACCCCCACACGACGATCACGATCCGCCATCCAGACGTCCCCTGGGGCTGCGCGAATCCCTGCGGCTGCTCCCCCAGCATTCCCGGTGCAGCCGATCCCGTATCGAACGCCAGTGCCAGCCCCTGTGAAAATGCTGCCCGCACCGATGCCACATTGAAATACACCAGCCACCACCCGCCGATCAGCGAGAGGAATCCGTAGAAGACACCCATCCCCAGAAACACCGCCTGAATACTGACCGGGGAAGGTCCGGTGGGCGGCATAGGCAGCGGCATGTTGCGCATCAGGATCATCACACCGCACATCAGGGCCGCAAAACAGAATTCCACTCCGCCGATCGCCAGGATCGCATACCGCGCCCACGGCCGCATCCGAAACAGCCCCACCACGGTCCACGCACAGAACAGGAAAAAGCAGAGCATCGCTGCGCTTGTGCCGACCATGATGGCCCGCACCCCCGGAACCATCGCCTGTGCCGGGTTGTGGATGAGAAACGAAGCAACCACCGAAACGACGCTGCCCAGGATCCCCAGCAGCGCCATCAGGCCCAGCACGATCGCCGCAAGAATCACCCCTGCTGGTCTGCGCATAGAGTCCCTCCCTGCCTTCGAGAAATGCGGCTCCAGCATACTCCCGCAAAAACTGCCTCTATTTTGAAATTCCCTTAATCCTGCTTGCTGCCTTGCGTATACTTTCGACTCAGCAGACCATCAGAGGCCATCCATGCCCTGTCTCGAAATGAAAGTTGCGGCTCTGCCGCACCCTTCGCCGGCTACACGCCTGCGCGCCCTTCTCGAAAGACCCGGCGCCGCTGTGCTCCGTCGCAACTACGTTGCCGAAGCCCCGGGGCACGACGACCGCCAACTGCGCAATCGCATTCGCATCGCCGCCGTCCTCGCCGTCAACCTCACCGATCCTCCCAACTCCATTGAGGGAGCTTCCCCCGGCGACACCATCGCCGAAGTTCCGAAGCCGGTCCGCCCCATTTCGAGCCAGCCCGCGGACCCGCTGGCCACCAGCTTTGCCAAAGGCCTTGAAATCTGGATGGCGGACAGCGATCGCGCCGCCTGCGTCTACGCCGATGCCGACGAAATTCCCGGCGCCCTCGCCATGTTCGACGCCTATCTTCGGCTCACCCGCTTCCCGCCCGCCTTCCAGCGTCTCGACCACCGCCTCGTCGGTCTCAATTATGGATTTCGCGAGGGACTCACCATCGCCATCGAGGGCACGCCCGCCGAAGCTCCTCCCGAGGAGGAAACTTTCTTCGATTGTCTCGCCCCCATTGCCGAAATCGAGGACTTCCGCGAAACCCGCTTCCGCGTGCGGCTGCCCGACGCCGGCCTTGCCTTCTTTCACGATCTGCTGCGCTCCGCCTCTGCCTGGCTGGACGCAAACTCCTATCCCAACATCCTCGGCTCAAAATGAATGACGCGGCCGTCGCCGGTTTTCTTGCCGGCTGCCTGACGCTCCTGGCGCAGGCCGCTTCCCCCACCTCACCCCCCAACCAGACTTCCGACACTGAGCGCATCGAAAGCGGCGAGCTTCACGCAGGCGACAGCAACGCCATCGCCTACCGCATCCGGCTCCTGCCCCTCGCCTCTTTCCCCGATCTGCCCGCGCCGGTGGCCGCCGAGCTCAGCCGCCGCCAGTGCATGATCCCCCAGAGTTTCGAGGCGAAGCAGCCGGAAAATGTCATCCACGGCGCTTTTCGTTCCCCAAGCAGCAGCGATTGGGCCGCGCTCTGCTCTGCCGCGGGCTCGACCACCCTTTTTGTCTTCTTCGCCGGAGAATTCGATTCGCCCGTCTCGCTCCGCAGTCAGCCCGATTCCGCCTGGCTGGGACGCGAACCCGGCAGTTCGGTCTTCGGTTCTTCCTGGGGCATCGCCGTCCGCTCGCTCTCCGAGATCCGCTCCTCGCCGCAGCTGCGCCATGCTGCCCCCGTCGACCATGACGCCATCGACGATGCCCGCCTCGAACGCTCCGCAACCATCCATTACTACAACGCTGGAAGATGGCTCATCCTCCATAGCGGTGACGCTGGTGACCAGGGTGTATCACCCTGACCTTCCGGCCCTTT
>Ga0302319_10025953_pt1 | contig 10340 bp, 10 predicted proteins | sample Bog_T0_2_FD_203319 | JGI IMG/M metagenome (GOLD analysis project Ga0302319, IMG submission 203319) | Peat permafrost microbial communities from Stordalen Mire near Abisko, Sweden - Bog_T0_2 | ecosystem: Environmental > Terrestrial > Soil > Wetlands > Peat | place: Sweden: Abisko, Stordalen Mire...
GTAAGAAAGGCGGCTCAGTACCCTGAAGGGATACCGCTTTCCCTGAAAGGAGCGCTCGTGGAACATCTCTACAAACAACTCAGCCTCGATTCCGAAGATACGGTCGAGGTGTCGATCGACCACCAGGCAAACGTCATGCTGATGGACTGGTCGAATTACTCATCGTACCAGGCAGGGCGGGATTTCCGCTATTTTGGCGGCAATTTCACGCGTTCCCCCTGTCGCATTACGCCGCCTCATTCCGGAACGTGGTACCTCGTCATCGATTTAGGTGGTGCTGCCGGCCATATACGGCACTCCTTCCGCGTGATCCGCCCCCCGCTCGCAGGTTGATCCGGGCACCGCATATCGCCCCGGGTCGCCTGGCTGGCCTAGGCGGCATCGCCTGCCGGTTGGATGCACGCGTCGAAACCGGTGCGCGCAGAAGCGTGTAAACGGCGCCCCCTCACTCATCGAGCTCCGCCCCTGGATGCTCGGCCGCCCTGGGAGACCACCGATGAACAAGCCGAAGATGATGCCGAGCGTTTGCGGACTCTGCCAGAAGGCCGTGACCACGGACAACCCCTTCACCAGGGACCACGTCTTCCCCCAGGGTCTCGGTGAATTCACCAATGCCTTCATCGCTCCTCTCTGCCGCGAGTGCAATACGAAGATCGGCAAGAAGCTCGAGGAGGCCGTGTTCCACAGCAGCTACGTCGCGGTCATCCGCGCCCTACTCCGGATTCGCAGCAAGAACAGCATCAAGAACCAGCTTCCCCATAGGAACCCCCTGCCTCCCGAGAGCGAGCGCAAGGCGGTCGATCCGCTCGCGGATGTGACCGTGGAATGGAAGGGCCAGACGCTGCACGCCCGCGCGGTCACGGAAAACGGGCACGTGGATCTGCCAGACGTCTTGTTCATCGAGCGGAAGGATGAGGAACCGCTCATCCTGAGCGTTGCCGATAAGGGCATCGATCAGATCGTCGCGATGGCGTTCAATGCCATCGCCGGCACGAAGGCGAATATCGAGCTCTACCACAAGGATCCAGCTATCATCCAGGAGTGGCAGAAGCGGATGGCTGAAAGCGGGTTCATGATGGAGAACATGAGCATTGAACCGCCGTCCGCTCTTCTCAAGGGCCATGTGCATGGGACCATGGAGGAGACCCATCTCAGGACGCACGGGTACTGGCTCCTCAAGGGTATGCTGTGTGCCGGCATCGATCCCAAGCTGCTGGCCAACCTGGCGAACTACGTGCACACGGGGGTGTACAACCCGAAGCTGTGCTGGTCGACCTTCAAGGGGTTCGGCAGCCCGAATCCGAAGCAGACCTTCGAACAGCATCTTTTCGGTCACCACATCGAGTGGTTTATCTTCACCCACCATTTCCAGGGGATTGTCACCGTTTTCGCAACCGAACAGCATGCCACCATCACCCATTTCAAGGTGATGCATGGTGAGGATGCCCGCCAAATCATCATCCCGGGACCTGGTGCCATCAAGGCCGGCTATTACAAGGATGGTCCGGCTGGCGCTGGCTGGTGTGAGCACATCCAGCGGAGGGAGATCCTGCAATCCTCGAGACCGGCCGGAGTCGAACCCGTTTGGCCACCCGTCCCGAGGAAATAGCGGTACACCGCCGGCGCCGGGTGAAATATCGACTGCATCTGGTTCACGCAGCAAGAATTACGTCGAATGCCTCGCAAGCGCGGGGCATTCCCTTCCCTGGCGCCGGTTACATCGGCTCGATTGCCCATCTACCCACCATATGGTAGGTAATGGGAGTGCGATGAGATGTCGCTGGAGCCATCATATGAGATCATTGGCACTCCTTTTGACCGCATGCGTTGCAATCTCCGCGTCGGACGCGGTGGATGTGCTCAAGAGAGTCGAAAAGGATCTCGCAGATAAAGCCGATGCGATGAAGAGCTCCGACCTCGTCGGCTACAGTATCCTCACCAATGCGATCAAGGACCTGAAGAAGTATACCGATGACGGCGATGCCGACGGCAGCCGGCTCCTGGTGCAGCTCCTTTCACCGGCAAATCTCAAGAAGCTCTTCAAATCGCCGGCCAAGGTCGACAAGAAGACCGGCCAGGTGTGGATGGGCTATGACTGGTCGGATCCGAAGATGGTGCAAGATTGGGACCTGCATGGGGAACAGGCATCATACGGCAAGAATGGGCTCCTGGTTCCCGCCGCCGGCAAGATCTCGCATAAGGCGCAATGGATGGGCGAGGTGACCTTCAGCGGAAAACTCGTCCTCGGTAATCGCAATGGGATTCATCTCAGCATGACCAACGGCTACACTGCCGTTGGATCGAATTACAATGCCTGGAACATCGACCTCAAAGGCCCCGGCATCACCGCCAATGTCGCCGCTGCCTTCTCCCATGATTATACGGTCACCTCCGACGGTATGATCCTTCCTTTCACGTGGAAGATGCTCAAGGACCGTACGACTCTGGCCTGGGACAAGGTGGAGATCGGAACGCCCATTCCACAGCCATTCCTCGGACAAGTGACCATATGCGGCGGTGAAGGAGGCAATTCCTTCAAGGAAATCGAGCTCACGGGAATGCTAGATCCCAATTGGATCAAGCAGCAGCTCGGCCTGGGAGCCTCTCCATGAGCATTCTCGCAGGTTGTCGAGAGAGTACCTGGCTGTTGACCATCTCCGTCCTCATGTCTTTCTCGGCAACAATGGCTGGGTGGGCAGGCGAAATGCCCCCTGGGATCCAGTGCTCCAGCCCACCGGACCGCATCGAAGCACTCAGAATCGAGGTTGCCCAGCAGCCCGAAAAGGCGGCCGCATGGAATGGCTATGCCTGGGCACTGCTCACCTCGGCGGATCCTCAATTCCGTAATGATCGCGCCGCATTCATGGCGGCGGCGCAAGCCAACTCATTGACCAATTCGTCGAATAGCGCTGCCCTCGACACGTTGGCCCTCGCTTATGCCTGTGCGGGTGAATTCGCCAAAGCCTATGCATGCGAAAATCGCGCGATCCAATTCATCCCGCCTAGCGGCGCCGCTGACGTGCTGCAGCGAAAGGCGGCATTCGAAGCTAGGGCATCCTGGTACAAGGATCGTCTCGACCGGAACGGAATTGCGGCCGTCCCCACTTCTCCAGCAACCCCGCCCCTGACAACCGGACCCGCAGCAATAGCCGCTCTGATTTCGTCATCGTCGTTCATCTGCACCATAGGGGTGGCCAGCACGATCCACCCCGTCTACGCCATTGGCACCTCGAGAATAGGGGCGCCAGAACGGTTCCAGATCGGCGATCAAAGTCCAACCCACGCCACCTACACCAATGGCGATTCGGGGTCGCTCTGCACCGTGTTCTGCACCATACCATCCGATCAAACAGTTGAAATCGTCATAGAAGGAGCCCCGTTTATCCAACGCTCCTCATGCATTCTGACTGCCCATGAAAATCTCGTGCGGTATCCCATTCATCCTAAGGTGTCCTGGAATTGGGACACCCTTCGTCAAAATGCGAGCGATCGGCCGTTTGATGTAAACTTCCAGGTTCTTTCGAATGGAACTGTCATCTCTTCGCAGAGCCTGTCCCTGACCGTCCGCCCGGCCGACCGCTGCCCCCTTATGATGGTTCTGGAACAGGGTAAACAGACTGATACGCACCGATTGTTCTCTTGCTATGTTCAGGAAAACCACCCTCTGACCCAGACTCTTCTCGGATCTGCTTTGCGATTAAAAATCGTCAATAATTTCGACGGCTATCAAGACAAGGATCCGCAGGCTGTCATTCAGCAGGTATATGCCATATGGTTGGCTATCCGAAAACTCGGCGTGAAATACACGGATATTTCGACCCTGGACAATAGCCACACTGCGAATGCTCTTTTTTTCGATCAATATGTGCGACCATTCGAAGAAAGTGTTAAGAACACCCAGGCAAACTGCGTTGACGGTAGTGCCCTCTTTGCTTCCGTCCTCAAGCGCGTCGGCCTTCATACAGCCCTGATCGTTCTTCCGGGGCATTGCATGCTGGGTTTCAAATCAGCAGACGACGCGGCCACTCCGTGGACCCCATTGGAGACCACTATGGTGGGGACGCCGATGAAGCTGAGGGAAAAGACCGAGACACTTCTCAACTTAGAATCGCCTGAAAAAGTGTTTTTCTATAGCGCCCTTGCCATTGCACAGCAGGAAATATCCGATGAAACTAGTCAGGGTCATGCCGTTACTTACATTGATGTCGATCAATCGCGATCCGTTGGCATCATCCCCCTGGCGCCGTGACTTGCGATTCATAAATTCATAGAGACGCTCATTGTACTCCCTTGGAATGAAGGCGAAACATGAGCTACTCCTCCCTTCTCCCTAATCCGGACCCAGATTTTCTGGAATCGGTTCGTACACGATTCATTGCCGAGATTCATGATCGACGGGCGCGTGGCGTATCGAAGCAAGATTTTCAGTCCGAAGTCTGGAATTGGGCCGAGAAGAAGCGGCTCATTTGCGAGGGCGTGCCGTGGCTATCCTCCGAAAGAGCTGCGGAGGCCTATGACGATCCGGCCGCATTCGCTCGTGACGTCCAGACGCACCCATGGGGTGTACTGACCGCGTTGGAGATGTGGGGCGATGATTTCTCGGTCCACGATCATGAGGTGATACGGATCACCTGGATGGAAGAGCGGAAATAGCGCTCGCCCAGCATCTTTCGTCGACGGTCTCCGAAAGGGCGATGATGGCCGGCCCGCCTGGGCAATCACGAGCGGCGTGGGCCTCTTCGATAAATTCGCACCAAACCCCGATGGGCATGGCGTGCGAGTGCATGCATGGCGCCCCCTGTCCGGACGGCCCATCCCTCGCGCTGTGCTAATCGCACAGCGAGGGAATGGACGACCCAGAGACGCACTCCCGCAGGTGGCAATAGACGGGCATGCGCCAATGCCGCTTCCAATGTTCCGGTGGAATGATCCCGCAGGTAGGTACCCAGTGCGCCAGCGGCACGTCGTGCATACGCGCGCTCGAGATCACTTCCGATCGCTTCTCCGGCGGCTGGTGCTTCGCCTAGCAAATCGAAGATGGTAGTCTGCCGGATGGTGTCCGACGACTGCGGGTGGCTGACGGGGTCGACATCAACCGGGAGGGGGTGGGACGGATGGACGATGGACATGTGAAGCTCCTGGCGCGGCGTGGTTGATTGCCGCGAATGCCAGGAAGCTTATGGAGCCGAAACTGCGGTGCCTTCCTTCCCGGAAGTGACGGGGGAAGGAAGCGTGGGCGGCGTCCATTTCCACCAGCCTTTGCCAGCTCGAATATGAAGATCTGCCCATTCTCTGACTTCCGGCGTACATCCCTTCGAGGGAGCCAGAAGCCTGCCCATATCGATCCCTTCCCCGAGAAGCTCAAAAGTCGGGACTTTTCGCTGCTTCGTCCGCAAATATCTTGCGGCCAGGATCAACCGTGACGGCGTACCATATTCGTCTGGTTGCGCTCCCGCCGCTGCGCGGTCGATGAGGCCACGCCCTTCTGGATGGGCAATGGCCTTGCCCAGCATGCCCAGGAAATCTCCCATTCTCCAGAGTTCCCGGTGCTGTTCCTCGGCATGTGGCCAGGGCTGACGGTAGAGGACTCGCTCCATTAATCCTTCCCGATACTTCCGGAAAGGCACCACGACTCTCTCCTCTAACGCCGATGACTGCGCGTGCGACCCAAAGCAGGCCAGCCAATCGCGCAGGATCTCGATTTTCGAGGTTAGCCCCTGTGGCTCAAGGCTGTGAATCATCCACGTCTCCCAATCCCTTTGTGGCTTCGCGCTCAATGTCGGTTTGATCAGTGCCGTGATTCCCGGTCCTGGCGGAACGGTGATATCGCCAAGAATCATTTCCTTGGGAGAAATGGGCAGTTCCATGAATCCGAAAAGGAATCGTGATGCGCGATTGAGCTCATTTGCTGCATCGACGGCAAGTTGCGCCAGGCTCTCGCGTCCAAGATCGATCGTTATGGAGGTATCCGGCATCTGGAACTTCCCCGATATGGCATAGCGCGCCACCTCACGCATTTCCGGGTCTTCCGGATGGGCCCACATTTTTAGGAATGGATCGCGGTATCTTACCTCACGCATCCAGTTATTGCGGAGGATCGATAGCCCCTCAGCTGCCTCATGGACCAGGGCTTCGCTCTCCTTGTCCCAGGGCAGGATGGCGGGCTGGGACAATACGTGGCGCTCCCGCGGCTCAGTCGCGCTGTCCCGGTGTGATGGCGTCTTCTTCGGTTTCGGCATGTGATCCCCTCTATCCGCGTTCATTGATGACGGGTGGTCGGCACACGTCGACAAGGCTCTTAGTCATCGGTGATCTCGGGAAATGTGATAATGGCTGGTCCGGCTTGGGTAATCACCAGCGCCGTGCCTGTTGGTAGGCTTTGTACAGCCCAGGCCGGGAAGAGATCTGCCTCCTGCACGTGCGTCTGAACGGACTGCGTCGTCTGGTGGCCGCCCATGGTGCCCTGACCGTTCGTTCCTTGCGCAGCTGACGTCGTCGCTCCGAGGCGCACATCGAGGATGCGCGCAGTGCCCGCATATTTTGCCGCCGCCGCGGCATCGGCTGGCCCTTTCGCGGCGAATTGGAAGACCGTCCCGGTATTGCCCTCGACGATCTCGCGCCCATTCACCCCCAGGCGTTCGGCGAAGCTCGCTCGCGTCTGCCCGATGGCGACACAGCGCAGACCGGAGGAGCGGCCACGCGCGAGGAAATCGACGAAGCATCCCGGGATCCAGCGATCCACCTCGTCAGCGATGAGGTACCAGGGCGAGGCGTCCCCCAGGCGGCTGCGCTTCCCGCACCAGGCCGAGAGGTCGGCGCACATGATGCGCGCGAAGCCGGCGGCCAGATCCGAGAATTCCTGGGCCGCGAGGCTGAAATAGACCACCGCCTTCTGCTTGGCCACGTCGTCCCATACGATGTCGGGCTTGGGCGCATCGGTGATGCGCGCAACGCGGCCGCGGAAGCGCTCGAGGGCCTCGAAGAGGGAGGAATTGGCCTTCTGCAGCTCGTCTTCGTCGCGGCTCATCAGATCGCTGACGCGCTGGAGCTGCAGGCGGATATCGGCTATCAGTCGACCGCGCTCGGGATGGTTGTCGTCCGGATGACTGCGATCCGACAGGTAGGCGTTCCACCAGGTCGTAATCGTCGCCCGGTCGGCAAACTCCGGAGCATCCGGCTCCTTGGTCAGGCGATCGGCAAAAACGATGCGCAGCATCCACCCCAGCAGCCGGTGCGCGGCGGTGACGCCGTAGAGATCCAGGACCGACAGCCGCGGATGCCAGCCGAAGGGAGAGAAGAAAGCGGGCAGCGTGTGAAAGCCGCGGTCGCGCTCGAGCGCAGCCAACGCCGGCGGCGGCGTCGTGCCAGACCCCCCGCAGGCCTCGAGGTAGCGGCGCACCACATCCATCGCCCGCGCCACGATCCGTGCCGTGTTCGCTGCGCGGCCGCGCCAGTAGGATGATCCCTCGCCATGATCGCAGAGCTGGGCGACCTGGTCGCCGATCTGGTCGGGATCGGTATACGCGCCAATCGGATTGTAGGTCGCCGAGTGCTCGGCGTCCGCGAAGTCGAGGCAATGGAAGGGTACGCCGGCACGCTGGGCCGCAGCCTGCATCCGCTTGCGGAAGGTCGGGTCGCCCTTGGGATCGATGATGATGACCGGCATGTGCTCGCGCAGGATGGCCTGCAGGGCCAGGATCTCGGCGATGCGGGTTTTGCCGCGCTTGGTCGCTCCATAGATCAGGAAATGCACGTTCGCATCGACCTCATCGATCACGAACGGACGCAGATCACGCCACGCGATCCCCATGATCCGATTGTCGCCTTTGGTCCGCGCGTCTTGCGGGATGGCATCGCGATCGGTGCTGCTGAGGTCATGGAGCGCCTGCCCATGCCGGCGCTGCAGAAAGGCGCCTGTGCCCAGGTACAGCTTCCCGACCGGCGCGGCCGCGATGAGCTGGCTGACCGTCCTGCGATACCAGCGCGCCCGGCCGAGTTCGTAGATATGGCGGCGATCTGCTGTCACGAGCTGCATGCCCCACCACCAGCATGCGGCAGAGAGCATGCCGACAGCCACCTGGCCGACCACGAAACCGGGAAGGACTACCGCCGAGAGCGGAGCCACCAGAACACCGGCGCCGGCGATCCAGGGAATGAGCAAGGGACGAGGGGCGACGGTCATGAGAGCCTCGCATTCTTGTACGCCCGCACCTGGCACAGGGCAAACAGCGCCGCGAGGACGACGAAGAACAGCCACGGTGCCATCGCGGCCGGAAACGGTGCGCCGATCAGGACGCCCGTTGCAATGGCCAGGATCGTGGCGAACCCCCCCCAGATCTTCCACGGCCTGGTGCTGGGCATCTTCCCGGTGGCGAGCAGCGCATAGGCACGTCGACGACCATCCAGCCACAGGGCGAAGGTGGGGAGTACGGCCGCGACCAGGATCGACAGTGCCGCAACGCTGCGAATCCAGACCAGGCGGAACCACGGATCGAGTTTGGCGGCGACCCTCGATCCTGTCCGGGATGATGCCTGCTGGAACAAGGCACTCACATCGCGCTTCGTGGTGGGGGACCCCCCCTCTGCCTCCGCCTCCATCTCTTCATGTTGAGAGGTTGCCGACCAGCCCCACCAATGGATCGCGTAGTCCTGGAAGGGCCATGATAATCCGAAGTCCTCCTCCGCCGCGAGGGCCCGCTGAATGGCGCGCTGCGAATAACCCTCCCCAGAATCGTGGGTCAAGGTGAAGGGATTGCGCTGCAGCGTCGGTTCCACTACCGCCCACAGTCCACCGAAGATGATGCCGACGAGAATCCCAAGGATGAGACCGAGGAGGTACTCCAGAAAGGTCACGGTCTCTTCCATCATCGCTCCGGTCCTCCGCGTCGCTTCGTTGGGTGAGGTGGCGGAGCTTGGCGGCGCTCTTCGCTCTGGTCAGGGGCTGCCCGCTCAGGCAGCCGCACCTGGGCATCGAGAGCTTTTCGCCCGCGAAAGCCGAGAGCGGATGCCTTCCAGACCGCCTCGCGACCATCGCTGAACGTCGCCGGCTGACCGTCCTCACCGCGAAGCCCGATCGAGTACCCCGCCACCCGACCGGTACTCTGGCTGGAATGCACGTGGAGCAACAGTCCCCGACGTTCCATGGCCTCGCGCAGCTTCTCGAGGTTCTGCTCCGGTTCGCGGGCGGCAGTCCCCCTCCGCACGTCGGCCAGCGCCGAGACCATGGCGTCGCGGATGGCCCCTTTCGCCGTCGGTACATCGTCAGCCTCAAGCGCCCGCAGGGTCGGCGATAGATCCGGCTGCCGGACTACCGAATCCCGCTCGATGCCGAGGGCGCGCAGACCGAACTCCCGCTCGATGTCCCGGAGGGCGGGCTGCAGCTGCTGGCCAGCACGCCATGCCTGTTCCCACAACTCGCCATCGAAGCCAATGCGCGAGGCGACGATGTGGTCGTGCTGATGGGCCTTCTCGAGATGCGAGACGCGGACGAAGTCGTGGCGGCTGGCCTCGAGGCCCAGCTCCGCTTGGATGCGCCGGGCGATGGCCTCGCGGTCCTCCTGGGAGACGCGCTCGGCGTCGGCGGCGTCATAGGCGATCACGTAGTGAAAGACCGGCGCCTTGATCTCAGGACGGAGGCTGCGTGTAAACGCAAACTCGCGCGCCAGATCCTGGGCCGAGCGCCCGGCCATGGTGCCGCCGGTGACCGCGGCGCCGCGGTGGCGGTTCTGGTCAAGGACGTAGTTGAGCACCCCGCGGAACCCCTGGCCATACCGGGTGGGCAGCTTGGCGATCATCACACGTCCCAAGGCCGCTTGCTGGGCGACTTGCCTCCCTGGTGCGGGGCAGCGGGAGCGGGGGCTGAGGCCGGCTTCACCGTCCGGCGCACCAGGTCCTGGTCCGCCGCCACATCCCGCTGACCCTGGGCCAGCACCTCATCCTCGTCGGGCATGCCAGCCGTCAGCCGTAGCACCGCCGCCCGGCACGCCCGCACCGTCGCCGCCAGCTCGGTGAGGGCTCCCGCGCCGATGGCCTCTCCCGCCTTGCGGGCGGCATTGAGGGCATGGGTCGCCTGGTTGAGATTGGTCCCCACCTGGCGCAGCTCGGCGAGGGCCTCGCGGTCGGCCACGGCCGGCCGTGGCGGCGCCGGGGCGGGGGCCTTCCCGGTGAGGGCGATGTCGCGGACGAAGGCCCCCACGGGCTTGCCGCAGGCGTCAGCCGCGGTGGTCAGCCGGGCGAACTCATGGGGGGCGCAGCGGAAGCTCACCGCCACCACCCGGGCGGGGGTGTCGGGGGCGTACTTGTCGAGGATCTGCTGGCGGCGTCTCATGGGACGGGGCTCC
>Ga0302319_10025960_pt1 | contig 10338 bp, 10 predicted proteins | sample Bog_T0_2_FD_203319 | JGI IMG/M metagenome (GOLD analysis project Ga0302319, IMG submission 203319) | Peat permafrost microbial communities from Stordalen Mire near Abisko, Sweden - Bog_T0_2 | ecosystem: Environmental > Terrestrial > Soil > Wetlands > Peat | place: Sweden: Abisko, Stordalen Mire...
CCGAGCGGACACCCGCGGGCAGTGCCGGCTCCGCCAAAACCTAGTGCTGTGACCGTGAGATTCAGTTCCTTTCATTGCACTCCACTCCCTCATGGTCGTGGCTCTGTTCCGAGCCGCGCGCGTCAGCAAGCGGAGTTCTGACAGCACCGAATCTCACGGTCACGGAACTAGCGTTGCACCCGGCGGGAGCGCCGCCGCCGCAGGAAAATAAAGAGAGTGCCGCCGGCGCCCAACCAGATCGCCGCTTGAAACAGGATTTCGTTCATCGTCATCGTTGTGCTGCTCCTTTTCTTGGTTCTAGCCACCACCTACATGCTTCATCATCGGGAACAGATACTTGAAAATCTGTAGGATGCCCGGGCCGGCCGCGACAATCAGCATCGACGGCAAGATGAAAAAGAAAATCGGGAAAACCAGTTTGACGCCGACTTTTCCGGCGCGCTCCTCGGCTTGCTGACGGCGCGCGATGCGCATGAAATCGGAATGGGTGCGCAGCGATTCTCCCATGCTGGTGCCGAAACGGTCGTTCTGAATCAGAATGGCGACCAGCTTGCGAATTTCGTCTTCCCCGGTGCGGTCGGCAAAGTTGCGCAGCGCGTCGGAGCGGCGCTTGCCGGCGCGCATTTCCAGCATGACCAACTGCATTTCCTCGCTGAGCTGGGGATGGCTGACTTGCAGTTCCTTGGCCACGTGTTGAATGGCCTGGTCGAGGCCCAATCCGGCCTCCACCGAAACCACCAGCAAGTCCAGGGCATCGGGCAGGGAGAGACGGAGAATTTCCTGCCGCCGGGCGACCTTTTTCTCCAGGATGAAACGCGGCAGAATCCAGCCGCTCGAGCAACCGGTCACCATGAGCATGATTTTCATCATGGGGTTGGGAGGCATCCGCGGCTCCATGCAGATCACCAGAAACAACATCCCCAAAGTGGAGACAATGCGCAGGCCGAAGAAAACCGGCACGGCGCTTTCCGAACGGAACCCGCCGCGGATGAGATTGGCGCGCAAGGTGGCGACATCCGCTTCCGAGGACGGCACGCGCGACCCGATCTGGTGCAGCACGGTGACGATCGTGCTGGCTTCCGGCTCGTGCTCGCTGTCTACCAACAACTGCTTCTGCTCGGTGATGACCGGGCTGCCCAGTTGCTTCAGGAATTTGCCGGGCTTATACAAAATCCGGTAGGCGACACCCGAAAGGGCCACCATCAGCATCAGAAACGCGCAAATCGAGAGGATCAGTGGATTGGCCATATCAAACCTTGATGTTGATGATTTTCTTGATGCAGAAATTTCCCAGGATCTGCGCGAAGATGGCGCCGCCGATCATCCATTTGCCATCGTCGTCGGCCGCCATGGTTTGCAGATAGCCGGGAGCTACCGCCAACAGGCCGACCATGGTAGCCACCGGCAGCATGGTCAGGATCGTGGCAGTCAGGCGCCCGTGGGCGCTGGCAGCCTTTACCTGTCCCTTGAGCCGGAAGCGTTCGCGAATCACGTACGCCAGACGCGAGAGAATCTCGCTCAGGTTGCCGCCCGTCTGCTTCTGCAACAGCACCGAGGAGGTGAAGAAGCGGACGTCGAGCAAGGGCACGCGCAGGGTGAAGTTCCGCAGGGCAAGGTCCAGCGGAGCGCCCAGGTTCTGCTCGTTGAAGAGCGCGCGAAATTCCTGGCCCAGCGGATCGGCGATCTCCTCGCCGATCATTTCCAGGCTGATGGAGAAGGCGTGGCCGGCGCGCATGGACCGCGACAGAAAGTCCAGGGCATCGGGGAATTGTCCTTCCAGCTTGTCCAGGCGGACCTTGCGCTTATGGCGCACGATCAGGTAAGGGATCATCCCGGTAATCAGCGCGAACACCACCGCGCTGGTGGTTCCGTTCAGCAGGACCTTCGACCAGGCGCCGATACCCAGACCGGGAATCATCGCCAACCCCATGGCGGTCAACAGCCGGGTGGGCGACCAGGTCAACCCGGCCTGCTGAATCTGCTCCTGGGCGTGGCGCGAGAACTGCAGCGAGGCCAACAGGTGTTTGAATCCCGTGGGCTTATCGGGATCGATATCTTTCAACAGGTTGGTGACCTGGACCACCGGCTCGCCGGAGGCCGTCTGCAACATGTTCGCTACCTGTTTTTTTCGCCGCGCGTCGAAAAACTTCAAGCCGACGCTGACCGCCAGCAGCACCAGCGCGAAGACGACAACGAAAGATACGATCGCCGCAATGGGCATCTAGTTGATCTCCACCACCGTCTGGAAGAGCTGCGTCGGCAACACGATCCCGCAGGACTTCAACCGCTCGTAGAATTTGGGACGGATTCCGGTAGCGCGGAATCTGCCGCGCACCTTGCCGGTCTCCGAGAGGCCGGTCTTTTCGAACAGGAAGATGTCTTGCAGGGTAATCACGTCCTGTTCCATGCCCACCACTTCGGTGATGTGGGTGATGCGGCGGGAGCCGTCGCTGAAGCGCGAAGTCTGGATGAACAGATCCACCGCCGAGGCAATCTGCTGGCGAATGGAACGAACGCCCATGTTCGAATTGGCCATGCCGACCATCACTTCGAGACGTCCCAAGCCATCGCGCGGGGTGTTGGCGTGCAGCGTGGTGAGCGAACCGTCGTGGCCGGTGTTCATGGCCTGCAACATGTCCAGGGCCTCTTCCGAGCGAACTTCGCCGACGATGATGCGGTCGGGACGCATACGGAGGGCATTGATCACCAACTGGCGGATGTGAATGGCGCCGACTCCTTCCACGTTGGGGGGGCGGGTTTCCATCCGCGCCACGTGGGTTTGCTGCAGCCGCAGTTCGGCCGCATCTTCGATGGTCACGATGCGCTCGTCCTCCGGAATGTAGGAAGAAATGGCGTTGAGCAGGGTGGTTTTACCGGAACCGGTGCCGCCGCAGATGAGGATATTGAGGCGCGCTTTGACGCAGGCTTTGAGCAGGTCCAGCATGCCCTCGGTCATGGCCAGCTTGGCCACCAGGTCTTCCCCCTTCAGGGCGTGCCGGCCGAATCGGCGAATGGAGAGCAGGGGCCCGTCCACGGCCACCGGCGGAATGGCGGCATTGACGCGCGAACCGTCGGGCAGGCGGGCATCCACCAGGGGCGAGGATTCGTCCACGCGCCGGCCCACGCGCGAGACCACTTTTTCGATGATGCGCAGCAGATGGGCGTCGTCTTTGAACTCCACCGGCGTGCGGTACAGCTTGCCGCCGCGCTCCACGTATACCAGCTTGGGGGTGGTGACCAGAATGTCGCTGATGGTGGGATCCTGCAGCAGCGGCTCGAGCGGACCGAGGCCGAACACCTCGTCCAGAATCTCCTCGATGACGCGGTCCTTTTCCACCAGGGAGAGCGGGGTTTTCTCCTCCTCCACCAGTTTGGCGACGGCGGCGCGGATCTCCGCGCGGACGCGCTCCCCCGCCATGGAGGAAAGAGCTTCCAGGTTGATGCGGTCGAGCAGCTTGCGATGGAGCGTAAACTTCAGCTCCTGGTATTCCGGAGTGTACCCTTCTTTATTGAACAGGCGGTTTACCCAGCCGGTTTCCCGGCTATCGCCCGATCTCGAAACTGAATCCATCACAGGAGGCATTTTCTTGTCCTTTTATCCAAATAACGCGAATCGCCTTTTCCCGGTCTTCTCTTCTTCCAGGTTGGCGAGTTTGATGGCCAGACGCGCGATCTGCTTGCCCAGATCGGAATTGCGGTTCAGCATGCGGCCCTCCGCGTAGGTTTCGTACAATTCCGGATAGTCGTTCGGAATCATGGCGAAAATCGGCACTCCCAGCATTTTTTCCAGTTCCCCCGGGGTGATGTCGAGCCGCTTGGGGGAGCGGTTGAGAATCAGGCGAATCCGGTTCTTGCCATATCCGCTATCCAGCAGGGTTTGGATGATCTGCTTGGACTGGTGCAGGGCCGGCACTTCCAGCGTGGTGACCAGACAGGCCTCGTCGATTTCCTCCAGCGCGGCCATGGCGGTATGGCTGAGGCTGCGGCCCAGGTCGACCAACGTCCAATCATAGTGAGGCCGGGCGAAGGCCAGCACGTGGCGTACCTGCTCGTCCTTGATCTGCTGCTTGGAAGCCAGAGCCAGGGGCGCGGCTACAATCTCCACGCCGGGAATGCCGTTGGAAACCAGCGCCTTCCAATAATGGATGTCGAGGCGGTGCAGATTGTTGACGGCGTCGAGAATGGAGTACACCGACTTGGTCTTGGTGATGAAACCCACCATGCCGGAATCCAGGTCGAGATCGGCCAGCAATACCTTTTGATTCTGGCGCCCCAGTTCGGCGGCCACATGGGTCACCAGCGTGGTAGCGCCGCAGCCGCCCTTGGCGGAAAAGAACGCGAAGCTCTTGCCGCCGGTCTTGGCGCCGGCATCGCGCCTTCGGCTGCGTTCCGCGGAGCGCCTTTCGAGCGCGCGCCGCAGCGTCTCCTGTAAAGGCGGATAGAGATATTCGTTGATGCCCGCGCGCAAAGAGGCCAGAATCGCGTCCGAATCGGCGCTGTTATTCAAGGCGATGATCATGGGGTCGCCGATCGCCGCCCGGATGGAAGCGACCAGCCCTTCCAGGGGTTCGCGCCAGCCGCTGATATCGATCAGCACCACGTCCGGGCGCATGCGCTCCAGACGGTCGAGGAAATTGCTCACATCGCCGATGTCCTGATGCTCGACGATGATGCGGAACGGCAGATCGGCAAGGCACGACTGGGCTTGCTCCCACAGGTCGCGGTTTTCGATCGCCAGTCCGATAGTCAGCGGATACATAGTGTTCCCTGGGTAATACGGCTCATTGGCCCTTACCCGTGCCTCCGCCGGCGGCCGCGGGTACGGCGCCCGGCGCGGCCGCGGGGGCCTGCGCGGGAGGCGTGGGACCTGGCGCCGTCAACGGAGAAGCCTGAATCAGCTTCTGCTGCTGCAACAACTGTTCGATGGGCAGGGTCTGCGAAGGCGGGTGCACCGGCACCGGACCAGTGCTATCCATGCCCGGCTGACGCATGGGGATCGGGCTGTTGTCGGTCATGAAGGGCACTGTCCACTTCAATTCCGGAACCGGTTGCTGCGCGGGAATGGGCCGGACGATTTCCGGCGTAATGAGGATGAGGAGCTCGGAGTTGCTCTTGGTCAGGGTCTTGCTCTGAAACAACTTGCCCAGAATGGGGATGTCGCCCAGACCGGGAATTTTGGACAGGGTCTCGGTGATCTGCTTGTCCAGCAGACCGGCAATCACGAAGGTCTGCCCGCTTTCCAGATCCACCTCGGTCGAAACCTTGCGTACGGACGTGCCGGGAATCGTATAGCCCTGGAAGGTGACGCCGTGAGCGTAGTCGAGGGCGCTCACCTCGGGGGAAACCAGCATGTGGATGGTTCCTTGCGGGGTCACTCGAGGCAGGAAGCTGAGAATAATGCCGTATGGCTTGAACTCCACCGAGACGGTGCTTACGCCCGCCGAGGGCTGCACCACGGGGACCGGGAACTCTCCGCCGGCGTTGATGGTGGCGCGCGTGCCGCTATAGGCGAGCAGGTTGGGCTCTGCCAGCGTCTCCAGAATGTTCTTCCCTTCCAGCGCGGTGATTTCCGCGAGGAGGTTAATATCGTTGCGCAGCGCGAAAATGTTGGCTGAGCCCGCCGCGCTGGCCGTCGCGCCGAGGAAACTGGCCAGGCCACCGGTGCCGACCGAGGTCTGCTGATTCCCGGCGGCGGAAGCGAAGTTGACCCCCAGTTGCAGATTGGCGCTGCGATCCACGCTGACGAAACGTACTTTGAGCAGGATTTGCGGTTCCACGGCCGGGATGTCGATGTTGAGCAGGCTCACGGCCTTCGACATGGTATTTACAATAGACATGATGCGATCGGCCATGACCAGGTCTCTCACCGTGCCGCGGACGAAGGCGGTGTCGTTGTCGAAGGTCACGTTGATATCGGCGGTGGGGTAGTCGCGCGCGATCTGCTCGCGCACGGCGTTGAGTCTCGCCGGGGGGATGCGCACCGTCAGATCGTAGATCAGCCGGGTGTCGTCCTCTTGCCAGATAATCAGAGACGTTTCTCCGGCGGACTTCCCGTTGAGGAGGACTTCCTTGGGGCTGATGGGCACAATGTCCACCAGGCCGCCATTGGCGGAGGAGAAGCGTTTGATCGCCAAAGGACTGTCGATGGTCAGCGATTTACCGACCGTGACCGTCAACTGGCCGACGACGCCGTTGGGAGTGGCCTGCTTCACCACCGCGTCTTGCGTGACCGCCTTGGGCTCGGCGGGCGTCACCGGTCCGGCGGCCATCGCGGGCAACGCCATGGACCACGCGCATGCGGCGGCCAGCAGATTTCGTGCGATATGACAGGTTCTAAACACTTATTTGTCCTCCCCTTTGATGGGCGCCGCGGGCTTTTCAAACTTGGTTTCGGTGCGCCCGGAGCCGGACAGGATTTCCATCACGAAGGGCGCTTCTTTCTTGGGCGGCGGGGGCGCTTGCGCCACAATCGGCCTGGGCTCCCTGGGCGCCGCAATGCGCGGCTTGGCGTCCGGCGGCGGGGGCCCGTCCGCGCCGTTCATTTTCAGGTTGCCGCTGCCCAGCCAGACGAACTTCATGGCCGTCCCCGGCGTCTTGGCAATCTCGTGATCGAGCGGATTGCGCAGCGTCATGCGGATGGCCGTCTGGCTGGCGGCCAAGCTCAGCACTTCCGCCTGTTCCGGGGTGACCAGAACGTTCACCACTTGCACCGGCACCGGTTTGCCTTCCGGATCTTTCTTGAAGTCCTGCCCGGCGGAAAGCACTTCGAGGTTCTGCATCAATGTCTTGGCTTGAATGCCCAGAACCGCATTGGCGCCGGGGCTGGTGCCGGAGATCAGCAGGTCGACATGCGCCCCGGCGGTCACGAATCCAGCCACGCCTACAATTTCGTTCACCGAGACCGCGAAGGCGCGCATCCCATGGGGAATCATGGCGGGAAGACCGCCGCCGGCTCCCTTGGCCGCGAGACGCGAATCGATGATCGGCTCCTTGGCGTAAATCGCCGTGGTCACACCCCGCCCGATGAGATCCTGAACTTTGTTGGAAGCTCCCGTGGGAACCTCTCCGGCCCAATCGCCGAGTTGAATATCGCCTTCTTTCAGCACCGACCCCAGTTCCAGGTCTTTGGCCGCGAGGACAATCTGGACGGACGGCGCCGCCGCTTTGGCGGTCGGTTGCGACCGGCTCATGATCGAGCGGTAGGTAATCAAACCCCCGGCCGCAGCCACCACGAACGCGAACATCAGAACCCCGACAAATCTCTTATTCATAACGATTCCCCGTTTCGCCTGCTAGGAATTCTTCCCCATACCGTGGGCTCGGCCGCGCGGCGGCGGCTGGCAGGAGAGCCGCAACGCGCGCCGGATAGTTCCAGCGGTGGCACGTTGCGGCATCTTCGATTTGAAAGTTCGCTGACATGAGCCTGGGTACTCAAAGACGAAACCCAACAAACCCGGGTTGGGGCATGCCGCCACGTGAGACGCCGGCATACCCCCTCCCGGAGGACTAGCTAGCCTGTCCGTTGGCCTGCGCCAATTGGTTATTGGTCGTGACCCAGATACCTTTAATGCTGCCGCCGGCGCCCAGGAAGAGAGCGGCCGATGCCAGCGCCACGAACGCCATGAGCAGGGTGTATTCGATGAGATCCTGCCCTTGTTCGTCTTTCCAGAATGTGCGTAAAAACGTCATTGTATTTCGCTCCTAATTTGAATTTTTTCTGTGATCGCCTGATCACCTGCCGTAGTTTTCGTGACCTCGCGATCACGGCCTGCTCCGCTACCCTGTAAGGCCGCGGAAATCGGTTTGCCCGCCGTCTTGGCGACGGACCGGAAAATCAGCGCGACGCCATCGTCGTAGACGACGCGCCAGCGGCTGCTTTCCTTGAGCGCTCCGGAAAGCGGAGCGCTGGGGGGCAATAAAATGGTGTCGACACCGAAGCGGCCGAGGGTTTTCTCCCAGTCGTATTTGATATTGAGAACGTCGGTGTATTTGTTTTCGAATTCGGCGCCATAGAAATCGCTGCGGCCGTCCACGAAGACCCTGCCGGTGGGATACAACCGCCAGATCAGGTAGTCGCCCCATACATCGCTGCTGAAGACGCGCGCGGAAGGATCCTGGCGCAGAAACTCGATGGCGGCGGCGGGATACGATTTGGGATCGTACTCCGAACGGAAAGGCTTGGGCGGGTGGGGCGCAAACAACAACGCGGCCACAACCGCAACCCCGGCGGCGCTCACCAGGTGCCAGCGAGGCAGAGCGTCGGTCACCGCGGCCTTGGCCACAATGGCGTTAAAGCGCCCTCCCGCGGAGCGAAGCCATCCGGCCACTTCCAGATGCGGCAAACGGCTCAGCCAAGACTCGACTGCGGCGGCAACCAGCGGCGCGGCCACGATCGCGAATAGGGGAATATTGCGCGCCGCCAGCAGCCCCGCATGGCTGAACAGGAGAAGCAGCAATGACTCCGTGAAACGGCCTTGGGAGGCATACCAGAAAACCGAGATGGCGCTCAACAGCAGCAGGCCTTCGAAGAATATCGCCACCGGATGGTGGAAACTCAGGGAGAAGAACTCCATGATGTGCTGCGAGGCGTACGGGTCGCGCAGATATTGAAACAGGTGCACGTGCAGGCGGTAGCCGTACGGATTCACCAGGCTCGCGGCCAGGCACGCCAGCCCGGTCCCGAAATAGGCGCAGGCTTGGAGAGCCGCGGGCCGCCGCACCGCGGGGTCGGGAGAAAATACGATCTTCAGGAGTTCGCCGGCGCCATACACGGCGAGCATCGCGATCCCGATGATGAAGCCACCGTGCAGATTGGTCCAAAGAACCGTGGCCAGAGGCAGGAGCAGGAGGTACGGCACGCCGGCGATGCGGGTCCGCCCTTCGCGTACGCGCTCCAGCACGCCGAAGAAAAGCACCAGGAACAGCATGGTGAACAGGTGCGGACGCGCCAGCCAGTGGACCGAGGAGGCAGCCGCGGCCACCGCCGTGACGACAATCGCCACCACCGGATTCGCGTGCCGCAGAACCAGGCGGAACAGCAGCGCGAACGTTACGCACAGCAGCAGCAGGCTGAACAGCGCCACGGCGCGCAGTCCGCCCAGGTTGTTGAGGCCGGCGAAAAGCACGTCCGAAAGCCACTCCCACGCAAACCACACTCCCCCGGGCTTGGAGAACGAAAAAACATCGTGGGTCGGAACCAGATGATTGGCCACGATCCAGTCGCCGGTGCGAATGTGCCAGCCCGTATCCCCGTCGCTCAAAAGCGTCTGCACGCCGTCCATGCGGCCGAACAGGAAAGCGATAGGCAAGAGGAAGGCGAAGTCCGTCAGCGACGGCAAACACTTGACCGCGAAATTGGAGCGTGGGGCTTCCATGATAATCAGGCCATCCAGGAATTGGCGACCGGCTGCAGCGCCTCCAAGACACGGATTCGATCGTGAAAAGCGCGGAAATCCATATAATTCACGCGCAGAGCCACCTGCGGACTCTCGCTCTCCGCGCCGATGATGCGCGTGACCGTGCCCTGACAATGAATACATTTCTGCCCGAATCCGTGATTGGCGGGCAATTCGATCTCAACGGTGACGATCTGGCCTAGAACCGGCAGGGGAACCCGAATGCCCTCTCCACTCCAGGAAACCAAGACTCCGCTGCGGCTGATATTCTCCGTCGACATGGCGCTGCGCACCCAAAGCGCCGGCGAGGTGACGTGGCATCGGAGCTTGATTTCGATGCGCGGACTCTCACGCCTGTTGATGTTTTTCATGTCATTCGACGTCACCGCGAATTTAGCCTGCAAATGCCTCGCTATCAATATCGTAAATGGGCTATATCGTGCTGCTGCCGAAGGTTATCAGCAAAAATAGCGAACAGGGGACGGGATTTCAGGTCGGGAAAAGCATGTGAAATCACATATGAGGGGATCCGGCAACTGGCCAGGGACTACTACGATAGCGTTAATAGCCGGATATTAACGCATATATTCAGGCGATTTATGAAGGTGCAGAAACTGTGGATGCAAAACAGTAATACGTTGATAATAAACAAGTTATATTGGTAAATCCGCCGTGAAAGTGGCTCTAATTTATCGGATATTAGAAGATTAATTCAGGTAATTTATCGGCATTTATCGTAAAATGTTATTGACAACCGAAGTGAATAGTTGCAAAATAACAGTGAAGAGTAACACAAAATAAACAGCGGGAATTCCTGGCAATCCATTCCCGAAATCAAAGCCGCCCATTGGCAGGCGGCTGTTGGAGAGAGGTAGAGAATATGACGCGAATTCTTCTTTACAGCGACGAGCCCATTTTGGCGAAGGGACTCGAATCGGTTCTT
>Ga0302319_10025966_pt1 | contig 10337 bp, 12 predicted proteins | sample Bog_T0_2_FD_203319 | JGI IMG/M metagenome (GOLD analysis project Ga0302319, IMG submission 203319) | Peat permafrost microbial communities from Stordalen Mire near Abisko, Sweden - Bog_T0_2 | ecosystem: Environmental > Terrestrial > Soil > Wetlands > Peat | place: Sweden: Abisko, Stordalen Mire...
CAAAAATTTAAACCAATTTATTGAAGAACAGAAACCATGGGCATTATATAAAGCAAAAGACTATGAAGAGTTAACAAAAGTTCTTAATTCACAGGTAAATAGTCTTAGATATATCGCTTATCTACTAAGTCCATTTATGCCAAAAATTTCTCAGGATATTAGTATGATTTTTGCTGATAAACTTGATCTCCCAGATAAAACCTTATTTCCAAGACAATAAAAATAGCTATGCATCTTGTTGATACTCATTGTCATATACACTCGTCAGATTATCCAATTACAGCCTCTGAGGTATTTATTAAAGCTAATATAGTTGGTGTAGATAAAATTATTTGTGTTGGAACTGACCTTAGTGATAGTCAGAAAGCTATAGAATTTGCCAATAAATATGATAATACTTGGGCAAGTATTGGAATTCATCCTCACGAGGCAGATAAATATGTAGGTAGTAAAGATTTACTTAACAAATTCTCTAATCTAGTTAATTCAAGTAAGGTGATTGCAATAGGTGAATGTGGTCTCGATTATTTTTATAACCATTCTTCAAAAACTGCCCAGACTGAGTTATTGAAATTTCAAATTGAGTTAGCTATAGAACATAGCCTGCCATTAATTTTTCATGTCAGGGATGCTTTTGATGATTTTTGGTCAATTCTCGATAAATATCCAACCCTAACTGGAGTCGTCCATAGTTTTACGGATTCAATTACGAACTTAAACATAGCAATAAATAGGGGTTATATGATTGGAGTTAATGGAATTTCCACATTTACTAAAAATCCTGATCAAATTGAAATGTATAAACAGATTCCAATTAGTAGCCTAGTACTAGAAACAGATTCACCCTACTTGACTCCAGCCCCATTTCGTGGTATTATCTGTGAACCAAAACACATTAAAGTTGTTGCAGATTTTCTGGTAAAACTAAGAGGTGAAACTTTAGAAAACCTAGCAAATCAGACAACTAAAAATGCTAAGATATTATTTAGAATATGAAAGAAATTGATTTATATAACCCAAACAACCAATCTGATAGTATAGAAGAAGCTAGAAAGATTGTTATTTCTAATTCAGTTGCAGAAACCTTTAGACTAAAGGACTTGTAGGATGATTAACGTACTATCTGGACTTAGAAAATATCTTAAAAATAACTCATCGGCTTATAATAATTTAATTCGAAAAGAAGCAGTTATTGGTGGGAGAATATTTGGTAGGATTCCTAGTAATGTATCTAGAAGCTTTTTTTGTTTAGATGAAAATACTTGGGTTTTTCATGAAGACACTACTTTAAAAAATGGTAGCGTCAAAACAAATATCATCAGGTATGAACTTCAACCTGATCGAATTGTTAAAGTTATTAATGGCAATCGATACCTACTAAGCCACGACGAGAAACAAAACTTCTATAAAGCGACAAAAACTTATCAAAAACGAGTTTTTAGTGAACTTTATTCTGTCTAAAGATAATCAAGGAGCCTGTTAATGGGCATCGACAAAATCTATCTCGATTATGCTGCCGCTACACCTGTTGATAACCAGGTTTTTATAGCAATGAAACCATATTTTTCAGATAAATTCTATAATCCATCAGCCAATTATTCTGAAAGTTTGGAAGTTGCCAAACAAATTGATTTTATAAGAGCAAAAGTTGCTAATATCTTGTCGGTAAAATCCGAGGAGATTTTTTTTACAGCTGGCGGAACGGAAGCTAACAATTTAGCAATTAAGGGAATAATGGAGCTAAACCCTGGTAAAAACATTATTATTAGTGCGATCGAACATGAGTCAGTAGTCGATTCGGCTAAGAAATTTGATTATCGAGTCGCACCGGTAGATAAAACTGGTAGGGTTATTATTTCGGAACTTGAAAAACTAATTGATGAAAATACGGTTTTAATTAGCATCATGTATGCAAATAATGAAATTGGTACGATTCAACCGATGACTAAGATCAAGCAGTTAGTAACTAAAATCAAACAAGCTAGGCAACAGACCGATGATAAATTACCACTATACTTTCATACTGACGCCTGTCAGGCCGCCAACTACTTAAGTTTAAATGCATCGGGAATAGGTGTAGATCTAATGACACTAAATGGTGGGAAGATTTATGGACCAAAACAATCAGGAGTTCTATTTGTTCACCGGAGCGTTAAATTAAATCCTCAAATATTAGGTGGTGGACAGGAGCGAGGATATCGAAGTGGTACTGAAAATGTACCGGCAATAATTGGTTTTGGGACCGCATTAATGATTGCGGATAAGCTAAAGGCAATTGAGTCTAAAAAACTTGAGTCACTTAGGGATTATTTTGCTAAAACTCTAACCTCTTCAATTACAGGCTGCATAATTAATGGATCACTTAAAAATCGTTTAGCTAATAATTTAAACGTCTCATTTGATAATCAAGATAATGAACTAATGCTATTTAAATTAGATCAAAATGGGATTATGTGCTCGACCGGATCGGCATGTAGTGCCCAGAAAGATACTATTTCACCAACCCTTCTAGCAATTGGCTTAACCAGTGACCAGGCCCTATCAAGTTTGCGTTTTTCACTAGGCCGTAAAACTACAAAAAAACAAATTGATCAAACAGTTAAAATTATCCAAAAAATATTGTCATAATTTCGACTTAGATAGAGTATAATTAGCTTGAACTAAAATAAAACAAAAAATCAATGCAAAATACACAAGTTAAAAATCCTTTAACTGTTCATATTCTTGGCCTAATCGCTTGGTTTATTTTCTTTGTTTTAGTAGTAAAGTACCCCAGTTTTGCAGCAAATACTCAAACTCAACAAAATACCGTTGAGAGTTACGGTACGAGTCAGGCTCTAAGACCTGGAATACTCGTCCAACTTAATCCAAAAAATATAGAAGATGTTATACCGGCAAATCAAACAGATATAACTAAAACTTTAGGTGTGGTAATTAGTCCATCTGCGTCAGCTCTGGCGATTGACAATAACAATGGGTCTACTAATACAGCCTACGTTAGTAGTGATGGGAATTATCAAATGATAGTCAGTGATCAAAACGGTCCAATTAAGGCTGGTGATTATTTAACCCTGTCTTCAGTTGATGGGATTGCTATGGAGGATAATACGATCGAACCTGTAACTGTTGGTATAGCCTCAAGTCCATTTAATGGGACAACCAATGTAGTTGGTAGTGATCAGATAGAACTTACGAATAAAACCTATAAAACAGTTCATTTTGGGGTTATTAATACCAGTATATCGATTGCGCATAACCCACTTCTTGCGACTGAATCAAGTATAGTACCGTCTTTTTTGGTTAATCTTAGTACTGGAATAGTAGGAAGAACAGTCTCACCCTGGAGAATATACGTTGCTTTAATTGTTACATTGGCGGTCTGTGTGATCGTTGGTGCTATGTTATATGGTGCTGTTCGCTCAAGCCTAACTTCAATTGGTCGAAATCCGCTCTCAAGGAGTAGTTTATTCAGAGGCTTTCTACAAGTAGTTGTTTCAGCGCTGATAATTTTTATATCTGGTATTTTTTTGGTATATTTACTACTGAAAGTCTGAACATTTAACGGTGGGGTAAATGAACATAATTATCATCATAATTGGTCTGGTTGTTGTAGTAACAATTCTTGGTGGGCTAATGTACCGCATAAATTTCTCTAAGCATCGACCTCATAATATAAAAAATAGACAAAGAGGGCAGTATGAACAGTCTGTTAATGATGTTGTTAATGCAGTGTTTGATGATGATTTCCGTGAAGAATTAAAAAATCGAGGAAAATTGCATTTTGAAACGATTCTAAATGACAATGCGATGTTTTTAAAACAGGATCTTGAACTAACTACGACGCAAATACATGATTACTTAAAAGACCAGATTAACAAAAATTTAACGGATGAATTTAAGAATTATCGTGAGACAATCGAATTTGCCAAGAATCAAGCCGTTGAAACGATTAAGAAAACGCAAAAGGTATTAGAAGATCAGCAAAAAGTTTTAATAGATGAGATAGCCAAACAATTTGCATCTGAAAAGAAAATTTTAATTGATAATTTTCAGAACAATATGGCTGAGGTTGTTAATAATTATCTACTAAAGGCAGTCGGTGGTCATATTAACTTAAATGATCAACTAGAAGCCATCATAACCGACCTAGAAGCCAATAAAAAGGATATTAGTGAGGATATTAATGAAGGATCCTGAGGTTAAGCTTAAATTAACCACTAGTATCAACTCATTAGTAGTTGTCGGGAAGCTAATAACCGAACTTGAGTTGATTGAGGAATTCTTTTTGAAAATGAAACTTAAATCATCTCTGTCTCAGGTTAGTTTGCCAACAATCTCACCAGTTATGCAGGAGCTAACTAATTTAAACAATTTAAATCTTATTAGACCTGAGGATAGGGCTAACCTTAATTTGTTCCTACACTTTATAAAAACCAAAGCACCGACAATTCATGTAAGTTTCGCGTCAATTCCAGACAGTGTTTTTATGCAGAAGATAACAGACTGGTTTAGGTCAGAAATCAATCCAAACATAATGCTATCAATTGGCTTACAACCAAATATTGGTGCAGGTTTTAAAATTCGAACTACCAACAAAATTTTTGACTTCAGTCTCCATAAATATTTAATTGAATCTAGGCAGATTTTGGTTCAATTACTAGGCCAGGTAAAGACATGAAGGGATCCGCTAAAGACATTGTTGAAGAGAAAGTTAAGAACGGATCTCCGGTAGGCGAAGTAATTTCAGCTGATCTATTTATGATTAGGGTTAAAGGCCTTAACCCAGTTAACCTTCACGCTCTAGTAATTTTTGAAAACGGATCTAAAGGTTTTGTGTTTGAAATTTTAGAGGACTACACGATAATCTTAAATCTTGATACTCTAACTCCTGAAATCGGTCAACTAGTTGCAATACTACACCCCAACTTAGTCTGTAACGTTGGTAAAGGATTTATTGGTAGGGTAATTAATGCAAACGGTGAACCACTTGATGGAAAAGGACCGATAGCAGCTGATAAGTCTTGGCCAATATTTAATATTGCACCACCATTAATTGAACGTGAACTGCTAAGCGTCCAACTTGAAAGCGGCATCATCGCGATTGATTCATTTTTCCCAATTGTAAGAGGGCAGAGGATGGCTCTACTTGGAGATAGTAAGTCTGGTAAGAGTACTCTACTAACTCAACTATCAATTCACCAAAAAGAAAGTGATCAGGTAGTTATATATGTATTAATTGCTAAAAAACGAAGTGATATAAATATTCTTCTATCAAGACTTAGTAAAGCAAAAGCCATGGAAAAATCAATTGTGATTGTTTCGACTATCTTTGATTCATTGGTACTGAGTTACTTGTTGCCTTATATAGCCTGTTCGATGGCGGAATATTTATGGCAAGATTGTGATACTGACACAGTTATAATTTATGACGACCTATCATCTCATGCCCATATTTATCGAGAGATCTCTCTAATTGCTGGTACAAACCCGGGCCGAGACTCGTATCCTGGTGATATGTTCTATGCACACTCGTCTTTACTTGAACGAGCAGGGAGATTACGAAAGAATAAAAAACACTTAACCTCAATCCCGATTATTCTCGCAGATGATGGTGATATAACTGCATATTTACCGACAAATATTATGTCAATGACTGATGGACAATGGATACTAGATATGGATATATTTAGGAGAAGTGTTAGACCAGCTATAAACTTAGGTTTATCAGTTACTAGAATTGGCAACGTCGGTCAAAATGCAAGACAAAAACAGCTAGCTGATTCAGCCTTAAAGGCACTCGCCGAGTATCGGTCAGCCGAAGAGTATTCACACTTTGGTTCAGAAATGGCGACTGAAACTAGGATGCAATTAAACCGAGGGAAGCTACTTCTGAACTTGATTACTCAGCCTTATGATTTGTCATACAGTGTTGCTGCACAGCAACTAATGGTTGAGATCCTGATGCGGGTACCAGCTAATGTTTTTATAGATGTACCGCTTCTTAAGAACACGTCTCAGGATTATGCTATACGACTAAAACCAGATAATTATGAAAAAATCGTAGCAACTCTTATGGGTAGAGTAATTGGAGCACCTCAAAAATGAGAAGACCAGTTGAACTATTAAATGATAAAAAAACTATGGATACGCTGCTTACACTAACTAGCGCATTTGAGGGTATTGCTTCAACACATTTAGCAAATATTCGTAGTGAGGTTATAAAATCCAATCTATTTTTTGAAGATCTGTGGCAAGTTTATTCAAAAATTAGGGTCGACAATGAATTCCATTTCGGTAGAAGTCAGAAAGCTAAACCAATTCAAAAGGAATTATTTGTATTTGTTGCTGCAGAGGGTGGTTTTAGTGGTGATATCGACCAAAGAATTATTGAATTTTTGGAAGAGTCATATGATCCAATAAAAAATGATATTTTAGTTGTCGGCAAGCATGGTACTTCACTACTTGATCAAATGGAAATCCCCTATATTAAGTTTTATGATCTTCCAACTCATGATAGAAATATAAATGTTGGGCCACTAGTTAAGGATATCCAGAAATATCAGCTTACGTCGATGTTTTATTCACAGTATATTACCCTCGATAATCAGAAAGTTCGTAGAATTCAACTCACGGCTTATGTGGCTGAACTCGGGAGTGACGTCAAGATAAGTAGTGATATTATTAGTGAGTTTAATTATATATTTGAACCAAGTCTGTATGCGGTGGTATCTCACTTTGAGGAGACAATGCTCTACGTTGCTGTCTCGCAAATTATACTCGATGCCAAGCTGGCTCAATATGCTAGTCGATTTAAATCAATGTCACAGGCTAAACAAGTCACTACAGAAGCCAGAGATCGGATTTTTACCCAGTATCGTCATTCAGTTAGAGCCTTACAAGATGAGAGACTGAAAGAAACGATTAATAACCTGCATGATAAAAGGAAGAGAACATGAGCGGTCAAGTTGTTTCGATATCACAATTAATTGTTAAGGTGAGGTTTGATGATGATGTGCCTGACTTAAATGAATTAATAGAAGTTGATAACCCAGATAAAAGCAAACTTCTAGTTAACCATATCAACAATGACAATTTGGCCGTTTGTTTGAATCTAAGCAATGATAATACCATCCAAAAACATATGACCGCTAAAAGGTTAAAGGGTGGCATTGCGGTGCCTATAGGTGTTCAAACAATAGGTAGGGTTTTTAATGCTTTTGGTCAAACAATTGATGGAGAGGCAAAACTTACTGGAGATATTGAGTATAGGAATATTTTGGATATTCCGCCGCCAGTTAGCAATTTCGACGTTAAACCACCAGAGATTTTAGAGACTGGAATTAAAGTTATAGATTTCTTCACACCGTTTGTTAAAGGTAGGAAAATTGGGATTATTGGTGGTGCTGGAGTTGGTAAAACAGTTTTAGTTATGGAGCTTATAAATAATGTCGCTAAGAAGCAAACTGGTTTACCATTTTTCACTGGAATCGGTGAAAGGGTCAGGGAAGGACATGAACTTTTAACCACCCTTAAAGAAAATGATCTATTAAAAGAAACCTGCATGTTTTATGGTCAAATGAATGAAAGTCCGATTAGTCGAACTTTGGTTGGTTATGCTGCTGCAACGCTGGCAGAATATTTTCGCGATGAGCATAAAAAAGATATTCTATTTTTTGTCGATAATATGTATCGATATATCCAAGCTAAAAATGAATTATCGACAATCCTTGATCAGATACCTGGTGAAGGGGGTTATGAGCCAACAATATTCTCGGATGTTAAGATTTTGCAGGATCGACTATCTTCAAACGATAATGGTTCAATAACCTCAGTCCAATCAATATACGTACCGGCTGATGATTTATCCGATCCAGCAGTTCAGATGATACAACACGAACTTGATGCGGTTATAGTCTTATCTAGAGCCATGGCTGATAAAGGTATTCGTCCAGCGGTTGATCTAAATCGGACTACTTCGTCATTATTAACCCCAGAGATAGTTGGTGATCGACACTATTTATTAAGTGTCGAGGTTCAGCAGATACTAGAGAAATATGAATCACTAAAGAGCATAATTGCGATTATTGGTGAAAATGAATTATCGGTTAATGACCGGGCTGATTACAACAAAGCAAAAGCGTTGATTGATAACTTTACACAATCAATGTTTGTAATGGAAAGAGCTACTGGCCGAAAGGGTGAGTATTTTACAATTGATCAAACTCTGCAAAGTGTAGAAGAAATTATCGCGTAACCATGGCTAATCATTTAGATACCGCTGTTAATTCTCCAAAACAATTTCGGGCAGCACCGAGAGATAAGCTAAATGTTTTAGTCTACGCTCCTTTTAGAACTTATTTTGATGGTCTTGCTGATAGTGTAACTTCAAAAAATGCTAAGGGAGTTTTTGATATATTGCCACTGCATCATAGTTTTATAACTTTACTTGATTCGGGTTATGTAACTATTAGAGACGATCAAGGTGAACATCAAATAGAGATTGATAAGGGTTTAATGCATGTCAATCAAAATCAAGTTACAGTTTTTCTAGATGTTTAGTCGATTACAAAATAGTCAAAATTAGCATCAGTGCTACTAGCTCCCGACGAACAAACTTCAAAGCCGTTGGCAGTTTTATTACTTACATAATAATTTATATTTGATGCGCCTATATTTGAAGGCGAGATTATAACTGAAGGAGTATTAGCAAATGATTGGTTAAAAGTAATACTCGCATCACAAGCTGCGCTCGAACTAACACCACTTCCAAAATTGATGTTAATCGTACCGGAGGTGTCAGTTCCGTTAATCGATACTGTTCCACCGGTTCCAATTACGCCTGAACCTAAAGATTTAATTGTCGGACTTAGGCCGTTGGTAACTAGATGGTAATCTATCGAAATATTACCATTAACTTGCAGTGAACTAACTGTTAGTTTTCCGGCATTAACTGCACCGCTAAGTGTAGTGTTGCCTGCGACAGTTAACGATTGTCCAACAACTAACTGGCCTTTTAGGGTTGTTAAGCCGTTAATAGTTAGACTATTACCCGCAACTTGATTTAACTGCGAAGAGCCTGAAATAGTTGCGTTCTGCAGGGTAGTGTTGTTCGCAACTGTTAGAGCACCTGCGACTTGAAGCGCACCCTTAACTAGAGCGTTACTACTGAAAATAGTATTAGATTGAATATCTAGTGTTTCTTGATTACTACCGATCGCAACACTATTTGCATTAAGTTGTGATAAGGTTGCTTGAGTTAGTGATTGGCTGTGGGCTGTAACTGGATTAACCGCTTTATTACGCTGGATGATATAAAAAATTAAAAATGAAACTGCAATTAGAACTAGAACGAATGCCAGAATGTATTTATCTAGTCGTTTTAAATATTGGATAATACGATTAGGCTTTTTTTCGTCAGCATCATTTGTAACTGTTTCGATGCTACTAAAAATATTTGGTTTTGTAGAATCTGTTTGAGGCGAGGTTGGTTCCAGACTAGTAGGGGTTTGATCGAGACTTTTAGCTGCACCTGCAACTGCTTCTTCAGATATTGACTCAGGTTTAGTCTTATCGGTCGATGGAACAACCGTAGTTGGTGATTCCGGAGGTGCTAAATCAGTTGGTGTTTGTCCGTTTTTTGGTGCCATATTTTGTAAGAATAAAATCTGCCTTTTGAGGCGTTATTTTAAGCTGATTATACAGTATGAAACCAAAAGCATAAACACCTTGAGAATTTAAGGGTTTCAGTTCATACTAGTTAATGTTATGAGATGCGGCGTGATACTGGCAGTTTTAATTTTAAGTCTGTTTACAATTGATAGCTCAAAAATTTTTGCTTGTGCAGCAGGTGAGACTGATTGTTCGACTAGTTACGGGCTCATTCAGCCAAGTTTTAGTTCAGGAAGTTCTAATAGCCTAGCAAGTAGTAGCTACCAAGCTTCAGGTACGGCAGGCGACCTAAATGTTGGAAATGAATCAAGTAAAAACTTCCAAGCTTATACTGGATTTAATACAACTGATGTCCCATATATCCAGTTATTAGCAACCAATCCAAACGTCTGTTCTGGCTCATTAGCCCCAGGCACCTATTACTTTAAAGTCACCGCCCTAGATGTAAATGGAGTAGAAAGTCTACCAAGCACCGAGCAAAGTACAATTATAACTAGTTCACAAACATGCATCTCTGTATATTGGTTAACATCAGGAGATGGTTATGATTACCGACTTTATTTTTCTACGACCAGCGGAGCTGAAAACCAATACTTTCAGATCTTAAACAATACTTTCACTCTAACTCAAACTACTGGCGGTGTTTCTGCAACTCCACCGGTTTCAAG
>Ga0302319_10025967_pt1 | contig 10337 bp, 8 predicted proteins | sample Bog_T0_2_FD_203319 | JGI IMG/M metagenome (GOLD analysis project Ga0302319, IMG submission 203319) | Peat permafrost microbial communities from Stordalen Mire near Abisko, Sweden - Bog_T0_2 | ecosystem: Environmental > Terrestrial > Soil > Wetlands > Peat | place: Sweden: Abisko, Stordalen Mire...
ACGTGCCATGGGCGGGATCGCGCCCGCGCATGCAGCGATTGCCGACGACGCCGCCGAGCGGCCTGTGCAAGTCATTGATGAATGGAAAAATCGGGCCAGACGGCGCCGGCGGTGCCGCGATGGCAAAACGGCGCAGCGACGGCGAACCGGCATTTGTGACCCGGCAAAATCTGCCGAGCGGCAAAGGCTACCGGGTCATGAGTGCTCCCGCGGTGGCTCCGACCGTGGCTCCCGCGGTGGCTCCCGCGGGCGCCCCGACCGGCGGCGGCGAGGTCAGTGCCAGCAGACGCTCCAGTCCTCGGGCATCGGACAGCACGGCGGTCTTTTCGGCCGGATCGAGGGAGGGCCAGACGCGGTCGAGACGGTCGGCCTCGGCGAGCTTGGCGGACCCGGTCAGCAGCGGGACGTTCAGCGGATCGATGCCGATCCGGCGTCCCGGCGGCAGCATCTGCCGGTGCGCGGCCAGCAGCGCCGGATCGTGCAGCAGCGTGGTGACCCCAGCGGAACCCGGTTCGGCCTGGGCGTAAAACTCGGCGGCGCGGCGCAGGACCTCGGGCGGGTGGATTTCCTCGGGGATGCACAGCAGGCCGATGCGGCGGAGCGCGATGCCGAGGGAGCGGCGGCCGGTCAGCGCGGCCAGCGGCACGGCAAGGGCAAGACCGAGCACGACGGGCAGCATCCAGAGGGCGAGGTAGGGCGAGACGGCCCAGGCGCCGGCGCCGAGCAGGATGCCGAGGAAGGTGTGGCGGCGGTAGAGGCGGACGATGTCGCGGAACGGGATGCCGCCATCGTCGCGGCGCTGGGCGTTCCAGCCGGAATCGCGGCCCAGCAGGATGGCGATGACGTCGATCGACTGGGTCAGCATGACGACGGGGGCCATCAGGCCGGCGATCAGTGTTTCCAGCAGCAGGCTGCCGATCAGGCCGAGGACGCCGCCGCAGCCACGCCGCTTGTCGCGGTCCAGCATGACGGTGATCACGCCCAGCAGCTTCGGCACCAGCAGCAGCGCCATCGTTCCGATGAACACCCACATCGCTCGGACCGGGTCGATCACCGGCCATTGCGGAAACAACGACTTGCCGTTGGACGGCCAGTAGTCGGGCGGAATGAAACGGGCCTGCAACGCGATCAGCACGCCGCTGAGCAGGAACAGCAGCCAGAGCGGGGCGGTGATGTAGGAACCGATGCCGGTCAGCAAATGCATCCGGCTGATCCAGTGCAGGCCTCGGGCGGGCAGGATCGCGGTGTGCTGGAGGTTGCCCTGGCACCAGCGGCGGTCGCGCACGGCGAGATCCATCAGCGAGGGCGGGCTCTCCTCATAGCTGCCTTCCAGGCCGGGCATCATGTGGATGGCCCAGCCGCCGCGGCGCATCAGGGCGGCCTCGATGAAGTCGTGGCTCATGATGACGCCGCCGAACGGTTTGCGGCCGGGGAGTTCGGGCAGGCCGGCCTGTTCGGCGAAGGCGACGGTGCGGATCAGGGCGTTGTGGCCCCAGTAGTTGCCCTCGGCGCCGTGCCACCAGGCGATGCCGTGGGCGATCACCGGGCCGTAGACGCGGCCGGCAAACTGTTGCATGCGGGCGAACAGGGTGGTGCCGCCGGTGATGATCGGCAGGGTCTGGATCAGGCCGACATCGGGATGCGCCTGCATGGCGGTGACGAGGGCGATCAGCGTTTCGCCGCGCATGACGCTGTCGGCGTCGAGGATGAGGAACTGGGGGTAGGCGGCGCCGAAGCGGGTGACCCATTCGGCGATGTTGCCGGACTTGCGGGCGGTGTTTTTCGGGCGGTGGCGGTAAAAGATGCGGTGGGCGCCGCCGGTGCGTTCGCGCAGGGCCAGGAAGGCCTTTTCTTCGGCGATCCAGAGTTCGGGCGCGGTGGTGTCGCTGAGGATGAAGATGTCGAAGCTGTCGGCGGCGCCGAGGCGGCGGAGGTCCTCGTCCATCGCTTCCAGCCCGGCCATGATGCGGTCGGGGGATTCGTTATAGGTCGGCATCAACAGCGCCGTGCGGGTGTCGGGCTGGACGCCGGGGACGAGCAGGCGGCGGCCGCCGCCGAAGATGACCGAAATGAAGCCGGCCAGCGCGCTGGTGAAGGACAGGGCGATCCAGGCGAACAGGGCGGCGAACACCACCAGCATGAACACCGCCAACTGGGTGACGCCGTTGACCGCGAGCACGCGATACATCTCGTGCGTGGCGAAGCCGGTCATGACGATGGCGCCGCCGATCACCAGCAGGCGGCGCAAGGTCATGGCGCGCGGTGAGGAGGCGAAGCGGCGCGTGCGCTTCGGGCTGACGCGCAGCGACTGGGTGGGCATCGCCAGCGGCGCTTCTGGCGGCAAAGCGTGAAACGCTGGGGCGAAGTCCATGTCAGGCTGCGGTCCAGCGATAGATCCAGGTTTCGGTCAGCGGCTGGTCGCCCTGCATCAGACGCGCGTGCAATTCGACCAGCTTGTTGTCCTCTGTGTCGAGTTCGATACTGACGCGCCAGCCTGCGACGTCGGGATTGGGTTGCGTCACTGCGCTGACGATTTTGCCTTTGTCGGCGCCGACATCGAGGGTGGGCGGGGCGTCTTGTTTCAGGCCCTTGAGCGAATCGCCGACGAAATCGAGGATGAACTGGCGGTGTTTCTGGTCGAACGACAGGCCGCAGCGGGTTTGCAGGGTCTGGGCGAGTTTGACCTCGCCGGGCGGCGCCCAGCACCAGTGCAACCGGTAGCTCAGCAGATATTCGCCCTTGGCCCTGAGCGGATCGTGCGGGCGCCAGAAGGCGACCATGTTGTCGTTGACCTCGCGGTCGGAGGGAATTTCCACAAGTTCGACGACGCCGTGGCCCCAGTCGCCGATCGGCTCGACCCAGAGGGTGGGGCGCTTCTCGTAGTGGCTTTCCAGGTCCTGGTAGTCGACGAAGGCGCGTTTGCGCTGGGCCAGGCCGAAGCCGCGCGGTGAGGTGTCCTCGAAGGCGCTGATCTGGAGGTCGCGGGGATTGGCGAGCGGGCGCCAGATGCGGTCGTCGTGGCCGGTGTGGAGCTGCAGGCCGTTGGAGTCGTGCACGGCGGCGCGCCAGTCATCGAAGTGGACGCGGTCGTTGGCATCGAACAGGAACATCGAGGTGAGCGGGGCGAGGCCGGCCTGGGTGATGTCGACGCGCGGGTAGGTGGCGGTTTCGGTGTCGAAGACGGTGTCGTCGCCGGGACGGATGGTGAAGCGGAAGGCGGCGGTGGCGCTGGGGCTGTCGAGCAAGGCGTGGATGACGATGATGTCGGCGTTCGGGGTGGGACGTTCGAGCCAGAAGCTGCGGAAGACGGGGAATTCTTCGCCGGTGGAATCGGCGGTCTTGATCGACAGGCCGCGGGCGGAGAGGCCGTAGTTCTGGCCCTTGGCGACGGCGCGGAAGTAGCTGGCGCCGAGGAAGGCGCAGACCTCGTCGAGCCCATCCGGGTGCACCATCGGGTAGTCGATGCGGAAGCCGGCGAAGCCGAGATCGCCGGTGCTGGGCGGTATTTTGTCGAAAGTGAACATGTCGGGGCTGTAGCGGACCGGTTCGGCTCGGCCGTTTGCGGTTTCGAAGATGTCCACCCGGTCGGGGTAGATGTAGCCGCGGTGGAAGAACTGGGCGGTGAATTTGCGGCCCTGGCCGCGCCAGAGCGATTTGTCCGGATCGAAGCGGATGCCCTGGTAGGCGGAGAAGTCGAGGTCCTTGAACGGCGCCGGCAGGCTGCTGTCGGGGGGCTTGTAGGGTTGCTGGGCGAGCTGGCGGGCGATGTTGCGCACGGTGGCGCCGTCGAACGGCGTGGATGCGGGTTGGGCGGCGGCGGGCGCGGCGGTGGCGTGGTGGCCGCGGGCGGAGAGCAGCGGCAGGGCGGTACCTGCGGCGAGGAATGTGCGACGGTGCAACGGCGGTCTCCGAGCGGGAACGGACGGTCGTGTTGCAGTGCAAAACGCACCGAATTGTGGCAGCGATCCGCACGTTTCGGTGAGATCACGCTGGCTGCGGCGGCGGGTTTTTTGGGCGTGGCGCGTGCTCAGGCGGGATCGACGTCGCGTTCGATGATGGTGCCGAGCTGGCGTTCGGTGATGGCCAGATCGTAGGCGAGTTGCAGTTCGAGCCAGGATCTGGCGGCGGTGCCGAAATAGCGGGCGATCCGGAGCGCGGTTTCGGGGGTGATGGCGCGGCGGCCGCGGACGATGTCGGTGATGCGGTTGGCCGGCACGCGCAGCCGGAGTGCGAGGGCGTTGGCGGTGAGGCCGCGGGCGGCGAGTTCGGCGGCGAGGATGGTTCCGGGATGCACCGGCAGCGGCGGGTTCGGATCGGGATCGGGTTGGCCGGTGGTGGGTTGGCCGGTGGTGGGTTGGCTGGTGGTGGGTTGGGCGGTGGTGGGTTGGGCGGTGGTGGGTTGGCTGGTGGTGGGTTGGCCGGTGGTGGGTTGGGCGGAATCGGGTTGCTGGGTCTCGGGCTGGCCGGAATTGGGGTGGTCGGTATCGGCCGGGAGCAGCCCGGTCATGTGGCGGAGGCCCGGACTGGCGGCGGTTCGGGCTGACGATGGCCGCGGGATGCGGGATGATGCGTGCCGGCGATCGTGGTGTGGCGGATGGGTTGGGTCATTGCTGTCCTGCGCGGGCGGTTTCCGGTTGCGGGATAAGTCGGACTCGGCAAGAAACAGTGTTAGATGCGCCATAGTCCGTCAAGCATATTACATCCTCAGTAGGATAACCGCCCGGGGCCGCGCAGCCTGCTCGGTATGTTCTCCGTTTCGCGTAAGAGGTGAAATCGGGGGTAGGAAAAACCTGTCCAGGTCTCAGTGCGGCCGCCGAGAGGGGAATGGTTCGCATTTCGTGCAAAATGGGTGGTTTTTTTGACCGAAATTAAGTAGAGGTTTCTTCGTTTGTTCAATGCGCGGTCGCGGGCAATGCGAAGCCATTACCTGGGTTTCGCACATTTACGTGATCAGGAAGCTGTGTTGTTCATGGTCTGGGCCGTATTTCAGCGCGCTTGTCGGCTAATGGCGGGCGGCCGATGGTATGGAGGGCTGCGGCGCCGCCGGCCTGGTATCTTTGACGCCAGACGTATAACAGTTCTCGTCGTACGCCGAGTTGTTCCGCCAGCGCCCGGACATTGTCTGTCGCCTCCATCATGGACAGTGCCTTTAACTTGAAGTCACGGGTCCACGAATTTCTGCCCGCTGGCTTGGCGTCCGGCATATCTGTTCCCCTCATGAAACAGTGTACTTTGTTAATTCGTCTTAGTTTTCGGCGGTCGTCCAAAAATTTCAACGCGTGTCTTCAAAAGCCGCTAAATCTTTTGAAAGCGAGAGAATTCTCCGCCGATTGCGCAGTGTCAAGACGATATTGAGGGGCGCTGTCGGTTCATAACAGAAACTGTCGGAGAATCTTGCACTTCATTGCAGGGGTCGTTGTGGTGAAGAGACAAGTAGCCACTCGTAAGGAGAACAGCCAATGGGGACGCTTCTATACGCCACGACATGCCTCGCTGCCGCGGGACTGGCATTCGCACGACCGCGTGCGGTGCAGGCCACGACGATGACTCTGACGCTAACGGCGGATGAGGTCACCGCGTCGGTGATCCAGACCGCTGTATTTAGTGACGCGGCCACACCGAACACGATTTCCGTCGCCAGCGGCACTGACCGCGAGCCTGGTTGGGCAGAACTTCTCGGGTTCGGTGAACCAGGGAACGGCCGCCGGTTCTGTCTGTTTCTGGATCATGGCTGCAAGGTGCGTCCCACCGTCCCCGCCCGGCCGTGGGACGCATTTCTTCGTCCCGGGGGTGTGTTACGGTTCCCGCATGGCTTCGCTGAGCGTCGGCACCGCGCGGGACAGCAGGTAAGCGAGCACGGTGCGGCGGCCGACCTTGATGTCGGCGGTCAGCGTCATGCCGGGGGTCATGTGGAAGCCCGCCGGCAGGTTGCGTAGCTTCAATTCATCCAAGGACAGTGCGGCGCGAAAATAGGTTGCGCTGCCATCGGCGTCGGGCTGGGCGAGGGCGGCCCGAGCGGGGCGGTCGTGCTGCGGCGTGGCGAAGCTGTCGGCGCTGACGGTTTGCAGCGTGGCCGTGGCGGTGCCGTGGGTGGTGTAGGGAAAGGTGTCGAACTTGATCACCGCCGTGTTGCCTTGCTGCACGAAGCCGGCGTCGCGGGACGGGAGGCTGGCCTCGATCGCCAGAGTCGCGTCCGCCGGCACCAGGGTGATCAGTTCATCGCCGGACTGAACCACCGATCCGACCGACGCCCGTGCGACGTTCAGCACGATGGCATCGCGATCGGCGCGCAGATCGACCAGTTGGCGGCGCAGGCGCGCCTTGTCCTGCTGCTGGCGCGCGTCGGCGAGGCGGCGGCCCTGTTCGGTCAGTTGCTGGGCGGTTTCGCCGTCGCTTTGTTGCAGGAACGCGTCGCGTTCAGCGATCAGGCCGTCGAGGTCGCTCTTTGCCTCGGCGTTGGCGGCGACGGCACCGAGCAGGGAGCGGTTGACTTCGGCGCGCTGGGCGCCGGCGTCCAGGGTGTTGAGGCGGCTGCCGATCTGTAATTTCTCGAGTTGCTGGCGCATGGCTTCCTTGGTCTGGGCGGCGCGGTATTCCTCGGCGTATCCGGCGATGTCGGATACCGTTTGGGCTACCTTCGCCCGCGCGCTGTCGATGCGCTGGCGGTAGGTTTCCAGGCGGGCGGTGCGTTCGGCGTGGCGCTGGGCGAAGATCATCGCCTGGAGTTGGCTGGGGGGCGTGCCGTCGGTCAGGTACGGCTGGTCCTTCGATTCTGCCGAAAGACGATCGACCTCGGCCTGGAGGCTGGCGACCTGGCTGTCGAGCCCGCCTTGGTCGGCGGCGGCGAAGGTGGGGTCGAGCCGGACCAGGCTGTCGCCGGCGTGGACAAGCTGGCCCTCGTGCACGTCGATCTGGCGGATGATGGCGGTTTCCAGCGGCTGCACGACGATGTTGGGGGTTTTCGCGACGATCTTGCCGGGGACGGCGACGACGCGATCGACCTTGAGGAAGCCGGCGGCGGCGATGGCGGACAGGATGGTTGCCGCGATGACCCAGATCGTCATCCGGCCGCTGAGCGGGATGCGGGCGGCGATGACGGCCTGGGTGGGGGACTGGAATTCGAGCAGGGCAGGGCTTGTGTGCAGGGTGACGGACATGGCTTGTGCTCCTGGCTGGGTTATGCGGCGGCGGCGGCGGTGATGAGGTGGCGGTTCTGCTGATGCCAAAGCTGCTGGTAGGCGGGGCAGCGGGCCAGCAGGTCGCTGTGCGGGCCGAGGTCGAGGACGCGGCCCTGGTCGAGCACCAGGATGGCATCGCAATCGGTCAGCGAGGACAGCCGGTGGGAGACGATGACCATGGTGCGGCCGTGCGCCATCTGGGCGAGGTTGGCGTTGACCAGGGCCTCGCTTTCCGGGTCGAGCGCACTGGTCGCCTCATCGAGGATCAGGATGCGCGGGTCGTGCACCAGCGCCCGGGCGATGGCGAGGCGCTGGCGCTGGCCGCCGGAGAGGTTGGGCGAGCCTTCCTCGATCATGGTGGCATAGCCGTTGGGTAAGCGCTCGATGAACTCGGCGGCGCCGGCGAGGCGGGCGGCGTGCACGGCGTTGGACAGCGTCAGGCCGGGGCGGCCGGCCAGGATATTTTCCGAAATCGTGCCGCGGAACAGGAAGTTTTCCTGCAGCACGACGCCGAGGTTGCGGCGCAGGTGCGCCAGGTTGATGTCGCGCAAATCCATGCCGTCGATGCTGACATGGCCCTGGTAGTCGCGGGTGATGCCTTGCAGCAGGCGGGTCAGGGTGGATTTGCCGGAGCCGCTGCGGCCGACGACGCCGAGGACGGTGCCGGGGCCGATGCCGAAGCTGATGCCTTGCAGGGCGGACGCCGGCGGCGGGATCGGCGGTTTCCGGCCGCTGGTTGAGCACCGAGGCGGCCAGCGCGGTGGCGGTGCGGACCTCGCCCAGGCTTTCCATCAGCTTGGCGAGGCCGGCGAGCGGCTGGGCGACGCGGGCACTGAGCATCATGAAGGCGACGAGGCCGCCGACGCCGACGGTGCCGGGTGAGGTCAGGGTGAGATAGGCGCCAACCAGCAGGACGCCGCGCTGCATGAAGCCCTCGATCGGGTTGATCAGGGTCTGCGGCAGGTTGGCGAAGCGGCCGGCGGCGATTTTCGCCTCGGTGGCTTCGGCGACGCTGGCGTCCCAGCGGTCGCGCTGCTGCGGTTCCAGGGCGAGCGACTTGACCGTGCGGATGCCGTGCAGGGTTTCCACCATGACGCTGGATTTGGCGGTTTCGGCGTCCATGAAGCGCTTCACGTGCCGGCTCATGGGCTGCATGCAGGCGACGATGATGCCAGCGATGACGGCGGCGGCGAGCAGCACCATCCAGGACAGGGTGGGCTGCAGGTAGAACAGGATCGGCAGCAAAACGAGCAGGGTGACGAGGTCGAGCATGGTGGTGAGCAGCTTGCCGGTGAGGAAATCGCGGATTTTGCTGATTTGCAGGCCGGTGCGGGACCAGATCGTGCCGGCCTGGTTGTGCTCGAAATAGTCCAGCGGCAGGCGCAGCAGGCGCTGGAAGACGTGCAGGTTGAGTTGCGCATCGACGCGGGCGCCGACGATCAGGATCAACTGGCGGCGGGCGTAACCGAGCAGGGTTTCGGCGAGCATGGCGATGGCGATGAGGAGGGACATGAGGGCGAGGGTGGACAGGCTCTGATGGGTGACGACCTGGTCGATGACGGTCATCACCATCAGGGCCGGCAGGATGGTGAGGATGCTGAGGACGAGGGAGGCGAGCAGGACGTCGCGCATCGGCTTGCGCTGGGCCCAGACCAGTTCGGCGACCCAGCCGATGCTGAACGGGGCGTCCGGGCTGGCGGCGGTGCGGTTGGCGCGCATCAGGATGGCCTCGCCGGACCAGACGGCGTGCAAATCGGCGGGGCTGACGGCGACAGGCGGATCGCCGGCGGCGAGGCGGGAATGGCGGATCATCACCTGGTCGCGCTTGCGGTCGGTGGCGACGAGAAGGACGGCGCTGCCGTCGTTGAGCAGCAGCACGACGGGTTTGCGCACGTCGAGGGCGATGATCTGCTGCCAGGTCAGGCGGACGGATTTGGCCCACAGGCCGCTGTCGCGCAGCCAGTCCGTCAGGGCGGCGGGGCCGGGGATGTCATCGGCCGGGGTGCGCAGATCGTTGCGGTCCAATTCGGCGCCGTGAAAGCGGGCGGCGGCGGTGATTGCCATCAGCCGGACCTGGATGGCGATGCGCCCGCCGGGGGTGGGTAGTTTTGCTTCGGTGACGTCGTGCATCGGCCTGGCCTCCTGGATGCGGCCGGATCGCCGCGTGCGGAGGATCAGTGCCAGTGCGGCGGCGGGTGTGGGGTGACGTGGGGCACAGGGCGGCGGCAAAAAACGGGTGTTGGAAAATCGGATGCAAACGTGACTGCTGTCACCGTGGGATTTTCCCGCCGCGGGCATGGTCCGTTTCGCCAGCCGCACCGGATCGTTCCGGCCGGACTTGAGGCGATGACCGGACTGACGTCCGGGATTGTTACGCAACAGCAGGAGAAGACCGATGAAGCTCACATTCAAGACGCAGGACGATCATGCCGACGTGACGTTCAACCAGTTGCTGGGGATCAACAACGCAGGCGAGATCGCCGGCTATTTCGGTAACGGCCAGACCAGGCCGAACAAAGGCTATGTGTTGAAGCCGCCTTATGCGCAGGCCGACTACACCAACGAGAATTTTATTGGGTCAACGCAGACCCAGGTTACGGGCGTGAACAACCACGGCGTGACGGTGGGGTTCTGGGTTGACGGGACGGGCGACAATTACGGCTTCGTCAAGGACGGCAGCCAGTGGATCACCGCGATCGATCCGCATGCGCCGGCGCCGACGGCAACCGCGCCGGTGATGGAGCAGTTTCTTGGCATCAACGACCACAACATTGCTGTTGGTTTCTATGCCGATGCCAAGGGCCACGACCACGGGTTCACCTATGACGTCAAGACCGGCTCGTTCGATGCGGTATCAATCAAGGGATTTTCGCAGAGCACGGCGGCGGCGATCAACAACAAGGGCGAGATTGCCGGGTTCGTGTCGAATGGCGGCAACGATGACGGGTTCATCAAGAACGGCAACAAGATCGAGTTGCTGACCGGACCGACGGGTGCGGTGTCGGTGCAGGCTTTGGGGATCAACAACGAGGGTGAGGTGGTCGGGTCGTATGAAGACAAGACCAAGGCGACGTTCGGATTTCTGTACAACGAGCACACCGGCCAGTACACCACGATCAGTGATCCGAATACGCCGGTGAATGCGGGTCCGGCCACGAT
>Ga0302319_10025968_pt1 | contig 10337 bp, 5 predicted proteins | sample Bog_T0_2_FD_203319 | JGI IMG/M metagenome (GOLD analysis project Ga0302319, IMG submission 203319) | Peat permafrost microbial communities from Stordalen Mire near Abisko, Sweden - Bog_T0_2 | ecosystem: Environmental > Terrestrial > Soil > Wetlands > Peat | place: Sweden: Abisko, Stordalen Mire...
CAGCGAGCTGCACGGCGGAGCGCACGGGGTCGCCGCCCTTCGCGAAGGTGAGCATCTGCTGGGTCAGGTCGCGGGCGCGCAGCGACGCCGCCTGCGCCCCGTCGAGGTATTCCTTCACCGATCCCCCTTTGTCCAGGTCGAGGGCCGCCAGGGTGAGGTTTCCCATGATTGCAGTGAGCAGGTTGTTGAAGTCGTGGGCGATGCCGCCGGCAAGAAGCCCGATGGACTCGAGCTTGGAGGCCCGCTCGATGTCGGCCCTGAGGCGCTGCCGCTCGGTCACGTCGCGAAAGACAAGGACGGCGCCGATGATCTCGCTTCGCTCGTTGCGCACCGCGGCGCAGCAGCCCTCGATCAGGTGCTGGCGGCCCTTCTCCCCTCGGATCTCGATGCCGGGCGGCAGGTCCACGGCCAGCCCGTCGCGCAGGGCTGACTGGATCGCCTGGTCGGCCTTCACCCCGGGCGAGGACGGCCCGGCGATGACCCCGTCCGCGCGGCGCCCGACCCCGGAACCCTGGCGGCAATCGGTCAGCCTCTCGGCCGTCAGGTTCATGAACTGGACGACGCCGTGGGTGTCCACGGTGATCACGCCCTCGTCCATGGCGCGCAGGGTCACCGAGAGCCTCTCCTTCTCGGTGGCCAGGGCCGTCTCGGCGAGCCGCCGGGCCGTGACATCGGTTGCAACGCCAAACACGCTCCAGGAGCCGGTTCCCGCCGGAAGGATCGTCGCCTGCTCGCGCAGCCAGATCTCGGCTCCGTTCGAGATGGCCCGGAACTCCTGCTCGTACCCGGGCGCACCGCCGAACATCGCCCCGGCGCTCCGACGGGCGATCTGTTCCATCTCGGGCAGGTGGATTCCGTCCCACATACGGTTTCCGTTCTCCGCGGGGTCCCGGCCGAAGATTTTCCTGTACAGGCGCGACGGCGGGATATTGACGAACGCCCAGTCCAGGCCCCCCTGCCCGTTTCTGGTCGCGCGGGCCTGCCAGAGAATGCAGTCGGCCTTGTCGAGCAGCTCCTGCACCTGCGCCTGGCTGGCCTTCCGGGCCTCCTCGGCTTCGCGCCTGGCGGTGACGTCCACCACGAGGCCGACAATGTTCCAGGCCGCGGGCCCAACCCGGGTGATGGAGACCCTCTCCTGGACCAGGAATGTCTTTTCCGGGGACACCAGGTGGAACTCCTGGTCATACCCCTGGACGCCGCCCCGCAGGGCCGCGACAAACCTGGCGTCCGTCTCCTCCTGCTCCGGAACCGCGTAGCCCCCAAATAACTTCTTCCCGCTGGGTCCGCTCCTGCCCTCGAAAAGAAAGGCCTGCCGTCCGCCAAAGATCTTCCGCTGGAGCCCGGAGTCGGGCACGTTGAAGTGCCACTCGAAGCCGCTGTCTGTCTCGCTCACCCGAGCCTGCCACACCATGCAGTCGGCCCTTTCCAGGATCGCCTTCAGCTGCTCCTGGCTCTGCTTCAGCGCCTCGTCGGCCTCCCTCTCCGGGGTGATGTCGGCCACGATCCCGAACAGGCTCCAGGAATCCCTTCCCGCCCGTCGGATCTCGACGCTCTCCCTCACCCAGTGCTCCTTGCCCTCAAAAACGACCCTGAACTCCTGCCTGTACCCAGGGGCCCCGCCATCCAGGGCGGCGTAGGTTGTGGCGGCCATCTGCACCTGGTCGGGTAGCAGGGCCTGCCTCCAAAGCCCGTTCTCCGCCCGGTCTCCGGCGAGCCGGAGAACGGGATTTTCACTGGAGGTCACGGGAATCTCAAAAGTCCACTTCCGGTCCGGGCCCGTCCCACGCACCCTGGCCCACCAAAGCAGGATATTGGCATCTGAAAACAGGCGACTGAGATCCTCCCGTCCCCGCCGGGACGCTGGGGGCCCCCGCCCCGCCGACCCCCGCCGCGACCAGATCGCTGCGCCGGCCGCGGCCAACAAAACTCCCCCCGCCGCGCCGAGCGCGGCGGCCAGCACTGGGTCCGCGCCTAAGGCGCTTGCAAGCATGGGACTACGGGGCTTGGGGGGGAACGGGCGGCAGTGCAGCATCCGGGGCGGATGCCGCCACTGCCAAATCGGCAACTTTGCACCTGAACTTAACCTCCGAGGAAGGGTTGAAGTAAACCATTTTCGGCTTTCCGGCCCGCTCGGAACCCCATTCGATGGCGCCATGCCTGATTCCGACACGGAGGTCCTGGATATCTTTACCCGAACCGGAGCCCTGCTGAAGGGTCACTTTGTGCTGAGGTCCGGCCTTCACAGCGGCCACTACTTCCAGTGCGCACAGGTCTGCCAGCATCTCGACGCGGTCGCCCGCCTGGGTGAGCTCCTCCTTGCGAAGGTGCGTCTCCAGGGGCTGGTGTTCCAGACCGTGCTGGCCCCCGCCATGGGCGGCCTTGTCATCGGCCAGGAGGTGGCAAGGCAGGCCGGGACGCGCTACCTGTTCGCGGAAAAGGAGAACAACGCCCTGGTCCTGCGGCGCGGCTTTGCGTTCGCACCCGGGGAGGCCGTCCTCGTGGTCGAGGACGTGGTGACCCGGGGCGGACGGGCGGTAGAGTGCCTCGACCTGGTGCGGAAGGCGGGGGGAAAGCCGGTTGCCATCGCGATGCTTGTGGACAGGAGCTCGGGAACCGCGCGCTTCGACGTGCCCGCGGTCTCCCTGCTCGAGCTCAGCTTTCCCGTGTATGCCGCCAATGCGCTGCCGGAAGACCTGGCGACCATCCCGGTGGAAAAGCCGGGTAGCTGAGCCCCATCAGCGCACGGTCACCGCGACGTAGCCGAGCCCGCCGTTGTTGAAGACCAGGAGAAGATTGCGCCCGGGCTGGAGGATCAGCGACTTCGCCGCGACGAGGGATGTGACCGGCGTTCGGTTGATCTGGACAATCACCATGCCCGGCACCAGCCGGTCGGCATAGGGGGAATCCTCGGCGACATCGGAGATCAAAAGGCCGCTGATCCTCGGGTCGATCCCCAGCTTTGTCCGGATCTCGTCGGTGAGCGCCGTGACGCTCACCCCCTGGAGAAGCTCGTCCGGATTCTCCGCCTGCGTGCCGAGCGCGACGTCGACGGCGACCGGCTTGCCGCCGCGGACCACCGCAAGCGAGACCTTGGAACCCGGGGCCATGCCCGCGATCATGAGGCGGAAGTTGTCGCGGTCCGTGACCGGATGGCCATTGAACCCGATGACGACGTCGTTGGTCCGGATCCCGGCCTTCTCCGCCGGGCTTCCGGCCTGGACCTCGGTGACCGCGACGCCCTTTGCGCCCTTGGGCAGTCCGAATTCCTCGGCGACCTCGGGGCTGAGGTCCACGGTGCTGACGCCAAGAAACCCGCGCGTCACGGTTCCCGTCTCAATCAGGCTCTCCATGATCGACCGGGCGAGGTTCACGGGGATCGCGAACCCGAGGCCGATGCTGCCCCGCGAGGGCGAGAGGATGGCGCTGTTGATCCCCACAAGCCTTCCCTTGGCATCCACAAGGGCGCCGCCGGAATTGCCCATGTTGATGGCCGCGTCGGTCTGGATATAGTTCTCGTAGCCCGAGACGTCGCTCAGGAGCCCGATCTGGCGCTCCTTGGCCGAGACGATGCCCATCGTCACCGTCTCGCCGACGGCAAGCGGGTTTCCGACCGCAAACACGATGTCGCCCACGCGCAGGCGGTCGCTGTCCGCGAGCGTCAGCGTGGGAAGGCCCGTTGCCTCGATCTTGACGACGGCCACGTCGGTCTTCGGGTCCGCTCCGACGACCTTGGCCGTGAATTCCCGGCCGTCGGGCTGGGGCAGCGAGACCTTCAGCTCGTCCGCCCCCTCGATCACATGGTTGTTCGTGAGGATGTACCCGTCGGAGGTCACGATCACGCCCGAGCCCAGTCCCTCCTGCTTGCTGACGCGGTCCTGGTCCGGGACGTCTCCGAAGAATTGCCTGAGGATCGGGTTCACCTCCACGCGCTGGTGGATCGTCTTCGAGGAATAGATCGAGACCACCGCCCGCTCCACGGGCTCCACGACGTCGGCATAGCTCGCGACGGGGCCACCCGGGCTCGATGCAACCGGTGTCGGGTCGGTCCGCAGCTGGGGCTTCGGCCCGCGGGCGTCGAGAGTCGCCGCATGTCCCTGCGCGAGGGACAGCGCCAGTGAGGCCGCCACCGCCAGGAAGGGAAGAAACTTGGATTTCATAAGGTTCCGCCCGCGCCGGTCAGAATCCCTTGATGCGAAACAGGCCCGTCACGCTCTCGTTGCTGTTGATCCGGAGGATGGCCTGGCCGAGGAGCGGCGCGATGCTGAGAATCGTCACGGGGAGGCCCCGCGCGTCGAGGGGGACGGAGTCCGTGGTGATCAATTCGTCGATCAGGCCGGTGCGCAGCCTCTCGATCGCCGTCTCGTTCAGGATGCAGTGGCTGACCGCGGCCCGAACCGTCCGAGCTCCGTGGTCCCGGAGGATCTTGGCCGCTGCCACGAGGGTTCCCGCTGTCTCGGTGATGTCGTCCACCAGAAGCACATCCTTCCCCTCGACGTCGCCAACCAGGCTGATTGCCTCGACGTTGGTCGCCGACTTGCGCTTCTTCGCGACCATTCCCAGGCCGGCGCCGAGCGCATCGGCGTAGGCGGCGGCCATCTTCATTCCGCCCACATCCGGGGAGCAGACAATCAGCTTGTCGCTGGAAAGCTTGGAAAGGTGCTCAAAGAAGACCGGCGACGCGTAGAGATGGTCCACCGGGATGTCGAAAAATCCCTGGATCTGCTGGCTGTGCAAGTCCATGGTCAAAACACGGTTGGCGCCTGCCGACACAAGGAGATTTGCCACCAGTTTGGCCGTGATGGGAACGCGGGGCTGGTCCTTGCGATCCTGTCTCGCATAGCCGTAAAACGGCAGCACGGCCGTGATGCGCTGGGCGGATGCGCGCCGGGCGGCGTCCATCATGATCAGCATCTCCATCAGATGGTGGTTGGTGGGAGGGCAGGTCGACTGAATGATGTAAACATCGTGCCCCCTGATGTTTTCGTTGATCTTGACGAAGCTCTCGCCATCGGGGAAACTGGTGACCACCGCCTCCCCAAGCGGCACGCCGATCGACCGGCAGATTTGTTCCGCGAGTGGGCGGTTGGAGTTGCCGGAGAAGACTTTCAGCAGCGAAGCGCTCATGCCCCCGGGATCGTGCTCGTGGCCGCCGCGGAAGCCACCCCAAAATTGGCCGGGCCCAAGGATTTTCCGTCGACAAAACTTCGTTTCCTCGTCTCCCTTGAGACCATGGCTGATTCACGAAAGAAGCTCGTCACTCCTGCAAGCCTGGCGGTCGATGCACTGCTCCTTGTCGCATTTTTTGTCTACATGTACGGGGTGGTCTCCACCCACGTCCCCTCCAACGATCCCGGGATGATCCGCCTCTGGGGAGCCATCACGGCTTCCTGCCTGACCGCGGTGTTCTGGCTCGCCCTTCAGATGTTCCGGGTCGTGCTGCGGGCGCAGCGCGAGGGAAAAAAGTGACGAAACCCGGGTCGTCCCCGGCCCGCGTTCTGCGGGCGGACCTCCCGGTTTTACCCTGAAGCATCCAGGTCTCCAGCCAACTAGAACCCCCCCTTATGGCCTCGAAATCCAAAGTTAACAAGACACGGAAGTCCCCCAAGCATGCCCCCGCCCGGGCGTCAAAATACGTCTACCGCTTCGGCGTGAAGACGGATGGCGATGCGTCCCTGCGCGCGCTTCTTGGCGGAAAGGGCGCAAATCTTGCTGAAATGAGCAGGATCGGACTCCCGGTCCCCCCCGGCTTCACCATCACGACGGAGGTCTGCACGTACTACTATGCAAACCGCCGCACTTATCCCGCCGCCCTCCAGGCGCAGATCGCCGCGGGAATCGCCGCGATCGAGGCCCAGGTCGGCGCAAAGTTCAACGATCAGGTGAACCCGCTCCTCGTGTCCGTCCGTTCGGGCGCCCGCGACTCCATGCCGGGCATGATGGACACGATCCTCAACCTCGGCCTCAATGACGCGACGGTGGCGGCGCTTGCCACCCGCACGAAGAACGAACGGTTTGCGTGGGACTGCTACCGCCGGTTCATCCAGATGTACGGCGACGTCGTGCTCGGCGTCCAGAAGCGCCCCGACGAGGACCACGAGCCGTTTGAGACCGTCATCGAGGAGCTCAAGCACGAGCGGCACGGCGACCACCAGGTCGAGGACACCAAGCTGACCGTGGACGAATTGAAGGAGCTCGTCGCCAGGTTCAAGACCCTCGTCAAGGACCGCACCGGGCACGATTTCCCTTCCAGCCCCTGGGACCAGCTCAGCGGCGCGGTCGGGGCGGTGTTCGGCTCGTGGATGAACGACCGGGCGATCGTCTACCGCCGCAAGTACAACATTCCCCAGGAGTGGGGCACGGCGGTCAACGTGCAGGCCATGGTCTACGGCAACACGGGAGACCAGTCGGGTTCGGGCGTCGCCTTCACCCGCGATCCCGCCACCGGAGAAAAGGTCTTCTACGGCGAGTTCCTCATGAACGCGCAGGGTGAGGACGTCGTCGCCGGCGTGCGCACCCCCGAGCCCGTGATCAGGCTCGCCGACCACCAGCCCGCCTCCTACAACGAGCTGAACCGGATCCGCAAGACCCTGGAGTCCCACTTCAAGGACATGCAGGACTTCGAGTTCACGATCCAGGACGGCAAGGTCTACATGCTCCAGACCCGCAACGGAAAGCGGACGGGCGTGGCCGCGGTCAGGATCGCCGTCGAGATGGTCAAGGAGAAGCTGATCGACTGGCAGACCGCCATCCTTCGCGTCCCGGCCGACCAGCTCGACCAGGTGCTCGCCCCGATCTTCGACCGCGCGGCCCTGAAGGCCGCGCCCGCCATCGCGACCGGCCTTCCCGCCGGCCCCGGTGCCGCGTCGGGCAAGATCTACTTCAACGCCGAGCGCGCCGTCGAGGCCGCAAGCCGCGGCGAGAAGGTTCTTCTCGTCCGCGTCGAGACCTCCCCCGAGGACCTTCGCGGCATGATCGCCGCCGAGGGCATCCTCACCGCCCGCGGGGGCGTCTCCTCCCACGCCGCACTCGTCGCCCGCCAGATGGGCAAGGTCTGCGTGTGCGGCGCGAGCGCCCTCCAGGTGGACTACCAGGCACGCACGCTCAAGGTTGCCAACCAGGTCTTCCCGGAAGGCGACTACCTGTCCATCGACGGCACCTCGGGAACGGTGTATGCCGGCGAGCTCAAGACCGCCCCGTCCGAGATCATCCAGGCCCTGGTTCACGGGAACAAGGAGGCCGCGGCCAGCCGCACCTGCCGGAACTTCACCCAGTTGATGAAGTGGTGCGCGCAGGCGACCCGCCTCCAGGTCCGCACCAATGCCGACACGCCCGAGCAGGCCCGCAATGCGGTCTCCTTCGGCGCCGTCGGAATCGGCCTCACCCGCACGGAACACATGTTCTTTGAGGGAAACCGCATCGATGCGATGCGCGAGATGATCCTCGCCGACACGAAGGACGCCCGCGAGGTCGCCCTGGCGAAGCTCCTCCCCTTCCAGCGCGCCGACTTCATCGGCATCTTCAAGGCGCTCAAGGGGCTCCCGGCCACCATCCGGTTCCTCGACCCCCCCCTGCACGAGTTCCTGCCGCAGTCGAAGGAGCAGCAGATCGACCTGGCCCGCAAGCTGGGCATCCCGGTGGAGAAGATCATCGAGCGGGTCCACCAGCTCCATGAGTTCAACCCGATGCTCGGTTTCCGCGGCTGCCGCCTGGGGATCAAGTTCCCGGAGATCACCGCCATGCAGGCGCGCGCCGTGTTCGAGGCCGCCGCCGACGCAAGGAAGGCCGGGATCAAGGCAAACCCGGAAATCATGATTCCGCTCGTCGGCTTCAAGAAGGAGCTCGATCTCCAGCTGGAAATCGTTCATTCCGTGGCCGCGGCCGTGCAAACCGAGAAGAAAGTCAAATTCTCCTACTCCGTCGGGACCATGATCGAGGTCCCGCGCGGTGCCCTCACCGCGGACGAGATCGCGACCACGGCTGAATTCTTCAGCTTCGGCACGAACGACCTCACCCAGATGGCCCTGGGCATGAGCCGCGACGACTCGGGCTCGTTTCTCCCCCCGTACCAGGACGCCGAGATCGTGAAGCGGAATCCGTTTGCAACGATCGACCAGGTCGGCGTTGGTCAGCTGATGCGCATCGCCATCGAGAAGGGCCGGTCCACCCGGCCGGACATCAAGCTCGGCATCTGCGGCGAGCACGGCGGCGATCCCGACTCGGTAAAGTTCTGCCATAAACTGGGCCTCACGTACGTCTCGTGCAGCCCGTTCCGCGTGCCGGTAGCCCGGCTCGCAGCGGCCCAGGCCGCCGTCGCCGAACAAAAGGCGACCAAGAAGAAGTAAGAAAAACTGTGACCCAACCCGACCCAGCAGCCTCCCCGACCCGTCCCGATCCGGAGGATCCGAGGCTGCTGGCGTATCTTAACCTTAAGCTTCACGAGATAGGCCAGCCGGGCGTCCTGCTTCCCGAGAGCGACCGGCTTTCGGCCCTGGTCGGGCATTTCCTGGCGTTGAGCAGGGAGAAGGACCGGGCGCTCGCAAGGCACCTCTCCCCTCCCGACCAGCGGATCCAGAACTTCATCTACGACTCGGTCGGCGAGGCCGCCGAGGCCCCCCGGCTGCCGGGTACGACCCTCGTCCTCGACCGGCGGGGCCTCGCCCGCGCCCTTTCTCTCCCCCCGGGGAGGGACGATCACCACAGCAGCATCCTGGCCTCCTATCGCGCCCGCCAGGGCATCCTGCACAATCCCAGGAGCGACCGGCGCACCACCCAGGGTATCTTCCATGTCGCCGAGGGGGGCCTCCCCATCCCCGATGACAAGAAGGCCGTGCCGGCCGCCGTCTTCGGGCGGCTTCTCGCCCGCGCCCTGAACCCCCCGGCGGAGCTCCTCCGTCTCCCCTTCACATCCGCCTCGTCGGCCCCCGCCGAGTGCTTCGTGTCGCTCTACCTGCGCCCCGTGGTCGTGCCCGCGGTGCCCGGCTTCACCCCGGTCCGGTCGATGGAAACCCGGTTCTTCGTCCCCGGCAGCCTCGTGGCCAACCTCGATTTCATCGAGTCCATCTTCGGCAACGCCGGCGACCCGAACCTGCCGGAGAACGACGCGGCCCTGGACCCCGAGCACTGGACCGGGCACACCGGCTGCGTCCTCCTCGCGCCCCACCTCAACGGGATCACCAAGAAGGAGCTGGGCCTGCCGCAGTGGGAAAAGGCCGGCGAGCGCCAGCGGCGCGACGGGATGTGCTGGCGCGATCCGGCCGAGCCCTACAACGACGGGAGCCCGTTCAAGCTCACGTGCCGCGACGAGTCGGGGGTCATCGTGACGATGATTTCCGACAACTACTTCGGCTACTGCAAGAAGGAGGTGAAGACCCAGATCAGCTTCGCAGCCAATCTCCTCGGCCGGGCGGAGGAGGAGCACTCCGGGGGCGCGATCGTCTTCCCGAGCTACGACCTCGGCGAGGACTTCCAGCTCAACCGCAACCTCCCCGACGTGCAGCACACCTTCGCCGAGGCGCTTGCGCTCCTCGGGGGCCGGGCCGAGCCGCAGCCCGGCGGATGGGCCCGGGACAAGGTGTATCCAAACATTACCTACGTTCCGCCCGACGCCCGCTTCGACCTGCGCACCCAGCGCATCGCCTGGCCCGCCGCGGGCGGCGGCGAGCAGACGCTCAAGCTCCTCCCCGACATCACCTACGTGCTCCCCTCCGGCTACAAGGTCGAGATGACCAAGCCCGACGAGGGCCGGCACTGGCGGCTGCGGGGAACGACCGCCGAGGGCCTCCTCTGCCACAAGCCGTGCACCGTTTCGGGCGGCGGCAAGTCCGAGATCTCGAAGTCGATCGCAGACGCCATCTTCACCGGCCCGCTCTTCGTCAACGACCTCGCCCGCGACCTCGACCTGGTCGAGTCCATCCTGAACCGGGACTATCGGGACCGGTTCCGCCACCCGAACGGGCCGCCCGCGCGGGGCCGCCGGATCCTCAGCCCGGAGCGCTCGCTCGGTTCCGTCGTCAAGCTCATCAGCCGGAGCCCCGACTACACCGACGAGTACAACGCCTGGATTTCCTCGATTCCGCGCTATGTCCGCGACCTGGTCCTGCTGATCAAGCGCCTCTACAAGCCCGAGTGGGGCGACGACTGGCGCAGCCACTTCAGCGTGGACACGATCAACTCCCGTCCCGGCAACGAGCTGAAGTACCACTCGGAGCGGCTCCTCACCCACTACCTCCGCGTGGGCTACACCCGCGAGGGAGGCTGGAGGACCTTCACCCTGCGCACCGACTTTCTACCCGCGGAGAAGATCCAGGCCGAGGATGACATCACCGCCTCGACCGTGG
>Ga0302319_10025972_pt1 | contig 10336 bp, 9 predicted proteins | sample Bog_T0_2_FD_203319 | JGI IMG/M metagenome (GOLD analysis project Ga0302319, IMG submission 203319) | Peat permafrost microbial communities from Stordalen Mire near Abisko, Sweden - Bog_T0_2 | ecosystem: Environmental > Terrestrial > Soil > Wetlands > Peat | place: Sweden: Abisko, Stordalen Mire...
AGGTTATTGATCGCTGAAGACGACAAGGCGCTGGGGTTGTTTTTGAGCCGGGGCCTGGAAGCCGATGGACACCGTGTTCATCTGGTTCACGACGGGGGCGCGGCCGCCGAGGCATTTCGCCAGGAGTTGCCGGATCTGACCATCCTCGATCTGAATATGCCGGTCAAAGACGGCGAGCAGGTGCTCCAGGAACTGCGGGCCCTTGAAGCCGACCTCCCGGTTCTGGTCCTTACCGCGCGGCAGGAAGTCGACACGCGGGTTCGCTGCCTCGACCTGGGGGCAGACGACATGATGATCAAGCCGTTCAGCCTGCACGAGCTTCGGGCGCGCTGCCGGGCGCTGCTTCGCCGCAAGAGAGAGGCGCGTCTGCAGTTGCGCGCCGGGGATCTGGAACTCGACCGGATGGACCACACGGCACGGCGCGGGTCTCAGGGAATTGTGCTCACCAACAAGGAATTTGCATTGCTCGAACACCTGATGCTCAATCGCGGCCAGTGTGTTTCGCGGATCGAACTGCTGGATTCGGTGTGGAACCTCGAGCCCACGCAAACCACCAACATCGTGGATGTCTACGTGAATTATCTGCGCCGCAAGCTGAAGGACCCGGCCCCCGGACAGCTGATCCGGACGGTGCGCGGACAGGGCTACACGGTGCCTTCCGAAGCCGAGCTGACCCTCACGCCGGCTCCCGTCCTGCATGTCCCTCCGGCAAGGCCAGCGTCGATTGGCGCGGTCTCTGAAATGCACTAAGTTTCATCAACATTCATTCCTTAGGAGAACTCCGATGCAGCCTGTTCCAGTTACTTTGCTTTCATCTTCAAACCGTCCCCGCCAGCGCACCGCGCTGGTAGCCAGCAACGACTCGAGCTTCCGCCAGCGCCTTTCCGACATACTCACCGGCCTTCGCTGGCAGGTTCGCGCGGTAGAGAGTGGAGCCCAGGCCTGGGCCGAGGCCGAGGCCGCGGCGCCGGAAGCCATGATCGTCGACTCCTGGCTGCCCGATCTCGATATGGGGGAGTTCTTGACGGGATTCCGTGGTTCCTTTCCCAAGGTGGACCTGTTGACCACAGAGAGTTCTTCGATTCAGGAGTGCCCACGTGGCCCTTATCGCCAGGAGCTGCTTTATGCTCTTCGCCGCAGCCAGGATACCGACACCGCGGTTTGGAATGCGGCGCCGGAGCTAAACCATTCGAGCCCGGCCCTGGCCGCGCCGGATGCGGATTCCGGACAGAACACTGTACATCCCGCCGGACCACAAGCAGCATCCCTGGCCCGTGTTGTCGAATCAACCCCAGCCGCTCGCCATCCGAAGCCATCTTCGGCCATACCTTTCCCGGTTCGCGAAACCGCGGCCGCGGCAGTCGAGCGTCTTCCAGAGTTGATCGGGAACGCAAACTGCATGCTTGAAGTCAGCCGCCGCATCCGGCTGGTTGCCGCGCGGTCCACTCCCGTGCTGATTGAGGGACCCACCGGCTCGGGCAAGGAACTGGTTGCAGAGGCCCTGCACAGGCTATCGACCAGAAACCGTAAACCCTTTGTTGCCATCAATTGCGCGGCGATTCCGGAAGCGTTGCTTGAAGCAGAACTCTTCGGGCACACGCGCGGCGCATTTACCGGAGCGGTGAGCGGACGCACCGGGCGCATTGAGTCCGCGGATGGGGGCACGCTTTTTCTCGACGAAATTGGCGAGATGCCGCTGGCGCTTCAGGCAAAACTGCTTCGCTTTGTGGAGTGCGGCGAGCTGCAACGGGTGGGCGACAACGAGACTGTGAAAGTGGACGTGCGGATTGTGGCCGCCACGCACCAGGAGCTGGCCAAGCAGACCCTGAAGGGCGGCTTTCGCTCCGATCTCTACTATCGGCTTGCGGTGTTCCTCATCCGTACTCCGTCGCTGTCGGAGCATGCGCAGGACCTGCCGCTGCTTGTGGATCACTTCATGGCCAAGATGGGCCGCGACGAGCCGGTGAAGCGCGTGGATGCCGAGGCCCTCAAGAAACTCTCCGCTCACCAGTGGCCGGGCAACGTGCGGGAACTTGAGCATGTGCTGGAGCGCGGCGCCATTTTGGCCGGCGACCAGGCTTTCCTGAGCGCGCGCGAGATCGACTTTGGGTACACGGTCAACTGAGCGTTTATTGAGGGAGAATTCCAATGGGCATGGGGATTGAAACTCGTTTGAGCGACCAATTAGCCAGGTATCTGGACTTGGCCGCGGCAGAGGCCAAACTGACCGCGGCCAACATGGCCAACGTCGACACACCCGGGTATAAGGCCCTGGGGATGGACTTTGAGGCCGAAATGCGCGGCGCCATGACGGACGTGGATGCCGGACGAGGCCCCGCAAAGGTGCGCGTCAAGCCCGTCGACGGGTTGATCTCGCGTCCGGACGGCAACAACGTGACCGTGGACCGCGAGAGCTTGAACCTTGCCGAGGCGCAGCTCCGATTCAAGGTCGGCGTGACGCTGCTGCGCAGCGAGAATCAGAGCGTGATGGACGCTATCCACGCCGACAAGTAACGGTTTCCAGATAAAAGTGTGGAAGGAGCAGCCGCAATGAACATGTTTGGAATGATGGAGACATCGGGTGGGGCGATGCAGGCCGAACGGATGCGCGCCGAGGTTGTGGCGGCAAATATGGCCAACGCGGAGACGACGCGAACCGCCTCGGGTGGTCCTTACCATCGGCAGCATGTGATCTTTGCGGCCAACTCCGGCGACCCGGAGTTTGCAGACTCGCTCGCCGGCGCTTCGGGGGGGTCTCAGCCGGGCGCTGTTGCGGCGGGCGCCTTTTCGATGCAGGCGTTGAATGCGGGCGGCTCCGGTCTGGTGGCTCCGGGCGTGCATATCGCCGGCGTGGTCGAGGACCCTTCGGCTCCGCTGAAGCGATACGATCCGGGGCACCCGGACGCCGGTCCTGACGGCTATGTCTCGTATCCGGACATTAATCCTCTCACAGAGATGGTGGATCTGATGGGGGCAACGCGTGCATATGGACTGAATGGCTCCGCGGTGCAGGCGGAGAAGGGCATGATCAACTCGGCGCTGGAGATTTCGAAGTCATAGCAGCGCGGGCTTACCAGCCATGCAGTCGATGGAGTCAGCAACGGAAAGCGCAGGTAGAGAAGAATGATCAGCGGAATCAGCCCCATGACCGTCACAGCTCCGGTGTCGCAGGCACCGACTGGCACGCTCGGTTCGCCAGGAAGTTCCTCTGCCGGCCAAACGTCTCCTTCCACGCCATTTGGCGATCTGCTGACGGATTCAATCGCTCAGGTTGGCAAGCTCGAAGATCAGGCGCACACCGCCGTCGCCGGACTGATGACCGGCTCAGGCGTCGACGTACACACGGCGATGATCGCCACCCAGAAGGCGAGCATGGCGTTTGAACTGACGCTGGCGGTGCGCAACAAGGCAGTGCAGGCCTACCAATCGGTAATCGGGATGCAGTTCTAAGCAGCGGGAAAGCGGCGGTAGAGACCAGGCATGGCGACCGGAACACAATTGGAAAAGAGCGCGCCCCCCAGGCCGGGGCAACCCCAGTTGGGGGATCGCGCCGCGGCACTGTGGGGCCTGGCGCGGGTTCGCTGGGCAGCCATGTTGCCCGCGCAGCGGAGCTGGGCACTGGTGGCGGGCGTGCTTCTGGGTTTATTGGCGGGCGGACTGCTGTGGTATGCGCTGCGGACGGACTGGCGGATTTTATACGCGGACCTCGACCCGGAGGACGCGCGCCAGACCGGCCAGCTTCTCGCCCAGGCACAGATCCCCTATGAGCCGACGGAGAATGGCTCGGGAATCCGTGTACCTGCGCCGCAACTGGATAAAGCCCGCCTGCTGACCGCGGCCAAGGGCGGAGTGAAGAGCGGGCGGCTGGGTTTCGAGCTATTCGACAAGCCGAACTGGGTGGGATCGGAGTTTGACGAGCAGGTCAACTACCAGCGGGCTCTGGAAGGCGAGCTTGAGCATACCGTGGGCACCTTGAGCGATATCGAATCGGCGCGGGTCCATCTGGTTCTGCCTCACGACTCGCTGTTCCGCGAATCCGAGCGCCCGGCAAAGGCTTCCGTGGTGCTCAAGCTGCGCCACCTTACTCTTTCAGACGGCGAACCGGAGGCCATTCGCAACCTGGTGGCTTCGGCCGTCGACGGGCTCACGCCGGATCGGGTGGTGCTGGTGGATGCGGCGGGTCATCAGCAACTGGGTCCGAAAACGGCCGATGCGATCCGTCTGAGCGCCGAGGAAGCATTGGAAGAGAAACTGATAACGACTCTCGAACCGGTGACCGGGCCGGGCAACGTGCGCGCCTCGGTCACGCTGGACTACGATCCCGCGGCAACCGAAGAGACGCAGGAAACCTACGATCCCGACCAGACGGTGACGCTTTCGATGCAGCGATCCGAGCAGACCACCGGAGGCAAGCCGGTTGCCGCGGGAGTTCCAGGCACGGCTTCGAATGCGCCCAACACGCAGGCCCTGCCTGTCTATCCCCAACTGACCTCGGGCGAGGAGAGCGCCAAAACCGAATCAGGGACTTATGGAGCCTCGAAGACGGTGCGGCACCTGGTGGAGAATCCGGGCCGGGTGAGCCGCATGACGGCGGCCATCGTGGTGAACGACCGGATGGCGCAGGCCGCCTCGCAGGGGAAATCCGCCACCTGGCAGCCTCGCTCGGCCGACGAACTGCGCAACCTGACCGCGTTGGCTCAGGCGTCGGTGGGATTCAATACGGCACGCGGCGATTTGCTTACCGTGGAAGATCTGGCCTTCGATGAGAACAAGTCTCTGCAGCCGGTTTCGCCGCTGGCCCAGGGACTGGCAACGGTTGAGAGCGCGCCGGTTCTGGTTAAGTATGTTGCCCTGCTGGCGGGAGTCCTGGTGGTGCTGACCTTTGGAGTGCGCCCCGCCCTTCGCCGCGCCAGTTCCTCGGCGAAGGTCAAGGGAGCGGACAAACAGCCGGGAAAAGAGCTGGCGGCAGAAGCCGCGGCAGCGAAACTCCCCGCGGCGCCTCCACCCGATTTGGCACTTACGGACCCTGAAAGAGCCAGAGCGCAGGAGATTTTCGAGCAGGTTACACAGCATCTCAAACGCGAGCCATCGCAGAGTTCCCGGTTGTTGCAAAGCTGGATTCATTCCGATTAGGGGACCACCGGGCACAGCGAACAGAGGCGTGGAAGAGAAAGGAACCGAGCCGTGGCCGAGCAGGGAAATGGAAATGGAGCGCCGCGCCGGCAGTCGGCGCAAATGTCCGGGCTGAGGAAAGCCGCGGTCCTTCTGGTCGCCGTCGGCGAGGAGGCGGCCAAGGAGATTCTACGCGCGCTTCCGGAAGCAGACGTGCAGAGGATTACCGAGGAGCTTGCGGATCTGCGCGGCATCACGTCTGAATTGTCTGCCGAGATCATTGAGGAATTCTGGGAGTTGCTGGAGACGCAGAATTTCGTGGTGCAGGGTGGGCTTGATTATGCCAGCCGGCTGCTGATCGACACGTTCGGCAAGGAACGCGCCGATGACCTGCTGGCCCAGGTGCGCCAATCACAGGAGGCCGCCCAGGGCAATCTTGCCAAGCTGCAGCGCACCGACCCCCAGCAACTGGGCAAGCTGCTCGATTCGGAGCATCCGCAGACCATCGCGCTGGTGCTGGCCCATCTCGACCCCCGGCGCGCATCGATGGTGCTGGACAATTTGAGCGAGGACCACAAGGTCGTCTCCATCCAGCGGCTGGCCGAGATGCGCCAGTTCTCGCCGGAGATGGCGCAGAAAGTAGCCCACATCCTGCACCGGCGCCTTGAGAATGTAGGCGATACGGCGCGCAAAAGCTATTCCGGATTCAAGGCGGTGGCCGACCTGCTCAACCGGCTCAATGCCGAGGAGTCGAAAAAAATCCTGGAGACAATTGAAGACGGGCAGCCGGAACTTGCGCTGAGCATACGCAACCTGATGTTCACGTTTGAGGACCTGGTGACGGTTCCGCCGGCCACCATTCGAGAGATTGTCTCGGGTGTGGACAAGCGGCAGTTGGCGATGGCCCTGCGCGGAGCCAACGACGATCTGCGCGCGCAGATTTTCAAGTCCATGAGCTCGCGGGCCGTGGAGATGCTGAAGGAGGACATGGAGGTGCTTGGACCGGTCCGTTCGCGCGAAGTGGCGCAGGCCCAGCAGGAGATCCTGAACCTGGCCCGGCGGTTGGAGGCCGAAGGCAAGGTGATTCTCAAGTTGGAGACCGGAGACGAAATGCTGGCATAAGGAGTGGACAGTGCGCAGTGACCAGTGAGCGGTTTTCGGCGATCTGCCTTTTGTGTGCGACCATCAGCAATTACCGGTATATTCGGGGGCACTGTCCATTGCTCACTGTGCACTGTCTTAGGGGGAACTTTGCGGCAGACGGAGTCACCAATTCGATCGGACAAGCCTATGCGCGTCGAGGTCTTCGAGTACCCGGCCGGCCCCGAGGACCCCTCCAGCGCAACCTGGGGTGAATGGGAAGCTGCGGAATCGGAGTTAAGCGGAGAGAAACTTCCTGCCGCAGAATCCGCGAAGGCACAAGCCGGCGCGAACCCGGGGGTAGAGGAAGCCGGGCTTCGCGCGGAGTTCGATCGTCGGCTGGGGGAGGAGACGAAGCGATCGTTCGACGCTGGCCGTGAAAAAGGGCGTGCGGAGGGCCGCCAGGCGGAGAAGGACGCGCAGGCGCCCCAACAGGCAGCCGTGGAAGAACGGCGCGTGCGCCAGGCGGCCGAACTGATTAAGAGCTTCGCGGAGGAACGGGACAAATATCTGCGAGCGGTTGAACATGAGGTGGTGGAACTGGCGCTGGCAGTGGCGGCGCGCATTCTCCGCCGCGAGGCGCAGATGGATCCCCTGTTGCTGACCGGTGCGGTGCGGGTGTCTCTTGGCCAGCTCTCGGGATCGACCCAGGTACGGCTGCGCGTACCGCCGGGCGAGCTGGACCTCTGGAAGGAAACCGTGGCGCTTCTTCCCAATCTCGCCGTGCAGCCCGCGGTGCTGGCCGGAGCCGGGATGCGGCTCGGCGATTGCGTCATTGAAACCGATCTCGGTTCGGTGGATTTGGGAATTCGGTCGCAGCTGGGGGAGATTGAACGCGGATTCTTCGACCGCGCCGGCGAATCCAGGGCCACAGCTTCTGAGCTGAGCGAGAAGGCGCGGAAACAAAGCGAGGCCCTCCGATGACCCAACTCCCTGTCGCCCATCTGAATCGCTACTTTGAAAGGCTGAGCCGGTTGCAGCCCTGGCGCTGGCGCGGGCAGGTTCTAGAGTCCGTGGGCCAGACCATTGAGTCGGCGGGTCCGCTGGCCTCGGTGGGCGAGTGCTGCGAGATTCTTGACCAGCACGGCCTGCCTCACCTTGCCGAGGTCATCGGGTTCAGGGGTTCGAACGTGTTGTCGATGCCGGTCGAGTCCACGGAAGGGATACGCTTCGGGGACTCGGTGGCGGCCATGGGCGTGCATCCGCAGATCGAAGTGGGAGCCGGGTTGATGGGACGGGTGCTGAATGCGATGGGGGCGCCGATCGACGGAGGCCGTCCGCCGGCCGGCTGCCACAGCCTGCTGCTGGATGGCGCGGTTCGTTCCCCGTTCGACCGCGTGCCCATCCGCACGCCGCTGGGGACCGGAATCCGGGTATTGGACGGCCTCTTGACGGTCGGGAGGGGCCAGCGAGTGGGCATCTTCGGCGGGTCGGGAGTGGGCAAGAGCACGCTGATCGGCATGATGACCCGGAATACCGAGGCGGATGTGACCGTGGTTGGGCTGGTGGGAGAACGCGGGCGCGAAGTGGGCGAGTTTCTCGAAGACTCGCTGGGCGTAGAAGGCCGCGCGCGTTCTGTCGTAGTGGTTTCCACCTCCGACCAGTCGCCGCTTATGCGCATGCGAGGGGCATTGGCGGCCACAACGGTTGCCGAGTTCTTCGCCTCTCAGGGCAAGCATGTGCTGCTGGTGCTGGATTCGCTGACCCGCTTTGCGATGGCGGCGCGGGAGATCGGTCTGGCGGCCGGAGAACCGCCGACGGCCAAGGGCTATACGCCATCGGTCTTCACGCGGCTGGCGCGGCTGGTGGAGAGGACCGGACAGTTCCGCAACGGCTCAATCACCGCTTTTTACACGGTGCTGATGGAAGGCGACGATCAGCAGGACCCGCTTGTGGACGCGGTGCGGTCTCTGCTCGACGGCCATGTGGTGCTTTCCCGCAACCTTGCCGCCGAGGGATGGTATCCACCGGTGGAGGTGCTGGACTCGATCAGCCGTCTGATGCCAGCCGTAACCCAGCCTCAGCATCGCGAACATGCGGCACTTCTGCGCCGGTTGATGGCCGTCTATGCACGCTCGGAAGACCTGGTGCGCATCGGGGCCTACAAAGCAGGATCGGACCTCGATCTGGATCGCGCTCTGCGCTGCCGCAACGCATTGCGGGCGTTCATGACGCAGACCTCGACCGAGCGCGTTCGCTTTGCGGATTGCGTCCGCCGTCTTGGGGCGCTGGCCGAGGAGGTGTAAGTCCGTGGCCGCTTCCCGGGCGCTGCGCCGTCTGCTCCGTATCCGGGAGATCGAGGAGGATCAGTGCCATCTTGCGGTTGAGGCGGCGGTTGGGGAGCTCAGACGCCTGGAATTTGCACAGGCCGCTGCGGCTGAGAGGGACCGGCAAGGGCGCAGGCTGCTGGCTTCAAGCGCGCATTCCGGGGAGCTGCCGGACCGGCTCGCGGCCCTTGCGGAGAGCGGCGCAGCACGGCGCCATTCCGCACAACTTGCTCCAAGAATCGAGTCGGCCAAGCGCGAGGTGGACAAGCTCCGCCAGCAGTTCGTTTTGAAGCGCGTCGAACGGCGGCAGGCTGAGACGCTGATCAAAGAGGAAGAGGGACGAGTGGAGATGGAGGAGGGCCGGCACAGCCAGCAGGCGCTCGACGACTGGCACCGCTTCCGATTGCATCGCTCGCGGGCTGAGTCCGCCAGAGGCTCGGCTGCCGTTCCCGGGTTCTGCGCTCAGGAAGACGAGCGCGCAGCCGGCAAATCTTGAGAGAAAATCCACAATCGATCAGTCCAAGGGTTCCGAATCGGGTTTACGTTTCCTTTTTCGTGACAATGCTTTAACCTTGAGCGATTTATTTTGGCATGGCGACTGCTCCAATTTGCGGCATGACTGTTGCCGCTGCAATCGAGAATCTCGCTGGGGGTTGTTCTGAAACGGGTGCGGGGAAAGTGCAGGCGGGCACCCCGGGCAAGGTTCCAGGCACGCCCTGGAGCGGTTCAATTCCTTCCTCGTCCGCTGCTATGAATGCCCCGAGCTTCCGATCGAGTTTTCTGGCCACTATGGATGCAGGATCGGATGGCGCAATCGAAGATGGGGCCGGGACGGAAAACGCAGCAGCGGAGAATCAGGCTCACCTTGAAGTTCCCGCATGGAAAGCCGCGGAAGCTGGTTCGACAGTGGGCAATGGATCTTCTGCCTCATCCGCGGCAACGTCGATGCAGCCGACTCATTCGATCATTGGCCAACAAGGCTCGACTTCCGCCAGTTCTGGGGCCAGAATCCCTGCTTCGAAGCCGGCAACGAGCCCGGTTTCTCAGGGCCCAATCGAGCGTGACGCAAAGGGCTCACTGAAAGGCCGACCCGGGGAATCTGTCCACAGTGTGCGTTCCGCCGGCGCCGAAACCGGCACGCAAGCGGAACATCCTGCCGCAGTATCGGCCCCGGGGCCGACTTCCATAACTGCTGGCGTTGCATCCCTGGCGCTTCCGATCCCTCCAACTTTCAGTCCGGAGGCGCCAGCCCAACAAGCGGGGAAATCGTGGACTGCATTCACTTCGACGCCGATCCTCGCCGGTGCTGAAACAGATACTGTTTCTGGTTCCACAGCCGCACCCCCGCTTCATCGTTCGATACCGGATTCAGTATCGCCAGTTGCTCCCGAAACAGTTCGAGCGGCCGATTCATGGGTCCGTGCCGCCAAGGCGCCGGGCGGGAACACCGAAGAGGGCCCGGCGATGTCCCATGGCTTACTTTCAAACGGGGCTCTGGCCGGCACTGGTCGCGATTCCGTCAGCAGTATCCAATCCGGTCCATCCAGTGTTGGCGCAACCGCCAGCCAGTCGTCTACTCAGAGTCCCGCCTCGGCATCTTCAAATGCTGAGACTGGCGCACATCCGCACGGCACTGTTTCGAATCAGGTCCTGAAACATGGCCCGGTTCAAACCCCGGAACAGGAGAATACTTCTTCGCTGATTCCAAATCGGGAACTCACTGAGACCGGGGAGGTCCAGCCATCGAGCCTGCCCAGCGATTCGAGTCAGATTTCGGCCGCTCGACCGGAAACGGCGCAATCGCACACACCGCATTC
>Ga0302319_10025974_pt1 | contig 10335 bp, 10 predicted proteins | sample Bog_T0_2_FD_203319 | JGI IMG/M metagenome (GOLD analysis project Ga0302319, IMG submission 203319) | Peat permafrost microbial communities from Stordalen Mire near Abisko, Sweden - Bog_T0_2 | ecosystem: Environmental > Terrestrial > Soil > Wetlands > Peat | place: Sweden: Abisko, Stordalen Mire...
AGGGAAGTGGATTGTGTCGCTCAAGAATGCCTGTACCAGATTTTTGATTGGCGATTACAGAAAGCCGACGCCCTCATTGATGGATGTTTGAGCGCCGACCGCTGATAGGTAATGAAAACGCCGATGTCGTCAATTTGACGAATAGTCGGCTTCGCGTCAAGTCGGTTTCGCGGAAACGAGCCAGCACTCTATTTGCAGCGAAGCCGGTTATACGGCCACTTGCCGAAGGATCGATCTGAATGGGTCAATGAGCGATAAGCCCTGTTAACCGGTTGAGAATGGCTTCCGGTGCACGGGTCAGCTTCCGGCTAATGGGACATGGAGGCCGCGGTCGGGCGTCTGAGCGTGGCCACGAGTTCCTGGAAATGCGGGTTCTGCCGAAGATTTTTCAGATCGTCGAACATAAGATCCCCACTTCGATTCGATCCATCCCTGCTGTTGGAGCCTCAGCAGCGAGGTGTACACAGTCCCCTCATTGAGCGTGAGAACGTCTTCGCTTACTTGTTCGATACGGCGTGCAACCCCGAATCCATGCAGCGGACCCAGCGCGTGGAGGGTTTTCAGAATCATCATGTCCAGGGTGCCTTGCAGGACTTCAGATTTATCGGTGCTCAAGCTCTCTCCTTTGGCCGTCGCAAAGAACATACCATGACTCATATGGGATGTCCAAAGGTACATTTGAAGCGCCGGATCATCATTCCTTGGTCTATCGGCGCCGGTCTTCAGGCTTTTGTGCCGATTCAGCCCGGACCTGAAACGGGAGGCGTGCCCTATGGTCCACTGCGAGAAGACTCAACAGGCAATCCTTATGCGCTCTCTTTGGCAAATGGGAATCAGTCGCGTCGATGCCGACAGCCTCATGGTGTACCGGCAATGGGTGCGGGCGAGGCAAGCCGCGGGGCTGCCGCGCGAACTCGTCCTCTGCTGTGCGCGCCACGTCTCCGGCAGCTTCGTGTTGGCGAAGATCGGAAATCTGAAGGCAGTTATGAATGCAATGGGCCAGGGGGACGTACGAATCGCCGTGGTCTGCCAGCACCCAGAAGGGGAAATCATTCGCAACGCGTTAAACGCACGGCACATTGCGCGGTCCACCGTGCCCGACAACAACCAGGCAAATTCTTGAACCTAAGTTGGATTGGTCTCCGAACGGCCTTTCGAGGATGCTGATGCCGGATCAGCATTCCGGAACTCGAACGCCGGGGACCATCACAATAGAATCAAGCATTTGTCTTTAGAATAAGCCCGCACGGAAGCACTCTAGTCTCGTCGCCTAAGCTACTGATTTGACACATTTGTGCACGCACGGCATGGCACGGTCTACGGCACACCTCATATAGAGCTATGTCGGCTGCCTTGCGCGAACGATTTTCACGCCCGCCATTCAAACATCAAGCGGTTTGGCAACCTGTCGACTGATAACGCCTCCTTTATCACTCACTACTTGGTGGGCAAGTCCGTATCACGTTTCTGGGGCATTTGTCCGGAGGAGGCGACTATATCGACAAGGGGAATGCTTCAGCGAAATGCGGCCCAGCGAATGTTGAAACCTGGTATCGCAGATATCGGCTGGTGAACGCGGTTGCGGGAGCGCATGACGAATCAGTCTGGCAGAGCCCACTCCGTCACGCTACTGTTGGAGTCGCGGAGAAAGATTACCGCCTGGTCCTTCCGGGGTATTCCCGAGCCCACGATCCTGGTGAAATCGACCGGCATTTTGGTGGATTTTGCGGTGGCGAGGTTCCAAACAAGAAAAGTGAAGTTTTTCAGCGAGTTTGCGTCGACTTGCATGCTTACCAGCGAGTTTCCACCCGGCAGAGTCCATGCCGCAAATACAGGGTCGGAGCCCAACGGAATCGTCCGCAGCAAGTGCCCATCGGAGGCGTCGAGAAACGACAGTTTGCTGTCGGCTCCTCCGACCACAAGCTGTTTCCCGTCTGGCATGAAACTGACCGCGAAAGGCTCGAGCAACAATCCGGCATACTTGGCCTTGAGATTGCCTGAACGGTCGTAGATGCGAATCACGGTATCGAAATCCGCGGTGGCAAGGCGCGAACCGTCGGGAGAGAAATCGACCGCGCCGCTGCCGCTGAAGCTGGTTTGCAGGGAGGCAATCAGCGTACCGTGAGCAACATCCCAAAGTTGAGTCGGCTTTTCGTAGAGCCGGACCGCAAGCGTGGATGAATCCGGAGAAAAGGAAAGGTCTGAAACTTGCTGACCTGCGATCGCAAACTTGCGCAAAGCGGCGCCTGAAAGATCGGCAACCACAACCGTTTCGTCGCCTTTGCTGGTTGCCAGGAGTTTGCCATCGGGCGAGCAGGCGAGGATGCGAAGGCCGGTTTCCGCGGGCCGCTTGATGATGGCCTCAGCCGAGGCCAGGCGAAATACGGTGATTGACCCATCGCGGCCGAGCGCGGCGGCGAGCCCCGACTGGCCACACACCGCAACGCTGCGGACTTCGGATGGGGTGGGGAGTGTGATCAATTTGCGCAGCTCCTGGGAGTGAGAGGGTGCGGCGCAAAGGGACGCGAGCAGACAGGATGCGAGGACGGCTTTCACAGCGGCTCCAGAACGAGCTCGAATTGCACGTGGGCGTGGATTTCATCCGGGTCGCCCACGAGGGTGACGGGGCGAACGATCTCCCGGCTGGCTGCGTCGCCTTTCGCAAAATTCTTGTCAGGATTGCCTTCGAAGACGGGGTCGGTGGCGAAGTAGAGCTGCGTGGTGAGCGGCTTGAATCCGGGCGCGGTGACCAGGTAATGGACGTGCTGGCAGCGGCGCTCCGGATAGTGCCCGGGTATGACGGAAGAGATGTTGTACTCGCCTTTCGTGCTGGCGCTCAGAGTGGCGCGATACCGGTACCCTTCGAGGTCGTAAAGGCCAACGTGACTGGTTTGCCAGATCTCCAGCGAGGCGGTGGGGATGACTTCGCCTCGGGTGCTGTAGATTACGCCGTCGACCTCGAGAGGCATGCCCGGATCACCGGGTTGGCGCATCTTGTTGCCGGCCGGGGACAGCCGTTTGTAAAAAGGCCCCAGCTGATCCATGGGGGTTGGCGGCCGGCTCACGGCTTCCGTATTGCTCCAGGCTTCCGCCAGGGCGGAAGGCATGAGGCCGGCGGTGCTGGTGACGACCCCGAGGGACATGCACTTCTCCAACAGCTCGCGACGGTTCAATTTCAGTCGCATGATTTCCTCCAGATTCGCTTAACGTCCCAAAGCCCCGCGTCTCGTTCGTCCGGCGGCAATTCTTTCACTTTCTTGTGGTCCTGAACAATATGGAATGCGTACTTTCCGAGAAGGACATTCGCGACCTCTGGTCAACTCGACCCCGCCCAAACTCGAACTCTATTTGGTGGACAGAGACACCCGGCTCCCAACCGATGTCAACCGGCGTTCAATTCGATCGTAGTGCAACAAATGCAGTATTCAAGCCGAAGGTCGCCCAATAACTGCCACATACATCTCCGCGATCATTGATTCCCACCAGTGCCGAATTCCCCGCACCCGGATAGTTCACATTCGTGAAGAGGCCACCGCTGGTTGCCACGAATCCTTCCGCCGCATTCGCGGCGTCATAGATCTGTCCCTGGACAACGCCGCTGTTATTGAGGTCGTCGAGAAATGTGAACGGCGCTCCTGGCATGTCAAGGATTGTATAAGTTCCATACTCCTTGAGGAAGCCATGATACACGCCGCTCGCATCGGCAAAATAGCCGGCAACCTGGCCCTTATCGTTCAAGCCGCTTGGCGAAGTGCTGTACTCGGCCGCACCGGGCACTGCAAAAAAGGAATACGAGGCCGTCGAGGGAACCCAAATCCAGGCAACACTATTGCCACTACTGGTGAAAGCATTCCCGACCGCAACGCCGTCGTCATTGATCCCGTACCCTTCGTTATAGGGATAACCCGCGATATCGGGAAGCGTAGCCCAATTATGGCCTTGCGCCGAATAGAGGACTGTGTGTTCCGCGGTCCCGGAGCTGTTACCGTAAAAACCAATGACCACGCCCCGGCTATTCAGCGAGTAGAGCTTCGTGTATGCGGCGCCGGCGTAATCCACCTTCGAGACGGCACCGTCCTGCCACAGAAAACCATGGAAGGCGGCATTCGAATCCTCGTAGTAACCGCTGACCAGGCCGTCATTGTTGATTCCATCTGCCACGGCATTCATAGAGCCATTGACATCGATGGCAATGAACTTGTAGTCAGTGCCGGCCTGGGCGTTCGCGGCGGAGGTCGCCACTTGCGACTCCATCGAAAGGCTTGGGCGGGGGCGATGGCTTCCTCTGAAATCTGGCGCGGTCTGACCCCAAGCGGTTGTGGCGATGAACAACGCCAGCAGAAGGGGGGGGGCTTGATAGATGAAACCAAGCTTGCAGGCCGAAGCGAATTCGAGCGGCTTTTGCGTTTGAGCTAGTTTTGTCCTTTGCATGCTACCCTCCGTTGTTTGTTTATGATTGAGCGACTGCAAAAGCTTACGGAATCGACAAGAATTCGTACATTGGAACAGGCCATCAAAGGATGACGAATCATCTATCCGCATCACTTCGCTGCTTCCGTGTGACCCCAGTCCTCCGCCAGAACAGCGGGCATGAGGTAGGCGGTGCTGGTCACGACCCCGACGGACATAGGCTTCTCCAACAGCTCGCGACGATTCAATTTCACTCGCATGATTTCCTCCAGATTCGTCGAACGTCTTCAAGTCATTTGAGCCACATGTCTCGTGTGTTCGCCGGTTTGACGGCGCCTCTCCCGGAGTGCGAAAAACCGACAATCTTCAACCATTGGAGTGGGAGAACTTTTCCGTCATACACAGTCTTTCCGCTATCCATCGTCAGCACGGATTCCGTCTTTGGTCGAACCGAAGCATCAACTGTGAAAATGTCCTGCGAGAGAACAGCCAGGTCGGCCAGCCTACCTGGTTCCAGGCTACCGGCATCTGTGCACCGCCCGACTGATTGGCGCACCTATTGGTAGGTGTTGGGACAATTTGTCACGCCGATGGTGGCGCTTTGGGGGGAGGCTGCGACGCCGTTGAGTGGCCCGCAGAAAACGTCGCCGGCAGTATTCCCGGTGAAGGTGCCACCGCCCCAGAAGGCAGCTTCGGAGTTCCCGGTAATCACGACTCCGGCGGCTCCTGTATTTGCGACCACCGTCGCCCCGCTCAGGTCGGTGCTGGAATTCTGTGCGACCCAAATTCCACCGTTCGCGTTGTCGCTCACGGTCAAGGGGCCGACCCAGTACTGGTTGATCAATTGCGAGTTCCCTATGAGAGAAATGCCGGCGCCATGATTTCCCTTAACCGTAAGCTGATCGGCGGTGATGGTGCTGCCCCCGTCGACGTCGATACCGTTCCCTGGCCCATTCGGCCCGGCGGACGTCCCTGTAACTGTGACGCTCGAGAGGCGCGCGCGCGAGGCGGACAGCGTCAATCCGGAGTTGACGTTCTTCGTGAACTGGTCGCCGCTGAAGGTTCCGCTGGCGTTGTCCAGCCAGACTCCCAGCCCGGAAGCGTTCTCAACAGTGTTCCCACTGAAGTTGCAGACGCTGAAATCTCGGCAGATAACGCTACTTTCAAACATAAAGTTGGATAACTGGACATTTGATCCCACTATCCAGAATGCCGTTCCGTTGGATGACTTTACGGCCGCCTGGCCGGAAGCAGAGTTCACGCCGACGAACGAAAGCTGGGTAAATCCGCTGAATGCAACGAACTCGTTGCAGGTGCCAATCACGCGGATGGTATTGCTCTCCATCGGGTTGAGGAAGGTGATGGCTTTGCCAATGGTCATTTTTTCATTGCAGTTGACGGTGATGGTTGTGGCGGCTGCCGGAACTGTGCGAAGCAGCAACACCCCAAGAAGCGAAGCGAGGATGTAGCCCGTCCTTGACATTGATTTCTCCTTTTTGAGTCGTAGTTGCGGGGAAAAGAACCGTCCGCGGCGAGATTTGTCTCCGGACGCCCCTTCGTTATCCGGTTTGCTACCGGGGTTGCTGAGCCAGCACATTCTCAAGCGTCACCGCGAAGAATGCGTGGCCAAACTCTGTGGGGTGGTGTGTATCCCAAAAGAGCGTATGGTCGGGGTCGGCGCAGATGGTTGTTGGAATGGCTGTTGTCAGGCACGGATCGGTAATGTTCGAAAATCCGAAGTGCGTTGGATCCGTCACAACGGCATTCAGCAGGCTGAATACATTCATGCGGATGATGTGGATGCCTTCGAGGAATTGCTCGAACCCCAAGAATTCATCGAGCCATTTGTCTGCAGCCGCGCTCGCCGCCTCGGCAAAACTTACATTCCCCGCAGCCGCGGGCAACAGACCCACATTGAACAGATCGGGAATCACGAAATGTCGTGCCCCGGCCTCCCGCAGCAGTAGTTCGCTATGGGCAATGCCTTTCGCAATCTCCTTTCCCAGTTCTTCGGGAGAGCCGGACGTGGTGTCCAGAATGTCATTCCCGCCGCCTTCCAAGATGTAGAGAGCATTCGGATCGGCTTTGCCGTTGTGCTGGCTCAGATAGGTCTCAACTTGCTCGGAAACGCTTGGAACACCGGTAGCCGATGCAGGCTGTGTTACCCACCGCCAAAGGCATAATCCGTCCCCTTCAGCAGCGAGGGTTGCAGAGGCACTCCCAGAAAGCCCGCCACATGGTCTAGCCAGATGGGTCCATTCGAAAACCGTCCATTGTAGTACGGGGGCGCTGCTTCCGCGCCTCCTGTTGCCAGGAACAGGTTGCCGACGTCACAGTAACTGTCGCCGAAAACATACAGGGCGTCGTAGCTCGGGGTTGTGGCCTGAGCGGCCATCGATGCCAGGCCAAACAAGGCCCCCATGATGAGAAGAAAAGCGCTCTTTCGCACGGTTGTGCTCCTTCCTGCTCCGCAGTCGTTCGGACCCGGATACGAAATGGTCGCGGGTGCCCTTGAGCTTGACTGAAATTCAGCGCGGCGCGGCACTTTCAGAGATCCAATAAAAGTACCGCTGCCTTGGGTTTAGGCCCCTCCCACGAAGGGCTAGTTGTGTACCCTGACCGCATCGCTGTGGATATTGGCCGGAACCGCCACTGTTGAATTTGGCGGTGTGAGGCTGGTAACGATGGTATGCAAAGCGCTGCCATCGCCTGAGATGATGAAGAAGAGCTTGATGACCGCGCCGCTGGTTCCGCCAGGGGGCGTCGGGAAGTCAATTTCGGCTTCCCCGGTGCAGTCTTCATTCACTGAATAGGTGCCAGTCTCGTCGGTATGGAATCCGTTGGCAGCCGTCGGACCCGGGACGGGGACGCCGTTCGCCAACACATAGTCATTCTGAGTAAGAGAATGGTCCCCGTCGAAATGAGTGAGAGCGATACCGTCGCGATAGACGATACCCGCGCCGGTGAATACTTCACCCGAGACGCGAAAGGCATAGACTCCTTTGATGGTTGCGCTGGAGCAGTGTGGGGAAACCTGGGCGGAACTCGCTGCTGCCGAACCTGCGGCGATGACGGAAATAGCTAGCATGCTGATGATTTGTCTCATACGATCCTCCTGGTTAAGAGTTTTTGCCGACGGCAGGATGGAACGAGGGAAGCAATCCCGGTCGACTGCGATCACCTTGCCGCATACCGCCAAAACTCGCAATTGTTTGGGGATAATTTCGAAGTAACTTTTCTATTGATTTTGTAAGTGATTGAAAACTTTAACCATAGTACGATTGTCCCTGCTGGGACACCCGGCGTCTCATACCATTACCATTCTGGAGTCGAGCGTGGCTCACCTTATTCGCTTCGGACCATTCGATCTCGATCTCGAAGCCGCGGAACTGCGCACTGAAGGGCGCAGCTTGCGGCTGCCGGAGCAGCAATTCCAGATTCTCTACATGCTTCTGCTTGCCGAAGGCGGCGTAGTCTCGCGCGAGGAAATCCGCAAGCGTCTTTGGCCCAACGACACCGTGGTGGAGTTTGACCGCAGTATCAATACCGCGATGATGAAACTCCGCCTGGCGCTCGGCGACACCGGAGACAAGCCGAGATATATCGAGACTTTGGTACGGCGCGGCTACCGGCTCATCGTTCCCGTCCAGCGGGAGGAAAACAAATCGGCCATCCCGCCCGTCCGTGAGGCCAGGCAGGATTCTCTGGTGGGACAGAAGGTGTCGCACTACCGTGTGCTCGGAATCCTGGGCGCCGGCGGGATGGGGCTGGTTTACAAGGGCGAAGACCTGAAGCTGGATCGACCGGTGGCGTTGAAGTTTTTGCCCGAGGAGATGGCCACCGATCCGCTCACCGTCCAACGCTTTGAGCGCGAAGCCCGCACCGCTTCCTCGCTAAATCACCCCAATATCTGCACCATTTACGAAGTCGAGGAGCACAACGGGCAGCCCTTCATCGTAATGGAGTTGTTGGAGGGCACGACGCTGCGCGAACTGATTACCCAATACGCCGGCCCGGTCCGCGAGGGGTCGCCGGGTATTCCGCTCATGCAACTGCTCGACATTGCCGTCCAGATCGCAGACGGGCTGAACGCCGCTCACGAGAGGGACATCATCCATCGCGACATCAAGCCAGCCAATATCATTGTGACGCCCTTGGGAAAGGTCAAGATTCTAGACTTCGGACTGGCCAAAGCTGGCCGGAAGACCACGACCGATCCGCTCGAAGTGGCAGATGCGCCGGACTCGCCCGACCAGGGCTCGCACGAAGTGTCAATCGAGTTGACCCTGAGCCGCACTGGAACCCCCATGGGCACGGCAGGCTACATGTCCCCAGAACAGGTGCGAGGAGAGAAACTCGATGCCCGCAGCGATCTGTTTTCCTTCGGCTCAATCCTTTATGAAATGGCCACCGGGTCGCACCCTTTTCACGGGCAGGCTGCCATTGAACTGAGCGAAGCAATCTTGCGGGACGCTCCCGCACCGCTTCCTGCCGGCGTACCTTCGGGCCTCCGCTCTGTGATTCTTCGCTGCCTTGAGAAGTCGGCGGACGATCGCTATCAACGCGCAGCGAATGTGCGCGCCGCGCTTCAGGCTCTGCAGGGCCCAAACTCCAGACAAAGGGAAATGGAGGGGTGGGTAGACGGGGCAGGTTTGAGTGGGGATACGGATCATCGAAAATTGGCGGCGTCGACACCATCGGACGGCCCAATCCCGCGAGTGAAGAGAAGCCTATGGCGATGGGTCGCAGCCGCCGGGGCCGTCCTTTTGCTGATCTGCGCGGCCGTCTGGCACAGTCAGCCACGGTCTCTGATCGTCACCAATGCCGTTCGAATTACAAATGATGGAAAAGCCAAAAGCCCAATGAATCTGCCGGTCACGGATGGCGTCCATCTTTATTTCATTGAAGGAATGCCTTGGACATCGGGCTCCGGAATCGCCCAAATGTCGGCAACCGGAGGTGAGACCACCTGGATCACTACTACGCTTCAGGAAATATTGACCATTTACAACATCTCCCCCGATGGCTCGAGATTGTTGGTAGGGACTGGGGTCGCTGTCGATTCAAGTCTTGCGAGTGAACTTTGGATACAGCCATTGCCGGCCGGTGCGCCTTACCCGATCGGAAACATCAAAGTGTCCGCCGCAAGTTGGACTCCGGATGGAAAGCATATCGTCTACGCCTATGCGCAGACCTTAGTGATGGTGAATGAAGATGGGAGCGAGCCGCGTCCATTCGCGAAGATTCCGGGGGTCGTACGCGCACTTCGGTATTCACCCGACGGCCGAGTGATTCGTTTTTTCCTTCTTCAAGGACAGGAGAGCTCCAGTTCCATCTGGGAAATGGATGCGGACGGAAGGAACGTTCACCCCCTTTTTCCTAATTGGAATGAACAGCCTTATCAATGCTGCGGAAATTGGTCCCCTGACGGCGAATACTACTATTTCGTAGCAGGACGCGGGAACTCGCAGGCCATCTGGGTGAGGCCCGAACGCCGTTCCGTCTTCGAACAAGCCGCGGCGAGACCTTCGCGCTTGACGTCCGGGCCCCTGCGTTTTAGCGGTCCCCTCCCCAGCAGCGATGGGAAGAGACTCTTTGTTATTGGCGAGGAGCCTCGCGTTGAGCTATTCCATTACGATTTGCAAACGCGGCGATTCGATCCTTATATCCTCGGGTTCTCAGCCGGCCCAGTCGACTTTTCGCCGGATAGAAAGTGGATGGCTTACATCTCCTATCCGGACGGGACCCTGTGGCGGAGTAGATTGGATGGACGCGATAAGGTGCAACTCACACTGCCGCCCCTTCGAGCCTATGCACCGCGTTGGTCGCCTGACGGTTCCAGGATTGCGTTTTATGACGTGCAGTTCAACCAACCTTGGAGAATCTACCTGCTCCCTTCTTCGGGTGGCAGTCCGGAGTTATTGG
>Ga0302319_10025978_pt1 | contig 10334 bp, 11 predicted proteins | sample Bog_T0_2_FD_203319 | JGI IMG/M metagenome (GOLD analysis project Ga0302319, IMG submission 203319) | Peat permafrost microbial communities from Stordalen Mire near Abisko, Sweden - Bog_T0_2 | ecosystem: Environmental > Terrestrial > Soil > Wetlands > Peat | place: Sweden: Abisko, Stordalen Mire...
GCATCGCGAGGTGTCCGAGAGCAGCGGTGGTCGATTGGAGGATGGCTCGCAGGGTGTATGCGAGAGAAATGACCCTAATACTCTAAGGATAGGTTAAGGAGAAAAATATGAAATCCCTACGTTTTATGCCGTGTATTGTTCTGATGTCGCTCGCCACCTTGGCTTTCGCGCAGTCCGATGCGCAAAAGTCCTTCGACCAACTGAAAACACTAGCAGGTTCCTGGGAAGGCGTGCTGAAGACTTACCCGCCTACGCCCGAGGCAGACGGCAAGCATGCGCAAACCACATTGCGAGTGACTTCCATGGGAAACGCGCTCATGCACGAGATGAAGATAGAGGGCAGGCCGGACGACCCGATTACCATGCTTTACATGGATAACGATCGCCTCACCCTCACACATTACTGCGACGCCGGAAACCGCCCGCGGATGGTGGCCAAGTCCTCGCCCGACGGCAAGACGGTAGAATTTGATTTCGTTGACGTCGCCGGTAGCACCCAGTACGGACACATGCACCACGCCTTGTTCACGTTCATCGACGCGAACCATCACATCGAGGACTGGACCTTTATGGTTGCGGGGGACAAGTCAGTCCAGGCGCACTTCGAACTGCAGCGCACCAAGTAACGAGAAAGTTTCTTTGGTAAAGCTACCTGGAAACCCTTATGGACCGTGAGTGGAACGACAGTCAGCCGATTTACCGCCAACTTCGCGACCGCGTAGTCGCGATGATCCTCGACGGCGTGCTCAAGGAAGGCGATCCGCTGCCCTCGGTGCGCGTGGTCGCGGCCGAGTATCGGGTCAATCCCCTCACGGTTTTGAAGGGCTATCAACAACTGGTCGACGAACAACTGGTCGAGAGCAAGCGAGGTCGCGGTATGTTCATCAATGCGGGCGCGCGCAATCTGCTGCTGCAGGGCGAACGCCAGAAGTTCCTTGCCGAAGAATGGCCCAGGGTCTCCGCAACCATTCAGAGGCTCGGCCTGACACCGGAAGACCTACTGAAATCTGCCGCTGCCGAACCCCAACGGTCGTCGCATGCCGCAGAGAAGGAACCGAAACCATGAAAGTCATCGAAGCCCGCGGCCTCCGCAAGGCCTTCGGCGCAACCATCGCGCTGGACGGCGTTGATTTGAGTGTGGAAGAGGGCCGCATCCTCGGACTCATCGGTCCCAACGGGGCAGGTAAGAGCACGGCGCTCAACGCCATTCTCGGCCTCACGCCATATCAGGGACAACTGCGGGTTCTGGGACGCGATCCCTGGACTGAGCGCGACCAGCTCATGCGCGACGTCTGCTTCATCGCCGATGTCGCCGTGCTGCCGCGCTGGATGCGGGTTTCGCAGGCGCTCGACTACGTGGCCGGCGTGCATCCGCGATTCGATCGTGCGAAGGCGGAAGGTTTTCTGGCCAAGACCGACATCCACCGCGCCAGCAAGATCAGGGAATTGTCGAAGGGCATGGTAACCCAGCTGCACCTCGCTCTGGTGATGGCCATTGACGCGAGACTGCTGGTGCTGGACGAGCCGACGCTCGGCCTCGACATCCTCTACCGCAAGCAGTTCTACGATTCGCTGCTGAATGACTACTTTGATCGCAACCGCACCATCGTCGTGACCACCCATCAGGTGGAAGACGTCCAGCACGTCCTCACCGATCTCATGTTTATCAACCGCGGTCGAATCGTACTCAATTGCAGCATGGAAGAATTCGAGTCGCGCTATCTGGAAGTGGCGGTGCGTCCCGAGCAGGTTCCAGCAGCACGGGCGCTCCAGCCGATTCACGAGCGCCAGGTGCTTGGCCGCAGCATCCTGTTGTTCGATTTAAAGTCGGATCGAAAGTCCGATCATGTCGATCCCCAGCAGCTCGCCGCACTTGGCGACGTACGCACGCCCAGCATCGCCGACTTGTTCGTTGCCGTCATGGGAAATAAGCCGGGCAATCAGGCCGGTGAGGCACCGCGTAATTATGAAGGAGGAGCTCAATGAATACTCCATCGAATACCCTACCGGAGTCCTTTGGCTCGCAGGGAACCGCGTCCACAGCCCTGTCGGCGACGCGGCCTTTTTATTGGTCCTTGCGTCGCGAGCTCTGGGAGTACCGTTCCATTTACCTCGCGCCGCTCGCCATCGCGGGGGTCATTCTGCTCGGCTTCATGTTTGCCCTTATCTCTCTGCCGCACACCATGCGCACCCTGTCGTCGCTTGACCCGGAACACCAGCGCAGTGCGCTTGCCCATCCGTATGACGTCGCGGGGGGGCTCATCATGGGGGCCGCTTTCCTCGTCAGCTTCTTCTACTCGATCGACACCCTTTATGGCGAGCGCCGCGATCGCAGCATCTTTTTCTGGAAGTCGCTGCCGGTTTCCGACCTCACAACTGTGCTCGCGAAAGCGAGCATTCCCCTGCTTGTTCTGCCAACGGTCGCCTTCGTAATTACCGTTGTCACCCAGTCCATCATGTTGCTGCTAAGCAGCGTGCTCTTGCTGGCCAGCGGTCTGAGTGTCGCGACGCTGTGGTCGCAGTTGGAACTCTACCAGACATTGCTGATGCTGCTCTACCACCTCGTGACCGTGCATATGCTCTGGTACGCGCCCATCTATGCCTGGCTGCTGCTGGTCTCAGCCTGGGCGCGGCGCACACCATTTCTCTGGGCCATCTTGCCGCCGCTCGCGGTCGGCATCTTCGAGAAAGTCGCTTTCCATTCTTCGCACTTCGCGGCACTGGTGGGATACCGCTTCAGCGGCGGAGCTGCGGCTGTCGCCTCCATGCAGGGCGACTTCCCCATCCATGCAGGAATGCACCTGACTCCGGGCAAATTCCTGAGCAGCCCGGGCCTTTGGTTCGGGCTGGCAGTCGCCGCGATATTCCTAGCGGCAGCGGTCCGGCTGCGCCGCTATCGGGAGCCGATCTGATTCGTATGCACTTGATTCAGCAGGTCGCGCAAGGAGGAAAGAATATGAGTGCAGCAGTCGCGATGAAACGGATTGTAGAAGCGTCACCGCGTTTGAAGACCAGAATTACAGTTGCCTTTTACTTGGTCACCATACTGATGGGAGGACTCGTACTCCTGGTTCACGGCAGGTTGGCCTTGTTAGTCGACCTGATCGCGACCGCGTGCTATCTCGCTGTGGCCGCTCTTTTCTATGACTTGTCCAAGCCCGTAGGCAGGCAGAGGAATGACTGATTGAGCGGCATTCGGGAACCGATCTGAGGCGCAGGCCGGATTGATCGCTATTTTTCACGTACGGAGCAACGAACATGAGCACATCTGTAAAAACGGAACGGACGGCAGAAAGGTGGCCGCTTTTTTACGCCAGGATCGCCGGCTTGCTGTACTTGATCGTCATCGTCGGCGGCATTTTCGCCGAAATCTTCGTTCGCGGCCGGCTGGTCGTGCATGGGGACGCCGCGGCTACGGCGCACAACATCCTGGCGCACCAGCAACTCTATCGGTGGGGCTTTGCGGTCGAACTCTTCTATTGCGTGTGCAATGTGCCCGTGACGGTCATCTTCTACAACTTGTTCAAGGTGGTGAACCGAAACGTCACTTTGATGATGGTCATCTTAGACGTTGTGGTGAATACCATCGAGAGCATTAGTTTGTTGGGCCATTTCGCGCCGTTACTTCTTCTGGGAGGCGGGCACTCGTTGAGCGCATTTACTGCAGAACAGCTACAGGCTGCGGCCTACGTGTCGATCCAGTTGTTCGAGCATGGCTTTGCCATCTGCTTGGTGTTTTTCGGATTCGATTGCCTCGCCATGGCCTACCTGATCTACAAATCGACCTTCCTTCCCCGAATCATAGGCGTGCTGTTGACCATTGAGGGATTGGGGTATCTGATCAACAGTTTCACGCTTTTTCTCGCGCCTGCGTGGCAACCCCGCATCTTCCCTTACTTTTCGGTTACCGCAATCGCGGAAATAGCACTTTGCCTGTGGCTCCTCGTGATGGGCGTGAACGTCCAGCGATGGAAAGAGCAAGCCCGCGCAGCCGGGTTCGCGACCAAATAAAGGAGTGCGGAGAAATGCGATCGCCACTACTACTTCTTCACATTATCGCGGGCACTTTGGGAGTGCTGTCTGGATTTGTCGCAGTGTTTCTCCTTAAAGGTTCCCGCCGGCATGGCCGCGCTGGAAAAGTGTTTGTCATTTCAATCCTCTGCCTGTCGGCAAGTGGAGTGTACCTCGCGGTCATGAAATCCCAGCCGGGCAATATTCTGGGAGGCACTCTAACGTTCTATCTGGTCGCAACCGCATGGCTCGCCGCCAAGCGGAGGGACGTCGGACCCGGCATTTTCGATTGGGGAGCGCTTCTGGTCGTCCTGACGGTCGGAGCTATTCAAGTGACCTATGGGTTAGAAGCGGCGTTTAGTCAAACGGGGTTGAAGTATGGATACTCCCCGGGTCCTTACTTCTTTCTCGGCTCCGTGGCTGTCATTGCCGCTACGGGCGACATTCGCATGCTCGCGCGCCACGGTATTTCTGGCACACAACGTATTGCGCGCCATCTTTGGCGCATGTGTTTCGCGCTGTTCATCGCCGCATCGTCCATATTCCTGGCACGGCAACAACTCTTCCCCGTTTTGTTACAGAAGGCAGGCGTACTTATTCTCCTGAGTTTCCTGCCGCTGCTATTGATGATCTTCTGGCTGGTCCGGGTTCGGTTCGCAAGTGCATTCAAGAGAAGAAGACCGGTGGTGGGCGACGCTAGTTTAGTTCTTAGCGGCAGGACACAATGATTCGAGAACGCGCGCGGAAGGTTGCGTTGGTGATAGTGGGATTGCTCTTTGTAGCGAGGTAGCAATTACCTGAGCGGCGCGGCTGAAGGCATGCCTGAACCCAACCATCTTATGAGTTAACGCCTACGCAAATACTTTGGCGATCCCACAATATCCGCATCCCCTCATTCGTCTACAACTGTAGGTGAAGGACGTGGCGAGTCTAGATCTGATGGCATTCGAACCGGACCAGCGGATCTCCGAAGTGGTCAAGCGGGAGCAGTCCCGGTTGCTTAGCTTCATCCGCCGGCGGGTGCCCGACCCTTTCGACGCCGAGGACATCGTGCAGGAGGTTTTCTACGAACTGGTAGAGGCGAACCGCCTGCTGATGCCCAGTGACCACGTCACCGGCTGGCTGTTTCGCGTGGCGCGCAATCGCATCACTGATCTTTTCCGCAAGAAGAAAGCAGAGACCTTCAGCCAAGCGGCAGTCGAGGACGAAGACGGCGAACTGCTGCAGATCGAGGATCTGTTGCCTTCTCCCGACGCCGGACCAGAGGCGCTCTACGCCCGCAATCTGCTTCTTCACGAACTGGAATTGGCGGTTGACGAACTGCCGAAAAAGCAGCGTGAGGCGTTTGTTGCGCACGAGTTGGAAGGGCGCAGCTTCAAGCGGATGGCCGCCGAGACCGGTGTGAGCGTGAATACGCTCCTCTCGCGCAAACGCTATGCGGTTCTGCACCTGCGCGAGCGGTTGCAAAACATCTACGACGAATTTACGAAAACATGAGGAACTAAAACATGAGATGGAAATGGATTTTCATTGCTCCGTTGGCGATTCTGGCTATGCTGTTATTCACCGTAATCGGCGGCGAAATAGTGTCGAAACTGTGGAATTGGCTGTTGCCGCCCCTTTTCGGCTGGCGCCTGATTACCTTCTGGCAAGCGCTTGGACTTCTGGCGCTCTGCCGCATCCTTTTCGGCGGATTTGGATTTCACGGTTCCGGCCGCTCCCACGGTCGATGGCGCATGAAGGAACGCTGCGGGCAGTTGACGCCTGACGAACGGGATCGATTCCGGCAACGCATGGGCGAACGCTTCGGCTACAGCCCATCCACCGGAGAGAGCAAGCAGCAATGAAGCCGAGGCGACAGCTCCAAAGCAATGCTGACAGGCTCTCAGGCTGTGCTGGTTTTCCATAGCGAAACAAGGAAGAGGAACGCCAAGGAAAGCCGCCCTCTATGCCAGATACCGACCTCCAGATGTTGTCCAGATCACGGACGTCGAGAAGCCCGTTCCAAGGGACGATGAAGTCTTGATAAAGGTTCGCGCGCTCTTTACCTTCTGATTGGAATCGGCAACACAGCTCCTGTGGGACTTGTCTCCTGAAGGCCCGCAGGAGCTGCTAATTTCGTTGCTCGATGCAAACCTCAGGTTTCTCCAGTAAAGTCGTTGTGCGGAATTCGACGATGGGTGTAGGATGCGTTCGATCAGGTGGGCATGATCGGCTGCTACCCGCCTAATCTGGAGCGAGCATGAATACCTTTCCGGTTTTGTTGGGTGCTTTGTGCGTGTATGCCCTGGCCTACCGTTACTACAGTGCGTTCATTGCCGCGAAGGCTCTGGCGCTTGACGATCGCCGCACCACTCCGGCGCATACTTATGCAGATGGGCATAACTACGTGGCTTCGCCACGATGGGTGCTCTTCGGACATCACTTCGCGGCCATTGCGGGAGCAGGGCCGCTGGTGGGACCAACTCTGGCGGCGCAGTTCGGGTTTGCGCCTGGTTTCCTTTGGCTGCTGGTGGGCGCGGTTCTGGCTGGGTGCGTGCAGGATTTCACCGTACTGGTAGCTTCCGTCCGTCACCGCGGACGCTCGCTAGCCGATATCGCGCGCACTGAAATCAGTCCTTTTGCCGGTTTGGTGGCAATGATTGCCGTGCTCTTCATTCTTCTGGTGACGCTGGCCGGCTTGGGCATCGTTGTGGTGAATGCGCTTTCGAATAGCCCGTGGGGCGTCTTCACCATTGGCATGACCATCCCCATCGCCGTGATCATGGGATTCTGGATGTTCAAGAGCCATGCCGGAAAGATCACGGTCACCGGACCCAGTATCTTTGGCGTCGTCCTTTTGATTGGCAGCGTGGTTGCGGGGCACTGGGTGGCTCAGACCGGATTTGCAACGGCGCTTACTTTCACGCCCCATCAGATCACGTTCCTGATGGCGATCTACGGTTTGGTCGCTTCCGTTCTTCCCGTCTGGCTCGTACTGGAGCCGCGCGACTACCTTTCGACCTATGTAAAGCTGGGCACAATCGCCGTACTGATCGTCGGGGTCTTTGTGGTTCATCCCAACATCAGATTTCCTAACTTCACCCCGTTCGTTCATGGCGGCGGCCCGATCATCAAAGGCAGTCTCTTCCCGTTTCTATTCGTGACGATTGCTTGCGGGGCGATCTCTGGCTTTCACTCGCTGGTGTCCTCCGGCACTACGCCCAAAATGTTGGATAAGGAAAGTGACGCTCGTTTTATCGGATACGGCGCCATGGTCGCCGAGTCGCTGGTAGGTGTGCTGGCCCTTATCGCAGCCTGCTCCTTATATCCCGGCGACTACTTTGCCATCAACACGACGCCGGCGGTTTTCAGCCACTTGGGTCTGAGCACGGTCAATCTGGATATGTTCTCCCGTGAAGTAGGAGAGAAACTGGCGGGCAGGACGGGAGGCGCGGTCTCATTGGCTGTCGGCATGGCGCAGATCTTCCGCGGTCTACCCGGGATGGATCGTTTGATGGGCTACTGGTATCACTACGCGATTATGTTCGAAGCTCTTTTCATCCTTACGACAGTGGACACGGGAACCCGTGTGGCGCGCTACGTTCTGCAGGAACTCATGGGCAAAGTGCACAAGCCGTTCGGCAACAGCGCCTGGCTACCCGGAAATCTGATTACCAGTTTCTTTGTCGTTCTCGGCTGGGGATACCTAATCTACACGGGAAATATTTCCACGATATGGCCGTTGTTCGGCACCGGAAACCAGCTGCTGGCGACTATTGCACTATCGGTGACGACTACCTTCCTCATTAACATGGGCAAGCGGAAGTACGCATGGATTACGGCAATTCCCATGTGCTTTGTAGGCGTCACTACCCTTACGGCCGGAGTGCTGTCGATCAAGAATATTTTTTGGCCACTGACCTCTAAGCCCGGTCAGGTATTCACCGGCTACCTGGATTCTGTGCTGATGTCGATCTTCATCCTGGGCGTAATTCTCGTGGTGTTCGATGCGGTGCGGCGTTGGATCGCGGTGCTGAACGGCGCTCCCGCACCGCAGGAGGCCTTCGGTCCTCCCTTAAACGCTGCCGGCGACGTGAAGATGGGTTGCTGCTAGCGCTTTCGGATATCCCCTAATCTCCGGCGCCCGTTGCCGGCTCCGGTTCAGGCTTGGTGCGAGATTCCCACCAGGCCTCGACTCCCTGCTTTACCAGTTTGAAGATGGTACGACGGTTTTCCGAGATCACCTTCCACCAGGCGAAGCCGCCTAGCATGGGGAAGTAGATTCCGCGGAAGCACAGGCGTGCGATCAGGATATTGACGCGATATCCCAGCGCCTGGTCATCGAGCGAATCCACAGCCTGAGCGACGGCCTCCGGACTGTAAGCGTGAGACCATCCGTAGTTCACTTCGGCGTGAGCTTCGTCAATGCTCATCTTGAGCGGAGTGTGCGCCATGGCAAACGGAATGAACTCCTGCCAGTGCTTGGGACGGGTTAGCCGGCCCGCGACATCAAGACGTTTGTAGAGCGGAGTTCCGGGCAAGGGGGTAAGCAGGCCGAAAATCGGCAGACCCGGCGGCCAGGTCCTCACTTGCTGGAGCGTGCGCTCAGCCGCCCCGACCGTGTCGTTATCCATGCCGAAGATGAACGATGTAATCGCATAGACGTTGCGTTGCGCCAGGCGCTGCAACACGGCGGCATATTCCTCCGGCTTGTTGAAGCCTTTGTTCACGTCCTTCAAGTTAGCAGGATCGATGGACTCCATGCCGATGAAGACCCACTTTCCGCCGGAGGCAGAGATCAGGTCGACGAGTTCCTGATCGCGCAGGAGGTTGGCACTGATCTGCGCCACCCAATTCACTTGCGCGCCGGCGGCAATAATGTCGCGCAGCAGGGACTTGGTGCGCTTGAGGTTGATGGCAAAATTGTCGTCGATAAAAAAGACGGCAATCTGCCCGCGCTCTTTCCGAGCTCGCGCCTTGAGTAGTAAGAGTTCATTTACCACGCTTTCGTTGGTGCGAAAGCGGATGGAATCGCCGAAGAATCCCGTTACCGTGCAGAACTCGCAGCCATAGGGACAACCGCGTCCCGATTCGACGGGAACAATGCGGAATGTTCCCCATCCCTCACCAATCTTCTGCAGCCATCGTTTAGCCGTCTTGGGGACCAGATTGAATTGTTGGAGATCGATGGTGTCCCAGGGAATGACTGGATACTGCTTGAGGGACGGCTTGAGCTCTTTGCCCGCTCCATCGACTGGCGCGTAAATATCTTTCAATTCGCCGCGCGCCGCGTCTGCCACAATCCGCGGCCAGGTCTCATCGGCCTCGCCCAGAGCCACGGCATCGGCGTGACGCGAGCCGCCATCGCGGCCTAAAGCCTCGTCCGCCATTTCTGTGACGTGAGGGCCGCCCATGACCACGGGCACGCCCACGGCCCTTACCGCGTCCGCCATGCGATAGGCCTTGGCGATCATTCTGGTCATGGCGCCGATGCCGACCAGATCAACCTTCTGTTCGAGGACATAACGAGCAATCCCAGCTTCGTCCATCGGCTGAGCGTTGCCGTCGATGAGCACAACTTCGTGCCCGGTCGGGGTTAGAGACTGTAAGAGGAACATCCAGAGGTGCGGCATGAAATTGCGCGTGACCCCATTGTCGGGGTTGTAGAGTAGGATTTTCAATAGTCCCCTGATTTCTAGGCCCCCAAAACAGGAGTTGTTTGGGAGCGGTAGCCCTAGCAGGCCAGAGTGCATCTTACATCGACTTGCCCGCGCTGGATAGCGCAATCGCTCCCGGCGGTGGATGTTGCCCCAAATTGATCACGGGGCTAGCACCTTTGGCCGGGCAGGGAACTGGTTAGCTGGCTTAGAATAGGATGACTGTAGTAACAGGAAGGCCAGAAGCAGCATCTAACTCGCAAGGAGCGGGCCGTGTCCCGTTCATGTTGGTGAAGTACCGTTGTCTATAGAAAACCCATCTGGGAAAATCTTTATGAGGACCGAAGCCGTTATGAAAACCATTAAGACTTGTCTAGCCTCCGCTTTGCTGGCTGTGTTTCTTGTGGGCATCGCCGATGCCATGCCGCTCAATTCGTCGGCACGCGCGGTGGTTCCGGCGGATCTGCAGCAGTTGATTTCAGTGGATTATCGTGCGCTGAAGGACTCGCCGACCGCGATGCAGCTCAAAGAGCAACTCATGCCCGATAACATCAAGGAGTTTGAGGCAGCCCTGAAGGGCGTCGGAATCGACCCTAACAAGGATGTGGACACGCTCACCTTCGCCTCATTCCGTACCGCGAAGCAGGGAATCAAGGGAGTGGGTGTGGCCGCGGGACCGTTTGC
>Ga0302319_10025981_pt1 | contig 10333 bp, 13 predicted proteins | sample Bog_T0_2_FD_203319 | JGI IMG/M metagenome (GOLD analysis project Ga0302319, IMG submission 203319) | Peat permafrost microbial communities from Stordalen Mire near Abisko, Sweden - Bog_T0_2 | ecosystem: Environmental > Terrestrial > Soil > Wetlands > Peat | place: Sweden: Abisko, Stordalen Mire...
GATTGTCGAACGCAGCGCCGAACGCATGGCTGAGCGAGTAACCCAACTCGCCGCCCTCGTGGATCGATCCGGGCGTCGTTGGCGCAACATGACTTGAGATGCCGCCAGGAAACGAGAACTGTTTGAACAGCTTCTTCAAACCGGCTTCATCCTGGGTGACATTCGGATACACCTCGCTCCAGGTGCCCTCCAGGTACACGTTGCCCACAATCGCGGGGCCTCCGTGTCCTGGTCCTGCAACATAAAACATATTCAAGTCGTACTTCTTGATGATCCGGTTGAGATGCACATAGATGAAGTTCTGCCCTGGCGTTGTCCCCCAATGCGAAACCACCAATGGCTTCACGTGTTCGAGCTTCAGCGGTTCCTTCAGCAGAGGATTTTCATAGAGATAAATCTGACCGACTGACACGTAATTCGCCGCACGCCAGTATGCGTTCATGCGGCGAAGGAGGTCCGGAGAGAGCGTCGTATCTCCGTGCACCGACTCCTCTTTAGCGATTGCTTCGGGCGTTTCGTGGAGTAAATCCTCGGTCGTGAGTATGTCGGTCGACATTTCTGAATCTCCTTTTCGAGCTGGTAACGCGGCTAGGTTGGGTCGTTCGACTGCAATCCGGTTGAAGTGAGTTCGGTGCCGGTGGACTCGTAATCTACATGAAGAATGCTTCGCATCTCCAGGCGCTCTGCGAGCAACGAACATGGGTGTGTTGTCGATGAAGAGGGGGGCATAGCCGGCGCTAAGCGGAAGCAGGCGAGGTGAGGGCTTGTCACGGAAAGGGTGGACGTTTCGACTACATTGATCATGAATCACCCTGCCAAGCGCCATGTGCTAATTGGAAGTGAGAGCTCCGCATACGGAAGGTCGAATTTCGAGGGAATGTCTCCGTTATCAATCGCTCTGTGCGAATAGTATCCATTGGAGTTCACGTCAGTAGCGGAATCAACGATCGGAGCGATCGCATAGGAAATTACCGCTCCACAATCGAGACACTCTGAATTATCAGGAATCATAGGCATATCTGGCTGTGCTGTTTAGCTCATCTGCCGACCTACTGTTGCTCGCCTCCTAAGTCTGCGGGGGGCGCAGAACTTATCAGAGGATTACTGCCGCTCGTGTACCGATAAGAGGCTGTGAGTCTCGTCAATTAAGACCAGAGCGTTCAACTGTACGCGCCGCAGCTCTGAAGTGTGCACGATTTGGAGGCCTTTGAGGGTAACGAACCACTCGATTGTTTTAGGAACTACGGAGGAATCCTTCGATCTCAGCGAACCGTTGAAGTGAACTCTGATGATCGAAGGCCAAATTCATGGTGAGAGCGTGGCTGAGCGGGCGCCAAGCGACTTCTTGAAGGTCATCCGAAGCCTCAGCCGGAAGTTGGGATGGAATTCGGGTCGACCAGACGGTGTCGATAATCTGGCCACGCGGGTCGCGCTTCGGGTCTGATTGGACGGTGACGAGCTTCATGAAATCGGGTGGAACTTCAAGTCCCGTCTCTTCTTTGAGTTCACGCGCGGCGCATTGTTCAAGTGATTCGGCGCCAGGGTCGAGGAACCCGCCGACGAGGCCCCAAGCATTCGCGAAGGCCTTCGACGTCTTTCCCCTCTGACCAAGGAGAACGAAAACGATGCCGTCCTTGACACAGAAGGGGATTACTGAACTTGTGATGCCGTCGATTGTCTTATAGGGCATGAAAGGCCCCTGTGATTGGCCTGGCAGTCTGTGCGAGATACTCGATGAGAGCGTCAGGTGTGGCTTCGCCGATGTCGGTCAGCATGTGGCTCAGAACAACTCCATCCACAACAGCATCTTTGTCTGTAATCACAAACGCCTCATGCTGATCGGCTCGCATGTCCGCTAAACTCGTGGTGCCCTTGCTTCACGGGGTCTCCCCGTTGGTCAGCGCGATCTTCTGTGCCGACCATTGGAATAACCAAGAAGGCCCGGAAAGCTATTTGCTCTGCAGATAAAGCTCAATCAGGTGATTCGTCGAGGAGTCGTGCCCTCTCTTCGGCGCATCCGCACTCTCCAACTCACCTAGAGTTCGCATCGCGAGCACCTTCCCCAACTCCACGCCCCATTGGTAAAACTAATCGATGCCCCAATTCACACCCTGCGTGAATACCGCATCCTCATACAGCGCCACCAGCTTACCCAGCAACTCCGGCGTCGCACATCGCCAAGAATGACATGCAAAGGCCGATTGCCTTCAAACACCTTGTGCGGAGCCGGATTCTCCGGCACACCCTCGGCCCTAACCTAGTCCGTGGTCTTACCGAAGGCCAGCGCCTCAGCCTGGGCAAAGACGTTCGCCATCAGCATGTCGTGATGACGACCAAGTGCATTCAGCGTCTTGAAGAACCCGATAAAGTCGCACGGAATCAGCCGCGTCCCCTGGTGGATTAACTGATAAAACGAGTGCTGCCCATTCGTCCCCGGCACTCCCCAGTAGATCGGCCCCGTTTCGGTCTCCACATGCTTGCCGTCAAGCGTCACGTGCTTGCCGTTCGACTCCATCGTGAGTCGCTGCAGATAAAGAGGAGCAGCTCTCATAGCTTGTTGAACTGCATTCAAACGGCCGAGAGTTCGTCGACCCAATATCCTTCGCGATTGTAGTGCCCATACAAGCCTGTTTCGTAATCCCGTGTGAGCAAAGACTCGTCGGTGTATTCCGGTGCGGCCTTGATGGTCTCGCGAGACAGTCCGATCACAACTTCCCTGGCGTCCCAACTCACGCTCTCGATCCACTTTGGTGAAATGAGAACTTTTTTCCCAGGCCACCAGTTCTTTGTCGCCACAACAAGGTAGCGAATCGCCCAGGTCTCAACATCGATGATGAAGTCATCAACATGGCCAATCTCGCCGTCAATTGCAAGGAGATGGTAGCCCGTTACCTCCTGGGTGCTGCGAAGATGGGGATCCCAGTTCTTCGCTTCCGAGGCGGACGAACCCCACCTGGTGCGATCCCGCACAATATACGGATAACCTCCCCACATGAAGGGGCCGCCCCAATACTCCGGATAGCCATAGTAGCCATTGTAGGAGCTCTCGAATTGATGGGAAACTGGCTCGTCCGTGTTGATGGAAGGACTATCTTCGATCTGCTTTTTCGTTAATTGAACGGAGACCTTCTCATCGGTGCTATTGACACCGCTCAGAGAGTACGGCGAGATCAGCACCTTCCTGTCGCTTAACCAGCTTGCTGTATTTGCGACAAGGTACCGAACCGCCCAATACTGGTCGTCGAAGAAGAACTCGCGGGCCGACCCGATGTCCCCATCGAGGCCCTTGAGTGAATAGCCTTTCAGTGCCTTCGCTTTGATTAACATGACGTCTCCTTCTCCATGGTTGACCTGACATGGCTTAGGCGGCCGCTCCCGAAGGGCCAATGCGACCGCAATACATTCTTCTTGACAAGTCAACAGGCATCCAATGCCGGCCCGCAGTTCAAGCCGTCGCCGAACTGGAGGCCACTTGTCCAACAAGTGTCTCAGTAATGAAGACCGTGACACTGAGCAATTGCGTACACAGAGCAGAACGAGGTCCCAGCTCGTACTCAGGCGGCCTTGAGCACTTTGCTCTTGGACGCTATGCAATCCAGCAAATCCTTCCAGGACTTGGCGAACGATGCGACCCCTTCTTCAAGGAGTTGGGCCGCCACTGCGCATGTGTCAATACCGGCCTTGGCGAATTCTGCCAATTTCTCGCCTGGGTTTGAAGGTAAAGCTTCGCCGAATTCTTCATGGGCGGCGACGGCCTTCAGCGTGGCTTCGGGCATCGTGTTGATGGTGGAGGGCAAGGCAAGGGCCTCGACGTACAAGATGTCGGACGCATTGGGATCCTTGGTCCCCGTGCTGGCCCAGAGAAGACGTTGCGACCGAGCTCCTTCATTCAAGATTCGCTGCCACCGCGGGGAATCAAGTAGGTTGCGGTACCTCACATAGGCATCTCTGGCGATCGCGATCCCAAGCTGGTTGCGCAAGGCCTCAGGTGCTTTATCCGCAACCGCGACGTCCCAGCGACTGACGAATAGTGATGCCACGGAGCCGACATCGGGATTTAGCCCGGCCGCGATGCGCCGTTCGATGCCGCGTAGATATGCCTCGGCAGCCGCGACATATTGCTCGCCCGAGAACAGCAGTGTTACGTTGACAGGTACGCCTGCAAAGATTGCTTCTTCAATCGCTGGGAGGCCCTCGCTGGTTCCAGGGATCTTGATGAAGAGATTGGGCCGTCCCGCGCGGGAGTGAAGAGCCTTGGCCGCGGCCAGAGTGGCCGCCGTGTCGCGTGCCAGCAGGGGCGAGACCTCCAAAGATACCCAGCCGTCCATACCATCTGTTCGATCGTGAATCCGGAGGAAGAGATCGGCAGCCTGCTGCAAGTCCTCGATTGCCATTTCAAAGAAGAGAGTTTCGCCCGATTTGCCCGCTTTCATTCCCTGGCTGATGGCGTCGTCATAGTCGTGACTGTTCTTGATGGCGTGATCGAAGATCGTCGGATTCGAAGTAAGACCCGTGATCGACAGCTCATGAATGTAGCGTTCAAGTGTGCCGCTGGCCAGCAAACCGCGTGTGATGTTATCGAGCCAGAGGCTCTGGCCGATTTCGTGCAGTTTCTGCGTGGTTGCATTCATTTCATTCCTCTTCCAACACTTTTCATTACAAGGCTATTCGCGTCCTTCGGAATTCAACTGGCGGCTATGATCCAGGCATGTGCCTGCGCAGCCTCCGAAGGCGGAAACAACTTCACTGGGCAGGGCATGAGAAAGCTGAATATCCTCATCATCTTTACGATCCAGTCCACGTCAGTGACCACCGCGACGCGCTCCCAGCGCGTGGGGTGTTCAACACCGATCTTGAAGTCTTCCCACATAGCGCCTGGATCGTAGCCGGTGAAATTAGCCGATGTCTTATATAAGAGTCGGATCTTGTCGTGCCGCTTGAGCGCTTTGAGAATAGCCGGAACAAGAATCCCGTCGTAATCCTCTTTTGTGACCTGTCCCTCGCAGGACAGCGCGATAACATTATCGGGAAAGTTCTTCAAAATCTCGATCATGGTATGTCCTCCATAACGCTTAGTAAGTACCAATTCCCGGCCTATACCGAACACAACTGACTCTCGCCTTCGCGGCCTGGGAAGCTCGATTCCCGCACACCGCAGCAGCCGTCCGCTCCTCATTCGCACCAGGATGCGGTCAGCTCAATGAATACATTCAAAACGCAACCTCATGCATTTCCAGCGCTTTCACTTTGTCGACTCTGCGTTGGTGGCGCTCCGCGCCGCTGAAGCGAGCTTTCAGAAACGTCTCGATCAGTTCCCACGCGAGCGCGGACCCGATCACCTTTCCACCCAGAGAAAAGATATTCATGTCGTCGTCTTCAACTCCCTGGTGGGCGGAGAATACGTCGTGAATAAGTCCGGCCCGCACACCGGCAACCTTATTGGCGCAGATGGATGCACCCACGCCACTGCCGCAGAGTGCTACTCCGCGATCCACCTTGCCAGCGGCCACGGCATTGGCCAGAGGGATCACGTAATCGGGGTAATCGTCTCCAGGATTCAGTTGATGAGCGCCGAAGTCTACGACCTCGTGGCCCGCGCCTCGCAGCAATTCCGCGATCTGCTCTTTCAGAACGAGTCCCCCATGGTCCGACGCAATTCCTACACGCATGGTGCTGTCTCCTTGAGCCGGTCGAGAACATGATGAGCTTGCTTGCAAACGTTCGCCAAGAGTGTCGCAGAAGATGACGTGAGGTGCTCTTTGCCTTTCACTTTTGAAGTGGGACCCAATCCCGCACGGGAAAACGAAATCTGTGCGTACAAACGGGGCGTAAGGGCTAGACTTTAAGCGCTTTCCCATGGCATTCTGGATGCTGGCATTGGCAGGTCAGTTCGGGAGTCCTCTTCTTATCGGCACATGCCTCGCTACAGTATTTCTTCCCATTCGGTACCACACAGTTGCAAGCCGGATGTTCGCATTTCTTTGTCGTGGTCATAAAAGCTCCTTTTGCATGAAGATGCCTTCTCTCGTCTGAAGGCTCAGTTGTGCGAGGAAAATGTTCCTCGATTTGAACTGCGTGAGTACTCAGCTCTGCAGCGTGTTTGCGCGCGCGGATACATTTAGAATTCCACGAGCAGACGCGCCTATCTGTTCTGTTTTGGCCATAATCGCCGTATTCCCATGAGTCGCATTGATAACCCCCCACTGCTCTCGCCAGGACTCCAGGCGAGAAGATAATCTGCATTCTCAAGCCCAGGAGAGCGTTGCGTATCCGTCATTTCGATTCCTTGCCTTTCCGGTAGCGTCTGATCAGAGCGTTGGTCGAGCTATCGTGCGTGAGCTTCGGCTCTGTTTCGGACTCGAGTTCAGGGATGATTCGCTGGGCAAGGACCTTTCCCAGTTCGACTCCCCACTGGTCGAAGGAATCAATCTGCCAGATGGCACCCTGGGTAAAGACGCTGTGCTCGTAAACCAGCATTTCATCTGCATATTTGCACATCTGCTTCTTATTTCTCATGCATCTTGCGTGCCTGCGCCGAGGCGTTCCTTAGTTGCTGACCGGTGGGCGAACGACAGCCACGGAGCATCCTGCTCGACGAGCGACCGACTCCGCCACGCTGCCCAGCAAGAAGTCGCGGATGCTCCTTTGTCCATGCGAACCGACCGTTATGAGATCGGCACGCCATTCGGCTGCTCTGTCGAGAATGGTTTTAGTTACGTCTCCAATCAGGACTTCGGTTTGTGCCGTAAATCCCACCCTGCGCAGCTCGCCCGCAATCCGCTCGACCAAAGTACGAGCTGGCTGCTTCTGCCCTTCCAACTCGGGAGCGTAACCTTGAGCCATCTCAGGCGGAGGCACGGGCTCAACCGGTTGCAGCACGTGTAACACCAGGACCTCGGTATTCTCACGTCGAATCCCGATTCCAACAGCACGAAGCACAGTTTCAGAAAATGCCGAGTCGTCAACTGCCATTAAGACTCTCATGACTCCTCTTCCCTCACTCGCAATAGGCTGTGCGACCGGGCGCCGCTAAACGTAAAGAAAAGCATCTGTTGCGGTATCATTTGTCACGTGGCGCCATTTCAAATCCAGCCAAGTGCACTGACCTTCCGTCGCCAGTATTGGACGGCCCAGCTCATGAATGCAGGTCACAATTGCTCACCAGAGACGCCCGCAATCCCTGCGCCGCAATTCACTACGCAGGCTAAGAGAACATCAGGCGCATTGGACCGGAACTGAGCAAGAGAGTACAGCCTTCTTTCACCCTGAAGAGAATAATGGTCACTTGACCGCGACCAAGGTCTAGCGAGGAGCACGTCATGTCTGTTCGTCATGGTCTGGAGTCCATCCCGACAAAGATCCTGTTGCCTATCGACTTCAGCCCGTCGTCCCAAGCGGCTTTAGAAACGGCGGTCGACCTCGCATTGCACTTCCATGCCGAGCTTTTCCTTGTGAACGTCCTTCCGCTCTTCTCGACCTTCACGTCTGAATATGCCGTTCCCCAGGTGCAGTTTCAACAGGAGGAGAAGACGCGTGCTGAGAAGCATCTGGCGAAGGCGCGAGCAGTTCTCACGGCCAGAGGAGTAAAGGCAGGCTCCAGTGTGGAACTTGCGAATGACATTGCCGGGTGCATCATCGAGGCGGTGGAGCGCGAACATATCGACATGGTCGTGATCTCCTCGCACGGCATCTCCGGCTGGCATCCACTGGTCTTCGGATCGATTGCCGAAAAGGTCGTGAAGCTCGTGCAGTGTCCCCTCTTGCTTCTTCACTCAGCCAAGCCGGAAACCGGCGTGAAGACTCCTTCAGACCGCTCAATGGAATGGTGGTAGCAAAGGCAGCGGCACAAGCCCCAATGACGAGTGCATCGACCGACGCCTTCCGCCATTCCCCCTAGCCAGACCGCAAAACCGCTTCGAGCATCGCGGCGCTATGGCGCTCCGCAGGCCACAACGACGGGTCCCATCTTACGAAGCCGTTCAAAGGCGGTACCATTTCAATGGCTTAGCACTGCAAGAAGAGGCTTCAGACTGAGCTGAGATTCGCGATGCGTCCTGGTGAGCCTTATCGACAATTTTCGATCTATGTGCAAAATTGTACAGACTTTTGCCTACCCTCCTCGCGACACTTCGAACTGCGCGATCACAACTGTGCTCATTCGATGAGCGCTCAGTGTCAAAAATGGAAAGCAGACCCTCTATGCCGCACATTGGGCTTGGGCATCCGCTCATCTTGCCGGGATTCACGTGTCCATCGCGCTAGGTTCTCCAGGAGAATCTGTTGTTTTCACCCGGATTTCCATTTTGAAGCCGAGCCAGATGCCCTTATGAGGAGATTTCAGTCTAGGAAATTACCATGGCCGCAGCCATCAAGCCGGGTTGGAGCAAACCCTCCACCATTCTTTTTGCCTCCGAATTTCCCCCCAGTGTGAAGGTCTTTGCAGTTGCGCTAGCGGAGGCTGCGGAGTTTGGCGCGGATCTCATTATTTTTCATGCATATGACAGTCTAGACGCGGCTGCACCGGAGGCCTCGGCGACCTGCGGCTACGACTACGCCACTGCCCGTGCCCAGAAACACCGTCTTGAGCCTCTCGCGCAACGCGCCATGAATATCGGCGTCCACTGCAAGATTGTGCTCCGGCCCGGCTCGGCCGCCGAGCAAATCCTCGCCTTCCTGCGCGAGCGGAAGATTGATCGTATCGTCATGGGCGCTCACTCTCCGGGCCCCGTCGGCCGGCTGTTGGTGGGCTCGGTGGCCGAGGCCGTGCTCCGCACTGCCAACGTGCCGGTCTGCATCGTAGGTCCCAACGTGGTCGAGGGTACCTATCGCAACCGTGTCTCCCGCAAGATTCTGTGTGACGTCAGCAAGCAAGAGGCCAGCAAGGTGGTAGCGAACTTTGGTGCGGAACTGGCCGCCGAGCACAACGCCGGCCTGATCCTGCAACAGGTCATCCCGCCCCAGGAGCGCGCCGAGATCCTCGCCGACCGAACTATCCACCAGATTGAGGCCGAGTTGCCAACCCTGGTTCCAGCCAAGTTGCAGCGCAAGATCAGGGTCCAAACAAGAGTGACGCTCGGCGATCCGACAGAGGAACTGCTCTACCAGGGCAGAACCCAGCAGGCGAACCTCATCGTGCTGGGTGCTCATGGCGCGTCCCACTTTGCCGCCATCACCCGCGCCGGTACCGTATACAAGGTGCTGGCTTACGCGCATTGCCCGGTGATCACGATGTCGCCTATTGTGCTGGCCGAGTGCGGCGCCAGGGAGGATAAGCCCCGTCTGTCCGAAGTCAACTATATGGCCGGCGTGTTTTAGGAACTTGAATGTCAAGCGACCTCCGGCATGGAGGTAAGCTGCTCAACGGTGGTATCAAGGCAGTCGCTTGACTTGGCGGATAAGTAGATCAAATGACAAAGAATGCGAATATGGAAGCCCCTGAACAACAAAAGTCGCTCTGGTTCCGAATTGGACGGTTCCTGTTTGTTGTTGTCTTGGCAGTCGCCATTTATCTGCTTGGCCTAAGCATGGTGCATCACCGCTTTTTTCGAGGCGGATATATCAACCAGCACGGCGTCCTCAAACCATAACAGGAACTGAAGAGAGTCTTGGTCGCGGCTCCGAATGATGCCAAGTTACGGATTCCCTGGCGTGAAGATCTCATGCGAAAGGCTCACTCGCAAAGTGCTATGCTGCGCCATCTCCCGCTACCGTGAGCCGATGCGGTCGATGCCATAAGCATCCAGCACATCCGGCAACGTAACTACGCCTTCCAGTTTGTGAATAAGCGCCAGGAATTGCGGTGTATCCCCGGCACAAGCTATGGGCCAGCGTACCGATGGCGCCTCCCAGCGTTGCGCCGAGAAATGGGCTCGGGCCGAAGATTCCCCCTGCATTACCAGATGCATAGCTGGTGGTTTGGCTGTTCGGCCTTTTTTGAGCAAAACAGCACAGCGTTCGCATCTGCGAAAATTAATACTTTTTGCAAGTGCCAGTTCGGGATGCCTTGACGACATGCTGCGTGTAATGCGCCCACTTTTTGGAAATTCAATTGCCTCCAATGAGCCCTCATCTTCAATGCCTGTTCAACGATCTTCCAAGCCTTCCCGGGAATGGCACCCGGTGGAGGGAGCAAAAACAGGAGAACAACCATCGTGACATCAAATCCAGATAAGCCCGAGTCGAAGCCAGAATCGAAGCCGACGCCCAATGCAGATAAGCCAAAGTCGAAACCGGAGTCCAAGGATGATCTGAAGTCCCTTCCCGTGCCTGAGCTCATGAAAAAGCTAGGGTCATCGGCAGACGGACTCACTCAAGCCGAGGCCCAAAAGCGTCA
>Ga0302319_10025982_pt1 | contig 10333 bp, 8 predicted proteins | sample Bog_T0_2_FD_203319 | JGI IMG/M metagenome (GOLD analysis project Ga0302319, IMG submission 203319) | Peat permafrost microbial communities from Stordalen Mire near Abisko, Sweden - Bog_T0_2 | ecosystem: Environmental > Terrestrial > Soil > Wetlands > Peat | place: Sweden: Abisko, Stordalen Mire...
CCCGCCGCGATCTCGATCGCGGCCTCTCCGCCTCATACCACGACCGCTTCGTAAGCCGCCGCATCCTCGACTGGCGCAACCCCTTCGCCGACCAGCCCCCCGGGGATATCCCCATCCACATCCTCACCGGCAGCGACGATTGGCTCCTCGCCTGCTGGATGCTCGCAAGCTGGATCCACACCACCGGGCGCAACTGGCGCATCGTCATCCATGACGATGGCTACCTCCCCGCCGACGCCCGCCCAGCCTTCGTTAAAATGTTCCCCAATTGCCGCGGCATCACCGCGAACGAGTCCGACCGCGTGGTCCTCGACTCCCTCGCCGGCCACCAGCTTTGCCGCGAGTATCGCCTCGCCCATCCGCTCGCCCGCAAAATCTTCGATGTCCCCGCCCTCACCCGCTCGGATCGCTTCATCATCCTGGATAGCGACCTCCTTTTCTTCAGGAAACCCGACGCCATCCTCCGCTGGTGCGCCGAGGGCCAGGGCCAATGCTGGTTTAACAAGGACATGCGCGAGGCCATCCCCATCTCCCGCTCCCAGATCCGCGAGAAACTCGGCATCGACGTCTGGCATCGCGTCAATAGCGGCCTCTGCCTGCTCGAGCGCTCGGTGATCAACCTCGACCTCTGCGAGCGCATCCTCCGCGAGACGAACCTCCTCGAGAAACACATCTGGCTCGTCGAGCAGACCCTCTTCGCCATCTGCGCCTCAGCTCATGGCCGCGGCGGTCTTCTCCCGGACGAGTACGAGGTCTCAAAATCCCCCCGCGCAAACCCCAACGCCGTCGCACGCCATTACGTCGGCGCCGTCCGTCAGCTCTTCTATTCCGAGGGCATCGCCCGCATGAAAAAGGAACTCCTCAAGTGAAGGTCTTCTTCGCCCCCGATTACCGGCAGGGCGTTGCATACCAGGCCCTCCTCGCCGGCGCCCTCGCCGCGCAGGGAGTCGAGGTCACCTTCCCCGTCGGCCACCGCCGTCTCCTTCCCCTCTCGCGCGGCATCCAGGGCTGGTCCGGCGACCTCATCCACATCCATTGGCCAGAGAAATTCTTCGAGCGCCGCCACGATCGCCTCGATTTCTGGCGCAAGGTCCGCTACCCCCTCGACCTCGCCCTCACCGCCCGCCGCCTCCCCATCATCCTCACCGCCCACGACCTCCGCCCTCACAACCGCGTCGGCGAATCCCTGCTGGACGCAAACTTCCAGCGCACCTACGCCACCGCCCGCGCCATCATCGTCCACTCCGCCCAGGCCGCCGCGCTTCTCTCCTCCACCGTCAGCCCGGATAAACTCCACGTCATCCCACACGGCGATCTCTCCCCCTCCCTCGGCCCCCTCCCCTCTCGCGGGGAGTCCCGCGCTGCCCTCGGCTTCCCCGTGTCCGAGCCCCTCTGCCTCATGTTCGGCACGGTCGAGCCCTACAAGGGCATCGAGCCTGTCCTCGATTGGTGGCGCTCCGCAAAGCCCCCCGCCACCCTCGCCGTCGCCGGCAAACCCCTCTCCCCGGCCTACGCCGCCGCCATCCGCGCCCATGCCGCCGATGCCAAAAACATCCGCCTCGACCTCGCATGGCAATCCGATGACTCCCTCAAGCGCTGGCTCGCCGCCGCGGATTGCGTCCTCTTCCACTACCGCGCCATCTTCACCTCCGGCGCCGCCTCCCTCGCCCGCTCCCTCGGCATCCCCATCCTCATCCCAGGCCGCCTGGACACTATCGACCTCGCGGAGCCCAGCCCGCGCGTCTTTCGCTTCGCCACCCTCGACTCCGGCTTCCTCCCCGCCCTCGAGTCCGCCCTCTCCATCACTCCAGATTTCTCCTCCGCCGCCCCATGGCGCGAGGCCATCGCCTGGCCCCACATCGCCGCCCAGACCGCCCGCCTCTACGCCTCCGTCATCCAGCCCCAATAATCGCCCGTTTCACCGATTGTTTAGATTTCCCAACTCAACCGCCCTAAGCTTCCCTTCGCATACATGCCAGACCTCGTCTCCATAGGCATCCCGTGCTACAACGCGGGGCAATGGATCGCCGCCGCCGTCCAGAGCGCCCTCGACCAGACATGGCCCGCAAAGGAAGTCATCGTAGTCGATGACGGCTCGACCGATGGCTCCCTTGACACACTTCGCAAATTCGGCGATTCCATCCGCATCCAGCAGGCCTCTCACGGTGGCGCAAATCGCGCGCGCAATCTCCTGCTCCATGCCGCCCGAGGCGAGTGGATCCAATACCTCGACGCCGACGATTACCTCCGCGTCGATAAAATCGAGCGCCAGTTCGCCGAGGCCGCCCCCGCCGGGCAACCCGATATCATCTACAGCCCCGTTCTTATCGAGCAATGGCGGGACAGCCACCCCCTCCCCCTCGCTGTCGATCCCATCGATTCCTCCGCGGACATCTACACACAATTCCTCAGCTGGCAGCTACCCCAGACCAGCGGCGCCCTCTGGCGAACCTCAGTCCTCAAGTCCATCGGCGGCTGGGATGAGGACCCCGCCCAGCTTTGCGATGAGCACGACTGCTATTTCCGCGCCCTGAAAGCCGGCCACCGCTTCGCCTTCGCCCCCACCCCCAACGCCGTTTACCGCATCTGGTCGGAGGAGACCCGCTCCCACGCCAATCAGCGCCCCGTCATCTCCAGCCGCACGGCTCTTTGCGAGCAATTGCGCGATTGGCTCCGCCAGCGCGGCGAGTGGACCCCCGCTCACCAGGCCGCTCTCGGCCAGGCCTTCCTCGAGATGGCCCGCAAGCTCGCCGGCAGCGACCTCCCCTTCGCCGTCCGCTATCACAACGCCCGTAAGCAGGATATCCGCCTTGCCGGTCCCGCTGCGCCGCAAACCTACCAGTTCGCCTATCGCGCGCTGGGCTTCCGCGCCGCGGAGTGGATCGCCCGCGCCATGCGATGAAGCCCCTCCTGCTCCTCTCCACCCTCCATCGCACCCACGCCGCGCATTCCGGCTATCAGCTCCTCGCCGCGCGCCTGCCCGAGGCCCGCTTCCTCCACACGATCCGTGCCGATCCCCCCGGCGGCATCCCCCTCTTCGCCGCCCGCGTCGCCCGCCGCTTCGCCTTCTCCCGCTGGTACCTCGGCGGCTCCGCCCAGCTCGAGATGCTCGCATGGCGCGAGTTCAGCCAGGGCTTCTCCGGCATCATTCACTCGATGTGGGCCGATCATGATCTCGGCTATCTCGATCTTTTCCTGAATCGAAAGACCCATCGCCTCGTCGGATCATTCCACAATTGCGATGACACCTTCCTCCACACGATCCGCTTCCCTAATCGCCTCCTCCACTTCGATGCGATTATTTTGATGAGCCGCGCGCAGGAAATCTATTTTCTCAGGGCAGGCGTCCCGCCAGACCGCATTCACATCGTTCCTCACGGCGTCGATTCAGACTATTTCAAACCGGGTCCCGCCGAGCGCGATTTTTTCACGGTCCTCGCCGCCGGCGGCTACCGCCGCAATTTTCCCCTCCTCCGCCAGGTTTGCCTCAGCCTCAGGGATAACTCCGGCATCCGCTTCGAGATCATTGCCCCGGAGTCCTTCCGCCCCACTTTCGCCGATCTTCCCAACGTCCTCTTCCGCTCCGGCGTGAACGATGCCGAGCTCCTGGCCGCCTACCAATCCGCATCCTGCCTTATCCAGACCGTCGAGAATGCCACCGCCAATAACGTGATCCTCGAGGCCATGGCCTGCGGTCAGCCCGTCGTCGCCGAGCAAATCGGCGGCATCCCCGAGTACGTGGACTCCTCTTGCGGCATCCTCACAAGCCCCGGCGATGCCGGCGCCCTCACCGAGGCTCTCCTCACCCTCTACAACTCCCCCTCTACCCGCGCCACCCTGGCCGCCGGCGCCCGCGAACGCGCCGAAATCCTCGCCTGGCCCAACATCGCCGATCAAATGCGGGACATCTACGATGCCCTATGAGCGATCTCACCTGCGCCGTCAGCATCGCCACGCACAACCGTCTCTCCGAGTTGCGCCGCACTCTCGGCATCATCGCATCCCTCACGCCCCAGCCCGATGAGTTGCTGATCTGCGCAGACGGCTGCGACGACGGCACCGCGCAGTTCGTCCGCGCAGAATTTCCACACGCCACCCTCATCGAGCATCCCCAGCCGCGCGGCTCCATCGCCTCCCGCATCGAGCTGATGAAGTCCGCGAAATCCGACATCGTAATCAGCCTCGACGATGACAGCTATCCCACCGATCACGACTTCATCACCCGCGTCCGCGCCCTCTTCACCGCTCTTCCTCACATCGCCGTCGCCTCATTTCCCCAGCGCACGGACGAGTTTCCCGGCACACTCTCCGTCGCCGGCTTCGGCCCCAGCCGCTACGTCGCAAATTACGTCAACGCCGCCGCCGCATTCCGTCGCGCCGTTTACCTCGAGCTCGAAGGCTGGCCCCCCGAGTTCGAGCACGCCTACGACGAGTCCGATTACTCCCTCCAATGCCTCGCCGCCGGCTACGCCGTTTACTACGAAACGGGCATTGCCATCCGCCACCATTTCACCAGCCTTAAGCGCAACGAGATTCGCACCCACCATCGCCACGCCCGCAACGAGCAATGGTCCGCATGGCGCCGCTGTCCCGCGCCCGGCGTCATCCTCGTCTCGCTTTACCGCGCCGCAACCCAGTTCGGCTACGCCGTCAAGCGCGGCCCCGCATGGGTCATCCGCGAGCCCGTTTGGTGGTTGATGGCGTTGCGCGGCCTCCCCGCCGCCTTGCAAAAACGCAAGCCCGTCCCCGCGCGCATTTACCGCCAATGGCTGCGCCTCATCCGTCATCCCATCCAGTCACTCGACCAATGGCAGGCCGCATTCGGGAGGTGCCCATGAAAATCTCCATCGCCGCCACCAATCCCTGTCACCTTTACCCCCTCGCCCTCGCCCTCAACCGCGCCGGCGCCCTCGGCTGTTACTACTCCGGCTATCCCGACTGGAAACTCGACGCCCCGCCGGATTTTCCCCTTCTCACCCACTCGCTACGCACCACGCTCGTTTACGGCGCGCTCAAATACATCCCCGCCCCCCTCCGTCCCAGCCCCCGCTCCCTTTTCCTCTGGCAGGATCACGGCTTCGACACCTGGGTCGGCCGCGCCCTGGCGCCATGCGACATCTTTCACGCGATGCCTGGACAGGCCCTCCGCGCCTTCGAGCGCGCGCGCTCCCTCGGGATCCCAACGGTCCTCAATCATGCCACGGGCCCCGTCCGCGATTGGATTCGCATCATGGAACCAGAGTACCGTCGCGTCGGTCTCCGCCTCACAGACGTCTGCCATTACGACGACGCTTACCTCGCCCGCGAAGACCGCGAGTACGCCCTCGCCGATTTCCATTGCGCCGCCTCAACGGTCGTCCGTGATCAACTTCTAAATCTCGCCATCCCCCCCGACCGCATCCTCCTCTCCCCCTATGGCGCGGACCCCGCCATCTTCCACGCCCGCGACCGCTCGACAAATCCCGTCCCCTTCCGCATCCTGTTCGCCGGCCAGTTGGGCCTCCGCAAAGGTATCCGCACACTCCTCGAGGCCCTCGGAAAACTCGACCGCCCAGATTGGCAAACGCACTTCTACGGCGCCACCGCCCCGGAGGCCCACAAGGACCTCGAAGCCTACACCGGCGCAACCCCCCTCACTTTCCACGGCCCCGTCAGCCAGCTCGATCTCGCCCAGGCCTTCCGCCACGCTTCTCTCCTCGTTCTCCCTTCCCTCGAGGAAGGCTTCGGCCTCGTCATCCCACAGGCTCTCAATTGCGGCCTCCCCTGCGTCGTCTCCGACCGCGTCGGCGCCAGGGACCTCATCCGCCACCGCGACAACGGTTCAATTTTTCCCTGTGCCGACCCCGCCGCCCTCGCAACCGAACTCGCATGGTGGGAAACCCACTGGCGCCCCGTCAATGAAACCCAAGATTGGTCAACCCCTGCCCAAACTCTGATCGATGCCACCGCCCGTATCTTGTGAAATCAGGGAATCTTCGACGCCTTCGGCCAGTTCAACGCGTCCCGGTCCACATCCGGCGTCACTTTGTCCGGCCAGGTAAACTGGCAATCCTCGCAGTAATACTCGCGCGGGATCAATCGCGCCGCCGCCAGCAGCGCGAAGAACATGCTCCCCGCCGTTCGCCTCGAGAACTGTGGGTACTCGATTCGCGAAGACCCGCATTGCGGGCACCTCACCGCCTGCGCCATCACCCCCTCCGGCTCCCAGTCCCGCAGCAACTTTTTCGCCCCCTCGTACTCCTCCTTCCGGACACGCACCTGCATGTGGGCGCGCGGATGTTTGCTCATGAAAAACAATGCCTGCGTCGAGGAGTCGTCAAACAATTCCGCGTGTACCCCCGCCTTGTCCAGCCGGTCCTTCAATGCCTCGGCAGGCCCGGCCTCGTTGAATGTTGCGACTGCCATGACCTGTTCCATACCTCATTATCGTTTCTCGAAGGCAATCCTGTCGTCTTTCTCCCCCACCTCGATCCGATCCCCCGGCTTGAACCTCCCCTGCAATATCTCCAGCGACAGCGGATCGAGGATTTCCCGCTGGATCGCCCGTTTAAGCGGTCGCGCCCCGTATACCGGGTCATAACCCTCCCGTCCCACCCGCGCCGCCGCCTCGGGCGTCACCTCGAGCGTGATATTCTGGGCCGCCAGCCGCTTCGCCAGCCTCTCGATTTGCAGCCCCACGATCTGCGTTATCTCGGAGTCCGACAGCCGGTCAAAAATGATGATCTCATCCACCCGGTTCAAGAACTCCGGCCTGAAATGCTCCCTCAGCGCCCCCATCACCCGCCGGTCGCGCTCTTTTGCGTCCAGCGATTCCTCGAGGATGTAATGGCTGCCGATATTCGACGTCATGATTATGACGGTGTTCTTGAAATCCACCGTCCGCCCCTGCCCATCGGTAATCCGTCCATCGTCCAGCACCTGCAACAGCACGTTGAACACATCCTGGTGCGCCTTCTCGATCTCGTCGAACAACACGACGCTGTACGGCTTCCGCCTCACCGCCTCGGAGAGCTGCCCGCCCTCCTCATATCCCACGTAGCCGGGAGGCGCCCCCAGAAGTCGCGCCACGGAGTGCTTCTCCATGTACTCGCTCATGTCGATCCGCACGATGTTGTTCTCGTCATCGAACAAAAACTCCGCCAGCGCCCGCGCCAGTTCGGTCTTCCCCACGCCGGTCGGCCCGAGAAAAATAAACGACCCAATCGGGCGGTCCGCATCCTGCAACCCGCTCCGCGCCCGCCGCACCGCGTTCGACACTGCCGTGATAGCCGGTTTTTGGCCCACCACCCGCTCGCCGAGCCGCTCTTCCATCTTCACAAGCTTCTCCCGTTCCCCCTCCTGCAATCGCGAGACCGGTATCCCCGTCCAACTCGACACGACCTCCGCGATGTCCTCCTCGGTCACCTCCTCCTTCAACATCTGCCGTCCCCCCTGCTGAACCGCCGCCAGCTTCGCGTTATGCTCCTCGATCAGCTGCTGCAATTGCGGGATGCGCCCATACTGGATCTCGCTCGCCTTCCCGAGCTCGCCACGCCGCTGCGCCTGCTCCAGCTCCATCCGCAGCGCCTCGAGTTGCCCCTGCAATCTCCCGCTCTTCTCGATCTCCCCTTTCTCATTCTGCCATTGCGCCTTCAATTGCGCGCTCTTCTCCTTCGAGTCCGCAAGGTTCCTCTCGATCAATCCCAGCCGCTCACGGCTCGCCGCGTCTTTCTCCTTCTTCAGCGCCTGCCGCTCCATCTCCAGTTGCATGATCTCACGTTCCAGCTCATCAATTTCCGTCGGCATCGACTCCAGCTCCATCTTCAGCCGCGATGCCGCCTCATCCACAAGGTCCACCGCCTTGTCAGGCAAAAATCGATCGGATATATACCGGTGCGACAATACCGCCGCCGCCACAAGCCCCGCGTCCTGGATCCGCACCTTGTGGTGCGATTCATACCGCTCCCTGAGCCCCCTCAATATCGCAATCGTATCCTCGACGCTTGGCTCATCCACCATCACCGGCTGGAATCGCCGCTCCAGCGCTGCGTCTTTCTCGATGTACTTCCGGTACTCGTCCAGCGTCGTCGCCCCAATCGTCCGCAACTCCCCGCGCGCCAATTGCGGCTTCAGCATGTTGGACGCATCCACAGCCCCCTCGGATGCCCCCGCCCCCACGATGGTATGCAGTTCATCAATGAACAGAATCACCTTCCCGTCGGAGTCGGTCACCTCTTTCAGGAATGCCTTCAATCGGTCCTCGAATTCCCCCCTGAATTTTGCTCCCGCCAGCATCGCGCCAATATCCATGGCCACAATCCGCTTGTTCTTAAGCGACTCCGGCACATCCCCCCGCACGATCCGCCGCGCCAGCCCCTCGACAATCGCCGTCTTCCCCACCCCAGGGTCCCCAATCAACACCGGGTTGTTCTTCGTCCGCCTCGAGAGCACCTGCATCACCCGTCGTATCTCGTTGTCACGCCCGATCACCGGGTCGATCTTCCCAAGCTCCGCCGCCTGTGTCAGGTCCCGCCCATACTTCTCCAGCGTCTGGTATTTCCCCTCCGGGTTCTGGTCCGTCACACGCTGCGATCCCCTCACCTGTTGCAACGCCTGCAAAAGCCGCGCGTGCGTCACCCCGCTTTCCTTCAACATCCTCGCCGCCGGCGCCGTTGCCTCCGTCAGCGCCAGCAGATAATGCTCCCCGCTCACGAACTCATCCTTCAATCCCTTCATCTGCTTCTCCGCCGCGTCCAGCACGGTCCTCAACTCGGACCCGAGGTAAAGCTGGCCGGCCGCCCCGCTCACCCGCGGCCGTTTCTCGATGTCCTCCCGCAGCCGCGCCTCCAGCGCCGGGACCGCCACCCCCACTTTCTCGAGCAGTGGCACTGCCACCCCGTCCTGCTGCGCCAGCAGCGCCAGCAGGAAATGCTCATTGCTGATCTCCTGTTGCGAATACTCCCCCGCAACATCCTGCGCGCTTTGCAGCGCCTCCTGCATCTTCTGGGTAAATCGGTCAACACGCATGGTTCAAACCTAATCGGCCCGCGCCCCGCGGCAAGCCGTTCGAGAATTCGCGCTCGCGCCGCGTATCAGCGCTTGAGCGCCCGCTTCCGCCGCGCTATCTACCCTCCATGCAAGTTCCCGGCCTCAGGAGTTGTTACGACAAAGTCAGCGGCATCTACTATATCGGACGCATGTTCGATAAAATCCGCCTGCATGCCGCCGGCAAGCTCCCCGAGGAATATCACGCCAATCTCGGCAAGGGCTTCGACGCCCGCGCCCTTTCCTTCCTGGATGTTGACTACCCCTCCCTCGTCGAGCGCGTCAACCAGGGCGGCGCCGATTCCGATTTCCTCGCATGGTGCTTCCAGCGCGGTCGCCACCCCAATGACGAGGAAATCGAGGTCTGGAACGAGTTCATGCGCAAGCGCGGCTGGCGCGACGACGGCACCCCCACCCTCCTCCGCCGCCTCAAGGAAATCCATTGCGAAGATCGCGCCGACATCCAGACCTCCTTCGATTTCATCGAACTCGACGAAGGCCGCGACCCGCGCGAAGTCATCCGCGACTTCTAATTTCTTCCCGCGCCCATTCTCCAATCCGCCTGCCGGCCCGCCTGGCAAGCGCTGCCCCCTCGCGCATGCAAACCTCCGGCGACGCCTCGAACTCCCCCAGCGACACGACCAGATCAAACCAATTCCCGGTGCTCACACCCTCTTCCACCTGCCCGCAAACAATCGCCACCCGCTTCCCATTCTTCCGCGCCAGCCGCGCCACCTCCATTGGCGCCTTTCCATAAAGCGTCTGCCCATCCAGCCGTCCCTCCCCCGTCACCACGAGATCGCTCGCCGCAATCTGCTCCTCCAGCCTCAGCCATTCCGCAACCAGCGGAAACCCCCGCTCCAGTACCGCCCCGCAAAAGGTCACCAGCCCATACCCCAGCCCCCCCGCCGCCCCTGCGCCCGGCAAATCCCGGTAATCCACCCCAAGCTGCTCCGCCACCAGCTCCGCAAGGTGCTCCAGCGCCATCTCAAGGTGCCCGATCATTCGATCATCCGCTCCCTTCTGCCGCGCATAAACCCTCGACGCCCCCTCCGCCCCCAGCAACGGATTACGCACGTCGCACGCCGCCACAATCTCCGGCAACTCAACCTCCTCAGGCCCTTCAATACGCTCGATCGCCATGAAATTGGAAGGCCTCGGGTCCATCGGCTCCCCGTCGCTCGTGAGAAAACGCCACCCCAGCGCCGCCGCCGCTCCCGCCCCCCCCTCCATAGGCGCGCTGCTCCCCCCCCCCCACCACACCCCGCCCCCCCCCAGAACCCCCCCCCCGCCCAAAAAAAGCCCCCCG
>Ga0302319_10025985_pt1 | contig 10331 bp, 19 predicted proteins | sample Bog_T0_2_FD_203319 | JGI IMG/M metagenome (GOLD analysis project Ga0302319, IMG submission 203319) | Peat permafrost microbial communities from Stordalen Mire near Abisko, Sweden - Bog_T0_2 | ecosystem: Environmental > Terrestrial > Soil > Wetlands > Peat | place: Sweden: Abisko, Stordalen Mire...
TAGCAACACGGCGCCAGCCAGTACCTCGATTACTCACACAGACCTCCTATGAGAGCACCGCACTCCACCACATCGACGACCTGCTCGCCGCCATAGACGAACTGACCCAACAAAAAGGAGAAATGACAATGGAAACATTTGACCGTCAAGCCGTACTGGCCAAGGCCGAGGAAGTCTTGGACGAGGCTCGTTCCGAGACTGATCGGGAGAACCGGGACTCGCTGATCCGACTCGCCGGGGTCTACATCCATCTTGCCGGTGAGGGCCGTGACAAGTCCTGACGCCAAGCAGGCCCGCATAGACGAACTGGAGGCCCGGAACGCCAAGCTGGAGGCGGTGGCCGTGTTCATGAAAAAGCGCGGCCGCAAGGTGTCGGACTGTGAGGCGGTCAAGACGACCTACGTGGACCGGCGACCTCGATTCCGTTACTGCGGAAGGTGCCCAATGTGCAAAGTGTGGGCCGCCCTGGACGCCCTCGATGGCTGAGGCGAAGCGTGACTTCGAGCAGGTGTACTCATACAACTCGCGAGGCTGCGAATGTGGGTGCAAGGCGGCGGTCGACATCGTGAAGGACCTGCGCAAGCAAGGTCGCCTAACGGGTGAGGCCGACTATCTGGTCAATCACCTGCCCGCCCTGCTAGCCGCCATAGACGACCTGGAAGCCGAGAAGGCCGCCGTTTACCGCGAACGTGACCAGATCGTCGCCGTGCTGTCGAAGTTGTGGCCCTCGCACCTCGCTAAGCATCTAGGTGAGTGGGAGGATGACTGGCGCAACATCGTGTGCATCCACTCCCCCGTCGGCCAAGTCTCGTGGCATATCCACGACTCGGAAATGTCCCTGTTCAACCACTTGGAAATCACCCTGAGCGATTGGGACGGGCATACGACGCCCGAGAAGTACGAGCGGCTGAGCGAGTGGCCCGGATTATGAAGGAGGCGTGATGGACCTCAGAGACATGCCAGCGTTGGACCTGCTCAGGACTGGTCTCGAAGGTGGGGTCAAGCCCGAGAGGTGTCAGCAGTACGTGATGACACAACCGTTCAAGGAGGGAGGCTATGCGACCAGGTGCTCGAAGCCTCCTCGTCATCAACTCAAGGATGGAACCTGGGATTGTGGGGGTCACCGTGGACCGTGAGCAGATCGAAAACGAACGGTTGCGTCATGCGATAACGGGAATCTCGCGGGTCGTTCCTGTGACCCCAACAGCCGTCAACATTGTAAGGGATCTGCGGAAGCAGGGCCGTCTAACCGGCGAACCTGATTACCTAATCCACCACCTTCCGGCCCTGCTAGCCGCCATAGACGAACTGGAAGCGAAGGTGGCCGAACAAGATCACATAATCCGCAACAGCGGGCGCATCAAACACGTTCTGGAACTCGAAGCCATGCGGGACAGAGTGCTGGCGCTGCACCAGAAGGTGCGAAGCCAAAGTTTATGTGGCCCTGGTGACTTCTGCGTCGAAGATGGCAGGTCATGGCCCTGCGAGACAGTCCGCGCGGCGACCGATGCCTGGGAGAGGTGGGGCTGTGATGGACCGTGAGCAGAGCGCCGTCTTGCTTATCAAGCAGGGCCGCAGGTGGCTCACCTTAACTGATGAGGACATTCAGCGGGGTGCTCGCGCCGTCATCAGCGACCCTCACTATCGGACCGAAATCTGGAGGGACGCCCGGCTGCACTCTGAAGAGTGCTGCTCGTGCCCCTCAGTCGCATCCCTGGACGCGGCCTACAAGTTGTTAGGAGGACGCAATGGTTGACCGTGAGCAGATACGAGCACGAGCCGAGGCGGCACGGGGCTTGCAATCCACACGAGCGCAGCAGGAGGACTTCAATCACAACGCGTTATTCGACATTCTCGCCCTGCTCGCCGCCATAGACGAACTGGAAGCCACGGTGACTGTTGCGGAGTCGGAGATTGCAGAACTAGAGGCTGCACGGGACAGGGTGCTGGCTTTGCACAAAAAGCAATACGCTGGGCCATTCCAGTCAACGCCCGCGGGACCGCGCTATTGGTGCGAGGAGTGCAACGTGACGTGGCCCTGCGAGACAGTCAGGACGGTGACACCATGAGCCGCCAGCACGGTCCGAACCGTCGGGGCCTTTCTCGCTCCACGCCCGTAACGATGTCAGAGCTGTCGGTCGCTGCTCATCTGCGCGACCATCCAAACTGCACCTACGGCAACAAGCCCCATTTCGTGCCGCCATGCTTCGGTGATATCGGGTTCTTCATGTGCGACCCGCCAGCCGACATCCGCAATCACACGCGCTGTCGGCCACCGTTCGACCATGAGCATGAGGACCACAAGCCCGAGTGGATGTTCGGAGCCGCGCCATGATCGTCGTCACTGACGGCATGACCCGTCACCAGGAACTTCTTCTGCTCTGGTCCTTCCTGTGGCCCTACCTGGTGGCCCTGGTCATCCTGCTCTGCGTCGTTGAGGCGCTTCACAGATGGGAGCACCGATGACCGAAGATACCGAAATCGAGCGCGCGATAGCCGTCCTGGCCGAGCGCCGGGAGTACGGCTTGCCTATCCCGGCGCGCAACGCTGCCGAAGCCGTAGCGATGGCCAAGAGAGAGGTGCAACATGAACAAGACCGCTGAGGACACCTTCCAAGCATTCCAGGTGCGCTTCCCTGTTGAACTCCATGCTCAGGCCAAAGACCTGGCAGGCCAACAGGGAGTCTCGCTCAACACCTTTGTCATTGCCGCCGTCGAGGCCACCGTCCATCTGCTGACCATCGGTCATCAGTCGGAGGCCTGGGATGCGGCAGTCTCAGCTTCGAGCGGGGAAGGGCTTGGTTCGAGCAGCCCGGCTGACATACCCGGCGCCAAGGACGACGTTGTCATTTCGCCGTTCTCCCTCCCCGTCTCGGCTGTCGGTGTTGTCGACGCTGGGACAGGCATGGTGTCGCCGTTGACGTGCGAGCACCCTGTTTCGGCGCGCCTCGGGACCAAGTGCCTCCGGTGCGGGACCTACCCGGTGTGAACCCTACGATGCCCGCCAACCTGCGGGCGCTGATACCCCGAGAGGAGCAAGAGTGAGCGAAACGAGAGTCAACGAAGTCGAGCAGATCGCGCTGCTCGGCATCGCCAAGCGGGCGCGCATCGCCCGTGACAACAACCTGCCGCTCGAAGTCTCGCCGTCAGAGCTGCTCATGCTCCACAAGTATGCCGACGCGCCCGATGGCCTGGAGTGGGAAAACGCGCTACGCGAGGCGTTCTCAGATGCCCTACCGCACATAAGCGTTTGGCCCTGGGAACCACCAGGCGTCGCGGCTTTCGGCTCGCTGCCGGTCGTCGTGCGGGCGCTGATACCGAAGGAGGAGACGTGAAGCGACTGTGGTTCGTATTTTTCGGTGGCCACGATGAGGACGGTTTTCGTTGGCCGTTCACTGACCGCGTCGAGATGGCCAAGCCTCACTGGTGGTTCACGTTCGCCACGACGACGTTGCCGTGCGGGTGTACCCGTCGCAAGTTGACGCATCGGTTCACGCTTTACGAAGGCCGGTGCCAGACTCATCTAGGCGAACTGGCGATCACCGATGCCCCATGACTGCGTCTCCGGCCTGGTCCTCGTCACCGAGCCCTGACGCGACACTGCCGGACCCCTGTGAGGAAAGGTCCGGCAGTGTGCTCTCCCCGAGGAGGGAGTCCCTTAGGCGACGCTGACCTCCAGCGCGTCGGTGGCCGCTGCGCCCGGCGTTACCTGGCAGGCGACCGGCGCTGGCGTGAACGGCGTGATGCCGTCAGGCTCGAGTGCCGGCGTGCCGTCCGAGTTGAGGACCGTGGCGGACAGGTTGAACGTGCCGATGGTGACGGGGGCAACAGTCCCGGCCGCTGGGTCCACGGTTGCCACCGCGGTGTTGTCGCTGGCGAAGGCGACGACAGCTAGGGCGCCGGGCGACGTGGGGTCCGGCGGAGCGGTGGTGACGTCACCCTTGTCGTCGAGGAACTGCAGGACGGCGGTTCCGGTCTGGTCGATGGTCAAGGTTGCTGGCATGAGGAGTTTCCCTTCTAGGAATAGGTGGAGGCTGGCTGTGCGCGCTCGGTACGGCAGATAGAACAGACGGCAAAGCTCCCGGAGGTACTCGGCAATCTGCTCATCCACTGGCCGACGTCGTTCCTTCTGGTCACCGAACACGACTGCATCTTATCATCGGCTAGCGGCTATACTGTCACTACCGAAAGCAACCCGAAAAGGAGACTGCAATGCCAGAGGCATCTGACACCAAGCCGATCAACCTCCGCATCTCTACCAAGCTGCACGAGCGCCTCACTGCCATCTCGGAGGACCGGATGGTCGGCATGAACAAGATTGTCACCAAGGCCATCGAGAAGTACCTCGGTGAGCTCGAGGGCCACGACCCCCTCGCTCCCACGCATGGCTGAGCAAGAGTCACGTCCTTTCGCGGACCTACGTCCGACCGGTCTGCTGTGGCTTATCAATGTGACTGTCTTTCACCCTCGCGGCTATGCCTTGGCACTTCACTTTGAGGACGCTGAGCACCAGGTCTGCACCGGCTGGTCTTTGATGGGCGATGGCAGCGAGTCGTGGTCGATGAGGGACCCCGAGATGACCCCGGAGCTGGAAGCAATCATCGCCGTCGACCCCGTGGCGGGTATGACGAATGACGACCTGTTCCGTGCCGCAGCCGCGTTGCTCAAGCCGAAGCTGGATATGCCGGAGTCCGTGAGCTAGCTGCAGTGGCAGGATAGCTGCACGAGGGGACATGAGGCCCTAACCTGGACCTTGTGTCCCCTCGCCAGCAGTTGCCGACCCGGATCGACGCCCCCGCGGAGCTGCAGCGCCGTCTAGCTGAAACCGAACTGCGGCTCCGCGAGGTCAATCGCCTTCGAATCAAGCGGTGGGAGTACAACCCCGTTTTGTGGGCACGCGAATGCATTGCGTGGCCCGAAGGCCAGGGCCTGACCACCTACCAAGAGGGGACGCTCGACGAGCTTGTCAAGACCGGCAGGGTCGCAGTCCGCAGTGGCCACGGCACAGGCAAGACCACAACCAACTCGATGGCGGCTTTGTGGTTCGCCACCACCCGAGAGTTGGCTGGCTACGACTGGAAGGTGCTGACGACCGCCGGCGCGTGGCGCCAACTCGAAAAGTACCTCTGGCCGGAGATTCACCGTTGGGCGCGCCGCATCAAATTCGAGGTCCTCGGTCTCAAGCCTTTCAACAGTTCACAGCTCCTCGACCTTGCGCTCAAGCTCGACAACGGCGAGGCCTTCGCTGTCGCTGCCTCGGACCCTGCTCTCGTCGAGGGCGCCCACGCCGTCTGCCTGCTCTATATCTTCGACGAGTCCAAAGCCATCGACGCCCGCATCTTCGACGCCGCCGAGGGTGCTTTCGCTGGATCGAGCAACAAGATCGGCACACTCCCCGAGGCCTTCGGCCTAGCCCAGAGCACACCTGGCGATCCCGAGGGACGGTTCTACGATATTCACGCGCACCGTCCTGGTCTGGAGGACTGGAGCACCAGACATATCACCCTCAAGGAGGCCATCGCAGCTTGCCGCATCACTGAGGACTGGGCCGAGAAGCGCAAGAAGCAGTGGGGGGCGCAGAGCCAGCTCTACAACAACAGGGTGCTCGGTGAGTTCAAGGGTTCTGAGGGCAACTGCGTCATCCCGCTCGCGTGGGTCGAAGCGGCACAGGACCGCTACCGGGAATGGGTAGACGACGGGTCACCAATCGAGAAATACACGGACCTCGGAGTTGACGTTGCACGAGAGGGTGACGACGAAACCGTCCTTGCCTACAAGGCAGGCCACGTTGTCACTCGACTCGAGCACCACAACTGGGACGACACGACCATCACGGCCGGGTGGGTCAACGCGGCTCTCCATGCTCACCAGGGTGCTCGCGCTGTCGTTGACACCATCGGGGTCGGAGCCGGCGTCTTTGACATGGTGCGGCAGGAGCATGGTCGCAGGGCCATTCCGTTCAATGCTTCGGAGGCGACGGACCGTACGGACAGGACCGGGGAGCACCGTTTTCTCAATTGCCTGACAGGCGATGCTCGAGTCGCTCCTATCGGTCAGCTACGGCGAATCTGGAGAAGCTGGCACGATGGTCCGCTCTACCGGGTCAAGACGGCCGGTGGAGATGACTTCACCGCAACCCCGAATCACAATGTACTGACGCTCGGGGGCTGGGTCCCTGTCCAGGCGCTCAGCGTGGGCGACAAGCTCTGCGACGCCTCGTTCGGACAGGGCATGTCCTTTGGTCAGCCAGAGATAGGCCAGGTGCCACCCACGCTCAGCGAGGTCTACGGCGCGGCTCGCATGTTGTTTGAACCAGAACGGATGGTAAGCGGCGCTGTGAACTTCCACGGCGACCGTCCCGTGGGCGAAGTCGAGGTTGTAACGGTCAACGGGCAGTTGCTCTACCCCCCAGGCCGGGGGCAACAGAGCTCGAACCCGCAACTCGTCTGGGAGTTGCTTGGACAAGGTGATCTGTCGAGTGAGAGCAGCCCGACGAAGACCAACAATGTTCTTAGGGACGAAGGACGGCACGCTGATTGGCGTGTTCCAGCCGTCCGCCCACATGGCCGTTCGAGCGCGATGCTCGGCTTCGGTCATCCGCTCGGATCGCAGCCGGTTGGCTTCGGTGTTGGCTCTGAGGGCTACACCCTGCTGGCACAGGGTACGTGTTACGACGCGTTCGGCCAGTCCGAGTCGCCTGCCCAGGGCTTTGGCAGACTCACCGGCCAAGTAGTTGTCAACGAGTCCGACCGGGTCGGCTACTTGGGAACGCAAGAGCAACGCGGCCTCGGCCTGATTCCGTGGACCGATGTTGTGTTCTCGCAAAACTCGCCGTGGCACGTCCCGGTCGACCCCGTAACGCTTGCTCAGCGAGTGCAGGGACTCGCCCGCCAGATACCGACTAACGATGTCGTCAGCATTGATGTCATTCCTGCGTCCCGGCATGGCGGCTCCTACGTCTACACGATGGAAACTTCAACTGGGGCCTATCGGTCTAAGTCAACGGTCGCAAGGAATTGTCGAGCCGCCGCCTGGTGGTACCTCCGTGACCTTCTCGACCCGGCCGCGGGTGCAATGCTCGCTCTACCTGACGACGACTTGATGGTAGGCGACCTGACGGCCGTGCGCTGGAAAATCTCTCGTGGAGGGAAGATTCAGGTCGAATCCAAGGAGGAAATCAAGGCTCGAATCCACCGTTCGACTGACTCCGCTGATGCCGTTATCCAGGCATGTCTCTGGGAGGTGCGTCGCGCGCGCATGACCTTCGCTGGCAAAGTGGGACGTCGGGCGAACCAAGTCGTAGGCTCTGCTTCATGAGACTCCCGAAGATTGAGCGAATCCAGGTTGCTGAAGTCCGCCCCGATGACGTCATCATTCTTCACTTGCCGTCAGGAACTAACGCGGAGACTGCACATCACCTACTTGACTGCTGGGGCGACGCTAGCGGCCTCCCGAACAAGGTGATTGCCGTTACTGGTGACGGACTCAGGATTGAAATCGAGCGCCCCACACCATGAACATGCCCTGCACTCACGCTGTCATGGAATGGCGACCCCACGGACGCAACAAGCCGCCGATACAGGAGAACGTCCAGGACTGCACCTGCATGGACTACCAGCTTGCGCCGGGCGACAATCCCGACGAACTCTGCGACTGCAGCCACACCCCCAGGGACCACGGGCTGTGATTGTCACCCTCTACATCGTAATAGGCGTAGTATGTGCCTCGACCGGGTTCTTCACCGGCTACATAGTTGCTCACCGCCGGCTCCCGACAACGTTGGCTCGGATGACGGAAGGGGAGTTGGCCCAATTGGCAGCACAGACAGCAGCCAGAAGGGTGTTCCCTTCACCTGCGCCTCTTCCAACCCTCGACGAACGTAACGCGGCTGCCCTGAGAGCCTCCCGCGAGAACGCCATATTCCGGCGTGAGCAGAACCTGTGACTACCGTCTCCACGCGCCAGCGAAAGCACTATCGGCGCGTGCGTGCTGGTCACCCGAAGCAATGCGCCATCTGTAAGACCTTGACACGCGAGGGCCGGATCAGAGCTAAGGGAGCTCCTCCGACAGGCCCGTCGTTCGTGTGCGTGCCCTGTTGGGACAAGCTCCCGGTACCGGAGCCGAAGCTATGAGCGTGCTCGACCGCATCGCGACGCGTGCCATGCCGCAGACCACCACTTCCGGGCGCACGTTGCCTGGGATGGGCCAGCGGCCCACGGGCAACATCGTGGACAACATCCCTCTCGGGCGCCGCAATGCCAGGAACGGGGTAGTCGCCGGTACAGCGAACATCACCTTTGCCTCTCCGGGTCAACCACTCGCTCTCCACTGGGACGGGGCGTCCTCTGTTGAGGCTTACTACCAGTCGCTGTGGGTGATGCGCTGCGTGCGCACCATTGCCGAGACGCTGGCCGCCCTCCCCTTCATGGCTGGCAAGAGTGCTCGGAACCCGAACACGTCTACTCTGAAGTGCCCCCTCGCGTACATGCTCGGACCGCCCCCCGGCAGCCCGAATTCCCGCACCACCGCTCGCGCTCTCTGGGCCTGGACCGTCTGTCAGTACATAGTGACCGGCAAGGTGGGCTGGGAGACGCAGCTCGACACGCAGAACCGTGTCATTGGGCTCTGGCCTCTCGTGTCGCCCTGCCTCACCCCAGTCCCCTCCATGGGCGGCGACAGGTGGTGGGACAGCTTCCAGTACCAGACTCCCTACGGCATCATCGAGCTGCAGAACGAGAACGTCATGTACGGATGGCGTCCGTCCTTGCGTGACTGGCGCCAGCCGGAGTCACCTCTCGAGTCCGCCCGCAGCGCCATCTCGATGCAGGTCGGCATCGAGCGGTTCATGAACGGCCTGTTGAAGAATGGCCTGACTGCCGCTCACATGGTCATCTCGCCGCCCTTCGAGGAGCCGGAGATGCGCCGTGCCTGGCAGGAGCAGTTCCTGACCGAGTTCACTGGCGTCGACAATGCCGGCAAGACCATCTTCGGTGAGGCCGAGCTGTCTGACAAGGACCAGCGCATTCCGCAGGTGCAGGTGCAGCAGATCGGTACCCGGCCGGTCGACGCTCAGCTGCTCCAGATGTGGCAGCAAGCCAAGATCGACGTCACTGTGGCGTTGGGGGTGCCGGAAAGCCTCATCGGGAACGCCTCGCAGCGCTGCGTAGACTCCGATACTGAGATTCTCACAGCGAGCGGTTGGAAGCGACACGACCAGTTGGCTGTGGGTGACTTGGCGCTAACCCTCGACCATCAAAGCGGGATGGCCGAATGGCAACTCGTCGAGCACATCAGCCGTTACGAGGTCGTCGACCAGCAGATGCTCCACATGACAGGGCGTGGACATGACTCGCTGACTAACGCGCCTCACCGGTGGCCGGTGCTGCTGAAGGACCCGCGGAAGCCCAATAGACGACGTTGGGCAGTGTCTGAGTCCCTCTCTGAACAGCATCAGATCATTACTGGTGCTCCTGTCATCGGTTTGCCCACCGAGCCAAAATACCAAGACGATTTCGTCGAACTTGTCGCATGGCACTGGACCGAAGGCCACGTTAGCTACAACCGACCTTCTGGCAACATTGGACGTGTCACCATCACCCAGTCCGAGAAAGTCAACCCAGACCTCTGCCGCCGGATTGAGGGAGTGCTCTATCGGCTTTTCGGACCCCCTGTAGCCGACCTGACCGGAACGGCAAAAGACGATGTCGTGGCCTGGAGAATGCGACCTGACCGGAACGGGGAGCTATCTCGGTTCGTGTGTAGCCTCGCCGTCACTCATATTCTTGAGAAGGTCGCCCCCAATAGATGTCCGACCGTCGACTTCATCATGTCCTTAACTCGGTCACAGTTGGAATTGTTCATAGACGTATCCATCATGGCGGATGGTTGGCGTAATACCAACGACAGCAAAGTTATCAGTCAGTCGAAGGATGAGAGGCTTGAAGGACTGGCTCTGGCAGTTGTTCTTACGGGCCGTACACCCCGCCGCTGGAGCGATTCCAAGCGCTTCTACCTGGCCGTTTCTGACCGTACCGTGGCCGACGTGCCGCCGCCTAGTGACCGCCCAAGGGCAAAGGCTATCCGGGAGTGGGTGCCATATACAGGCACTATATGGTGTCCGTCATTGCCAAATGGCACCTGGTTCGCAAGGCGCAATGGACGGGTGTTTTACACCGGGAACACATACGCCAACGCAGACACAGAGTATCGCAACTTCTGGACTATAACCATGTCCTCCTTTATAGGTGAAATGGAGGACCTCATCAACGTCCACCTAGCTCCCCGGCTGGGTAACGAGGTGGGCTGGTTTGACGTCTCCGAGGTCGTGGCCTT
>Ga0302319_10025986_pt1 | contig 10331 bp, 9 predicted proteins | sample Bog_T0_2_FD_203319 | JGI IMG/M metagenome (GOLD analysis project Ga0302319, IMG submission 203319) | Peat permafrost microbial communities from Stordalen Mire near Abisko, Sweden - Bog_T0_2 | ecosystem: Environmental > Terrestrial > Soil > Wetlands > Peat | place: Sweden: Abisko, Stordalen Mire...
GGTGCTGAAGAAACCAACGAAAGAATCATCCGGAGCCTGATCGGCCTGTGCCAGACCGTCGCATTCGCGAGCCGGACAAGCGTGGATCGACCAAAGGAACCCAACCGATGAACACGATCTTATTGCGGCCCACGGACGTGCTCTTTTTCAGGGATGGAAGGCCGATGGAAGGCTCACTGGCCGGGAATGGCGCCGCATGGCCGCTGCCCACGGTCACGGATGCGGCGTTGCATGCGGCGCTGCATCGCTCGGGTCTTGAAACACACCCACATCGCCATGCGGCGGGGAGCAGCCACGGAGAGCGGGAGCGGAAATTTGGATGTGTGCATTCAGTTGGGCCGTTTCCTGTGCGGGAACAGGACGGCAGCGTGGATTGGTTCTTCCCGCGCCCGCTGGATCTGGTGGACAATAGCTTGCTGCCCGGCGTTGCCCCAGGGGTGGAATTCGGTTCAGGGCAGAGCAGTCTGCCCGTGCCGTTGCAGCACGCTGTTGGAAGTGCTCTTGCGCCATCCAAGGAAGCAAAGGCAAAGGCATGGCTCAGGCTCGATGCCATCGAGCGTTACCTTGCCGGCGATGAAACGGCCCAGCGCCTTAAGGAGGGCGATGCCTTGAACGATGGGGATATTTTTGATGCCGAGCATTCCGTCGGGATCGCCATCGATCCGGAGACGGGAGTGGCCGGCCAGGGCGAGGCAACCGGCAAGATTTACTCTGCCCGGTATCTCAGGTTACGCGAGAATTGGCGGCTGGGGATGTTCGCGAGGGGCGAGGACAAGGAATGCCGCGATCCCGCACACGGGAATGACCTGGTGCAGGCGCTTTTTAATGGAAACGCTTCGCACCAAATCCTTGTCGGTGGGCAACAGCGGGTTTGCACGGCGGAGCTTTCAGAAGCGAGTGGCGGCCCTCTTCCGCTGCCAGACGGGCGGAGATCAGGCTTTGAAGTAAAGGCTGGAAAGCACCTCGTAAAATGGGTGCTGCTGACTCCGGCGATCTGGCCGGAGATGGCGGCTGGCAAGGCGTCGCGAAGGGAGACTGACGTTGCGAAGAATGCGCATCCCGGCGGCTGGCTGCCGAATTGGGTAGATGCTGAAACCGGGGGGGTACTCTTGAGAAAGCTAGATCCAGGCGAACGCCGCCGCCGGAGAACCTTGAATTACGGTGGCAAGGGTTACAGGGGGGAAGAGAACGCGGATGCCATATCAGCCCGGCTCGTGGCGGCACTCGTGCCGAAACCGCTCATCGTAACCGGTTGGGCGCTCCCGTGCGAGGAGGAAGGTGGCGCAAAGCCGACACTGCTCGCGGTGCCGGCCGGCGCCGTCTATTACTTTGAGGCCGATTCCGCGGTTGAGGCGGAGAAATTGGCCTCGGTGCTCAACTGGAACGGTGACGGTGATGGAAGCACGATCCGAAACCGCCGGAGCACCATTTTCGGCGAAAAAGGTTTTGGAATCGGCGTGTGCGGCACGTGGCAAACCTTTGAGGACGTCCCGGGACGTTCCAGTAATGGCAAACATTGAACTTAGAAAGTAAATACCCCTAACCATGAAACAACGCATCTTATACATCTTCACGCGGACGCCGCTGCATGTCGGCGCGGGATCGAGCGTGGGAGCGATCGATCAGCCGGTGCAGCGGGAGCGGCATACCGGATTTCCGATTATTCCGGCCTCGAGTCTCAAGGGCTCGTTTGCAGATGCGTGGACTCAAGACTATTTCCCTGGAGAGAATGGAGGCAGGCTCCGCGTCAAGACCATGAAGAATGGCAAGGACACCGTTCTGGAAGAAGCCAAGGAGAGCGCATGGTTGTTTGGATCTGATGACGCGAGCCTGTCCTTTGCCGGGTCACTCCTGTTTTGCGAAGCCCGGCTTTTGGCGTTCCCGATTCGGTCGGCCCGGGGGGGGTTCGCCTGGGTCACATGCCCCCTGATACTCGCGCGCGCGGCCCGTGATGGGGTATTGGGCAAAAATTTAATTCCCGAATTTCCAAAGGCGACCGACGGGCAGCCTGACAGGGGCGATGAATTCGCCTTCTTCACTGGGAACGGTCCCCTTGCTCTTGGTGACAAAGTCGTTCTCGAAGAATACACCTTTACTCGTATTGGCAACGACGAGGCGGCCAAGGTAGGCACCGCCATGGCCGGCTTGCTCGCGGGCGATCCGGTGTGGAACGAAGTCTCAAGCCGCCTCGTCATTCTCGACGACGGAATGATGAGCTTTTTCGTGCAGAATGCTTGCGAAGTCGCGCAACATGTTCGAATCGACGACGAGACAGGCGTCGCTGCAAGCGGAGCCCTGTTCAATCAAGAGAATGTTCCAAGCGAAACGCTGTTCTATGCGCTGGTGAATGGCACTCATGCGCGTCATCGGCACTTTGATGGAAAGACAGAAGATGATGCGTTGAACAGCTTCGAGGCGAAGCTGAAGTCCGCGAAAGTATGCCAGTTTGGCGGTGACGCCAGCACCGGCCTCGGCTTTTGCACAGTCGAGTTTGGAAAGGGGCTCGTGGAATGAAAAACCTGGAACAGATTCGTGCCAGCCATGCGCTTGAATTTTGGAATAAACGCATAGGGAACGGAGATGTTGATGGCGAAAATGGCGGTGACGTTGTGCGCGGCCTGGGTTCGCTCATCATCAACAACGGCCTGTTGGCCACTCTTGCCTACGCAAGGGAGAAGGAGAAGGGGTATCGGACCTTGATGGAGGAGACCGGGCGATTCCTTTGCTCGTCCGGGGACGATGGGCGGAACATTTGGGCAGATGATACTTCCAATCTGACTTCCTTCATCGAAAAGCTGACGAAGGCCGACTCACGGGTTCTTCAGAGGGCGACGGCCGAAACCCTGGCGTATCTTGGGTACCTCAAGCGCTTTCGAACCCAATAATTTATGCCTGTTTATCTGCCCAGCGATACGCGGGAGACTTTGCCGAACCCTTCCGGTACATGCTCGAATCGAAGCCTTTTGCTGGATCGCTATGCCGACCCAGCCGCGAAGGAGGAGGATCGGGTGAAGTTTTTCAGAAGCGTGATCGGGAAAACCGTCAATCCCTGCAAGCGCGACGCATGGCAGCAGTTTCTGTTGAATGCTATCGGCATGAAACCGGAGGAAATTCTCCTGGGCAAATTGCAATCACGCCTCATGGTCAACATGGCTGGCGGCGTCATGGAGAACGCGGGCCTTTGCCTTGACCGGTTGACCGGTATGCCCTACGTGCCCGGCGCCGCGGTGAAGGGTTGCGCGCGCAGCATGGCCATTCAGGAAATGCGTGAAACAGAAAGCACGGACGCCAAAACAAAGCTTCTGGAATTCGCTGCTCTCATATTCGGATGGGGCAACACAGATTGGAAAGACGGCAGGGGCAGGGGACGCCACGGCACCCCGGGCGGATTGAATTCTGACTTTGAATATGCATGCGGCGAGGGCCAACCTTGGAGGCGAATCCGTGATTCTGCCGCGGCGGCACTGGCCGCGCGATTGAAAGTCAAATTGAAGAAATCAAATCCGGTTTGGAGTCAACTTCCCAATTTTGCGGGAGCCGTTTCATTTCTCCCGGCTTATCCCCGCGTTTCACCTGTGCCGGACCTGGAACTTGATGTCGTGACTCCCCATCACCAGAAGTATTACGGGGCGAACGCGGAGCTGGAGATGCCAGTCGCCCTTGATACGGAGAACCCGATCCCGGTAGTGTTTCCAGCAGTCGCGGCGGGACACATATTCGCATTTGCAGTAATCGGTAAGGATCGCGATCTTGTCCAGAAAGCGCGTGAATGGTTGAGGGGAGGGCTTCAGATATTTGGGATAGGCGCGAAAACCGCCGCGGGTTACGGTTGGTTTGACTGTTCAACAGGGGTAACCAGTGAGGTATCGGCAGTGGCATCGACCGAACAGGAACGGAAGAAACACGAGCCGATTGGTGATTTTAACGAAGTCAGCTTTCGAAATGCCGTGTTAAATAGGCTATTCAAAAAAGGAGAGTGGCAGCAGCTTCAGAAAGAGGTCGAAAAACTCATGCGCCCTGGCAACAAGGAGTGGCTTGATAAATTCAGAGGCGCCACAGCTGGCAAGGACCACAAGGAGTTGCGGGCGAAGGAATGGTATCCCAAATAAGAGCGATCCATGAAAAAGGAAACATTCAATCTCGAATTCATTACACCATGTTTCTGTGCGGGAGCGGACCAAGCAAAGGCGGAAATTCGTCCCTCCAGCATTCGCGGCCAGCTTCGGTGGTGGTTTCGGGCGCTCGGAGGGAGCAAGAAAGATGAGGCACTGATTTTTGGAGCGACGGCTGGCGAAGACAATCGATCCAGTGCCTTGATTGTCCGCGTCAGCAAAATTCAACGAGGACCGGACTGGAGGGTATTCCCCATGAAAATGGGTACCCCCGGCGGATACATTTGGTATTATGCCAGCGTGGCTTCGGACAAGAGGCGTTGGTACAAACAAGCGCCTCAACGGAGCGGATCACCCGGGATTATCAATAATGAGGGCCACCTTCCGCCCGGGACTGCGTTTACGCTCAATCTGGTGTGGCGCCGGACGTTGGATGCCGGTCTCGAAGATCAGTTCCGTCTCGCCTTGGAGGCTTTCTTGCGGTTTGGAGCCATCGGTATGCGTGCCACACGGGCCGCGGGAGCATTCATCTGTAAAGAATTCGCGTTTGCCGATGCCAATGAAATTGATTTTGAAAAGAGACTCAAGAGCAGTGGCTTTGAAATCAAGCGAAGGGCGGAGACCTGGAACGATTGGCGGGATGCCGTTTTTGATGCGGAGGGCTGGCTTAAGAACAAACTGCGCAAGGAGAACAGTGCCGGGAAGAACGGTGGCAACCAAACCCCTCTGGGAAGCAGTTCCCCGAGGCAAACGAGCGCTGTGTATCTGCGACCTCTAAAGTTCCGCGATGGTAGATTTGGTCTGGTTATATTCGAGGCTCCTCACATTAGGGTCCTTGGGCGGCCATCTCGAAGGGATCCTCCTGCGATTCGGAATCTCGACCCAAGCAAGCGTCCGCCGGAAGTAGAGCGGCGATAATCTAAGGACTGCGGTTCCCGGAGCCCCCGTACAAATACGCAACGGCTTATCGAGAACATCACCCCGAACGACAGTTTCCCGTTACGTGCTCATTATTGTCTCAACCGAAACGGCCGAATCAACCATGACCATCCCACCCATTCGCGCGGTGCTTGTCAGCGTTGGCGGCTCCGCGGCGCCGATCCTGTTTACAATTCGAAAGCACCGTCCGGCGCACGTTTGGTATTTCTGCTCCTCCGGGAGCCGGCACATCGCGGATGAAATCCATGTTCAACTCGACTGGCATCCAGACCGGGATTTGATCGAGCTGGAACGGTTCGAGGAACTCGGGCCGTGCTACCGGGAACTACGGCAGGCCATTCCAGGCATGCTCCGCAAATGGTCCGTCGATCGTTCCGAAGTGCTCGTGGATTATACCGGCGGCACCAAGACGATGAGCGCGGCGCTGGTCCTCGCTGCCACGGAAGTTTTCGACCGGTTCAGCTACGTGGGCGGCGAGCAGCGCGACAAGAGCGGAATGGGGGTGACCCTTGATGGGAAGGAGCGGGTCTTTTATCAATCAAACCCATGGGCTGATCTCGCAGTTCGGGAAGTCGAACGCGCCCGCGATTTGTGGGCCGGCTGCCAGTTCCATTCCGCGGCGAAAATCCTTCGCGAGATTGCGGATCGCGTGCCACACCCTCTCCGCTTTATCACCGTGGCGGGAGTTGCTGACGGGATGGACGCGCGGCATCGCCTCGATTTCACAATGGCGGTCAAGCATCTCGGTGGAGCGGTGAAGCAATTGCCGCTGGTTTTCGATGGGTGTGACGATGGAGGACTGCTCGCATTCGTGCGGGCATCGCTGGAGATTTGCGGCGCGTGTTCCGAAGGCAAGGAGAGCCCGAAATTCCTGCGCGAGTTGCTGGACAACACGTTGCGAACGGCGGCACAGCATCGTTACGAGGACGCCGCCGCCCGGCTCTACCGCGCGATGGAAATGCAGGGCCAGGCCTGGTTGGCGGACAGGACAAGCGGCGCATTTGTCAACGGACGGCTCAAACCCGGCGTCGCGCTGCCTGCGGGACTGGATGGACTGATCTCGTGCCGGCCTGATGATCGTGGCGAAGTCAAACTCAGCCTTGAGAATATCTATCAGGCACTGGACCGGCTCGGCCATGCCCGCGCTGCCGGAGTGGTGACGGACCTCGCACTTGGAAGAAAGAGCCGATGGCGCCAGGCGACCGAGAAGCGCAACACCAGCATTCTGGCCCATGGCGTCAGCCCGATAGGTGCCGAGGGTTTCGCGGAGATGAAACGGATCGCCGAGGAATTTCTCGGTTTCGATTTGTCCCGCGAGGGGAACCCGATCATCCCGCTGCCCCTATGACAGAGGAGAAAATCGGCCTCATTCAACTGGTGAGCGAGCAGACGATGCAGAACCTGCTGCCGGTCCTGGCGCTCAAGCCGGAAAAACTCTATCACCTGAGCACGCCAAAGACGGCCAGCCGCTCCCCTCACATCGTAGAGGCGGCGCGGCAGGCGGGAGTTGAGGTCCAGGTTGAAAATGTGCGGATGAGCGAAATGCCATCCATTGCCGAGACATCGCGCGCCGTGGAGAGGATCGTGGGACAATGCGGAGAGGAAGGTCTGCTTCCGGTCGTCAATTTCACTGGAGGGACCAAGCTTATGTCGATTGGCGCGTATGAGGCTGCGCTCCGCAAGCAGGTTGCATCGGTGTACGTGGACACCGATCACCAGGCTTTGCATGACGGTAATACGAGTGCCGAACTACGCCGCGTCCTCCATGGCGATTTCAGCTTCACGCCGCTCCAGCGCGCCTTGACCGTCAATGCAATCGCGGTGGCGAACGGACGGGAGCGGGTAACCGGCGGACGGGATTGGCGTCCTTATGTACCGCTTGCCCGCCATCTTTTTGAGAACGCAGCGGAAGAACAGGAGACATGGCGGGCGCTGCACGGACCCGGTGGTTTGTGTCCGGGAGGACGCGAACCGAGGCGGGCGGAGGATTGGCTGGAGTTGATATCGCGACCGATCCAATTGCCCGCAAAGGTGGTCGAGCTGGCGACGGCATGCGGGATTGTGCGGACTGACGGTATTTCGGGTTACCTGCCGGATACATCGAAGGCGGATCTGGAAAGGTGCGCACGCGATACGGGCCGCCATGCATCGGGATACTACGAGAGGGTGCGGCCACTCCAATTCAGCATCGCGTTCCTGACTGGCGGATGGTGGGAGGTCATGGTGGCAGACGGCGCGGACAGGAGTGGGCAATTCCGGGACCTGCGCTGGTCCGTGAACGTGGGCGAACGGGCAGGTGGTTACGATGCGGAGGATGACATCGTGGCAGTGGACGGAGTGCAAATCGTCTACATTTCCTGCAAGCGTGGCGGGATGAAGGCGCGTCTTGTGCCGCTGCTCGATGAACTCGACAATCGCGCACGGGCAATAGGCGGGAATTTCACGCGGCGATTCCTGGCAGTGTGCAACGCCCCAACCGGCCAAACGATGACGAACCTGCGGAGGCGGGCAAAAGAATTGAATGGAATCCAGATTATCACCGGGGGTGATCTTGAAAACCCGGCTGTCTTTGAGCGTCACCAACGATGAAAACGAAACCATTCCTGAAGCCAAAGAGAAAGGAAGCGGGAGCCAAAGATAGAGGAGGCGATGCTTCCGGAAAAACGGTGCTGCTGGCCGTCACCGGCATGTCTCCGGCCGTGCTGACCGAGACAGTTTGGGCGCTGGCAAAGCAAAAAGGAAAGCCGGTCATCCCAGACCGGGTGATCGTCCTCACCACCCTGAAGGGCAAGGTGGAGATTGAGAAGCAGCTCTTCGGTCCGGACCGGATTTGGGATGCATTGCGTTCCACCCTTCTCGGCAGCGCGGCGGACTCGGACGAGCGGCTTTACTTCGGTCTTTCGGCGGATTGCGTCCGGGTGTTTACGCGTAATGCGGGCGGGAAGCCGGTCGAGATGGCGGATATCTCCACCGAGGAGGAGAGCATGGCTGTGGCCGATTTCATTACCGAAGCACTCTGGGCCTTCGCGGACCGGCCCAATACCAATCTCATCGCCTCGATTGCCGGCGGCTTCAAGACGATGAGCGCCCTGCTCTTTGCCTGCATGTCCCTGCTCGGGCACGAGGATGACCGGATCACGCATGTCCTGGTGACCGCGCCCTACGATACGGCGCTAAGTCCCCGCTTTTACTTTCCCACCCAGCCGGCGCTGGAACTCAAGGATTCCGGTGGAAACACCTATATGGCGGACAAGGCCAAAATCACCCTCAGCGACATTCCCTTCGTCGCGCTTGGCAGTTTGCTGGAGCGGTACAAGAAGCCGCGCAGCTATTCCGCGTTGGTTCGCGCCTGCCGGGGCGAGGTTTTGGCCGTGGCGCCCCCACCGGAGATAATATTCGACGACAAACACGGTGTCGTTCGCATTGGGCGCCGCCATTTCAAACTCGATGGGCGCGAACACCCGCTGTTTGCCTTTCTCTATAAACGAGCCGCTGAAAACCTTGAGCCCTTTCCCGACCATTACGCCGCCGTCGAGCCTTTCAAAGCCTTTGCTCAACAATGGGCCGGCTCTCATCCCGGCTACTCCTTTAGGGAACGCGACAAGCCGGAGAAGGATTCGGATTGGAAACAGACCATATCGAACGATTTTTTTAAGAACCCGCTGAGCCGGATACGCGATAAACTCAAGAATGCGGGATGCGAGATCGAATCCGTCTGTCCGCGCAAGAAACTCGGTCTCCTCATCGCTCCGCCACGCAAGGGGTAAAGCCGGGACTGGTAAGATTTAAGACGGATTACCTGGCGGGCGAGCCGGGCTTAACGGGCGGCACGGGAAAGAGGTGCGGAGACGTCCCGACGTTTGTAGAGCCATTTGGGAAGCCGTTTACTGCGGGCATGATTCAATCCGAATTCAGAAACGGTTTCGCCAGCGGCCCTTCCCAGGATGATTTACCGGAAATGAAGCAGCGCGCCCTGCTCGATTTCCGTGCGCAGCTTGCGCAGTGCCGGCTCCGGCTCATCCAGCAGCTCGGGATCGCGAATATACTGAGCGGCACAATCCGGGAGCAGGTGGTTCGCGCGTTTGCGCAGGAGCTTGAGACCGTGCAGTACCATTTCCTGCAAACGACGGCGGATTTGCGGGAAGCGATCCAGGCCGAGGCAGTCCGGACGGCGGTAGCCCAAGGATTCAACCCCACGGCGGTCGTGGCTGGCGCCGCCGGAGCAGGCGCGGGCCTCGCGGGGACCCATGCGGCGGGAATCATCGTGGTCGACCAGGTCGTGAACGGCATGTTCTGGTGGAAGCACATTACGGATGTCTGCGTGGCGGCAAAGATTGCGGCATTGCTCGGCATCTCGCTCGGGCATGCGGCAATCCTCGTGGGCCTCCTGGCGGGCGCGCCGGTATTCATGCTGACACGCAAATTGATGAGCCCGCTAATCGCCCGGCTCCTGCGCCGGCTCATCGTCCGGAGCTACGATGAGCGGGTGCAGCCGGAGTTGATGGCATGGGCCCGGCGTCAACTTGGGGAGGAAGCGGCATGAATTCGTCAGAATCCTACGCCGCCCTGGCGGCAAATTCGGGCCCGCTTCACCTGGCGGGCGGCATGGCCAATCCATTTGTCGAAGTGCTCTACCCGATGGCTGGAGTCACCGCCTGGCATCAGGCGACCCATCTCCCGGGGCTGACGGGCCGATGGATGGACACAGGGGCTACCGCGCTGGGCGGCCGGGTGGCCGGGAGCTTTCACCGGCTGGCGCACGGGCACCATCTCCTTGAAGATGGATTCGAAGTGCTGATCAACCGCGACCTGAGCTTCGGCGAATTCCTGCATCACCTCGGGCTCGACTTCCTGACCCGGCGGGGCATTCCAATCCCGTTCATCCCGAAGGCGCTCGCGGAGCGGCTGCTGGCGGCAGGAATGAGGGCCGGGCTGAGCCGCACGGTCATGAACGAGCTTTTGACCGTAAACCTTCCCAAAGTGCTGGGCGGGAGCCTGGGCGTCGTGTGTTCGGGATCGAGCGTGTACCTGGCTTTCTCCGATGCGATTCCGCACACGTTCGGATCGGCGGCGATGCACCTGGGCGCAGCAGCGCTCGATATCGCCTTTGGGTGTTACCCGCCGAATCCACTCCTGCTGCTGGCGGGGGCAATGGAAACCGGGGTGAGCGCGGCGACCGCCTGGCGGGCATGGGTGGACCCGGTGATCCCCAGGCTCGGGATGCCAAAGAGCGTCTTCCTGCCACTGCTCGGGAAAAGCGTCGCGCTTTCAGCGCTGACG
>Ga0302319_10025987_pt1 | contig 10331 bp, 11 predicted proteins | sample Bog_T0_2_FD_203319 | JGI IMG/M metagenome (GOLD analysis project Ga0302319, IMG submission 203319) | Peat permafrost microbial communities from Stordalen Mire near Abisko, Sweden - Bog_T0_2 | ecosystem: Environmental > Terrestrial > Soil > Wetlands > Peat | place: Sweden: Abisko, Stordalen Mire...
TGCAAAATGCAAAATGCAAAATGCGGAATCCTCCGTTGCGCATCGGTCCTATGCCTCCCATGCTTCCCATGCTCGCACATTTCACGGATCGGGTCAGCGCTTTGGCTTTGCGGAAAGTCTTACCGGGAGGAGCTTGTCGGCGAGAATGGCGAAGGCCTTGTCGAAGTGCGCGCGGCGGGCGAAGGGAGAGAGGAAGCGCCCCTCGCGGGCGTTTGCGCCGGCGGCCCATCGGGAGAATGCGGGCAGGACCAATACCTCCCGGCTCGCGAGAAAACAGGGGCACTTGACGCTGGAGGAGACGCCATCGGAGATCGTCAGCGCGGGATGCTCGTGGCCGATGATCACGCGTCCCCCCGGAGCGGTGTCGCGGAAAGCGGCGGCCACGCGGTCGGCGTCGTCGGGGCCATCGCCGTGCAGGAGCAGATGGGAGCCGGTCTGGAAATGCCGGGCGATTTCCACCTCCACCCCGAGGCCTGAAAGGAGCGTCGAAAGATGCGCATCGTGATTTCCCATGACGAGGCGCAATCGGGCGCGGCGGGAGACCTCGGCGATGAGGCGGCGCACTTCGGAGAGCAATTCCGGCGCGGGAACGACCCGATGGACGATATCGCCCAGCAGCACCACTTCGGCGGGGCGATAGCTCGCGATCAAGTCGAGCAGGCGCTCCGTGGAATCCTCGCGGGCGCTCAGCGGAAGGAGTTGCCCTTCGAAGCGATGCGCCCACGCGTAGCCGAGATGCAGGTCGGCGACCACGAGAGCGCGCGTGTCCGCAATCCATAGGGCGCGCCGCGCGTCCAGCCACAGACCGGGCTCCAATTCCATGCGGCTACGATCCATGGCCCTCCGAGCTTCCCGGGAGAGGTGCGGGGGTAGGTGCTGGTGGCTGTCCAGGCAAGGGCGGTGGGCCAGGCAAGGGGCGAGCTTCGATCTCCGACCACCACTGGTGATACAATCTCTCCATGGTTTCGTACGGGTCCTCCACGAGAAGGGCTTCCTTGATCCGGGTGGCATACATGGCGAAGGAAAGCGGAGGCACTTTGGAGACGGCGCGCAGGCGCACCGGGCGCGCCGCCTGCGGCTTCACGAAAGCCATCGCCTCCTCGGTGTCAATGAAGGTCCGGAGCGTGTCCCGCCGCGCCTCGCGCAGGAGCACGTGATCGGGTTCGTGCTGCTGGAGCACGTTGAAGATGACTTCCGCGGACCACTGGAGTTTTCGCATGGGCTTCTGCTGGCCGAAATGGTTGCGATACACCATGAGGCCGGTCTGGGCGGCGTTGCGGAAGTGATACTTCAGCATCTCGGATTGCCGGAGCGATTCGTGAAGGTCTTTCTCGAACCCTTTCCAATCCATGAGCGCGGGGATTTCCTCCTCCCGAAAACGCTGCCGGCTGCCGACGGTGAGGACGAACCCATAGTCGTGCGGAGTGGCCACGGCATTTCCGCCGCGCCGCTGGCTGAGCCGATGCGTGAAGACGCGCGCGATGGCGTCATTCGCGGCGCGTCCGATGAGGGAATGGAAGAAGTAGTGAATCGCGGAATGCTCGTCATCGGAGAGCTCCTCCACGAGCAGAAAGTCGGAGGTGGGAATCTCGGAAATTTCATGCTGCGCGAGGTGGACGCCGAGAATGATCTCGGAGTTTGCCCTGCCGCAATCGAGGCGCGCCGCGATCCACGGCGCCAGGGATGACTCGCCGGCTTCGAGGCGCGCGCGCAATTCGCTCCGGAACCGGGTGATTTCCCGGGCGACCACATTCGAGAGCGGCATCTTGTTGGCGTTCCATCGCGGCACGGTGGGAAGGGCGCCATCCGCGCGGGAGACCCAGGCCTCCATTTGATTCACCTTTTCCAGGCGCACAGCCCGTCCCGCGAGGAGGAAGACATCGCCGATCTTGATCTGCCGGATGAAGGATTCCTCCACGCTGCCGAGCGATTGCGAGCGGTTTCGCACGCGCACCTGGCCGACATTTGGGATGACCCCGATGTTCTGAAGGAAGTCGCGCCGGACCCGGCCTTCCCGCGTGCGAAATCCCTCGGCATCGAGATCGATCTTTCCGAAGACATCGGCGTACTGGCGGCGGAGGGATTCGCCGCCGCCCGCGAGGTAATCGAGCACGGCGTCGAAATCCTCCGCGCTGAGATCGCGAAAACAGTAGGCGCGCCGCGCCAGCGCGAGGGCATCGCCGCGGCTCCAGCGCTGAGTGCATCCCATGCTGACGAGATGCTGGGCGAGCACGTCGAGCGGGTCGCGCGGCAACCGCACCTCGTCCAGATGGCGCGTGCGCGCGAGCAGCACAGTGGCGCAGGATTCCACGAGATCGCTGATATTCGTGGCCATGAGAATGCCGCGGCTGACGGCGTGAATATTGTGTCCGGCGCGGCCCGCGCGCTGGAGCGCCTTGCTTACGCCCTTGGGCGTGGACATCATCACCACGAGATCCACGGAGCCGATATCGATGCCGAGTTCCAGGCTGGTGGAACAGACCACCGCGCGGAGTTCGCCGCGCTTCAAGCGATCCTCCACTTCCCGCCGGACGTCCCGCTCCAACGATGCGTGATGACATTCGATCTGTTCGGCGAGGTCGGGGCAATTTTCCTTCAGCCAGAAAGTGGCCGCCTCGGCGCCGGAGCGGGTATTGGAGAAAACCAGCGTGGTTCGGTTCTTGCGAATCAGCGCGCCGAGTTCGCGGACGAGGCGCTGGCCGGTGTAGCCAGCCTCGGGGTAAGGATTTTTCCGCAGCGGCGTATGCACGCGAAGCTCGATTTTCTTGGCGGTGGAGACATCCACGGTTTCGCAGGCGCCATGGGTTCCGCAGAGGAAGCGCGCCACTTCATCGAGCGGCGCGATGGTCGCGGAGAGGCCGATGCGTTGCAAGGCGCCCGCGCTCTTCGCGCGCTCCAGCCGTTCCACGCTCAGCGCCAGGTGGGCGCCGCGCTTGTTCTCCGCCAGCGCATGGATCTCATCGACGATGATCCAACGGACGGCGGACAAATGCGCAAGCCATTTCTCCTGGCTGAGCAGCACACAGAGGCTCTCCGGCGTGGTGAGCAGGATATGAGGCGGGCGGGCAAACTGCCGCTGGCGCTCGCCGCTCGTGGTATCGCCCGTGCGCAATTCCACACGGATCGGCGGCGCCTCGCCGTAGATCTCGCGCAAAGGCTCGGCGAGATTCTTCTCCAGGTCATAACTGAGCGCGCGCAGCGGAGAGACGTAGACGCAATAAATCGCGGGCTTCAGTTCGCCGGTGCGCTCCAGGGCGGCCAATTGCTCCAAGACGCCAAGGAACGCGGCGAATGTTTTCCCGGTCCCTGTGGGCGATGCGATGAGCACATTCGCCCCGCGCTCAATCCGCGGCCACGCCTCCCGCTGAGCCGGGGTGGGGTCGCCATAACGATTCGCGAACCACTCGAATGGAGTCAAAGGAGATGTAGGAATGAAGATTGGGAAATGCGTCCGCGCGAGAACGGAGTCCGCGCGCAATGCGGAGGATCATAGCCCAAAAAACAAAAATCGCCTTTCGAGACTCCGGATTACGCGGCCGCCCGGCGCGAGAACGGATGCCAGAGCGTCCGGGGCGCCTCTCCGGTGTCTTCGCGCTTCGGAGAATCGGGTGGCGGCAGGCGAAGACCCAGCCGATGCAAGAGGGACATGGCATCGTAAGGCGAACGCACTTTCACGTCGTTGTCAAAATAGACAAAGACATCGCGGCCCGCTTTTCGCCGCCTGGCAGGGGTGGCAAGGAGTTTGGCGTCGGCGGGCTGGCGGCCGGCGGCCCAAGCGCGCACTTTCGTTGCCCAATGATCGAGCGCGGACTCCGTGTACCCGCTGGCGTAAAGCTCTTCGTCGCCATGCAGCCGCACGTAAACAAAGTCACTGGTCGTATCCTCCATGAACGGCCATTTCCCCGCGGTGTCGGCCACGACCAGCGCAATGTCGTGCTGCCGGAGCAGTTCGATGAACTCCGGCGTTTGGAACGAATCGTGGCGCACCTCCATGGCGTGCCGGATGGGCAGAACCTGGTCGATGCGGGTCCATGCGTGAGCTTTGAGGTGGTCATCGTGCTTTTTGGCGAGCGCGGACGCTTCGCCGGTGTCCCGGGGCAGGAGCCGGAAGAAGTCTTCGAGCCGCGCTTTGTTGTAGCGAAAACTCGGAGGCAGTTGCCAGAGGATGGGACCCAGTTTTTCGTTCAACCGAAGCAATCCAGACGCGAAGAAATTTGCCAGCGGCGTCTTCACGTCCACGAGACGCTTCAAGTGGGTGATGAAGCGGCCCGCTTTCAGCGAGAAGACAAATTCATCGGGCGTGGCGTCATACCATGCTCGGTAGCTGGCTGGCCGTTGGAGGGTATGGAAAGTTCCGTTGATCTCGATGGAGTTGATTTGCCGCGAAGCATATTCCAGTTCGCGCTGTTGCGGCCATCCCTTGGGATAGAATGCCCCACCCGTCCATGGCCGATAAGTCCATCCTGATATTCCAACTCGAATCTCGGATTTCATTCGTAAAAACTGAATCGGGACTCGTGGCTGGTGTGTCCGCATGGCTTCGCCCGATGCGCATTCAGAACAACCGCGCCGGATGCGCCCTGCGAAGCGAGGGGTATGAACCCCAAACCAGTCGAACCGAGTGACGACGATGACTTTGACCCGGAGGAAATCGAAGCCGCCGCGGCAGAGGTCCTCACGCCGAGCAATGCCCCGGAAGAAAATTCCAAAACGGAGAACCTCACCGAATGGGACCAACCGGCAACCGCGTCGGCCGGAAGCGTTCCCAAGACGCCTCTGGAAGATGAGACCGCCATTCCAGAACTATTGACGGAGGAAGGCATCGATGAAGCGGACCGCGACCAACGCCTCGCGTCCGCCGACCCCGATTTTGAGCCTTAGAGCCCAAGCGCCACGTGATATCTAAGAGGCGAGGACGCCGTGCTCCTCACCTTCTCTTACTTCGATAGTCTTGCCGCTCGCATAGGCCTGCGCGGCCCTGAGCAAATAAGAAACCTTGTTCCATCCCTGACTGTCCCAAAACTCGGCGCTTTGAGGCTGCACCGCGATGAGAGAGATTCTGGGATCGTCCTTACCTCCCGAAAACCAAACCCGGAAAGGCTCCCTCCACAGCTCGGCAATCTTCTCACGATCCTGGGAAATGGACGCGACCCCATTGACTGAGACATAGAGCGAGTGCTCCTTCTGAAAGACCACATTGACTCGTGTATCCCGATCAATCTCGTGAACTTTGCCGCTGTCGTCGGATGAAAGAAACCAAATTGCTCCCGCGTCGTCCACCTTTACTATCTCCATTGGCCGGGCGTGCAATTGGTCGTCGGCAGTCCTTGTAATCAGCATCGCAGTGGCAAAATTGCCAATGAGATCGCGAAGTTTGTTTAAATCGTCAGCTTTCATAAGATTTCACCCAAGATTTCAAGCATGGGTTGGCCCGCGCCCGGAGTCCGGGCGCGGGCGCTCCCAGCAACGTCGTTAGTATTGTTCGATCTCGGCGCGGATTTCTTCCTTCTTCTTCCCCAGCCGCTGTTGAAGGCGACCGAGCAGTTCCTCTTCCTTTCCCGCGGCGAACGTCAGATCGTCATCGGTAAGCTGACCGTATTTCTGCTTCAGTTTGCCTTTGATTTCGTTCCAGTTGCCTTTGATTTGAAGTGTAGTCATACCCCCTCTTCGCTTTCTCGCCAGAGCCTGGATGTCATCTTCCGCAAAGTGAGGAATCCTTCCTCGCGGCGGCCATGGAGAATTTTCAATTTTCGTGCGCTCAGAGGCAAAAGCCGGCGCGAAGCCTCATAAAACAACCGATATTATGTCCACTATTCTTCTCATTGTGCTTCTCCTCCTCCTCGTCGGCGCGCTGCCTAACTGGGGCTACAGCTCGGGTTGGGGATACTATCCCAGCGGCGGCCTCGGGTTGGTGCTGCTGATCGTCCTGATCCTGGTGTTAATGGGACGCTTCTAACCGGCGGGCTTTGTCACTTCCTTCCGTTTCCGTGACTGCAGGAAGGCGGTCAACGCTTCGATATCTTCCGGCTTTAGCGAACTGCCAAACGCCGGCATATTGACTCCGCCATTGACGATGCGGATAATCATGTCGCTCTTGGCGAGCCGATCGCCAACGTAACTCAGATCCGGGCCGCGCCTTCCTCCGTAGCCTTCTATAAGATGGCAATTGAGGCAGGCCCGGTCGTGAAAGAGCCCGGCGCCGGTAAAGACCGGGCCAGTGGCGGCGCCGATGACTTTTTGCGGGAGCGGTTGCGCGTTGAAATTCGGAGACCACGGGCTCTTCGCGCCAATGATCCAGAGGGAACCGATCATAATCACGCTGAGCAAGACCACGGCGATGGACCACGGGCGGCGCGACGCGGCGCGTTCGCCCTTGTTATGCAAGATCGGAACGATGAGCAGAAGGACCCCGATCGCCGCGGGCGCGAGGATCATCACATAAGATTCCCACTGCGGCGGGATAAGAGCGAGCACCGCGAAATACCAGAGCAGGTACCAGTCCGGCCGCGGATCGGCGGTGAGCAGGCTGGGATCGGGCGGTTTGTCGATGGCGGGCGGGCCAACAAAGATAGCCAGCAGGGCGATCACGATAATCAGCCCCGTTCCGAAGACAAAATCGCGCCAGGCGCCCTCCGGCCAGAAAGGATGGCCGGTCTTTTCCATGAGTTCCTTGTATTCCTGGCGATAGGTCGATGGATTCACGGGCTTGCCCGCGGTGGGCGGCTCGGAAATGCCGTGGCGCAGCACGAGCATGAGATGGAGCCCGATGAAGGCAAACATCAGCGCCGGCACGATAAAGACGTGAATCGCGAAGAACCGGCTCAAGGTGGCGCCGCCAATCGTATTGCCTCCAAGGATGAACCTCGCCAGCCAATCCCCCACCACCGGCACGCGCCCGGCTTGCTCCGCCGCCACGACGACCGACCACGCCGCCGTCTGGTCCCACCGAAGCAGTTGGCCCGTGAAGCCCATGGCCAGGGTGAACCCCAAGAGAAGCACACCGGTGGTCCAGTTCATCTCGCGCGGAAATTTATAGGAACCGAAGAGAAACGTCTGCGCCATGTGCGCGCCAACCATCAGCACCATGGCCGATGCGCCGAAGTAATGCAGACCGCGAAGCGTGTGTCCAAAGGGGGCGTCGTTGGTGATGAAGACCAGCGTCTCATACGCCTGCGATGAGGAAGACACGTAGGAAAATGCGAGGGCCACTCCCGTGACGACCTGGACAATGAAAGCGACCATCGTCGCGCTGCCAAAGACATACCACCACCCGGCATCGTGAGGCACGAGATGCTTGAGCGACGGCCCGATCAACTCGGAGATCCCGAGGCGATCGTCGATCCAATTCCATGCCCCGATGATCAGCCCTTTCATATCTTCGTGGTGGTGATCGGAATGGGCAACGACCGCACCTGCACCTGGCCGTTTTCGATGCGCACATCGTAGCGGATGAGCGGCTTCGGCGGGGGACCGGCGGCCACCGTGCCATCCTTATAGTAGACGCCGCCGTGGCACGGGCACATGAATAGTTCCGCGTCCGGAAGCCATCGCACCGGGCAGCCAAGATGCGTGCAATTGACGGAGAACGCGATGAACTCCGTGTCGCTCTGCTTCCGCAACCAGACCGCGCTCTTGGCGGAGATGCCCGCCCAGGGCAGCGAGGAGGGATCATTGATCGTGACATCCACGGTCTTGCCCGTGATGAAATCGCCCACCTTGCCGAGGGAAATCCATTTCACGGGCGCCCGCCGAAACAAGGGCGCCACGATAAAGCCCACCAACGGGACTGCGAGGATCGCAGCGCAGACGGCGCCGAGCCCAACGCAGATCTTCTCGAAGAACCGCCGCCGACTGATCTCAGCAGGCGTCAGTGGGCGGCAAGGGTGTGGATGATTCGTTATGTTTTCGTTCATGGCGAATTTCGCTGATCCATCCCGCGAGCGCGGCGATAAAGAGTCCGATCCCGACGGCGAAGATGACCCAGGAGGTGATGAGGCCCCAAAAGGTGAAAGCGACGCCCATGGCGAGGCCAGATGGAAAATAGGTGGGCTCCGGCAGGTTCTTATGCTCGAGCGGCTCCCAGCCGGCGCGGATGGTGTGGGGTTCGGGTTCGTCGGACATCATGCGTTCTCCGTGCGGAATGAGACGGGAGCGGGTTCGCCAAACCAGCGCGCGAGTTGCGCGAAAACAGCGCCCAGATAAACGAGGCACATCGGAACCCACATCAGCAGCCCGCCAAGCTGCTGATCCTTCTCCGGGGTGATTCCCCATCCATCGCGAATCGTCGCCAGCATCCCGAGCCGGTCGGCGGCGTGCGCATAAATCGAGCAGACTGTGACCGGCGAGAAAGTGAAGATGATTCCCAGCGCGGAACAAGCGACGCACGAAGAGGCCAGATACAGAACCGCGGTCAATGGCGCGAGCCGCTGGCTGTCGCGAGGCGCGAGGATCTGCCACCAAAATGCGCCGCCCAGCGCCAGGAGCGAAAAGGTTTGCAAAGCAAAGACCGGCTTTGAACTGACGGCGGAATTGCAAAGCGCCGGCGCATGCCAGATCCACATCGCTCCCACTCCCGCAGCCCAGCCCGCAACCGGATGCGCAAGTTTTTTAAGAAAACCTGGAAGCGCCGGCAGGGAAATAGAGCGCGGCAGGCTCATCAGCAGGAGCGCGGGGGCGATGAGCAGGAGCAGGATGTGCTGGGCCATGTGGGCGCTAAAAAGGTAGCCATCCGCAAGCGCCTGGATGGGCGAGATGAGCGCGAGCAGGAAGACGCCGAGCGCGACGATAAAGAACCAGAGCCGCTTCTGAACGCGGAAAGCGGCCAGATAAGCCGCCAGAGCAGCCGCGCCGATCACCAGAACGGCGGGATTCCAGGTCCAGCCAGAGAGAAGGAATTGCTGAGTAGTCATCGCAAGCGAGGGAGAATGTAAACGATCGACAACACGAAAACCCACACGATATCCACGAAGTGCCAGTAAAGCCCGATCGCGCCGAGAGCCGGGGACGGACGCTTCTTAGAATCTCCCGCCAGCGCGAGTCCGAGCACGATCAACAGCGCGAGGAGGCCCATGCCCACGTGGATGCCATGGAAGCCGGTGAGCGTGAAAAACGTGGTCGCGAAAAGATTTGTGCTGACATCGACGCCGCTCTTGAACAAGCCCCAGTATTCAAGGCCCTGCCCGATCAGGAAGACGCCGCCGAGGAGCACGGTGCCGGCCAGCCATGCGGTCATGCCGCGATGATCTCCGCGGTGTTGCGCGGATTCCGAGCGCCAGAGGGTGTAGCTGCTCGCAAAAAGGCAAAGGCTGAAGAGGCCGGTCTTCAACAGATCCAAATCCTTCGCCGTTGGGCCTGGATGCGGACTGGCATTATAGAAGAGAAACGCGAGGATCAGCACGCCGAAGAAGGCAGCCTCCGAGGCAATGAACGCCGTGATGGCCGCCTTGTTCTTCTCCGGCGGCACGACGTCGGCGCTCCCGCCCTCGCCGACCACGGGGTCGGGCCGGTCGGGATTCGCAATGTCCCAGAGCGGGCGGCGGCTGCGGATCGGCGGAAGCTCGTAGAAGTTTTCGTGCAGCGGAGGTGAAGCGGCCGCCCATTCCAGGGTCCAGGCATTCCAAGGATTTTCTCCCGCGCGCTGGCCACCCCGCAAACTGACAAAGATATTCCAGAGGAGAAGCAGCGAGGCCGCGGCCATGAGGAATGCGCCAATGGTCGAGACCATGTTCATCCAGCCCCAGCCCGGAAGATCGGGATACGTATAGACGCGGCGCGGCATTCCCGCGAGCCCCAGGAAATGCTGGATGATGAACGTCATATTGAAGCCGATCGTCATCATCCAGAACGTCCATCGCCCGATTTTCTCCGACAGCATCCGCCCGCTCATCTTGGGAAACCAATAGTAAAGCGCGGCCAGGATGGCGAAGAATATCGAACCGACCGCGACGAAATGAAAATGCGCCACGAGGTAGTAGCTGTTCTTCGTCTGCCAATCCAGAGGCACGATCGCATGGCTGATGCCGGTCAAGCCGCCGCAGAGAAACTGCACGAGAAACGCGAGACAGAAGAGCATGGCGGTCGTGAAGCGGATGCGCCCGCGAAACAGGGTCACGCTCCAATTGAGCACCTTTACGCCCGTGGGAATCGCAATGAGCATCGAGGAGGCGGCAAAGAAGAGATTCGCCGTGTATCCCATCCCCACGGTGAACATGTGATGCGCCCACACCCCGAAGCTCAGCAGGCCGATCGCCACGGAAGATCCCGCGACGAATTCATAACCGAAGATGGGTTTGCGCGAAAAGACCGGGATGATTTCCGATACGATCCCAAAC
>Ga0302319_10025988_pt1 | contig 10331 bp, 4 predicted proteins | sample Bog_T0_2_FD_203319 | JGI IMG/M metagenome (GOLD analysis project Ga0302319, IMG submission 203319) | Peat permafrost microbial communities from Stordalen Mire near Abisko, Sweden - Bog_T0_2 | ecosystem: Environmental > Terrestrial > Soil > Wetlands > Peat | place: Sweden: Abisko, Stordalen Mire...
TCCGAAGGCTCGTGCTACGGCGACGAAAATCAGAATGCCAGCGCCTATCCGATTGCCCGCATCACCAATGCCGCAGGCAGGGTCCAGTATGCCCGCACCTACAACTGGAGCAGCACCGGGGTTATGACCGGCACCAATATCGTGACCACTGAATTGACCCTGCCTCCCGGACTGCTGCCGGGAACCTATCCGCTCGTCGTTATTGCCAATGGCAATAAGTCCGCGCCCTATTCGTTGACCATCACCACTGGCACGCTGTTGCCACCGGTGGCTGGGCTGACCTTTACCGGCATTGCCTCCGGCCAAATGGTGCTCGCCTGGACCCCGATCGGCCTGACCGAGGCAGGCTACGTTGTGCAGCGCTCCACCAATGGGACAAGCTTCAACACCATAGCCAGTCTGGCCTCGAATGTTACGACCTACGCCGACAACACCGTAACTCCGCTTGGACAGTATTATTATCGCGTTGCCGGAACGAATTCAGCCGGGCTTGGCAGTGTGGGTTCAGCGATCTTTGCCGCCTCGCCGCCGGCGGTGGCATTGCCGAGTCCGTGGCAGGCGCAGGATGTTGGCGCGGTTGCCGGCAGCGGCGCTTCCGGCCAGACTGCCGGCACCTATACCGTCATCGGTTCCGGCAGCGGTGTTGGCGCAAGCGGCGACCAGTTTCAATCTGCCTTTCAGCCCATGGTCGGTGACCTCACTCTTACCGCGCGCGTCACGGCGGAACAGAACACGGGAACCAGCGCCCTGGCGGGGGTCATGATTCGCAACGGGCTTGACAGCAGTTCCGCCGATGTTTTCATGGCCTTTGCCGGCGGCTCGGCCAACTCCAGTTTTCAATCGCGAGCTGCTGACGGCAGTATTGCCACCAGCACATCCGGTTCAGGCGGCCTTGCCATTCCCTATTGGCTCCGGCTCGTGCGCAGTGGCAATACCATCAACGGCTTCACTTCGCCCGATGGGAGTACTTGGACACAGCAAGGCACAGTGTCGGTGGGCCTGGAGCCGGTGGTCTATGCGGGACTGGGCGTCAGCAGCGGCGCAGCCAATCTCCTTAATACATCCACATTTGACAATGTGACCATCACCGGCACGACGGCCCTGATTGCTCCGCCGACGGCCGAATGGAAGCTGGATGAAACGAGCGGAACGATTGCGGTGGACTCCCGGAGCGGCTACAACGGAACCTACTCTGCCAACTGCGTCCTAGGCCAGCCAGGCGCCACGCTGGACACTGGCACGTCGGTTGGTTTTAGTGGAGGCGCGAACATCTCCGTTCCGCCACTAAACCTGAACACGAATGTGCTTACCATCACCGCCTGGGTGAATCCTAATGGCAACCAGACCGCGTTCAGCGGCATCTTCTTTAACGGCAGCGCACAGTCCGGATTGACTTTCGGCTCGGGCAATCAACTGGGTTATATTTGGAACTTTGCGCCCAGCACTTATGGTTTCAACTCCGGTTTGGTCTTGCCGGCCAATCAATGGAGTTTCGTGGCCCTGGTCATTGAACCGACGCGGGCGCGGCTTTACATGGTCACCAACGGCGTTTTGTCCAGCGCGACCAACAACTTCGCCAATGTGGTTCAAGCTTTTAACAGCGTGTCCACGATTGGACAAAGTCCCTACGGCAATTTCAGTGGGCTGTTGGATGAAGTCCAGTTTTTTGGCAGTCAGGTGCTTACACCGGCGCAAATAACCCAATTGGCTGCGACGCCGCTGATCACCATCAGCAGTCCAGCCTCGGGGGCGGCTTTTATCGCACCGGCCACCGTCAACGTCGTGGCCTCATTGTCCGCCACCAACGGCCATAGCATCACTGCGGTGCAATTCTTCACCAACGGGACTTTCGTCGGCCAGTCCACGACAGCGCCTTACTCCGTGAACCTGACCAGTGTTGCGGCGGGTTCTTACACGCTCTCGGCGCGGCTATATTACGACTCGGGGCTGGCGCTGAACGCCAATCCGATCAATATCATCGTGCAGAGCGTCACGGTTACGCCCCAGAATGTCGTGGCCACGGCGCTGGCGAGCAACCTGGTCAATGTAACCTGGTCACCAGCGACCAATGCCACCGGTTACATTGTGAGCCGTAACAGCACGCCGATCGCCGCGGTGTCCAGCACCGGCTATTCGGACTTCGGCCTGTCGGCCAATGCCAATTATTGCTACTCGGTGGCCGCCACCAATCTGATCAGCACCTCGGCCGCCAGCGCGTCCAGTTGCGTCAACACCCTCGCTGCCGGCGGCGCTTTGGCTTGGGATGCCGGCAGTTCAGCCATCGGACCGCAGGATGGCAGCGACATCTGGAGCAGCAGTTCTTCGACCTGGTGGAATGGTTCGGCAAACGTGACTTGGACTGACAGCAGCGTCGCCTTGATCGGCGTAACGACACCAACCAACGCCACGATCACCCTCAATAGCGACGTGACTCCGTCAGGGATTGTCTTTAATGCAAGCAGCGGCGGCAGTTACGTCATTACCGGGGCCAACAACCTCGTGGTGGCCAACAATCTGACCATCACCACCGATGCGAATGCGGCGATTACCTGTCCGCTGCTCGGCGCCACTAATTTCACCAAGGCCGGTCCGGGAAGCCTGGTGATCAGCAACAGCAGTCCGTCCTTTACCGGCGGCGTGGCCATCAATGCCGGAGCGTTGGAAATTCAAAGCGGGCCATTCTCCCTTGGCAATTTCGTCATCGGCACCAATGGCATCCTGCGCCACGGCTACAGCACCTCCGTGGCTTATCAAAACCTGGTGGTTTATGGCGGCGGCGTCAATTCCTCCAACGGACTTTATATCGCCTTGGGTACGACCCTGAGCGAAGATACCATCGCGATTAGCAACGCACCGACGACCATCAATACTTATGGTTCCGGCGCCAATGCACAGTTGAGCGACTACAGCGGCTATGATCAATTCCTGATCGTCCCGGCCGCCGCTTCCGGTTCAGTCATTGCACCGGCAGTGAACCTCAATTTGGGCGCGGGCTTCTTTGACATGCTCATTTACGTCGAAAGCGGCGTCAACAGCGCCGCCGGTGATCTCGCGGTCAATGGGCAGGTAGTGGGCGGCTTGATCCCGTTGTACAAAACCGGAGCCGGCTCACTGCGGTTGTCTGGTTCAAACACCTACAGCATGGGCACACAGGTCAGTGCCGGTTCGCTCCAGCTTGCCAACAGCCAGACGCCACTCGGCACTGGCCCGGTGGAGTATGCTGGCAACGGCACTTTGCAAGCCGTGGTCGGCACTTCGCTGGCCAATGCCTTTTCCATTGATTCCGGTGCAACCATGATCGCGGATACGCTTACGAATTCATTGACCCTTGGGGGCGCCATCACCAACGCTGGCAACCTGGTAAAGATTGGCACGGGGATGCTTGCCCTCGCCGGAGTGGATACATACACCGGCACCACCACAGTCAGCAACGGAACGCTTCAGGTGGACGGCTCGCTGAGCGCGACCGCGCTCACGGTGGCGAACACCGCGACGCTCGCGGGCGTGGGTGTCCTCGCCGCCGCTCCGACCCTTCAAAGCGGCAGCACTCTGGCTCCGGGCGACGGCGGCATCGGCACATTGACGATCGGCGCTCCGCTTACATTAGGTTCCGGAGCCAAAACGTTGATTGCGTTGAGCAAGTCTGGCAGCAGCCTGACCAACGGTGTCGTTAGCGTGGCGGGCACGCTGACCTACGGCGGTGGACTGACGGTTACCAACATCGGTTCCGGGGTGCTGGCCAATGGTGACAGTTTCAAGCTGTTCAACGCCAACGCCTTTGCCGCCTCGTTCGCCAGCACCAACCTGCCGGCCCTCACGAGCGGCCTTATTTGGAACACCACCAACCTGACGGTCAACGGCACCATCGCGGTCATCAGCACCGGGGGCGGCGTGAACACCACGCCGACCAACATCCTCGCCAGCGTGAGCGGAGGGACAAATCTCACACTCTTCTGGCCCTTCGATCACACCGGCTGGCGCTTGCTGATACAGACCAATAACCTGGCTAAGGGCATCAGCTCGAACACGAATGACTGGGGCACCGTCTCCGGCTCGTCCACAACGAATGTGATCACTGTGCCGGTTAACCGCACCAACAAGTCGGAATTCTACCGCCTGGTTTATCCGTAGTTCAAATTGGCCGAAAACGCTAACGGGGCGGCGCAAGCCGCCCCGTTTTCCCGGGAATTATTTCTGCGGTAAACATCGCAACCACAAGTGGGAATTCCATCGCTTCTTGGATACAGATCGTTGAACTTTAGATAAATGTTGCAAAAATTTCCTACCAGTTTTGGCGCGGCAATTTTGACGCTGCTTTTGGGAGTGGTCCCCCGCGCTCAAGGTGACAACGATGCCTTGGGCGGCCCCAACATTGGCGAACGTCTTTTTCTGGAAACGCGATTCGCCGAATATTACTTCACCAATTCGGGCGGAAATGCGAATACGCTGTTAAAACGCGGGGATCCGGTGATGAACACCACAGCCTCTATCTACGGCCCATTGCCGGGACCGTTTAAGAATTATTCCATGAACTGCCGCGCCTGTCACCTGGTGGAAGAACAGGAAGCCGCCGGCAATCGGACGTATTGTGATTTCGCGCCGCGCAGCCCGATTCCGATCCTCAACGATGGGCGCACCACCACGACGCGCAACGCCATGGCGCTGGTGGATGCTTTGTTGCCGCGCGGCAGCACGCCGTTGTTGCTTCATTTCGACGGGCAATTCGCCACGACCGAGGATTTGATTATCGCCACTATGACGGGCCGGAATTATGGCTGGACCCCGGCGCAATATGCCACGGCCATGAGTCATATTGCCAATATAATTCGAAATGACAATGGCGGCGGCAGCCTGGCGCAACAATACGGCGGGTGGTCCTACGCGCAAGCCTTTTTGGGATATCCATGGCCAATCGAATCCCAGTATTTAATCCCTCCCGAAAACCGCATGGATGTATCCATTACCGACACCAACGACGAGGATTATGTGACCGACGAGGAGATTGTGCAAAACATTGCCTCCTTGATAGAACAGTATTTATCAACACTGGTTTTTTCGCAGGACACCAGCGGCAATTTCAACGGCTCGCCGTTTGATGTTTTTCTGATCAAGAACGGCCTGCCCCAACAGCCGGCCTCCCACGAAACTCCGCTTCAGTACGCCCGCCGCCTCTTGCGCCTCGTGGCCGGACTGTCCCATCCCCAGTGGGTGACCGATCCGGCTGATGGCCACTTTGTAACGAATGCGCACGGCCAACTATTCCAATTTGGCTCGAATGAACTGGCCGGGCTGGAGATTTTTTTCACCGACAGCTCGAATTTGTCGGTGGCCACCAATCTGCAGCAGCGAGGCATCACCACGGGAATCGAAGTTGGCAACTGCATCGCCTGCCACATACCGCCGGCCTTCAGCGATTTTATTTTTCACAATACTGGCGCGGCGCAGGCGGAATACGATGCCATTCAAGGTGCGGGCGCATTCATGGCCCTTTCGGTGCCGGGATATTCCGCGCGGCAGGCCAATTACAACGCCTATCTGCCGCCAACCGTTAATCATCCCTATGCGCTGGGCACGTTTGAAACGCCGCCAACGACGAACAATCCCGGTCTGGTCGATTTGGGATTGTGGAATGTTTTCGAGAACCCTGACTTCCCCGCGCCGCAAGCCGGGTTGCAGCAGATTTTACCGCAACTCTTGTCCGTTTTGCCGCCGCAAATCAGTCAGGCAACAATAACCGCAAATAGCTTCAATTTCACCGGCACGAATGGCGCAGCGGGCTGGACGTATTCTGTGCTGACCGCAACGAATCTAACGCTGCCGCTGTCAAACTGGACCATCATTGCCACGAACACCTTTGACGGAGCAGGTAATTTTAGTTTCACCGACACTTTGGCGCCCGGCGCGCCGGTGGGATTTTTCGCGTTGGAATTGGGCACGTTGCCGCCAGACACGGCGTTGCCAGCAACGATCGCGCTTTTCAAAACCCCCACCGTTCGTGACCTGGTCAGTTCCGAGCCCTATCTGCATACCGGCCAGATGAATACGATCGAAGATGTGCTGGAATTTTATTTAAATTCTTCAGCGCAGGCCCGTGCCGGGATGGTTAGAAATGCCGACCCGCAGTTAAGCCGCATTTCCTTGGATGCTTCCGCCGTTGTTCCGCTGGCTGCATTTCTGCGCGCGCTGGACGAGGAAGCCTACGTTGATGTTCCATGCCCTTGTCAATAACGCGCCGCCCGCACCTGGAGGATCGGCTGGATGCTGGACAATTAGGATGAAGGTTACGCGCGCAATAGACGCAACGCGGCATTCTTCACGGAATGGCCTGAACGCTATCAGATCAGGCATTTTCGCAGTATTAAGATGGTGGGCGCTACAGGATTCGAACCTGAAATCAGGCCTTCACGAACTTTCGTGAACTTTCGTTCCGAGACTGTAAACATTGGCGATTATTCATATTCATCATTTTGTCGTCACGAACGCTCATACACCCAAAACGAAATTTTGTTGTCAGGAATTGTCAGGAATTTTTCCCGCCACGCCACACCGTCATTTCACGGTCGAAGAATAAGGCGTCGCTCCGCGTATTCCTGACTGCTGCTTCACCTTGACCAGTTTGGTTCGCCATTCTTCGTTGCATTGTTTGCCCAAGTCCATGCTGGTCAGCCCATTCACCACCGACCAAAATCCTTTGCGTCCGATGCCGTAAACTTTCAACAACGGACGTGACCGTAAACCCCCTTTGTCGGGTGCGCCTTCCAAGCACATGTCCATCAATGCTCGCAAACTGATCCGGTCTTGTCCCATCGCCAGAAAATGGTCGAGCAACCTGTTCTTGTGTCCCGCAACCAGCCCAATCGCATCAACCAGGTCATTCACCGGCCACATTCTGTCCACGTCATCCGCAGAGTGCATCTTTGCTCGCAGATTGGCGCACCTTGCTGCCATCGCTTGGTCTCGTGTATCCCGTTTCTCAAGCTGCGCGATTCGCGCTCGGGACAGATTGACTTGGAGCGCAACCTCTCGGCGGGGAACTCCTTCCCTTCGCATCTGGAGAATCTGTCGGTTGCGTTCTTGAATCGGGATCATAACTGGTTGCTTGCGGGCCGCTACAGTTTGTCCTCGGGATGGGAACGCGGGAGGGAAGCGGGATTATCCGGAACGCCCGTGACCAGGATCATGTTTCCCGTGTAATCCTCGAACGCCTGAAAAATAAACTCCAGCCAATAGCCGAGCGATTTGCCGTGCTTCAGGTATTCCCGCAATGAATGGCCCGCGCCGAACTCCGAATGCTGGTAACGCTCAAAGATGGCCTGCCAGGTCTGGCGGCGGCTGCGCCTGAATACATAGGGCGTGTTCATCGTCACCCAGCGGTTGGATTGTGCAACAAACGGAGGCAACAACCGGACATACCAGATTTCCCCTGCCCTGCCTGAATAGCCGCTGCTATTCCAGCTTTGGACCTCCCGTTCGTCAGCGATGTCCCGGAGTTTGATGCCGTGACTGTCAACCTCCGTCACTTCGTAAAATGAGCAGCAGGACCCATTCAGTGCGCCTATGGCCTTGCGGAGATATTCCATTTTGCTGGTGTGTTGGAGGTAATGGGCGAACACTTCGCCGAGGGTCAGGCCGGTGAAGGAATCGCGGGCGTCCAAAACCATCCACCCCGCGAAGAACGCCGAAGTCACCGGACTCATGGGCGGGTAGCTCGGCGTATACTTCTCCTGGAGATCGGCGAGCTGGTTGTTAAACGGGACCAACTCAAGAATGTCCAGTGCCTGGGTGGCGAACTCGTTGGCCAGGTTGAGGGTGGCTGCGTAGGCATGGAAACTCGGGTCTCCCGGTTTGCCATTGACGTCGTTCCCCTCGGCAATGAAGCGCAACAATTCCAAGTCGGCCTGGTTAACTTCGAAGGTGAACCGCTGGCTGAGGACCTGCTTGAGGACCTTCTCCGCTTTCAGAGCCTGTGGCTTTTGTTTTTCAATCATGATCGTCGGTTTCCGCAAGCAACGCTGGTCCGGTTTTCAGCGGGGGATTCGTTAACCGATTTCTCCCGGTTTGTTTGATTGCTTGCTCCAAGTGGTGGAGAAAACCGCCCATTCTCGGGCGGCCATTGTAGCGGAAGATGGTTTCCACCAAGCGATGATGGATTCGTCCGCACCGCTGGGCATACTGCACCGCCAGCCACCGATAATAGGTCTCCATGCTCTTCATGTTTTGCGTAAAGATGATGCCCACCAGTTCGTCCAACAGGGCCTCCGCGCGCTCGTCGAACAACCGGCTCAGGTCCGCCGCCGGACCGCCCGGCACCGGCCGGTAACGCTGCACGAACACATACGCCCCGGGCAGCGAGCGCAGAAATCGGAATCGCGTCACGTCCTCGGCCAAGCTCGTATTGAAGCCATACATGCAGACAAACTCGACGTTGTCCCGCCCATTGGTTTGCAGGAGCGCCACTCGCTCCCGCACCAACTCCAGGCCGCGCGCGTCATTGAGGCTGAAATAGTAGTTGCGGCGCGTAAAGGTGGGATTGGAGCAACGGACCCGGTGCAGCAGGCCAGCCGATTCAGGCGTGAGCAGCCGCACATCAAGAGTCTGGTTGAAATTCACCGCCAGGTTGCGGCGCGCCATCTCCTCCAAAAGCGTCAGCGCCGCCGGATGCGCCAGCAGATTATCGTCCAGTAGAATCAGCTTTTTCCGCCCTTGGAGAAGGGTTTCCAAGTCGCTCACCTGGCGCGGCGCGCCTTCCTTGACAGGCACGACGCAAAACGGACAGCGGCGCGGACAGCCGCGCGTCAGAAAACCCAGGGCGCGATCGCCCAACTCGGGGTAAAGCGAGTAATCCGGCGCCAAGGCTTCGATCTCTGGCCCCAGACGCATGTGGAGGTCCACTCCTGAACCGCCCACGCGCAGAGCAGCGCCGTAACGACGCCGCAGGACTTCAACCCGCTTGGCCGAAGGCGCTGTGCTGAACACGGAACTGGCCAGCACGTTCTCCGCGTTGGGCAGGTCCTTGACGCCATGTGCCAGAGCCACCTTGCGGCCTTGGGCTTTGAAATGCCGGCTCAGTTTCATCAGCGCCAGGTTCGGCAGCCTTCCGTCCACGTCCACCAGCAGGACGGTCCCACGCGGTAGCCGCCTGGTTGGCGTCGGCCGTTGGCGGGGCTGCGGCTCGGGAACGGCAAGGCGTTGCTCCCCAAAGTGTGGCGGAAAGCGACCTTGGGCAGACCGCGACAGCGCCACAAAGAATTGCACCCTTGGAAACCAGGCGTCCAGGAGCCTGAAGAACTGGGGCAATCTGGCAGCTTGGCCCCAGGCGTCTGGCCGATCCAAGAGCACCACCCCAGGCTGGCGAAGCGGGTTGAGTTCACCCAGGCCGGTGGCAACGTCAAACATGTGTCGGGCAACGTCCAAGGCGACGATTGCCGGACGACGAACCAGCAGGGGCGTGGCCTGCCACCGGGCCGCGAACGCGCCCGCCGTGGCCAGGCTGGTGGTCACGTTCCACCCAAGCCATCCAGTCAAATCCGCGCTCAGCGTCTCCAAAACAAGGCGGGCACGGCCCGCTCGATACTGGGACTTGTGGCGCAACCGGCCTAAGAACGCCACCGGATCGGTCAGCCGCGCATTCAACCCGAACAAGCTCTCGCATCGTTTCAGGCGCTGGTCGGGATGGATGCCAAAGCAGTCTGTGCCCGAATGGGCGTGGATTTCGCTCCCGTAGCCAAGCAGCAGCCGTCCGACATTGGATCGGCCTGACTCTGGACGCCCCACTTGCGCACCGGAGTCGCGATAACACATCGCGGGCTTCGACAGCGCGCTAAACTGGCTCCCAAGGCCCCGGCACCAGCCCAGGTGTCTTCGTACCGGACTGGCTGGCGCTCGTTCCTGGGGCGCGTGCCGAATTTGGATAAATTCCAGGTGGGCCAGATGATCGGGGCGTTCGTTAAGATTCAAGGAACGCTGCTGTGCCAGCCCTTCCAACTGCCACCGTCCCATTCCCGTTAGCGCCAGCACCCGCAGAAGCACCGACGAAGAAGTGCCCCCCGGCAGCACGGTCCACTGCCGCAAATGCTTCGGCCCAATGGTGAAGTCATACTCACGATTGCCAAGGCGCCGGACATTCCGCACCAGCAGCCGTTCAAGGTACATGGCAATCCGGCTGGCGTTTTTGTCGAAGGAGGATGCCCGGGTGAAAATGGCGATGTTGCACCGCGCCGACCAATACACCCAGCGACCGGGCGATCTGGCAATCGGGACGTGTGCCGAGGACTTTGCTGCTTGTCATGCTTCGAGAGTAAGCCAATCAATTCCTCCCGGCAACGTCATAT
>Ga0302319_10025990_pt1 | contig 10330 bp, 11 predicted proteins | sample Bog_T0_2_FD_203319 | JGI IMG/M metagenome (GOLD analysis project Ga0302319, IMG submission 203319) | Peat permafrost microbial communities from Stordalen Mire near Abisko, Sweden - Bog_T0_2 | ecosystem: Environmental > Terrestrial > Soil > Wetlands > Peat | place: Sweden: Abisko, Stordalen Mire...
GATTTCCGGTTTGCAGTTGTCGGAAGCAACTCGGCTACCGTGGTGCAAGGTCAAACAGCGAATTACATGTTTGCTCTTACGACGATGGGAGGAGTGACAGCGGGAACGAAGAGCAATTTCACTTTTCAGTGTGCCAACCTGCCGGCGAACGCTCTCTGTGTTTTCAACCCCGCGCAGTTAGGGGTGCTATCCACCAACGTGACAGGGAATGTGCAGTTAGGAATTGGAACGGGTTCCCCGGCTCAGGCGTCGCTTCACAAAACGAGGAAGTGGAGCGATCCGGTCCTGATGTTATCCGGATTGCTGATTCTTCCGCTTTGCCTGCGAAGACGAAGGCAGTTTATGCGTGTACTATTGCTCTGTCTGATTTCCGCCGGTATTACAGGATTAGTCTGCAGTTGTGCAGGAGCGGGCGGTTCAGCCGCGGAAGTTCACCTGGGTGGCGGAACACCATCCTCAACTTACACGGTAATAGTATCGTCGAGCGCGAACGGAGTCGTACACAATATTCCAGTTACTCTGATTGTTAACTAGTAAGACAGATATAAGTTTCAAATTAAGAATCGCTCAGATTGCAAACTACCACGCGGGAGATGAGGGGATGATAAGTGAGCGGACAATGACACACAAAGGCGGCGCGGCGAGCGATTGCCCGCGCGGAGAGAATGGGATGAAAAGGAGGGAGTCTTAGACAGGTTGAGACTATTGGAGTAATATGCGATTGTTCAGCCCTTTAAGGCGGTTTCGCAGACAAATCTGGATTAACTGAATTCCAATTACTTGTTTGCATTTTAGGAATGACAACGCCAACGAATTGCGCTAGTACAGGCTTGACAATATCGACTTATCCACAGGAATGGGATATTCTTGAGACTATGGCAATTGAAGGAATTATCGCTCAACTAGATGCGGAGATTGCGCGGCTTTATCAGGTGCGCAATCTTCTTTCGGCGACTGGCAGGGTAGAAGCCAAGATTACCGCCGTTAAAGGTACTTCGACGAAGCGGGGACGGGGCAAATCCACAGCAGCACAAAAGACGAAGGGCGTAGTAAAGCGCGTACTAAGTCCAGAGGCGCGCAAAGCCATTGCCGACGCGCAACGGAAGCGGTGGGCAGCACAAAAGGCGAAGACAAAGAAGGAAGTTTAGGATAGAAGAAACGGTTTCATTTACATCTCTGCCGTTACGATGTACGCAACGAGATTCCTCTAGATGGTGGGCCTTAAGAAAGATCTATAGAAACCATTCGAAGATGAAACCGATTCCGCTGAATCATAACTTCTTTTGCCCTTGAGAGAAGATGCTTTTCACATAGACCGCAATCAAAGATTGCGGTCTATGTGCTGTGCGCGAGAGTTGGTCGTTTGAGACGTCATCTTCTGTGTTTCGCAGAGTAAGTGGAGGCCCGGGGCGAGAAGCCGTCTACCAATACTCGACGGCGCGTACTCGGGGCGGACCAGAATGGCCGTCTATCACCTGAGTTTCGATGACTGCCTCGACGTTCATATTGCGCCAGTTGGCAGGAGCGTCGCGGAGAAGTGCGTCCAGATATGCAGGGTTTGAGATGAGTTCCCCCGCAGCTTCAGTGCCTTCTTCCGAGATACCGGCGGCGATAACCACGGGCTGGCCGGTGAGTGAGTCGCGGTAACGGGCGACAATGGCGTAATCGCGGGCGAGTTTTTCGTAGGGCAGATCCCAGGCGGTGAACCACTGAGTCTTGGTACCGTTCCGGGCGTCCTGTTTTCGGTCGAGTATGAAGGCGTTGCCGTCGATGGAGTCGAATCCGAAGCGAAGGTCGCGAGTGAGGCGCATGGTCCAGAGGTTGTCGAATGCGCCGATGAGCACGGCGGGGCCTTCGCGGAGTTGAGCGAAGCTGGCCTCGGAGGCGGCGGAGACACGGAAGGATTTCTTTTGCCGCTCGAGGACGTCAGTCATGCGGGTGAGCGTGGTGACGTCGGCGAGGGCGAAGAGGCCGGACTGACGAAGACGGAAGTAGAGCGGTTCGGCGAGTTTGGGATGTTTGATCGTCTGTGCCGGGTCGGTGTCTCCGCTTGAGTCGCGAGCTGGCTCGCCGAGGCAGAAGGTGACGGTGGCTGGACCGGAGGTTAGCGGGCGCCAGAAATCGTCCACGGCCTGATCCGCCGGGATCGGAACGGGAAGTTTGGAGCGGCGGTATTGATGCAACCAATATCCTCCGGCGAGACCGAGCAGGAGGGTGACAAAGACCAGCAGGAGTGTAAGCACCGGATGGGCGCTGTGGTGGACGACGGAATCCCGAGACGGCGCTGGGGATGGGTTGGCCGATGGCGAGTCGACGGGCTGCAAGGGTACCGCTTGCGATGACTCGGCTGAGTTCAGTGTTGGATCGAGCGGAGCCAGGTAGGCGGAGGGTGGATCGGGAGGCTCGACGGTGCGCTGGAAGACAGGGACGTAGGAGCCGGTCGGGAGTTCGATGCGAATTTCATGGCTGTGCGCCGGGTCGTAGTAATACTGGGCAAGCCGCTTTCGGATTTCGCCGGCAGTGACACGAACCACAGGATCGGCGTTGGCGTCATATCCAGGAGGACGACCGAAGACCTCCATGCCGACAGAGCGCTCTTTGACCTGATCGGCGTTACCCTCTAGGGTCTGCTCTACAACGAACCGGAGGAGGGCGGGATAACGTTTGCTTTGAAAAAAAAGAGGGTGGACGAGGAGAAGATCGAGCTGCGCAAGGACTGCTTCCCGGTCCGCGAGCGACCTCGGCACCCAGGGCTCCAAGAGGGTGCGGGCTGGGCGCAAGGGGGAGCTTGCGGCCGTGCTGGCCTCCGACGGCGGCTTTTGGGGTGAATCCACTCTTTCTATTGGCTCCGAGACCGTATGATACGGAGCAATTCGGGCTGCTGTCTATTCAACCCGGAGGCAAAACTGCAATTTCGCGTAGATTCTCTCCGAAACCTATGGTTTTCCGTGCATCTGAGGGAATTCAGTACGAAAAAAGCGAGCCATTGATTGAATTTGCGAGAGGTATGGAACCCCTGCCGTTACCCGATGGAACTTGTGAATTCGTTGTTGGTGACTAGGATCAGAGTTGTACTTCACCGGGACCTCCGCGGTGAAGGTTAGCAGGAAGAGCGCACAGGCTGTTTCCCGAACAATCTGGTCAGAAATAGGAATACTGAGTCAGAGCAGCGGTCTGCCCCTGATAAAGGTGTTCGCCGGAGTGGAAAGTCGGGCGCAGGGAAGAGGAGCCCTTCGCCAGGCATTGGGGATGGACTGCGTTGCGATGAATGCTAAGGACGGCTAAGCCGCTTGCCCTGGGAAGATTGATTCCCGGAAGGGCAGGCGGCATTTTCTTTGGCCGCTGATGAAGAGCCTCCGAGGCAGCTACCGCACGATCCGAATCCAAATTTACATTCGATTTCATGACTGATTCGCTGCGTTCTGCCGTCTAGCGGCTCCCTAAATTGAAAACGACATTGATGGTGGTCTCCACATCCACGGGCTGGCCGTTGAGGAGGTAGGGACGGTAGCGCCATTGCTGGACTGCGTCCAACGCGGCCTGGCGGAGCATGGGGTGGCCGCTGAGGACGCGGAGGTTTTCGATGGAGCCGTCTTTGGAGATGGTGGCGGCGAGGGTAACGGTTCCGGAGACGCCCACGGTTCGGGCAATTGGCGGATAGATCGGGGTAGTTCGGCGGAGGATGTAGCCCTCGATGACGCCGCTGGAGATCGAGACGCTGCGGGGTATGGCCGCGCGCACTGCGGGCGGAGGGTTAGTGTGGAAGATGCCGTTCGCAGGACCGTCTGCTCCCTGAACTCCATCCTGGATTCGATCGATGTCGATGAAGGAGGTGGGCGGTGGGGTGGTGTCGGGTTCCATTCTGATGGTTGTGGGGATGACCGGCGGGGCTGTGAATGGGTTGCGGAAGGTTGCGGTCTGGACGGGAACGGGCTGGGTGGTGCGGGGTTGTGGTTGGGCGGCGGGCGGTGGTGGCGCGTAGAGAGCTCGACGGAGAAAGAGGGTGGGAAGGCTCTCGGGGTGAATGAGGGGATAGGTGATCAGGACTGCAACTACTGCGAGGTTTAGGGTGAGGGTTACGAGCATCCAGCGCGGGGTTTGGGTGGACTGAGCGCTACGGGAGTGGAAGGTTGCGTCTTCGAACATGGGGACCTCTTGGGAACAGCGGGTTAGCGCTCGTACCTCGCTTTGGCGGGTTAGCAAGTTAGCGGGTGGTATGGTGGACGACCCGCGTTGCGATCAGGCCAGGATTCGGCGCTTCTTATGCGGGGGTAGACACCGAAAGTGGCTCGGAAGTTCCTGCGTGGCGGCGACGGGGTGGTTGCGGTAGACTCCAGTCCATTATGGAAAAGTGTCTGGAGTTGGGATTACGCAAATTGGGTTGCTGGCGATGGCTGTTCATTGGGGTTGGGCTGTTTTCAATCGGTTGCCCGATGGCATGGGCGCAGGATGCTGCGGCTGCTCCCGACTCGGCGGCGACTGTGGGGTATATCCACAAGGCGTGGGATGAGCTTTCGCGGTCGATGACGGATTGCCACTCGCTCAAGGATGTGAAGGTGACGAGCGATCCGGTGTTGTATGTGCCTGCGGAGCTTAGCGTGCCCGAAGCTGTGAAGGGGTTGACGGAGAGCTGCGGGGTGAAGATTGTGGCGCTGCCGAAGAGGATTACGAAGTTAGGCGATCTGATGCCGGAGGAGTTGGCGGCGGATAAGATGGCGCCGGGTCTTTTGTATCTGCCGAATAAGTACGTGGTGCCGGGTGGAAGGTTCAATGAGATGTATGGATGGGATAGTTACTTTATTGTGCTGGGGCTGATTGCCGACCATCGCGAGGATCTGGCGAAGGGAATGGTGGATAACTTCTTCTTTGAGATCGAGCATTATGGCGCGGTGCTGAATGCGAATCGGACTTACTTTCTGACACGGTCACAGCCGCCATTTCTTACTTCGATGATTCGTGCGGTGTATGAGGATCCTGCGAGCTTTCCGGATAAGGCTTCCCGGACGGCTTGGCTGGAGACGGGATATGCGCGGGCGACGAAGGATTACGAGACATGGATGAGGCCGGAGCACCAGGCGGGGCGCACGGGATTGGCGCGGTATTACGACTTTGGCGCGGGTCCGGTGCCGGAGATGGCGGATGACTCGACTTACTATCCGGATGTGATTCGCTGGCTGATTGCGCACCCGGCGGAGAATCATGGATTTCTGCTGAAGGGATCGGCGAAGCCAGATGCGGAAGAGACAGCCAGGCTGAAGAAGACGAGCTGCGATGTTATGACGTCGACGGTGTGTGCGAAGGCTGAGGCGGATGGGTATCGGCTAACTCGGGATTTTTATGAAGGTGACCGAGCGATGCGGGAGTCGGGGTTTGATACGAGCTTTCGCTTTGAAGCTTTTTCAGGGGCAACGCATCATTATGCGCCTGTCTGCCTGAACAGCCTGCTGTTTCGTTATGAGCGGGATATGGAGCACTTTGCGCATTTGCTGGGTAAGGTGGATGACGCGCATGTGTGGGATTTACGGGCGAAGAAGCGGAATGCGGCGATTCAGAGATATCTCTGGTCGCCGAAGCAGGGGACGTTTGCGGACTATGACTTTGTGAGGGTGAAAAGTTCGAGTTATGCGTATGTTACTTCGTTGTATCCGTTGTGGGCCGGGGTGGCGACTCGGGAACAGGCAGCGCAGGTGGAAACCAAGCTGAAGTTATTCGAGCGGCCGGGCGGGCTGGCGATGAGTAATACGGCGAGCGGGATGCAGTGGGATGAGCCGTTTGGGTGGGCTCCGACGAACTGGCTGGGTGTGGCGGGGTTGGCGGCGTATCAATTCAGGGACGATGCGAAGCGGATTGCCGGGGAGTTCACGAGCACGATCGACCGGGGATTTGCGAAGGATGCGACGATTCGCGAGAAGTACAACGTGGAGACCGGGACTTCGGATGTGAAGGTGCTCGCGGGATATAAGACGAATGCGATTGGGTTTGGTTGGACGAATGGGGTGTATTTGAAGCTGACGGAGTTGAAGGCAGAAAAATAGAGTAGAATTTGGCTAGATTGGCTAGATTATTTGGAGGTGAATCGTGGATTGGCAACTTGCGGATGCTAAGAACAGGTTCAGTGAGCTGGTTTCGCGCGCGTTGACGGAGGGTCCGCAGCGTGTGACGAGGCGCAATGAAGCTGTGGTGATGGTGGCTGAGGCGGAGTATGAGCGGCTTAGGGGTAAGCGGCCGGGGTTTGTCGAGTTTCTGCTTAATGGACCTGACCTCTCAGATCTGGATCTCACGAGAGACCGCAGTTCGATGCGGAAAGTGAATCTGGGCGGGGAAAACGAGTGAGGGTCTTACTGGATACCTGCGTTTTGTCGGAGCTGAATCGACGGGGCGGAGATCCTGGAGTGAGATCGGTGGTGGCGACTCATCTTCCGGAAGAGGTCTTCCTGAGTGTCCTCACTGTTGGAGAGATCACGAAGGGGATATTGCGCCTGCCGGACGGACGCCGGAAATCGGAATTGACGGCGTGGCTTCGGACACTGGACCACGAATTTGGTGGCCGGGTGCTGGATGTTGGGCGCGAGACGGTTGCGGTATGGGGAGAGATTTCTGCGCTGGCGGAGGAACAGGGGCGGGTTCTACCGATAGCGGACGGACTTATAGCGGCGACTGCGATTCAGCATGGGTTGCATATATATACCAGGAATATGGCTGATTTCGTGGTGACCGGAGCTATGGTCACGAATCCGTGGAACTCTTGAAGCGATCAGCGTGATGGCCATCCCGACGGGCCGCGTTGCGGCGTTTTTGCGGCATTCTCGCGTTTGGTCGACGATGATTCTTGTCGTGGAATTGGGAGATTCTGCAACCTAGGGGCGATTTGCCGATTGGATTGGTCAAGCGTTGGCGAATTGAGGGCTGTTCGATTGATCTCAGAGGATTCCTATTAAGAGACCCGATAATTTGCGTTAAATGATAGGTACCGGCCCGATGTATGTCGAATGAAATTGGATTGGTGTTCTGGAAAACATCGAAAGCAAACCTAACGAATTAAATGCAGAATCTATTTCGAGAGATGCGACCTAGACTGCGTTCGAGGTGTGTCGGCTTCTTTTCAAGGGGCGTCGCTACTCTTTCGACACATTCACACGCGCTTCAGAGAATATCTTGGTAATGTCTTGCGCCAAGCCATCCGAAGCTACCGTGCCGTCGATCGCAGTGACTTTCCCAGTTCCGAGGATAATCGAAGTCTTCTTGTCTGAAATGACAAACGTATGAACATAGGTGAAGAGTGGCCGATCCACTTCGACGAGTAAGTCAGCGACCCGCGGGTCGGCTACGATTGTCAAACCTAGTTTTGGCCAGGTCTTCTGGAGGGTAAGTGCTCGTTCCAGAGTGTCAACAGTCAAGAACGACGTCTTTGAGTGAATGTAGATCGTCTTCGCATTCTTGAGAATCTGTTTTGGGTCAGAACCGGCGATAGCGGCGCTTGACTGCGGAACATCTGCGGCCAGCTTTGCCGGAAGCTGAAGGGACGCTCCCGAGCCGAGAGCAATATGGTGTCCTCCCTCGGGCAGGCCAATGACGCTCTCGATCGGGACAGCAAAGGCAGCTGACGACTTTCCGCGAGTGATGATGCCGACAAGTGCTCCGGTGCGATCAATCAGTGCGCCGCCGCTTGAGCCCGGCGCAACAGGTGCCGTAAATTGCAATAGACGAAATCCGGAACCTGCTCCAGGAACTTCATCAGCCGGGCGGATAGCGGAAAGAATGCCTTCTGTAGCAGACCAGGTCAAGCCATCCGAGTTGGTCATTGCGTAGACCTCATCCCCCTGTGAGAGATCTGTGGTGCTGCGTGGGAGTAATACGGAGAGGGAGCCGGCTGAGATCTTCAATGCTGCGATATCGCGACGCTCATCCACACCGAGTAACTCGACATGATCGAATACATCACCCTCGGCTGTCCGAACCTGAACTTCGGCCGCGCCTCTGACAGCGTGGTATGCAGTGAGTAGCACTCCGTCTTTAGAGATAATGACGCCGGTAGCGATGGAATTGAGACGTCCAGCGCCCTCCCCGCTAAGAATTAAGACAGTCGCAGCTTTAGCGCGCTCAAGTATTGCCTTGGAATTACTTGTTGGGGATGCCTCCTGGGCCAAGAGCGGGAGACAAAGAACTAAGACAGTGACAGCATGAACCGGGAGCATTTTGAGTCTCATAAGCTGCCAAGTATAGCAGGGGAATCATTCTCACACCTATGCTCTCCATAGGTGTGTCGACTGACTACAAATCCTCTTTCGTGAAAACTTATTCGCCTATTACTAAAAGGCCTGGGCTTGGTCTGGGATTATCTGATCGGCCAGGGATTGGCGAATTTTGGGTTGTGGAGGAATTCTTCGTCGGTCAGGGATTCGAGGAAGGCTTTCAGGTCGGTGCGCTGTTGCTCACTTAACTGGAAGCCGGGGACGAATTGGGATTTGTTGGGGTTCTTGCTGCCGTCGCCGGCGTGGGGGCCGGTGGGGATGATGCGGCCTCCGTGCTGGTAGTGGTCGAGAAGTTCGTCGAGGTTGCGGATGCTACCGTCGTGCATGTAGGGGGCGCGGACGGCGACGTTGCGCAGGGACGGTGGGCGGAATTTGCCGATGTCGGCGGGGTTATGGGTGAATTCGGCGAGGCCCTGATTGTTGGCGGGATAGGAGGATGGGCCGGGAAGGTTGTAGAGGCCGTTGTTAGCGAACTCGACGCCGTGGGTTTCGGCATCGCCTGGCTGGTTGGACTGAAAGACGGTTGAGCCGCCGAAGGTGAATCCGCCGTGGCAGCGGACGCAGGCGTAGGGCTGGTGGAAGAAGATGTCTTCGCCGCGCTTGGCCCCGTCGGAGATGGCGTTGTCTTCGTGGCGGTAGCGGAAGTGGTCGTAGGGCGAGTTGCCGGAGATGAGAGTGCGTTCGAAGGCGGCCAAGGCTTTGCGGACGTGGACAAAATCATAGGGACCGGAGACGCCGGGGAAGGCTTGCGGGAAGAGCTTCTGGTAAACGGGGTCGGTGGCGATGACGGTGAGGAATTTGTCGCTCTGTGGGTGAAGGCCGAGTTCGACGGGGTGGTCGTTGAAGAGTGGGGTTATGGATTGGTCTTCGAGGCGGGTGACGGTGGGGTTGGCCCAGTTGAAGACGGCGAACCAGGCTACATTGGCGAGGGGCATGACACGACGGGGGTGGGACTGGCCGGTGACGCCGATGGCGACGGGGAGCTGGTTGGTGAAGCCGTAGCGCTGGATGTGACATGTGGAGCAGGAGCCTTCGCCGTTGACCGACATGCGGAGGTCGTAGAAGAGGTAACGGCCGAGTTCGACCTTGGCGGGCGACATGGGGTTGTCGGCGGGGATTACCGGGGATGGGAAGCCTGGCGGGAGATGGAAGTTGAAAGCTGTGCCGGATTCCCAGGCGAGGGCTGAGAGGGTGCAGAAGATGGCGAGGAGAAGCAGCAATTTTCGGATCTGAGGCACGCAATTTGGCGCATTCGATTCTGAACGGTTCCTTGTGGGTGAATTGCTGCGATTTTTGGCGGTGTCGGGCACGGTTTTTTGAGCGGCTTTGGGATACATTGTTGCTTATGACGAGGGATTGGGCAAAAACTTCTGGTCCGGTTGGTTTGCGCCGTCTGGTGGTTACGGGGTTGGTGCTCGCATTGGTGGTTTGCGGCGGGAGCGGGTTTGCAACTGCGCCGGATGCGGCGGCTGCACCAGCGGTGCTGACGGTGGAGGGTGCGATTGCTACTCCGCTGAGCCTGACGGCGGAGGATCTGGACAAGATGCCTCGGGCAACGGCGACTCTGACTGCCGATGGAACAACTACGACGTATGAGGGCGTGCTGCTTTACGACATTCTGGTGAAGGCCGGGTGGCAGTTTGGGCGCGGGATGACGGGCAAGGGCATGGCGAGCTACGTGCTCGCGACAGCCAGGGATGGATACCAGGTGCTGTTTTCGCCGGCGGAGGTCGATCCGATGTTTGCGGGGGCGAAGGTGATTATCGCGGACAAGGCGGATGGGGCGGCGCTGCCGGGCCGCGAAGGGCCGTTTCGCGTGGTGGCTCCGCAGGACAAGATGCATGCGCGGTCGATTTATTCGCTGGTGAAGATTGATGTTGTGAAGCTCAGGCCTTAATGCGTTATAGATGAGTCAGGAAGTTCGGGCGTGTCGCTCACACACGAGCAGTCAGCCGACTTTCTGACGGACAGTATCGAGAATTTCGTCCGAGAGTTTGCCATTCTGCACGGCGCGGGCCAGCACGATGCCGCCAACCAATGCGGCTGACTGAAAGATGGCTTCTTTTCGGTCGCCGCCC